>OBUW01000087.1_pt1 | contig 70710 bp, 40 predicted proteins | sample 1475761 | NCBI WGS metagenome assembly OBUW01 (sample SAMEA2579908, study PRJEB22360) | human gut metagenome | biome: human gut; feature: human-associated habitat; material: faeces | place: Denmark | collected 2008/2010
AAACCTGAAATCTGGAGGTACTGTGTTCGAGCCACAGAAGCTGCAATATTTTTTTGCAAATTATGCACCGAACCTGTTTTTGAATTAATTCTTGTTGAAACAATGAACAGAGTTGTGCTTGATTTGAACGGACTAAGTCTAATCACTTTTATTTTTTGTAAAGTTCAATCGCAACATAAATTGCATATTTATTCACACACACACATTAATAAACTATAAACTAAATATTAAATCTTCTTCTACGTAATCTTCTGATTTGAAAACATTTGAATAATCGTCAACAGCAAGAATATTTTTTCTGGCAGAGACACCGGCAAGGCTACTCTTATTAGTTACTGATAAAACAAGGATACTTTCCATCAACTTGAATTCAGTTTCAAATTCGCCAACGTTGTTATTAACATTATTAATTCCAGTAAGTCTGGCATTCCATTGTGCCAATTGGTCCAATTCAAACGACTTATTTTTTTCCACATTGGCATTATTATCGTTATTGTTGTTACTATTCATTCGATTTACAAAATCAGACAAGTTGTAGGAATTAATTGATCGATGGATTTTGTTTTGTAGATAAGTATGATCTTGATTAACTATCGATGATAACGATGAATTGGATGATGACAAATTTTCTTCATTTTCCAAATCAACATATAGTACTGAAGATTCATCAAATATCGAATCTATCTGTGATTGAACAGTTTGTGGGCTAATTTGACTACTGGTAGAATAGTATGATGAATATCGTTTTGAAGAAAGTGGTGGACGTGATAATGTTTGTGATGAAAGATTTTTCGATTGACGTTCAGCTAGAATTGGAGCACTTGAACGAGGTCTTAATGTCTTTACACCATTTTGGTTTTCTTTATTGTCTTCAATAAAACTTTTTTGGGAAGTTAATATGGGCAGAGATATATTAAGATTGAATGAGGAGATACTGGCACTCAAAGGACGTGAATTCCGTTTGCTCTTGGTAGAACCGTTTTTAATATTGGTATCTGATTTCTTAGATCTCAAAGACTTTAAAAAGCTTGAAGATGATTTGGTATTGTTCATATTAGATATGCTTTGACTGTGTAACATTTCAGCAAAGGTATGGATGGGTGTTGGGTAAGGACTTGTTGCAAACTATAAAGGAAAGATTTAAATTCAATTAGTAACAGGTTGAAAGTTTCAACTAGGAATTTTCTATTTTTACAACTAGTTACTGAGCAGATCCAAATAAAAAGAATTGTCGCAAATATATATAGATAAAAAAAAGTAGTGGTTGGTTTTCGTTGTAGATATGAATCAACTTTGGTTGATGATATTATGATGATTTGTTGTTGTTGTTGTCGTTATAATGAAAGCTAGCAAATTTTTAAAGGAGGAGGAAGAGGCTATTGATTTAGTTTTATACCTAAAGAAAGAAACAACAATTACAACGACTAAGATTGAAATTTTAGACTAGCAAACAATAAAACTAGTACAAACCCAGGTCGTGCATGGACAATACTACCAACACGTCGATGAGAAAAAATAATTTACCTTGTTCCATTTTAACGCGAATTGGGCTAAATTGTAAACAATTCAATCTCACACAAACGAGCTTTGTTATTTCTCCTCAAGCTTTGCTCCTTTCAAATATTGTTCATAAAAAAATTTTTTTTTTTTTAACTCTTTTAAGAATTAATTTCTTTGTTTCCAGAAGTTTGCGTTATTCTATTTATTATATTCACAGCAATTACATGTGATGGGATGGGATATTATAGAAGAGACGTCTATAATTCCCAAATATTGTCATTGCTATTGTAGCTCTCCTGATTGTTTGATTCCTCGTTACAACTAACCACAAAATGGTGAAATAAATTTAGATTGAATACAACCAAACATTCAGACGACAAAGAAGAGGCAATAGAGAATGAAAGCAATAACAATAATAATAATAAAATTAACGGCTCTTAGGTTATTGTTGTTGCCACAATTGTCGTCTTTTTGTTTGTATTGAGCGTTACATCATAACCAGCCTCCTCGTATGAACAAATACCCACCAATGCTGTAATAAGGTGTTTTCATAATCGCTTTCTAAAGAAGCCCCCAAAAGATTATTGAGATCTACAAACTCATATTGCAGCAGCAGTGACTGTTCATGAATCTTCAAGATTGTCATAAAAAAATGCAAGGCTCATCTGTAATTTAGTCCATATCACAGGAAAAATAAAAACTTCATCTAAAATTCTCCATCTTTAAATGGGGTGCATACAAAAATATGTCATGAAAGCATTACTGGGATCTAGTTTATTTATTTAGAGGGTTACATCTCTGACAGTTCAAGGGGTGTAATCCAAACACACGATAACATGTCACAGTGCTACGCACACTCGTTTATATTATTCTTTATTTGGTGCCGATGATTTACACACTCGCCTTTATATCGACAACGATTTGTTATTGCTTTGTGATTTATTGCCAAACTTAGTCACTACTTTAATTGCAAATCAATTTTACAAAAACAATGTACAACCATATGTTACCGTTCAATATTACTATCATAAGTTGTGAATGAAATGAAATGAACAATGAGCAATAAACATGACCACCACTCAGGAGGAATTAGTTTATTGTTACAAACTACTTGTTTTCTCACCCCCATCCTTTTAAAAAGAATATGGAGAATTTGTGTAGCATTTTTTTTTCAGTTTTATCTTTCTGGATAGATAAGAAACACAAAGAAATCCCTGGACCCGTAATGGTCCAGTAAAGAAGTCATCAACTTTTCAGTGTAACACTGACATTTTGTTACATTATCAGGTAAGGAGTATATGACAGATCTAGGAGCGATGTGCATTATTAATCCAATGAGTTGACTTGATCGGGTTCTGAGATTAAGGTATTGACTGCAAACTACACAACAACATCTCTGGCTGATCAACTTGCATTATTTTAATTGTTTTATTGTTAAACTTCTTGGTGTAAAATAGATAAGGAGTTAGTGGTAGCAATGAAACATGTTACACTTAGCCCTAAACTTAGGTCTATGAATGACTAAAAAATAGCTAACATTCTTAGTATTGACAATACGTAACGACAAGAAGTTTCTTTCTAGTTTGGTGTACAATTATTTTTGTAATATTTCATTAAATTGTCTAGCTATAATTAGAATAGAAGACACAATGGAATTTTACGTATTTCATATGTGTTAACTCAGAAGAAAAACAATTGTAAACCCCATCATCAGTTTCGTCATCAGTTGACGATTTCCAACAAATAGGAATGTATTAGACGATAACCTATAGAAATTGTTAATTGCGCAAATTCTCCCATTGTCATTGGGAACAACAACTAGAAAGAATGAATACACGTAATTCATCAATTCGTCAAAAAAAGAAAAAAGCATTTGTCTATGAGAGTACTTTCAGGGTTTATTGTTTCGTAGGACAGTATTGATTACTTGCGCTATACTCTACACACCCTGTAAAGCTGTCTATATTTCATTGTATATACATTTCGTATCTATCTATGTACACGTGAACTCCATTTTTCTCACACCGTCAAACAGAGCAATGGACAGTTTATGGTTAACATAATCATTCAATCCAATAATCGTATTTATTTGTTTCATCCAATTCAAGGAGATCATTGTAGGCAGATTCACTTGATTCATCAATTTGTAAATATTGATTCAATTGATTATAGTCAGATGACGGGGGCAGCAATACCAATGATGATGGGTCCAGAAGAACAGTACTAGGTATCAACCGACTATAAAATGGAGTCTTGCTAATGTCACTGGTAATGGTCTTCCTATTCGTCCCGTCAGGTGATTTCTTTGGAGTTGGAGGATCAATATAATTCAAAATTGGTTGACGAATGATTGCCTCCAAACTAGGATGTAAATATAACACCATTAATTCATTAGTCAATTTCTTCCCCGTTGGTTTAATATTAATATATCCAATATCTTTAATCACTAGATCAATTGTACCATAAAATGGTGGGATAATGTATCTCTTATAATAACCACGTAATTCATTTCGTTGTTGCTGTTGCTGCTGACGATTGACAATAAAGTGACTACTCATTGATTTAGGAATTTCGTTGCGTTGTAAAATTGAATCAACTTTTTCAAGATTTTTAAATTTATGCAATGCAAATTTAGTAACGTTTCGTATTTGATACATTGAATCTTGTCCCGGAAATTGTAAGTAACCTACCCCATTTAAACTCAACACTTGCCCATTTTTGACAGTATCAAATTTCGATTTCAATGATCCATATTTAGAAGTGTTTGCCCCTTTAGTTATCCGAGCAATTTGTTTGTGATTCAATTTATCAAAAATATCTTGTAAATTCTCATTTGTGGTAAAGCCTGGTACATCAAATAATTCTTTTATACCATCAATATCAACAGGAACAACATCACGAGTGAATCCAGGGATATGCGAAGTTCCGGGACCATTTTTGGAGCTGAATGAATCGATTAATCTATCCAATTTTTTAAAATCTTTATTTTTCAATGAAGCAGAAGAAGATTGTTTTTCGTCTGGTCTTTGTTGACGAGCTTCGTATTTCCAGTGTTTAACATGATGGTTGATCAATAAACTTTTCACTAACGTAGATTTCCCACAATTTGTATCACCAATAATGTACGAATAGTTTGGGATAAAATGATATAAATCAGTCATTTTCCAACGATCTTTGCCTGAAGCGATAAAAACATTTTCACGGGGTACATTAAATTTTTTAAACATATAATTTTGTAAAAATTTCTTAAAATTATTATAAAAGGCAACATTTGTTTTTGGGATCAAAATATCACTCTTGGTCATGACAAAGTAAATCTGTTGTGGTGGGCGATATTGGAAAATATCCTTATTTATCCCCATGGGGAAATCATTTGCACTGAAAACATAAACTAACGGAGCATCTACTGGGATAGTAGACAACACTTGTTGTAATTTAGGAATGGGGAATTCTGATTTGTTTAAATTATCCCTGTTTGGGTCATAAATACTTCTAGTTTTGGAATTATAAATTACATCATTGCAACGTTTGCAGCTTAAACTATGCCCCAGATGGGTTTGTTGATCTTTGGTTGTGTCACGAGTATCTGCTTCAACTGGTGTTATTTGTTGTAAACTTGGTACCGATGTAACTTTCTCATCATCTTGTTTTGGAGCACTGAAATTGTTGATTAACAAATTTCTATCAGACATGTCTAAATTTTGTAGTATTTTTTCATATTTCTTATTCAATTCTGAAGTTTTAGCTTTGTTGTCGGTATTGCTGTCGTTTTGACCAGGTATACGATAATACCCTGGTTTGTCAGGAAATTTATCCTGTAATTGAATCCCACACGATCGACATTTCGTATCACTCAACAAGTTGTAAATATATGTTTGTGGATGTGCTTGTGAAGAATAGTATCTACCAAGTGATTTTCTTACTGATCGTAGTAGTATCAGCCTACTAAACATTGTGTTGCTGTTTTATGATAGGATGATGTTGTTTCTTGAAATAAGAGATGTAATTTTTTTTTTCATTGCATCAGCTCTTCTGAGTTCAACTATATACAGGAATGAAGATTTCTCAAAATATGAAAAATTCTAATATTGATAGTGTTGCAAACTTGGAAAACAAGATCTATGAAGAACAGAAGCTAGAACTTGATTGCAAGAATATCATTCTGTATAGAAATAAGAAAATACTATTTATGGGCATGGATGGATGACTGAAAACTAAATCAGTCTTGAAGATATAGGCCATTACTTTACTTTAAGGACATTGTTTGATAGGAATAGTGTTTGAAGATTCTTGTGGAGATCTTGTCTTGACATAGTTCACAACAACTACCAATAACAAGTCTACAACTATCACGACCATCTCTCTTGCCTATATGGATAATGTCAAATATAAGAAACTTACTAACACTATCTTCAATGCTTAAAAATTCATCTCAAACATTACGTGTGACTGACCAACCAGAACTCAGACAAATTAACCACCAAATAGTACACAAAACGGAAAACAAAGGATCATAACTATGATTGTTACTTCCTCCATATTCATACGTGCATTCATTTATGCATATGCAATGCAGTAATGCACACAAAGCTTTTGTTGAAAAAATTGAGTATTGAATGACGTAAAAAAAGAGAAAAAATAATCAAGAGAAAGAAAGAAGTAACTTCAAACGGAGCAAGGTGGGACAAAACTAAACGGAATTGATAAAATTCATAAGCAATAAAAAGCGAGACACTTTCCTGTTAGTTGCTGCCTTAAAAGTACATTTAATTATTATTTACTCTTAGTACAGCTGTTGTTGTTGGTATGCATTGATTTTATTACGGCCACACTCCTATTTTGATCTGCAAAATTTCATTACTGATCGTGTACTTTAATAAAATTCTTGGATACAAAAGATAATATGTATTACTGACCTGGTGTGGGTTGTTTATTATTGCTGTTGTTGTTGGTAGGTGATGGTCGTGAATGCTAAGCCACCAAAAAAGTGAACAATTGAAAAAAAGATAATTGTAACGATTTCAAATGGGCTTATTCGGTATTATCTCGTCAACAGTGATACCCCCAGTACACAAATAAAATTCCATACTATGAATAGGTAAGATAATTGCTTTACTCTTATACTCTATCTATTAATCTTAATATGCTAGACTTCTGGTATGGTTTGCCTTCGAAGAGTGATCTCATTTATAAAATTAAGGGCGTGGTATGAGGAGGTCCGGAAAAAGAAAATCAAAAACCCAAAAACTCAAAAACCCAAAAAATGTTGAATTTAATTACTTTTTATGTGATACGGAGAACGGAATGTCAATACAATAGGGACTTAACAACAATTGAACAATAGGGTTACTATAATTATTAGCACAATATGCATAGCTTAAATTGTTGCTGTAATTGGTTGGTCAATTGTCTAGTGTCAATGATACCGTTTTAGGTAAAAGAATAGTAATTGATTGTTTGGACTAAAAAAAAGATAAAGGATACGAGTTGCTGCAATGCAGAAACACGTAAACGCAAGCTAGATATGCTTGATGGCTTAATTTATAATTTTGGTAGGATTTATCTCAAAATTTCTTTTGAATTGTCTTTTTTTTTTGCATTTGCGCTGCTATTCTCAACATTCCGTTTTTTTATCGTCCATCATCATCAACCGGGGAAATAATACCAAAGAGCTGAGATTGAACACAATGTGAAACTGACGATAATAAAACAGGAAGAATTGGTAACTCGGATAGCAAAATAACTAACAAGAACAAAATTGAGAGTATTTTAAATATCAATTTATGAACAACCAGTAGAATCAATAAATTGAGAACTACTCTTTTGCCTTTTCTTATGTAACTAGCTCATTAGTTCTGGATTTGATTCATTTAGTGCCTTTTTTTTTTACTTTTCTTTTGAAACTTATCAATTTGATCCAAAATTAAATGCATTTAGATTGATTTAAATATATTAAGACTAAAACAGTTTTTAATTTAAGAAACTCTAAATTTCAAAACAGTTTCATGTCATCAAAAATCAGGTGGTGATGGACTCGTCAAAACTTGTCTGATAGTATAACTATTTTAAACTATGCGTAAGTACAGGTTGACTTGTTGGTTTTTATTTTAGATTAAAACTATTCAAATTCTCTTTAAAACTATCCTGTGATTTGTGAAACAACACACATAGATAATAGTAAAAAAGCATTTATTGCCATTATATCAACAGCATGTGTCCATCATACTTCTTTTGATTAGTTTTCTTGCCATAAATACATCCCCCCTGTAATCAATCTACCCATTTGATTGGAATTCCATTTCTATTCTTGTGAACTTTCTACATGGCTCTAGATTCCTTTGTTAGATGTTTGAACTCATGCACTAAAATTAAATATTTTTTCCTATTGTTGCATTCCTGTTCTTGATTAGTCATGATGGTGATAACGCAAGAGAACAAAAGTTTGTTAATATTCTGGTTTTGAATTTTACAGTCAAATGATATAGTTTTCTTATTTGTACATCAGATGATTCCATTTGATGTCAGCTGATATTGTTGTTGCTCAGTACAACAACGTACATATGCCATACCTTTATCTTAGTACTTCTTGGTTTCACATTCACTTCAACAAGAACCCCACAACAAAACTTCACACCAAGTGTTCTATCATTGATACAAGCATACTCCTTTTTCATTTATGTTTTCGAATAATTAAGTTTTGTGATAAGAACAAGTATTAGAATTTTTGACAAACCAGCTAATAAGTCCTTGATGCATGTTGCGGAGTTATGACACCTCCTCTACAAGTAAATGCATTCTGAGGTACGGCACAACAAATTATTATCTTTTTATTTCTAGAAGATTGTCGACATCTAAAATCGAGTATTTGTGAACTGATTCAACAGGGGGGAACCAGGGGTATAGGATTTGTTTTCTAATATTTCCTGTCAGCCACTCATAGGTTGTAAAATCCATAAATGTCTACTAATTAAATATCAAACCGAGTTTAGAATTGGAACATTTAGGATCAGTAGCAGCACTTACAAAGCTAGATTTTAGTTATTACAACAACAAATTGAACCATCAATAAAGACTTTAGTTCTCATTTATAGTCACAAGTTTTCACAAGGTTTACGTTTTAGGTTTTCACGATTTAGGTTTTTACGATTTAGGTTTTTAGTTTAATGTACTATAAACTAAGTTAAATTAAACAAACTTATGATAATGGTAAGAGTTCAAGAATAAGAAAAGGGGGGGGGTGAAACGACATTTAAAGTTGAATATTACAATCAGCTTTTTGTTTCTTACGTTATGAGTTTCACTTTGTTCTGTTACCAAGTGACTAAATAATAGTAACATGTTGTGTTCCATATGTAGAAACAACCTTTCGATGATTGTTAACAACCTAAATCTCAATTGCGCCTCCCGCAGCCTTTAAAATTGATTTTTGATTTTTGTAATAATAATATTTAGTTAAGTTGGACTGGTTTAAGTTTTTTCTTTGAAAGAAGTAATTTTTTTGTAGGATTGTGTTCTATAGGATATTATGCTGATTCCAAAAAAATCGGAACACTTTTATCAATGCAATGTGTATTTTCATGTATCTGTATACTGGTGTAGGATTGTTTTGGTCTCGTATGAGTGGAAATTACAACTGGTAGTATCAAAGTAATGGAGGGTGTACAAAAAAAAAACTGTGGGGTAGGTGGGAAAGTAGGATCAAGGAAAATTACGGATACTAATAGAGACTAAAATTGGAAAGAGGGGAAGACTAGCAGATGGTTGATGAGAGAGTTAAATTAAATATGGTTGTTGTTTTGAATGGATACATTCGAAAGAAAATTACACAGCAACTTGGAAAATATACCACCAAGGAACGAAAGAGGCCATAAATTCTACAAAAATAAAACAAAACACAACACAAACCAAGATCCAAATGAAGTAAGTTAAATTTGAATTTGCCTAATTTGGTAATTGTCTATTTAAGCTTTTCATTTAAGAACCTATGAGTTAAGGTTAAAGTTATAGAAAATACTTGATGTTTAAAAAAGTATATTCAAATCAATGGTTTTATAAGCTATTATTATTGTTACCATTTCGTCTTTGCTTTGAGGGGTTTGTTATAATCTTTTACTTTTCTCCTTTTTTTATTATTGTCAATTGTTGAATATTGTATTACATGCAATGTCTATGCTTTTTAAATACCAACTATAACAATAATAAAACTATTTGATTGGGTTGAGGGTGAAGTTTTATTATTACTATTTGATTTAGTTTACCACTATCACGCATTAAACTACCTTGGGTTTTAACTTTGCCACAACTAAAATTTGGGGTTTTTCTTGTTGGTTTCAATTCGTATTATTGTTATTATTGCTTAGTTTGGGCAAGATGTGTTAATTATTATTACAACCTATTTATTTTTTTTTTTTTTACTGCAAAAGCAATTTGTCTAACAAAATAAAACAACAATAATACTGGTGATGTACTTTGTTTTCTTTTTGGATCTATCCACTGTATCAATTAACGATCTCTGATATAATTATTTTCAGACCAAACCACCAAACAAAATAAACGGAAGGATGGAGAAAACAAAATGCAGATGACGCAATTTGCAAATTTCCGTTGATTATTATTTTTATTGGCTACTTTTGGTTTCGAGTATTATTATACCTCACCAGCCAATTGATAATCATATGGGTTTGAATGTTTATACACAGTTCGGTTTTGGGTAATGAATAAAGTAATAATAATAATACCGTATATCCATGGTTAACGACGAACTTTTTTCCTACAAATCAAGGAAAAGATCTCATACATTGGTTGGGGATGTGGATATACTAGGTGAATAGTACCAAATTGATTCCAAAGAACTTTACTTCAAGTGGCTATATGGTACTGTTATTATAGCTCCAGTAACAACTTATCATCAAATCTTTCTGTTATTTCTTTTCTCCTACTTATTGTTTTCATGTAAGATCACGTTCAACGGTGCTGGATGAAAAGACTTATAATAACGATTAGTCATAGAGTAGTTAAATAATAATATTTTTGAAGACAAGTACGTTGAGTGCCAGCTACTACGACAACCAGGAAAAAAAAAAAGGGGCCACAATACTATATGGATCTTCGGCTAAGTAAGCTTTCGGGTAATACATATTGGTATAATAATTATTTCTTTTCCTTTTTATTGCCTGACAATTAGTGTATTAATAAAATCGTTAAATCACAGACTGACTTATTAGTTCCCATGATCAAAAAAAAGTAAAACAAGTACACACATATATATATGTAGGTTGGTTATGTGTGTTTGTGAGTATGAGGCAGGCTGAAATCAATCAAGATGGAAATCGTTTATTTCTTTACAAATTTTCTATACTTTGCTTTAGTTAATCATCCAATATTTTTTATATTTACTATATTGTTGTCCATAATAGGTTGGTTAGCTGGTTGGCTGCTATTCTTTTTATTCCTTGTCTGCTAAACTGACAACAAAGAAGAACAAGATGAGATGTGGTAATTTGCTGGGTTTATGGTAAATTGTCTCACAAATATGGCAATAGTGGAAAAACGCTTAATCAAATAATAATAATGATAACAGAATACGGAATTAGAAGAAAAAAGAAATTAAAATTAAAGTGAAACAAAATGGAACGTTAAAAGGTTATTTTACCTTTATTTATACGTGAGTAAACTTGCATAAATGCGCAATTACCCATTTAGCATGAAAATGGAAAATACAATAGACTGAATTATACCCACAATTATTTGGTTAGTGTTTGATAGTTTGAACATCTTTTTTATCAAAATTACATACATTCTATTTACTTGCCCTTGAGATTCTTTCTTAGCAACAGCAATGGCCAGTACACATTCAATGACAATAAACTATGCATAATTGTATTGTTGGACAAACTATGAATACACCTTCAACAGCAACAATAAAAGACTTTCAAAAACCCTAAACAACAAATGTAGCACAACAACAACAGCATGCAATATGCAATATGTATTATGCATAATTTTAATCTTAAACTTTAGTGACATGATAATATACTAGAACATGCGTGTATGTTGATAATGAAACAACACTCTAACGATTTGCGTACACCCCCTCCCTTGGCACAGATCAGCTAATATAATAGAGACAATAGATTTAAAGCCCTAAGTTACATTTCTTTCTCTTGGCTCCAGCAAGTTGTTTATAGCAAGCAAATAATTATGATCCTATCCATTCAATCATTCATACGTCCTGAAGAAAGGAAGAGGTTTCGACAGGTTGGTCTATAATGGAAACAAACCGTAAACGACAACTTCGACTAGACTTATGGCTCTCAATAACAGCCTATGTGTATTGTGTTAGAATATCAAAGATATTATAATCGTATTTGGCTATTGTTCTGTTTCATCATTGGTGGTGACGAAAAACGAGTGACGCACAGTATTTTCTGAGTTACCTGACAACAAGAATATAATGTGTTTTTTCAAGAATACACTTCTCCAGGAAATAAGATAGATTGTGTTCTTCTCCAGTGATGATAACCACAAATCAAACTTTACTTATCTAGTATAATTGGTTGGTTGCGGTTTCATAATATAAGGTTGTTAGTGTTGTAAATCGAACAAATCAGCAAACCAAAAAAAAAGTTCTAATTGTTAATGGTTCGGATTCTACAAGCATAAATTATCAGCAATCTAGGCTTTTTGGTTACATAATTATAATGATGGCAACACAACAGGACTACCTATTTTATCACATTCTGCATTCATTCGAATCTTCTTTTCAGTCCCAATTTTTAGTTTTTTTTTTCCTGCAAAATTTTTTTTCTCATCCCCTTTCACCCCCCTCCAAAGACGCATTGCCCGCACCTCATCTCTCTCTTGATCGGTTTTCTTTTTCACCCCCTCCTCCGGAAGCCTCCCCTTTTTTCTGCAGATTTATTTTTTTCTACCAACTTTTTGCATTATGCATTATGCATGTGTTGTGCATATGCATAAATAAATAATAATTACTAAATAATAGAATTCTATTGTCTAAGTATCTTTACATAATTAATTATTATCTTCATGCATTTTTCCACATTGATGAAACTGAAATTGATTTCATTCTTTTTTTCTTCCAACTTCAAACTGAACATAACACACAGCCCACCTAGCCGACACAATCCACACACAAACACATCCCTTAAACGATTAATATTGCTAGTATTAGCGGTATTATTAGTCATTTTTTTTCTTACTAAAGCACAATATTATGTCAATCCACATAGCTCTTTTGAGGTGGAGTACTTTTAATTCGTAAATCAGGACAACAGGTGGTAAAAAGCTAGTATAGATGTTAAGGAGAAGAGAAGAGAGGGGCAAAATGAGGTTGAGTTTTGAAAACTACAAAAAAGAACTTCCACTAGATTTGCTAGATTTGGATTGTAGCGCGAGAAGACAGAGGAAAAAGGTTGTTGTTTGGAAGTAACAGTTTAAAGTATAAAGTATAAAAGTATAAAGCATAAAGTTGCTTTCGTTGTCGTTGTTGCAGAGAAAGGAAGTTGTTGTTGGGGGGCATATATATATAGCGATGTAGATATCGTAATAATTATGAATACAAGAAAATGAACGAACAAGTACAAATGCAAATCTACCAACAGCAACAGAACACAAAATCCACATATAGAAACAACTACTTTAGATTTTAGACAATGCATGCATGAAAGAAAGAATATTTTTATGTAGAAATTACTAAATTACTGATTTTCTTTTTTGTTGTTTAAGGTGTGACAATATAAAACAAAACATAATAATAATTAAACAATCAAATCATAATCATAATAATATTATTATATACGTATATATAGTTGAATAGGTTAGCAATACTGTTATTATTATTTTCATTATCCTTTAATATTACACAAATGCATAATATTGAGAATAATTTCCACTTCATTCTTTACAATTGTTCTTCCCCCCTACACAATAATGACAACAATGCCAATTCACTAAACTAAATTTAAATTATGTATATGGAGTGAATGCGCTTGAATAGAAATTGTTTTTTTCGGTTTGTTACAGGTGTAAAGTACTAACCATAATTGATTAAAGAAATGGTTATAAATACACAAAACAATAAAAAGAAAACACAATAAGCAGAGGCACTAAATTGAAACATAACCAATTTTATTTTTCAAAAAATAATAATAGCTTAATTTAACTAAAATATTTCAACAGATTAGACAAAATTCTAAAAATTGAAATACAAAAAAAAAAAAATAGAAAACACACACCAACAACAACAACAACAACGAAACTGAAAAGAAGAACAGCAAAAAGAAAAAGAAGAATTCAATTTCAACAAAAATTTTTTTCTTTTTTATAAAACTCTTTTTCTTTCCTTTTTTTTTTCCTTTCACTTCTTCTACAATTGAATCGATACATTTTCAATTAATCCCATATCTTCAACCACTATTATACGAATTGAGAATCTCGAGGTTTTGCAACATTTGAAATTCTAATTTAATATAAGGATCAGAGCATTTATTGATATTCAAATTATACTGTACTTTTAAAATATCTTCCTTTGCATCAAATTTAGTCACCTGCCTCTCCCTCATCGTCAAATTTGATTCAAACTCATTCACTAACCCTCCTATTAGCATTCTCCATACATTCAGCTTAACAATATTTTCAATACTAAAATGCCTATATCACCAGTAATGGCTAAATCAGCATCGACTGCAACAACAACCACAGCACCAACAGCAGTTAACACTACTTCGTTTGATACTGCTGCCACTGAAACATGGATCACCTGTGGTGAATGCGCAAACACGTTAGGGTTGATTGTATCGGCCATCAAATCATTCGAAAGTGCTGTGAATAGGGATCCAGCAAATGCCACCGCTTTAGTTGGATTGAGTTCTTCTCTTAGATTAAATGATATCAGTGTCAATGAAACCATTGGATCACAAGCAGCAATTGAAAAATTGAATAAATCACTTGAATCATTCCCAAGCTTATCCAAAGAAGCCAATATTTTCAAAGAATTGTGCGAATGTTATTTATTAGTCGGGTTGAATGATCAAGCTTATCAAGCCATTCAATCAGCAATACAGTTGGCACCCCAAGATGCGTCACTATGGTTATTGAGTGCCCAGACTCTAATTAGAGCTGGTGCAAGAGCTCATGCCACCGGGAGTTTGGCTCATTGTTTATCACTCTTACCTGATGGTACGTTTTCCCTGACTGATATTGAAACTGCCAGAGCTGCGCACGCCGAGTTAGCAGCCATATCAGCAGCTGATGGTAATATAGAACTTTCAATAAAGGAATTAAGAGCAACATTAGAATTACCTCCACCTCCATTGTCAAGAATCGACGAATATGTCGCGTTAGTTTGTGCATTGGCATCAGCTTTGGAACGTGATAATGATATTCCTGGTGCTATTAAGGTTTGCGAAGATGGAGAACTGGTAGTTGGCAATTCTCCAAGAATACTAATGTCCCATGCCTATCTATTATTATCGAACAATAGCTCCCCAAACATTAATGGTGCTGCTGAACAAGCCATCAATTTATTGACTAAAGTTGTTGATGTGGAAAATGAGAGTGCCGTGCAAGAAGGCAGTGATTTCTTACCTTGGTATTTATTGGGTAAAGCAAATTCATATTTAGATCCACGTGCAGCTTATGATTGTTATCAAGTTGCATTGCGTTGTGCTTCTAATTGTTCGATTATTTGGTTAGCTGTGGGTAAATTATATTTAGAATTGAAACAATTGAAAGATGCCTTGGAAGCATATTCTCAAGCATTGAAATTACAATTGGGAGACGGATCAAATGGAACTGCTACAGCTTGGGATGGGTTGAGTTGTGTTTATGAAAGATGTGAAGATCAGTTGATGGATGCATCAGATGCTTGTAATAGAGCTGCGGCATGCTTTAAGGCAATGGGTGACATTAAAAGTTGTCAGTTTTTCGAGGATAGAGCCATTGCTTTGGAAAAAGCTTCAAAAAAGGAGGGACCAATGTTGAATTTAAGGGATCCACCAGATGTGCCAACTTTTTTGATCAGAGATATTGTTGCATTAGCACCTAATGAAAGAATTACCTTTACTAAACAGCAACTACAAGCTCAACAACAGGCCCAACAACGTGCCCAAGATCAAGTCCAACAACAACAAGCCCAACAACAACAAGCACAACAACAAGCACAACAACAAGCACAACAACAAGCACAACAACAAGCACAACAACAAGCACAACAACAACAAGCACAACAACAGCAAGCACAACAACAACAAGCCCAACAACAGCAACAACAAAGTCATAACCAATCGCCAGTGCAACCACATCATCAAGAAACAGCTAGAAATAGTCCTCAAGTGCCAATTCAAACTCCACAACAACAACTAGTTCAATATCAAGGACCACCAGCACCACCACAGTTACCACCTCATCAACAATACCTTTATCCTATGCCTAAAAATTCCCCACGTCAACCACAAGTATCAACTCCACAAATACAACATGCCTGGTCCCCTCAACCCCAACATCTTCAACAACCCCAACAATCACCACATCAAAATCAACATCAACCACAGCAACCACAGCAACAGCAGCAACCTGGTTCTCATCAGCCTCAGCAAAATCAACCACCAGCGCCTCAATTACCACCTCATCAGCAACAACAATTTTTTTATCCACCTCCACCACTTGGTCCAGGACAACCACAACCAAATGGAGGACCACATCGTTCACCAATGAATCCTCCACAAATGAATCCTGCCGGTGCAGCCCCTTATGCTATGGGTCCAGGAGGTCCCAACAATAGTGCTCCTGGATATTACAATTATGTATCTGTTCCTGGCGGTGCACAAAACCTGCAATATTCATCACCAAATTGGAGAAGATAGATGTAACGGTAACCCGAAAGAGTGGTCAACTATTTAAACAATTAGAGGAGAGAACGAGTTTCATTTTTTTACGTATTTGGCTTCAAAGGTGCATATGTTTCTCTTTTATTTTTTTTTGTGATCACGAACTTATATATAATTCTGTATATTTATTTATTCTTTAATGATGTTTATAAAATCGTGCCAGGTACCAACGTTTAAATTATCTCGTAGACCAGATTTATCAAATATTTCAACAATTCTTGAGCCTTTAATGGCACATGGGAAATCAACATTTAATAATGGTAATAAATCAGTCCCACTATCACCAATATACATGATCAGGCCGTCTTTTTCTTCTTGTATTTGTTTCACTATATCCAATTTATCTTGTGATGTTCTAATTGTATATTTTGATTTATCCCACAATCCCGTAGTAGTCATTTTCGTTTTTGCTTCTTCATCATCACTATGGAAACTCAACTCATTAGTGATAATATCATCAACAGCCAATCCATGATTAGCAAGACATTGTTTGATGAAAATACTTGTCCAATTAGCACTAACTATAATTATTGGGATATTCAAATTTTGACAACGTTTGACAAACTGACTAAACCCAGGTCGGAGTTTTATTTTATTATGGTTTATGTTAACATAATCCTGGAAATCTTTTTTGGTCAAACCTTCGAATATCTTTGATTGTTCAATGAGCTCAATTGATTGGTTTTCGACAGTGGATAGTTCATCTTGGAATTTGATTTGCTGAGATAAATAATCGGAACATTCAATACTAGTTGTAGTAGTGTTTGGAAAATTAAACGAGTTTTTCAAATTGGTGTAATTCTGATTATATGATTCCACAAATTTCTCAAATGGTGGTAATACTCTTTGTTGTCGTTGTTTTATATAAGGTACTTGAGCCACATATTTAATTGTATCTTCTTCGGTTATTGTCTCATCCCAATCGCTGATAACTAATGTTGGTCGTGAATGTCTCATAATTTGTGTGAGTGATGATTTCGATACAAATGATTTCATTGTGTCGACCCACGATCACGAGATTATTGTATTCCAGTTTATAAATCACAGTCTAGACAATACGGCTTAGGGAGAGAGGAAACAAGAAAAAGATTAGTATAGAACGAGTTTTAAGTGGGGGGATGCGAAGAGTTAATTAACTTTCAAAGAAGTGACACTTGAAATCCCTTCGAGATTTTTTTTTCTTTAATATTTGATCTTTTCTTTTCTTGGTCTTCTTTTCCTAAATCACTAACTTATAACTAACAACCACCATGAGTCAAGACAAAAAAGAATTTGGTCAATTGGGTGATATTAAAAAACAAATTGATGAAAAATACAGTCATTTATCTGCTGCTGAAAAAGAAAAATTGGTAATTGGCAAAGTTGAAGGGAAATTGGGGAAAGTTGAAGGTAAGTTAGGCAAGACAGAAGGAAATTTAGGCAAGGTTGAGGGCAAATTGGGTAAAACTGAAGGTAACTTGGGTAAGACTGAAGGTAATTTAGGAAAATTTGAAGGTGATTCTAAACCTAAAAAGAATTGAGAAATGATCCACTCAGTACATTACTGTTTATGGTAAATTGGTCTCAATCTTTGCTTTCTTTTTTTTTTCCCCTTTACTCCTATTACTAGTTCAGGTAATCTTTAAACCCAATTATTATAGGTTCTATGTCGTCATGATCTGTTTGGTTTGTGGATAGTAACAATCAATATATATAACGCTTTTTGATTTTGCTGTTCTCTTCTTTTTTTATTGCTTCTTGAATTTATCAAAACTATACCACAACATGTCAACTCCTAAAAACAATGAAGATAAGCCAGAATCATCAAAAGATTTCGATATAAATGATTTGGTTAAACTCGAGAGTATTACCCAAAAAGTTCTTGATCCCAACAACGAGAATCCTCATATGGGCGAATACATCAAAGGTACTTTTTCTTACATTGCCAATGCCATGATTAAAATGCAAACCACCAACGATAGACAAGCTACTGCTAAAGAAATCGCTGAAGATTTGTCCCAAAAGTTCGATGACTGGGTCAAGAGTAGAGAAGCAGCTAAAGAGAACCAATCTGCTGAAGATACTACAGCCAACAAAATAGAAGAATCAAAGCAATGATTAATCTAGGCAAAGAAAAAATGTTCACAATCCTTATATCCATTACAAGTGATGATTAATTCATAACGGACTCAAACCATGTATATGTCAATCTAGCAAGTGGTCGAAAGAAACATATAGCCGTGTACGTCAGCTAAATGTGATATAAATATATATACCTCTTGCAATTCTACATTAAGATATAATAGTTGATTAAAAATGTATATTTTGGTTAGATAAATTGACAGAAAGAAAAGTGGTGAAAATTTTCTTACCAAAGAACATTTTTTTCTTGATGGGTCTCTAATTTTTTTTTGGGTCTCATCGAAAACGCTCCCACTTCCCATCATCTCTAGAAACCACTATACACTACATAATGAGTTCAGTACCTGCTTGGAAACGTGCTGGTTTAAGCGTCAAGGCTCAACAACAACAAGAAGATGAAGACTCATTAACTACTAAAAGAATTGAAAATGCAGACTTGACAGTGAAAGAGATTAAAAAAATCAGTAATAAAAGAAAACTTCAAGACGACACCAAACATAAATCCAAAAAGCCACCAAAACGTATCAAACTACCTAAGAATGAAAGACCACCACCGCCAGTAAAAGATCAGTTGACATATCTCAAGCAATTTGTGGATGATAAAGAAAATTGGAAATTCAACAAACTGAAACAAAATTGGATTTTGAAGAATATAAAGAATATTCCTAAAGAATATGAAGAGGCATTAATCTTATATTTGGGTACGCTTCAAGGTGGCTCTCGTGATCGAATTATTCCTGAACTAAAAGAAGTGATATCAAAGTGGAACACCCAATACGAAGAAGCTGAAAGAAAAATTGAAGAGGAGTTGACTAAGAAAGTAGAAAATGAAATCGACAAAGATTCCAAAACAAGTAACGATGCTGAAAACAAAGAGCAAAAAGAAGAAGAAAAGGATGCAGTTGACTTGGAGTATGCACTCAGGTGTAGGGCTATCTTATCTAAATTAACAGATGAAGATATAGAGGTTAAAGGCCAATAAATATTACATAGTAGTGCTAACAATATATTTTTGTAATGATTGCGAGACAAAGTAACACTACCGAAAAAAAGGGAATACACGTACTTTTTCTGAACTTTGAAACTAAGTTGATCATTTTCTATACACTTTTTTTTCTTTCTACTTCTAACTCCCCCAGACATAAACAATTGACCATGCATGATATTAATTTCAACATATTGAAAGATAGGGCAATGGACGTTGACCCGGATATTAGGTTTATGGCATTAGAGGATTTGCGAAAGTTCTTGCAGGACGAATCAGCAGCTCTGACAAGAACAACCCTTAATCAATCGTTGGAAAACTTCTTCCCTATATTACTCAACATGTTAAACGACCAAAACCCAGACGTCCAGACCCAAGCAATAAAATCATTTGAACCAATGGTTAAATACTTGTCAAATGAGACTTTTTCGAAATTGGTCAAGAAATTATTTGCCTTGGTTCAACAAAACAGTTCCTCAACAGGTAATGTTACAGGGTTGAAAAGCTTTACAGTTTCCGTTCCTAACATTGCACTTCGCTCTTTATTTGCTCAATCAAACTCGAGAGACAAGTCTGAGTTTGTGTCTGATAAATTGTCAAATTCAAATTATCGATTTGACCCTCATTTAGCAAGATATATTATGGATTATCTTATTCCTCAAATCGTTGGCAATCCCGTCACCATTGACTCTATTGAATTACTAATTGATTTAGTCACTGAAATTGGATATGTTTTGACACAAGATGAATTATTAAACTTGTCACTTTATTTAACCAAAGTGGCCTTGACTGAGACAGGACTTATTGGCAAAAAATCGATGGTGGCATTGGAACGAGTCGTTGCCTTGGTGCGTACGGAGGTGGTAATCGACAAATTGTTGGCTCAAATTAATCAGCTGATTGAACCAACAAAATTATTTGTTATTTTCCAATTGTATTCTGTTTGTTTGAAGCGTGGAATAAAACCAAACTCCATTGATACAATTTACAATACCATAACATCGAACTTGAACATTGAAGCAACAGAAGAAGAAGACGATGATGATTTGGATTTTGATAATTTAGTCAAAGAAAACTCATTAAAAGATGAAGCACTTACCACTCTTATTGACTTGGTTTCACAACACTTCTTGCCGGTTGAATCCAAGAATACTGTGATTGCATTAATAAAGAGCTATGTGAACTACAATCCATTAGCACAAGATGAAGACTTTATCGACGATGAAGAAGACGATATTTCTTTTAGTGACGATGAACAGGAAGACGACGGCGATGGTGAGAATGACGGATCATGGAAATTGAGAGCTAAGGCAACGATTTTGACCAGAGCACTTCTCAAGAGTTTCCCAGATACACTTGAGCTTTTTTCAAAGGAGGTGTTACTCGTATTTTCATTTGCCGATTCCAATGATCAAGTGGTTTCTGAAGTCATCAAGAGTAGTATCGCCATAGTGAACTCGACATCACCGAGGGATTCAACTAATGTGAGTGAGCTTTTTCCAATCATAGCTGCACGCATGAAGCTAGCCAAAGAGACGCAAGTTCCACTTTTCCTCAAGCTTGTTGAAAGCTTGAACCGTTTTGACAACACCTCCTTGGTGCTTGAAGTATTTGAAATTATAAAGGACAGAAAATTGATTACGTCTGGATCATTTGACTATTTGCAATTCTATTCTAGTACCTTGAAATTCCATGACAACTTGCCACCACTAGTCATTGAACGGATGTCGTCAGATTTTATTAAAAACCTTGATGATAAATCGTTTAATATGATAACTGATAGCATCAAATGCTTGAGTTTATTGTTTCATCAAGACAGTCTTGAAAAATTGGATGCTATTGTGGATTTATTGATATACAAGGTGGAAAATAGTAAGCAATATCCCAGTGACTTGGTACGTCAATCCATAATTGCTTTGGGTGAGGCATACGGTAGAGCAGATAAGCAAAAAATTTTAAACGTTTTCAAACACTCAATTGAATATGAAGGAACTAGCAAAACCACCATAGATGTTTTAACTCAGATTTATTCCACTGATATCCCATCAGAGTATTCATATTTGATTCTTAAAAAATTGAGTACATCAATAATGTCCAGTACCGAGGCTACGTCCGTCGCATCATTATTGCTTATGAATAAAATATTTGAAAGATTACCTTCAGGAGATTATGATGATGCTGCAGGAAATCTTGTTCAGTTACTAGCTGTAACAAACAAAGCCAACTATGAATGCATTTTCCATATATTGATAAAATTGGTTGGCACTGTTTTGCAAGAAACCCACCGAGCACCATTATTACAAACGATTGTCAAATTAGTTAATGAGGGGAAAATTGAGGTCGCAGACAATTCATTCTTTCAATTTATAACAACTGCATGTAACCAAATTCCTGATTTATACAATTTTTTCGAGGATGGTCTCAACTTGAATTCTGAACTAAGTGCTAAAATTTTGGCAATTTGTGCCTCGCAAAACAAACTCGAAAACAAGATTATGGAGAGAAGAGAAGAATTTCAAAACTATTACAACTCCAACATCAATGATTCTCGACTTGCATTTGATATCTTGTTTCTTGGTTACGTGGGTACACACATTGAGGTGAAGGAGTTAGATGTTCAAACTTTGATCGGACTTTTGAGCAATTCGCAACTTACCAATGATGACAATATTCTGGCAGCTTCTACTGCATTGGGATTGATTGCTCAAAAACACATTGACTCGGCTGTCCCTATTATATTAAATGCCTATGAAAGTAGCGAGAAGACAATTATCAGAGGGTCATTAGTCGATTCTTTAAGTATTGCTGCTGATGCCTGTAACGAGGACCAAAAAAGAGTGATTTGGGATAAAGTTTTTAATTTCCCCGTTGAGTTTGATCACGAAGTGATTACAGAACTAAAAAAATCAGGAGAATTATTAGGTAAGATTCCAGTTGTTGATGAGCTTACAATCAATACAGACAATTTGAAAACAACTTATCTTATTCTTGTCATCACAAAGTCTTTGCTCAATAATCTTCAAGCAACAAAAGTTAACAATACCTTATTGGATTCGTTGATCAAATCATCAATTGAATGGCTTAACATAGTGAATATTGATATTAGACAAATTGTTGTTGGCAATTTACTCACAGGTTTGCACAGTAAACCTGACACCATCTTACCAATATTAGATCTGATCATTCTTCCTAAAATATTTGACCAATTGCAAGCCGAGGATTCGTTTAAGAAAATTATCACTATGGGTCCATACAAGTATGTTTTGGATGAGGGATTAGAAATAAGAAAGCTTTGTTACGAGTTTATTTATTCGGTAATTTCCTTGGAAAATGCTGTTATTAAAAAATACAATATTAATCTTGAAAAAATTGCCAGTAAAATTATTGAGGTTGGTTTAATCGACACCCAGACAGATATCACCGTGTTGGCTTGTATTAACTTGACTAATTATATTGAGTTACACAAAGACAGTGCTGTCGAGTTGATTACACGGGATGGTGGCAATGCCTTTACTACCATGATTAACAATTTGAAGAAGCAGTTGAGCAAAAAATTGTCAGCAAAAGCATCCACACAAGATTCAGAATCTCACCAGGAAAGAATCAAGTCTATTATCAAATTATCGAAAAAATTTGCCAATGTTGTAGAAGCTGCTGAAAGCATCGAGCTTGCTGCTGCTATTAGAGTTTGGAATGAATACAACAATGATTTGAAAACAAATTTTACAATTTATTATAACAGTACCGATGGTGTATAGATTTTTTTTTTTTTGTTTCTTCTTTTTCTATGTACTAAAATAAAAAGGTGTTTACACTTTGAAGAGTGCTTCTACTGGGATTGACTTTGCATATTTGCGAAATCTTACTCAAATGTTGCTTGATTAGAGTTTTCGTCACTGTTGGAGGGGTTGTAGTCGGACACCAGTTCAAATCAAAATTTAAACACAATAGCACCAAAGCCATACCAACACTTAGATCACGTCCCGTATCACATAAAATGGTACACGGCAAGTCTATTTTGATTTTGGGTAATATCTCTCTGAACTTATTTGAGCCCTTTTTGTTGCTAGAAATCGAGTACTGTAAAATTTGTCTGTCTTTAGGTATATCAGTAATGGTATATTCTTCATGAAATAAAATGATATTTGTATTAACCTGACTAAATTTGGCATCTCCCTCCAACTTCCCAATCGAAATTCCAGTTTCGCCAAGTTTGAAGATCTCCATGGAGCCATCCACGGGATTATATAAACTATTGATCTTTTCTATCAATTCTGTCTCTCCACATTTTATATAACCATCTTCTAATAAATCACCCGCCATACTCCAAAACACATCAGCTCCAAACTTCCCATTGCACAATGATGGAGGAACCCATAACTCATGATCATCAGCCGAGCCTTGGATGTAATCACACGAAATAGTACCATTACCAGTTCTGATGTCAATTCGTTTGTGCACATCAACTTTTCTGGATGCAGATATGCAACAGATATTGTACACCGATTCGTCCAAATTGCTATTCAAGCTAGCCCCGGGATAGTACCAAGAAGGAATTAGGGGCTTGTCTAGTTTAAACCCTTCAAGCAACTTCATCTGTTTTACTGATGCCATAAACGATGGAATCAATTTCTCAATCGAGTTATGTTCACTTTTTGAGACCATACTAGACGGCGTTCTTAGCCAATCGCCGGTTCCAAAAATGACAGAATTCAAAACAGCACACCAAATGGGAATTGTTTTCAGCAACGCATCGGGCATTAGTTTCCCCCTTCTTGTAGAATCAACTATCACGACACCACCATGCTCTAAAATAATAGGCAAAAGATGCAAGTTCAATCTACGCAAAGAAAAAGACCACACATTGGTATGCCCATCTGTTGACTTGAAATAACATGTGTCTAATCTATCGTTTAACGGAACATACCATAGACCACATCTTTCATTGGGAATTAATGGATACAGCAAGGACCTGTGTACAGTCCTGACAAAGTATTGATCATGAACGATTGACTGTAGCCTGTTTTTTAGTGACAACAGAGACTTTTTCAAATCTTTATTTATTTCATTTATATCATTATTTATATTAAATATTGGTTGTTGCATTTACGTAATGGTAAAGCTCGCAAAAGCTCTAAAAGTGAATATTTTTTTTTTTCAGTGATGTGATGTGCCTAACTCCTATTTAATCTTTTTCGTTTCAATGCTTGCAATCTCTTCTCTTCTTCCATTTCTCGGCGATCTTCCCTCTCAGCATCTAATCTTGACTGGTACTCCTCATCAAAAATCTCTGCACCAGTAGCTTCCATATCGTCCGAATCATAATCGTCACCGTAATACATTGAACGTTTTTTACCTTTATTGAACATTGCCCAAATTTCTTCTCTGTTGATTTCATCTGCACCATAACCATCGTCGTATTCTTCATCGTCCTCGACAAAATCACTCAAATCGTCTTCTTCTTCTACCTCTTCGTATGATCTGGACTTGCGCTTTTCTTCAAGCCTTTGTTTTATTTTGGATGATGGCTGTCTTGGTGGCAAAGGTGCCTTGATCACAGGAACTGGTTTCGATGCCCGTTGAGGAATAGGTTTCACATGTGGTTTTTGTGGATATGCAGTAGTTGGAGGGGACGTATGACGAGGATTGCCAATTGGTTTCTGGGTACTTTGACGTGGTGCTGGGCCCGATTTAGTGTCTAATGGCTTAGATTTTGCTTCTGGTGATTTGCTTTTCTGCAAAAGGTTTATCGATAGTTTGTTGTGGTCGATGGTAGCTGCTTTCTTTAATAGTTCATTATAATTTAACTTCTTTTTAGGTGGTTGTGGTGGTTGTGGTGGCTGTGGTGCTAAAGATGGCGACAGAGTACGGGATCTTTGAGAAGAAGGTTGACGACTTCCAGATCTGGTTGAAGTAGATGACTTAGGCTTACTAGTAGTTGTCTTTTTTGGTGGCAAGCCTTTCTTTTCCCTAAGTTCTCTTTCCTTTTGTTCCCTTTCCAATCGTCGCTTTTCCTTCAATCTAGCAACCACTGGATCTATTGGGCGGTCTTGGCTATAGTTCTTAAACTTATCTTTTGTCACAACAGTATCGGACTTTTTCTCAACAGGAACTTGCTTCTGTTGAATTTTCCCCTTTTTTTCAATTTGTTGAAGAATAGATGACAAGCCCATTTTGATCCAATGCGTATACCAGACGTAAGCTGAATGTAGTCACTAATTGTCCTGAAGTAGGGTATCGATGAAACAAGTGCAACCTAGGCTGAAAAAAAAAAGGATGAATCAAGAAAAAGACAAGTACACGTATACACACAAATATCACGTGACCTACTTATGGCTCTTCTTTCTAAAAAAAAAAAAATAATGAATAGATACATGTATATAAATAAATAGCTATCGAGTCTACAAAGCTTAATCTTTTGGTCCAATCATGTTTTCTGGTCTAACCCATTGGTCAAATTCCTCAGACGATAAAGCACCCAATTCCAAACAAGATTCTTTCAAAGTAATACCTTTTTTGTGAGCGTTCTTTGCAACCTTGGATGCAGCATCGTAACCAATCTTTGGGTTCAATGCAGTGACCAACATCAATGATTCATGTAACAACTTGTCAATCTTGTCAGTGTTGGCTTCAATACCATCGACACAGTGCACTCTGAAAGAAGCAGCACCATCAGCAATCAATCTAATTGATGATAACAAGTTGGCAATCATGACTGGTTTGAAAACATTCAATTCAAATTGACCTGAAGCACCAGCAAAGGTAATAGCAGCATTGTTACCAAAAACTTGAGTGGCGACCATAGTCAAGGCTTCATTTTGGGTTGGGTTGACCTTACCAGGCATAATAGAAGAACCTGGCTCATTCGATGGCAAGGACAATTCACCGTAACCACATCTTGGACCTGATCCCAAGTATCTAATATCGTTGGCGATCTTGAACAAGGAAGCAGCAACAGTGTTCAAGGCACCAGAGGCTTCAACGATAGCGTCGTGAGCAGCCAAGGCTTCAAACTTGTTTGGAGCAGTCTTGAATGGGAAACCAGTCAATCTAGAAACTTCTTCAGCAACTTTAGAATCCCAGCCTTTTTTGGTGTTCAAACCAGTACCAACGGCAGTACCACCTTGGGCCAAGTACAACAAGTTTGGCAATGATTTTTCCACTCTTTCAATACCATTGGTCAATTGTTGAACGTAGCCAGAAAATTCTTGGCCCAAAGTCAATGGAGTGGCATCTTGTAAATGGGTTCTACCAATCTTGATAATGTCCTTGAATTCTTCAGCTTTAGCTTGTAAAGAGTCACGTAACTTGGTCAATTCTGGAATCAATGAGTTGTTGATTTCAGTTACAGCAGCAATGTGCATAACAGTTGGGAAAGTATCATTGGATGATTGTGACATGTTACAGTGGTCATTTGGGTGCACTGGTTTTTTTGATCCCAATTCACCACCCAAAATCTCAATAGCTCTGTTGGAAATGACTTCATTGGCGTTCATGTTTGATTGAGTGCCAGACCCAGTTTGGAAAACAACCAATGGGAAATGGTCGTCCAATTTACCTTCAGCAACTTCGGTAGCAGCTTGTTGGATAGCAGCTGATAATTTTGGATCCAAAGCACCAAGTTCTTCGTTGACTTTGGCGGCAGACTTTTTTAAAATACCAAATGCTCTGACAACTGGGACTGGCATACGTGCTGCTTCACCACCGATCTTGAAGTTCAGCTTGGATCTGGCTGTTTGGGCACCATAGTATTTGTCGGTTGGCACCTCAATTTCACCAAAAGCATCTGATTCAATTCTTGTGTTTTGGAAATTAATAGTGGAAGTGGTAAAAGTTCTCAAAGGAGCAACAGCTTTAAAGTTTCTTGATAATCTCAACATCGTTAGGTATACTGGGTTGGATAGAAAAAGAGAAAAAGAGTATTTGATGTAGACTTTTTTTTTCTCCTTTTGATTTCAACCTGGGGTTCGTGAAAATTTACACCCACGACCAAAGTACCTGAATTCTCGGTTATTTAAACATTTTTTTTTTTCTGTTGGACTCCCTCGGAAACGAAATTTGATTGGTTAGCAGGGCTTATTCACATTTTTTTTTCGGGTTGTTGCCCGAAGGGTATACGCATGCAAATAAATTTATTTCATGGTGTCTCTATTTACAGTAAATGCATTAAGCTCTTCTATACTTGGCCATGGCCAATCTCTTTTCAGTTGCAACTTTTCGTGATGCTTTATGTGTCTTTCAGAAAATTCACGTGGCAACGCCGACAATAATAGTAGAAGTAGTCCCTTACTCGGCTCGAATTTCAAATCGTCCCACCATTTCATTATTTTTGATAATTCTGAAATGTAATCATACTTCAGGAGCAATTTGATGTACTTGTTCCATAACCATTCGTTTGGCTCTATTCCGGTTTTTGTAGTCTTGACATGCCGCTGAAATTCACGAATTGCCACCTGTGGTGCTCTATATCTATCCCACGCTTCAAAATCACCATAATCATATGCCATTGCTAACAAAACCCCCAAACATTTTTTATTCGGAGATAATGCCTTATCCAAAAGCTCTTTTTTATAAATTTGGAATGTATTTTGTGGGTTTCTCTTTGCCTCGTTTTCCAAAAGTAGACTGATTTGATGAATGGATGTTGTAGGTAGTAATGTGCATAGATAACGAGTGTAATCTGCTATACTTGAAAATCCTTTATAAGCACTCGATTTATCAAATTTCCTGTCCCATGGCAACTCTATTTGGGAAAGTCTACCATCGTACAAGTTCATCAATTGAATGTACCTTGTCAAAAAAAATCTTGCCTTTTCTGTGCCTACCATTTGAATCATCGCTTCCAAAACGGTAAAATCAACTACCGACTTTGAAAGTTCAGTAATGATGTCACTATTGATATTCACATTTGTCAGAACCATTTTCTTGAGAATCTTAGTGGCTCTTTTTTCATCAAGCAAACCAAATAAACTCAACTTTCTAATAAAAACTAGCCATAGCTTAGAGGACAACTTGTATTTCTTGATAGCGATATTGAATATGTGGACCAAATCTTCCGGGGACTTTGCAAGGTATAATTGGGTCATATAGTAGGCCACCATCTCTTTCAGGGTAGTTTTCTGGTTAATGAATTTGCTTTCAGCAATGTGAAAAAGCTTTTCGCCCCTTTCTCGCGATACTTTTGACACCACTAAAGTGATACCCATGTATGCTTTGAATGATAGTTTTTCCACCAGACTAAGATATGTCACTAAAAGTTCTTGAATATTGGCAATCGACAGTGGCTTAATATCGCTATATCTAAATGAGTATAAAGCTGTGTTCCAGATCAACTCATTTATAAAATCATCATCCAAATGCACATTAACACCAGTTCTAGATGATTGGAAAAAGTCCAAGGTAGTTTTTAGTATTTCTGCCAAAGTATCCAGCTCAAACATAATACCATAGTAAACCAAATTGTCAATAATCGACTTTAAAATAAAGGTTTGGCCTCCCCGCTGTAGTGCAAACGGTTTCAAGTTATGTAGCCATATATCCTTTTGAAGCAAAAACTCTTCCTTGAACTGCGGATTTCTTAACATTACATCAAATAATACAAATTTGGGCACTTCCTCCAAATTATGTACATATGAATAACTCTCGATAACTGATTTTGCCTGAATTGATTCTATCCATTTTACGAGATGCTCAGTACTGTAATTGCTTTTCATTTGTGACGACAATAGAAGAAAACAACCCAAGGGGATGTGAATCTGGCTCGGAACTGTTCCTGTCACCATACAGAAATATTCCACATCCGTTTCCAAATTTGTGGGCTCATTGTCGAAATGTTTTCGAAGTTTTTCAAAGAAGGCAGATGATTTTGTTGATCCATCCATAATAGAAAGTAAATGAAATGTGACTGTTTCTAACACGAGTTTCAATTTTTCTGGTGAATTCTTTAACTTGACCTCTGTATTTAAACTAGCATTCTGATGAGCTAGTTTCTGACAAATCGGGAGATATTCCATTCGAGGCTGGATGGTTATTGATTTTTGATTGAATTTTGTTAAATGGTTATATAGTACTGTCGGTATTCTTCCAATTGATTTATGGGCAAACATTGATTTATATCGTAAGGTCTTTAGTGCAGAGCTCTTGTTGGGTATATATAGTCGACATTTTTGTAGTAGTTCTTGTGTTATCATTATTCATTGCAAATATTGTATTGTTATTCACATTCAAGCATCCCCCATCAGATTTTTCGAAAAAAACTATTTTTTTTTTAGGAGTTTTTTTTTTGCACTACGATTTCTTTAGCAATCTCTCACAATATCATAGTTTCCCTCCCCCTCTACTCAATGAGCAACCAGAGCCCCAATTTACATCACCGAAAGCTATTGAATGATGTTAATATAAGAGAAGAACTGCCACTGAGAAAGAAGCGGGGATATCAGAAGCCAGAGACAATTCCCGTAGATGATACATCAGATTCCGAAGAATTTGAAGACGTGGACTTGAATATACTTGACGACTCCGATGAGTTTGAAACCATTGACCTTGAAAATATACCAAAAGAATCAGGTAATGATACATTGGTTATACGAATAGACAACAATAAGAAAGAGGAAAAGACTCCAAAAAACTTGATAAGTCGTGAAGAAAGACATCGACGCGTCCTACTTCACAAAATGTACTTGGTAATGATGTTGGTACATGGAAGCATTAGAAATTTATGGTGTAATAACAAAGAAATTGCGAGAAGCTTGAAATTATCCTGTGTGACACCTCAGATTACACAGTTATTGGAGAACAACACAACTGCTCTGGACCAAGTCAAGTCACGGAGATTACTTGATGGATTAAAGAAATTGATGACGATATTTCTGGCGAAATTCAGAATCATCTCACAGGGAATTATAAGAAAGGATTGGGACGAGCTTGAATTGTCCCAGAAATCAGATATTGTTGGCAAAAGGACTTTTAGAAAGTTGGCTTGCAATTTCAGAGGGAGCAGAGATGTCGCAGCACAAACATTTGTAACTCTATTGCGAGGGCTAGGCTTAAATGCCAGATTAGTGTTTTCTTTACAGCCGCCAGATTATACGAAGATAACTCACGGACCCCACCCATCTGGCCATGAGAAGAGTGGTACACCAAAAAGAAAAACAAAAACTGCCGGATTTCAGGATTCCGAATATCCTGTATTCTGGGTTGAAGTTTGGAACAAGTACACACGTCAATGGGTCAGTATCGATCCCATAGTGATGAAGTTAATTGAAGTATGTCCTAAGAGAAAAAAGTCGCCATTCGAGCCACCTCCTACTGATGAGCGAAACCAGTTAACCTACGTTGTGGCTTTTGATAAATTTGGACGCGTTAGAGATGTGACTAGAAGGTACAGCTATAATTACAACGCGAAAACTATTCGGAAACGAATTGAATTCAGGTCAAGCGAAGATAAATCTTGGTATTTGAAAGTTCTACGCTGCTGTGATTTTAGAAAGACTCAAAACGTAGCTGACATTTATGAGCAGAAGGAATTTTATGATCGTGATTTGGCAGAAGGTATGCCTAATAATATACAGGCATTCAAAAATCATCCATTGTATGCGTTAGAGTCACAACTACGACAAGATGAAATCATATTCCCCAAAGACGATACTAGCAAGTGTGGCACTTTTAGATCTAAAAACTCCTCTAAAGTTTTCCAAGTTTACAAAAGATCATGTGTGCATCGATTGAGGTCAGCAAAAGCTTGGTATATGAGAGGGAGGCAATTAAAAGTCGGGGCAATTCCTTTGAAATCAAAAGAAGAAGATGTACGTTTATACGCAGAGTTTCAAACGCAGTTGTACATACCTCCACCCGTGACTGATGGCATTGTTCCTAAAAATCAATATGGAAATATAGATGTTTACACGAAAACAATGTTACCCGAGAACTCTATTTTGATAGAGTGTGATGAAAACTGCTCAATGAAGATGCTTCAGAACGCAGCTAATCTCTTAGCTATCGATTATGCTAAAGCAATTGTTTCGTTTAGTTTTAAAGGGAAAAAGAAGAAACATAATATCACTGCTAGAGAAGGAGGTATAGTTATTGCAAAAGAATATGAGGAGGCAATGCAGCTCACAATAGACAACCTTATTGAACAAGAGGAGGAAGACCAACGGGCATTATCAGAAGCAAATGCATTAAGAAATTGGAAATACTTTTTGTTAAAGCTAAGGTTAGAAGATCGTTTGAATAAATCACATGGTGCGATTTTGGACACGCCAGGCACAGAAGAACTGACCTCAAACGAAAATCCCGAAGGCGGTGGGTTCGTTGTATCAGATGAAGAAGTAGATGAGGGCGGATTTATTGTTTCCGACAAAGAGCCAGAGGAAGGTGGTTTCATTGTTTCAGATGAGGAACCGGAAGATAATTCCGTAGATGTCACCAGTGAGGAATATTCTGATATAGATTTTGAATACGAAAGCGATTAATTGAAACCGCCTTCCATAAGGTTGGGCTGACCAAACTCATCGCGTAAATAGTACTTATGTAGAATCTTAGTTAAATTAGAACGATTTTTGGTTGTATTTTGGTTTAGCGAATTGTGCAACCACCAATTTCTTTTTTTTATCACTAAAATATTCCGCCTGTAGCTGTCAAAATATGAAAATGACACTTATTTTCAAGTTTCCCACTAAGCAAAGTGTTATAGTAATCTACAAAATGAAACATCTAGGAACAAAATGCAAAAAAAAAAGAAACACCAAAAACGCAAGTGTTCCATTCCACAACGCGCAATGCGCAATTTGATCTTCTTTAACCTATCGTTTAATACAGGTTTGTGACTTCTGTATAAATTAGATGTGGCATTATGTTAGATTCACAAATTCATATATATAGATAGTCACTTTTCACCTTCTTTTTTTTTTCTTCTTCCCTATTTTATGAAATAATTATCAGTAACTACAGACAAAGAAAATGGCTAACGCAGTAGCTGAGAATGTTTTGGGTACTATAGGTACCGTGTTATGGTGTATTCAACTTATTCCACAAGTTATCAGAAACTATAGAGCAAAGAATTGCGAAGGTCTACCCCCATTAATGATGTTTTTATGGGCAGCTAGTGGTGTCCCCTTTTCTATATATTTCATTGCTACAGATGGATCTATCCCATTAAGAATCCAACCCCAGTTATTCACTTTTTTCTGCACATTATCTTGGATCCAAACTTTGTATTACCCCCCTAAGAAAGTTTCAAGGACAAGATTGGTTACATTTGTTGGAGCTTTTATTGCCATCTCAATCGGTTTGGAAGTTGGGTTTATCTTATGGTTGAGACCTTTGTATAGAAGAGGAATTGAGTGGCCCATGTTAATTATTGGGATAGTGGCATCTATTTTATTGGCCATTGGATTAATTCCCCCATACTTTGAGTTAGCAAAACGTCAAGGAAGAGTCATTGGTATTAATTTTGTATTTCTTACCTTAGACTCATTAGGTGCCTTGTTTTCATTGTTGAGTATTGTTGTTGGTACTATGGACATTATGAGTATAGTGTTGTATGCAATTGTGTTGGCTCTAGAGGTGGGCATTTTCGCCAGTCACTTCATTTGGTGGTTGAGAATAGGGAGAAATTCAGACAATGAGTCGGTAGATGTACAGAGACATCACGAAACGCATAGCAATGACGAGGAGAAGAGTGAAGTGGTAGTCGTATAGTTAAGTTTGTAGTTTAGGTTTTTCATAGAATAATAAATGGCTATCCATACAAAAAAAAGTGCGCTTGGAAAAAAAATTTGAAGTTGTTTGTTTGTTTTGAGCTAACCATAAGGAATGGTACGTTTAGGATTCAATCTATCACGGATATTGAATGCATATTAACAACTTTATCAGTCTTCGTTTATCCCTTTAAATTTCTTGGAGGATACGGTTTCGAAAAAGGATTTGGAGGAAGAACATACACGAGAGTTACAAGTCGAACAAGCATACAAATTATTTCAATCTGCATTAAAACTACAAAAGCAAAAACAATATGAATCAGCTTACAAGGTATATGAAGAATTGTTTAAATTAGATATTGTTTCAAATCACTACTTTGAAGAATTGGACTTTATACGCGGATTGCAAGATGGATCTCAAAACACTGATACTGATGAATTAACATTATTATCCCCCAATGTGAAGTCTTTGCGATACTTAATATTTAGAAATAGAGGGTTTTTATACTTGGACATGCTTAAGAGTAACACAGAGAACAAGTCTGCAGAAAAAGTAAAAGAGTTGTTTTACCCCTTGTTGGACGATTTTTGTATTGCCCTTTTGTACAATGAACCTGACGAAAAGTTGTTGGAAACCTTACATGAGATATTCAGTTATATTGGGTCAGAAAGGCTATCACGATTTGTCTTGGAATATTCCTTAACTTCTCGGAAAGAAAGTGACGATTTGTCGGGATTACTTCCTATTGACCAAACCGTACTCTCACAGTATAAGACAATGCTAGAACACTTGCTGTCAGGAAAATTTCCCAAACTTGATTTAAAACATCTACTGTTTTTAGAACCAATCAGACTAGACATCCTTGCTCAGCAAGAAAAACTAGCAAGCAAAAAAGTGGCCGTTATTAAAAGCACATCCACTAAATGGGTAGATCTACTCGATGCCATCAACATACATTTGAAAGAGAATCAAGATGAGAGCAAAATTGAAGATGCAAATCGACCTAGAATAAGAATATTTGAACCGTATGTGTTGACAGAAGAGCCACTAGATATTGTCAGAATAGAGTTCACAAAGAGGGGGGTGGCTGTACCTGCCACCGAAACTGAGGTGACTAAAGCACAGCCAGAACAGATTGTTCAGGAAAGAAAACCAGAAGAAGATAACAGAGTACAGAGATCATCTAAAAGATTATCAAAAGTCGAGGACGAGATACCGGCTGTTACATTAGAAAGTTCACATTTCCTAAATATGGATTATTTTAGAAACCAAATGAATGAAACTATCCCCAATTTCGAGATATTTGATGTTTGTCTGACATATGTGGAGGATGGTTCAGGCGCACAATATATAAAGGATTTTAAGAATATAGTTTCTGATTGGAATGACTCTTATGCCAGGGCGATTTTGAGTTATGATACTGCAAAATCAGAAGATGACAATTTAAAGCTATTAGATCTTCTAAGTGGATATGGAAAAAGTGAGGAATTAAAGGAGAAAAATATCCCTCTACTTGGAGAAATAGACATAGAATTTCCAGAGCTAAACTATGTTGAATTTAAAACCTATATCATCAAACACTTGTTATCTAAAATTCTTACAACAAAATGGAGTGATAAATTGTATGAAAAATTCACCGAGTGGATAGTACAATTTGAGGGATATATCATTAACGACATAGATGTGGAACTGGCAATTGGTGTCTTGGAAGTGTTGGTAGATATATCAACAAGTTTAGAGTCGCAGATAAAAGACTCAATAAATAACAAATTAAACAAGGCGGTTGTCAACTCAATGTGTCAAGATTTGTTAAGAATTAAGGATAAGATTATACGCTGGATAAACTACATTGAGACGTTTCCCATCAATGATTTGCAGGTAGCTTCAAGATTCAAATGGTGTCAGATTATTAAGGAAAAAGCAGAAACCAAGTCGTGGACTGAAAACCATCCCGTAAAACATAAATTGCAAAAGCTTTTAGGGGATGCACATTTTAAAATCAATTATCCAAACTATAAGAATTTTATTGATTTTAGCAAAGACAGTATTAACAGTCAGTTGACAATCATTTCGGTGCTTGCCATTTTTTGGAGAATTTTGAGTACATCGTCCACAGAAGATAATAAGGAAGCAATTCGATTGTTAGAAGATATTCTCCTAGATCTGAATACAGAACCCAGTGATGCTATATTATCAATTAGAAACTTTTTAAAGCAAGGTTCAATTGATATGAAATTAAGTTTATGGAATATTCTTTTACTGTTTTACCAACTGAGCAATTCAGGTGATAAACTAGCAGTAGGCTTTGAGGAGTGTGTTTTATTTTTGAATGATTATTTGGTTAATGAGTACGTTCTATTGGATGAAGAGAGCAGACTTGTTACTTTGCTGAGAATTTTGGGATTTTACGGAAGTAGTATTCTGTTTGTTGTCACTCTGCTTGCTAGCACTAACTGGATATTGATGTACCCAATCAAGGTTCAGACTTTGAGGCTATTTTTTGAGTTAAGTTTGTTGTTTGAAATTAATGAAGAGGCTAGCTATATTTCGTCGCTAGCAACTTCTATCAAGTCAAAGTCTACCAAATCATATCATCACTTGACTAATACATTAATTAAAACAATCATATTGATCTTAGCGTCGATACAGAAATCTAATCCACAAATTCTACATTCTGTAATACGGTTATTTCACACTCAGCTTGGTTTGATTGGTATATGTGGCCATGCTGGAGGATCATTCTTAGAAATAGCCCAAGAGTACTTGAAGAGTTTACCAAACAGTGACCAAGATATTTGCCAAATAATTAAGTGCAAGTACCACTATTCAATCAGCATTGATGGAGTTGTGCCAGCAGATCATGGTACCGCAAGACTCGACGAGTTAAATAAAAATGACTGCAAAGAATTGGCACTGTTTGTTTTGCCATTATGTTTCCTGAAAGGAGGAAGCACTCTAAACAATGTTCCCAAGCATGATATCAAATTGTTGATTGACGAAATATATGATGTGATTGGTGATCCAGACTTTGATCTGAATGAGGCTCTAGGGCGCAACAAAGCCACGCTAAACTATTTTCTTGACAATACACGATTAACTAAAAGATTATTTCAAGAGGCATTTCATGGTTTGGTAAGATTGGAATTGGGAGAAGCTGAGGAGGATAAACAATTCAATGGGTTGTATTATATTGAAGGGTTGTTGTTGTTTTCGTCATATAAGCTAAGAAAGAAAAACATGCAAAGTAGAGCTGTTGAGTTGGAAAGCGCCATTTCACTATTTGAAAATGATATTATATGTGGTAGCAACAGGTTTGAGAGTTGGTTTCTTTTGGGACAATCTTATGGGTATCTTGTGGAAGATGATTTGATATGGACAGCAGATAAATTGACGGCTTCAGATCGGAAAATTACTACAGCCAACTTGCAAAGAAAGTCATTGATATGCTATTTGATGGCAATTAACAAATCACTTGATGAATCGATCAAAGACGTGATCAAACCGGTAGTGGGTAATTTAATGTCCTTGTTTGCCAAGGAGATGTTTAGTGCTGTTTGTGAACCGATGAGTATGCACGCTTTTAAAGTGCAGTCACACCCGAGATTTATTAATCGGGTTAACGGTGCTTTATTTGAGCCAGTTTCACAGTTTCCTGCTGTTGATAAAACTGTTTGTTTGAAAATAATACAACAATCGTTACAATTATCAATCAAATCCAGTTGTCGTGAGTGGTCTGATTATTATTATTTGGCCAAAGTTCAAAGAAAGTTGGACAAACCTGCAGGTTTGGTTATGGAAACAATGGCTTCAGCGTGTCGGAGTGCATTTAAAAACAAACATGCGGACAATATTATTGAGCCTCATTATAATTTGGTTTCCTTTGCATTGAAATATGTGAAAAGTAATAGGCTTGATTCGAAGGATGCCTTGAAATACTTGATCGAAGATCCGTTGATTAAGCTTGAAGTAGGGGAAGAAACTGATTTCATAAAACTAATCATAAAGGCACTCAACAAAATTGATCTGTCAGATAAGAAAAACTGGCAACACAAAGCAAAGTATAGACTAGCCCGTTTGATGCAAGAAGAGTATCATGATGTGAAAGGAGCAATAGATCAAATGTCAAGCTTTATTTCGTTGAAAACTCCAAATAAAGCACTTGTACTGATATGGAAACCGGAACCAGAAAGACCAGGAAAACACTTTTTGTATACGTTCCAGTACATTCATTTTTACATTGAGCTACTTAAGGAGATTGATGACCTCGATAGTTTAGTTGCAATGTTGCCGAAATTGCGTCGTTCGAATTCAGTGATGATAAATTTATCGATTGCTTGGGAAATATTATGTTCATCAGTTTGTAAAATCATCAGAGAGTCTTATGGTATTGGTGACAATTTTGAATTTACCGAGAACTTGATCAACACTTTGCCATATCAGACGTTCGCGGCTAATGTCAAATTGTTGCCAGATATGATGCGTCGCCAAAGTGTACCAGAAAATTTAAAGTCAGTCTTGTGTTTTTTGTTCACAGTTAATGATATCAAAAAATTGAATAACGGGTATGGCCCGACTTCTTTTATTGATGACACACTTGTGACGTTATATTTTATGATTTATTTGAACTATTTCGAAAAATCGTCTACTGAGGTCACCACTGACTCGCCAGGTTTGAAAAAGAAAATTGCCAAGCGTGATATCTTCCCATTAACCAACGACATTTTGAAGGCTTTCAAAAAGGACATCGAGGACGTTACCAAACAGAAATCGTATAATGAGTTGATAACCGCCCAAAAGTTGAAACAAGGATTAAATGAAGATAAACTGCTAGAAAATGTGCCAGCATCGGCTAATGTTAATGAGATCATTGTTATTGATGATGATGATGATGACAATTTGTCACAAGAGCCGGCTACAAAAAAGAGTAAAACTGAATCAAATAGTGAGGACAAAAACAAAACCATCAATTGACTTCACCCTTGGTAGTAATTAAGTTTCTAAGGGATAAATCGTATACAATTTTATTTAGTCTTTGAGAGTTGTATTTTAAACTGTCGTATCTTTTTCGTAAAACATCGTTTTTCAAGTCCAATAATTGGAATCCATTCTGGAGTTTGGACACGATCTTCAGATTAATTATAGCAATCGAGTAGTTTGATGACTTAGATCCAGTAGAAGCAACCGATTCATTTATTACTGTGGTAGTTGTGTACTCAACAATAGTATCGACCAAACGAAGCAATGCCAACAAGTATGCTTGGTAATCAATTTTGTCTAGTCTTAAAATCTCGGCAATCTCAGTTGGGGTCATAATCACACCAACATCTTGAGGAGTGGTCACCATTGGAATATCAATTGGATCGTTAATAAACCCATTTGCAATTGCTAGAAAGTAACGGTTGGTAATCAAGACATAAATTGAATCCTCAACGAATTTGTTGTGGACTCGTTCTTTCTGACTCTGTTTGCATTCTAGTCCAGCTAACTTTGTTGTAAAACTATAATAAATTTCATAAACAGTTTGTCCATTGGCACCTTTCTCAATAATGCTACTGATCAATTGGTTTGGACTGCAGTTTATCCATTCATTGATGGTGGATTTGTATGGAATAATAGTTGAATCAAACTGATGCTCAATTTCTTGTATGGCAGACTTACGATTAAGACTAAACAGTCAGGTTAGACAAAATCAATCAAAATTAACATCAAAACAGTACATACTCTTTCTCTATTTCGTCTTTGATATCTGTGAAAAACTGTTCGAGTGACATTTGTTGTATGATGGTGAAAAACAAAAGTGTGAGAAGACTTGCAAAAAAAAAAAAAGTGAACAAAATTTTCTCTTAGCTATCTCACCTCAAATTCATCAGTCATGTCTAAAAAAATTTTGTGCTTGCCAGGGTATTTGCAAAATGGTAGTACTTTTGCAGCAAAATCATCGGGTATAAGAAAGATTTTGACCAAGAAATTAGATTGTCAACTTGACTATGTGGATCCGTATCATTCGATTGAATCGTGGCGTGAATTCTCATTTCCAATTGCGGCCAATGAGGAGGAATCAGATAAAACCTGGGCATCAATTGTTGAAAAGGGGAATAATGTTCGCTGGTTTGAACACAAAGCACCTGGCGTCAATCTTGGTTTGGATGAGTCGGTGAACTATCTTGTTGATTATATCAAGCAGAACGGGCCATATGATGGAATTATTGGGTTTTCACAGGGGGCAGCCATGGCGGAGATAATGACAAATACAATAAGAAAATTATTACCATCACATCCTGATTTCAAAATTAGTTTGTTTATTTCGGGGTTTTTCTTAACAGAACCTATTAGTGATGATCATTCGGAAGAGAATAGACAAAGAATCAATGACATTACTGACTTGGAAGAGTATAAGAGTCAAGTACAAATCTCCCCTAATATGGCTAAATACTTTACTCCTCCACAGGACTTGAATACTCAGGTTTTAATGGTTTATGGAGATGATGATAATATTGTAGCTCCAGTGAGATCTAAATACGCATCAACATTTTACAAGTCGGTCCACATGTTTCCCCATGAGGGAGCTCATTATGTTCCTAACAAAAAAGACTTTCTTGAACCAATTGTAAAGTTATTTGACAAAACGTTGAATGAAAAGCCAATGTTATAGATGATTTTATAGAGTAAAATAGATAAATTGTTATGTTGTAAGGGAAAAAAAAAAAAGCGAGCAAAAAAAAAATTGAGTTGAAACATGAATCATTGGTTTCTACACCACTAACATGTCTACCGATTCGTACACTCCCTCACAAGAGCCTGGTTCAAAGCGTTTAAAGACAGGCGAATCTGTATTTGCAAGAAGAGGAGTATCGCCAAGTACTGGTGGAGTGGCGTCAGCCTACGGTAATGAGAGTGAGAAAAAGCCATCGTGGTTACAAACCAACAAAAGTGATATTGATGGGAAGTACGATAAATATGGAGAGAGAAGAAATGCCCATACTACAACAAGAGACTCAAGACTTGATAGGTTAAAGCGAGCTCGTCAAAAGCTGGCTGAGCGGGAAGATGTTGGTCATGAAGGAGACGAAGGAGACGAGGATGAGGGTATATTACCTTATATTCATTTACAAGCGGCCAACCCTGCCATCATTCACAACGAGAAACAGGAAAACTATCGTACGTTTCAGAGTAGGATATCGAATAGAGAGAATAGAGACATCAATAGTATTGTGAGGGCACACTATAATCAGCGAACACAACAAGCAAAACAGCAAGGATCCCGAGTCAATTCGCCAATTTACAAAATGAGGAATTTCAACAATGCCATTAAATACATATTGTTGGGTAATTGGGCCAAACATAATCCAGAGGAATTGGATTTGTTTTCTTTTTTGGATTTATGTTGTGGCAAAGGTGGGGATTTGAACAAATGCCAATTTATTGGCATTGATCAATATATTGGCATTGACATTGCTGATTTATCAGTCAAAGAAGCATTTGAACGGTACACAAAACAAAAGGCGAGGTTCAGACACTCTAATCAGAATTCTAATCGGTATACTTTTGAGGCGTGTTTTGCCACAGGGGATTGTTTCACCCAATTTGTGCCTGATATCCTAGAGCCAAATTTCCCTGGAATTATAGAACGTGCATTTCCCGTGGATGTTGTTTCCGCCCAGTTTTCGTTGCATTATTCTTTTGAAAGTGAAGAAAAGGTACGTACATTGTTGACCAACGTCACAAGGTCGTTGCGTTCAGGAGGCACTTTTATTGGCACAATTCCTTCCTCTGATTTCATAAAGGCAAAAATAGTTGACAAACATTTGCAACGAGATGAAAAGGGGAAAGCGAAGTTTGGTAATAGTTTGTATTCGGTGACGTTTGAAAAAGATCCTCCAGAAGATGGCGTATTCCGTCCTGCGTTTGGGAACAAGTACAATTATTGGTTGAAAGATGCCGTTGACAATGTTCCTGAGTATGTGGTTCCGTTTGAAACATTGAGATCATTGTGTGAAGAGTACGATTTGGTTTTGAAGTATAAAAAGAGTTTTACAGATATATTCAACCAGGAGATTCCAAAGTATTTTAGTAAATTGAATAAAAATCTAATTGATGGAATGAAACGAAGTGATGGCAAGTACGGTGCTGAAGGCGACGAAAAGGAAGCAGTGGCATTTTACATAGGATTTGTATTTGAGAAGGTATAGGATATGTCTGGGTAGTGTGTAGCATTTTTTTAGGTCAAGGATCTTTACGAAAAAATTAAGAAAAGTAAACAACAGAGGACTTTTTCCGATCCGTTTTAGTCAATGACTCGCTGTACATAAAACCAATCTAAATGGTTAAGTACCACTTAAAAAAAAAAAAAACTCCATCTATATTTATTTTCAGAACAATTACTTATAACTAAAAGTAATCGGACTATATAAGTCGAGGCAACACAAAGTTTAGGCGTGATAGTAGTTCGACTAGATACTCTATTCCTTTTTTTTTTCCACCCTGCAGTCAAATAGACGAAAAATTTGATAGCGATTATATTTGCTAGTCGTATATTGAAGCTCCATATTAGATACTATGGCAGAACAAAGCACCTTAACCTTTATAGTGTCTCCAGTTTAAGCCCTGGTACAAGCGAGATAATAAAAAGTTAGTCGATGGCAGATCTGAATTTAGAAGAGCCAAATTGCATATGTACAATAAATATTATATAATGTGAGGTGACGGGCAAAAATAAAATTACCTTTTCGTAATGTCACGTCTGTCTAGGTAACATTCTTCCTGCACTTCACAGCCTTATGCAATACAATCATCAAATTATACATTGTCGAACCAAAATGATGACAATGTACCTAGGTACACAATTTTCTTGTTTTTTTTTTTCTATTTTCGTCGTGTGTTCATGAACAATCAGAACCCTATTGTCAAATAGATATGACTCGTGAGAAGAAACAATTCTTGAGTTAGTAATGGATTTGTGCAATAGTTCCCCCTTTGCAAAATAGGTTTAATAGTAATGACGTAGTGTATGGTCTTGTTACAACCTAAAGTTTTAGTCAGATTGAAAACTAGAATAGTATGTATTTTTAGTTGAAACTCGTGGTACATAAAAAGAAACGAAAGAACTGCTAGCGGCGACAGCTCAACTGATTCCAAGGCTTTTGTAATGTAAGGTCCTATACTCATTAAGCCTCTCTCCTTAATGTATGTGGAGATCATGTGATCGCAAACACGGAATTAATATGATTGGATAAACAATGCTCTGCAACACAGAACACTGTTTACCAAAACCAATAAACTAACTTTTAGCCAGCTGCATTACTAAAATGGTTAGAGCTGGTATTTAAAAGAAACGAGGAAGAAATAACTTAAAAAGGTAAAAGTACCCTCACCATATGAGCATTTCATGTTGGTTGTTAGAAATTTTGAAATTGAAATTGTTTTATAGTTTTTTGGATTTGTGATGATAGACCATGTTCATCTTTACATTGTTTAATTTAGCTATAGACTTGCATAAGACTAATTTCAAGTTGGTCAATTACAATCGCTCGTGCTTGTTAGATTTTTTCTGTTTGTTAGATTGTCGTTAAGAACTACCTCGGCAAAGTTTTTAAAATAAGAGCAAAAAGATCGTTATACTAAGCTAATTTACATAACGTCTGCCCAGCGTACCATATCTGCATAAACAAATTAAGTACCGTCACAATAAAGATTGTTTTGAAACATTGCTAGTTTCTCTATAACATGGTTTCCTCGGTTAGAGCAACAAACCAAAGCACGCCTGTAACTGGAATCATAAAGAACAACCAAGTCAAGTTCTGTAATATTGTTGCACAAAAACAAGCAACATTTTGATTTGTGTTCATGGAGAATTTCAGTTGGAGTAAAAAGCAAAAACAAAAAAAAAAAAACTTCGACAATAGACTTGGAACCTTACAACAATAATAGTACAAAAAGGCAAAAAACAATTTTTAGCAACAATAAAATTATGCAAACGCTCATAACCAAAAACTAAATGGTTAGAGGAGAATTTTAGAAAAAAAAAGTTACTAAAATCTACTATGAAATACTAAACCAATCTGATAACAGTCATAGTATAAACAAAGTAAAAATGAAGAATGAGTAACTTACAATAACTTTGTTTTAGACACCTATTGAAAGAATTGTTACAATTGATAAAGCTTGTCCTACAATGATTTCATCTTGACTTTGAAAGTTTGCCGAGAAGCATACCGTGAGCAAAGCGCTTAAATAATCAACCATCAATTCCAAACCTAAAAAGTAGCTATGGCCACTACTTGATTATACGTCCTGTGAAATTTAGCTAGATGGAACAAATTTTTAGGTTGACTCTACCACATGCTTAGCAAGATCTAAAACCTTATTGCCGATACACTAATATTAGCAAATGATCTCCTTGTCGGACCTGCACGCCTTGGACAGACTAAAGCATGCAACTATGCAAAAACCATGCAAATGCAATTACCCTGTATTATCCTTAAGAAAGACAAAAGTGAACACACGTCATGGGCGCCACACCCTATGATAAGCAAATTTCAGTTTGCCAGCTCGCGGTATTTATTTGGATAGATTTCACTTTTTCCTTTTTTTGTATATCATGCATCTTATGTTAAATTTTTTATATTCATGTCCACCTCCTCCTCATTGATGCTAAACCATGGGTTGTCGTAAACGATAAGGCATATCGGAAGTTACATCATAATCATAATGACATCAATCGGAAAAAGAAAATGTGCGAGTTATCCGACTTTTTTTGGCAGCAAATTATTAACAATTGAGACTGTGGTGACAAATTTGAGGGAAAGTTGAAGTGGGGGATACACTCACAAAAAAGACAATGGCACAAAGATTTCTTGACTCGGATTTAATTTTTCGAAGCTTTTTTGAAGTGTAGGCGAATACCTATTAAATTTACTTCTCTCAGATATTAAAAATACTAAAAGTGAGTTTAGTCACCTGCGAATGAATATAAGAGCTTGACCCCTTGATATATTAAGAAGAAAACGAACAGCTAGTTAGTTAACTAACCAAATTTTCCACCTCTCTTTTAGCTACTGGCCATCAAGGTCCCAGTTGATTGACAATAAAAGATGGAGTTATCACTATTATAATTAATCAAAAAACATGCAAAAGAAACAAGAAACAGTAACAATGCATAATAGGAACAAAAGGTTTTTTTGTTTTAAGATGCAGCACTCTTGATGAGACCAAAAGGAAATGTTTTCAGAGAATTAAAATACCAGGATAAATGCAAGCTATGAAAAAAAAAACAGACAATAACAATCTAACACCCCCCCCGAAAAAAAAAGAATTCCTCCAATAATTTACATTTCTTTAATTTATAAGTAAAAGGAGTTAAAACGGAATAATGTTGGTTACAACATGCTTACATTTCAATAAAAAGTTATTGAAAAAAATAGAAAACAATGAAAAGAAGAAATGCACAAACTTGGGTACAACAAGTCAAAGTAGGGGGCCACACGAACAGAATTCAATTCAGGTTCCAATAATGTACTCCAACAACAAAAAGCATCAACTAACTCTTTGTTTTGGACACTAATCAAATTTAGTGTTTGCTGTTTTGTGGAACAAGTACGAGATTACAAAAATCATGATTAGTCAAGAGTCTTGAGAATGAAAAACAATATCATTTAGTAGTTTAACAAAATTTCAGGAAGAAGAAGATTAATTTGGTTTTTTTTTGCGTTTAGATTTTGGGTTTGTGTCGCATTTGCAAATTTTGGATTTTTTTTTTTTGAATTTCCGCAATTCCTTTTGCAAAAAAATAGCAAGGTTGTCATATAACAGACTCTACATATGCCAATACTCTTCATGCACGTACATTGATGAATTTACTACACTTTTAACATTTTATCTGGCTTTTCTTTTCTTTGTATGGATTGTTCTTTACTAAATAAGGAACTTTACTAAAGTGAACGCTTTTCATAAATGTTCCTATTTGTGTATACCATTTTTTATATCACAACTAACCAAAAAAAAAAAAACACGTACTAAAAATGTTATTCAAATTTAAACCATGCATCATTGATTGTTAGAGTAAAATTTTTCTTTTAGTAAATGCATGACTCTCTAAAAATTAGTGAATATTATTATTTTTGTATTTTCTGGTTATGAGCAACTGAAGTGATTCAACATTCAATGAAAAAGGAAAAGCAAGAATGAAAGAAGGAATTGAGCAATAGGACAAAGATTTGAAAGAGATAAAATACGGTCGTTTTGATTCACAATCAATATATATATATAATCAATATCCTTTTGATATTTTTCAAGTTTATAACTTAAACTTTTTTTATTTTTTTAATTTGTGTTTCTATTTTCAACTTCAATTTTCTTTCATTTTTGGGCTGATCTATACTTCTGGGTATACCGGTTGGCATTTCCTTTTTTAATTTGTTTTTTAGTTTGTTTGTTTTTGTTTCCAAAGATATAAAGTTATCGAAACTATCTTTGAAGTAAAGTGTTTGTTGTAATATTTCAATCTGGCAATACAGATATAATTCTATCTCATCTTGCCAAACCACTTTCATTTAATAACTTCCTCCCTATAGGTTTGCATTCATTTCAAGTCCCCACCTAAGGCCTTTGTTTACAAATTATTTATTTTGGAAAACAGGTTACATAAAGAGTATTCTATTTGAGAGAATCTAAAGTTTAAAATTTTCAACAAAAATCTTATTTAAACAATCAATTGTATAAATAAAGCTGGCTCGGATTACCTAATCCTTAACTGATTTTTATATTTTCAAGAATAATTTGTTAGTATATAATTGAGAGAGAAACTATTTTTGCAGCTTGAGGTATATGAAATTAGTAAAATATGTCGAGTGATAAACCTGAACAAGAAATCCTAGATCCAAAGGATTCAAAAAACGCTTCATTGAATCTGACAACGAAAAAGTCTCAAGATAGCAAGCTTATGTTACCACCTTTAGGTGTCAAGTCTGAGCAACAACAACCACAGCAACAGCAACAAACCCCACTTTATGGTCAACAGGGGTCCCCGCAAGTTCAAACTCAACCGCAGTTTCAAGCAGACTATTCGTATGCCAATTACCAACCTCAAGCTCAATTTTACGACCCATATCAAAGACAAGTAATTATGCAACAAGCCAATTTTGCTTCACCATCGCAATATCCAATTCAGCAGCCATATTCATTTGCCAATGGTATGACCAACATGGCCCAATTCCACCCACAGACATTGACATCGCATTCCGACTTTGATCAACAACAAATGCAGCAATCAACCCAGCCATCGCAGCAAGTACAAGTACAGGTGCAGATACAACCACAATCGAATCTGAACCTGTTCCCTGCTGAGCAGAAACGTGGAAGAAGGTTTAGAAGGAGATTCAATCAAATTGAGAGAAAATATCCTTGTTCGTTTCCTGGATGTCAAAAGAGTTATGGTTCTTTGAATCATTTAAACACCCATATTGTAACCAAAAAGCATGGTCACAGAAAATCAAAAGCTGATTTCCAACATTCTCTTCAATCAAAAGAAGAAAACAAACCATCAGAAATTTCACAATACGTTCAGCCTAGTAATGATTACACTGCTGGAAACTATTGGTATGGGTACGCTCCTCATTTGCGATCAACCACTTCGACAACATCCTCGCAAAGTGATTCGTTCAATTCGCAGCAAATACCGCAGCAGCCACAACAACAACAGCAGCAGCAGCCACAGCAACAAAACAATAGCAACAATTATTTGTACTATCAAGGTTTCCAGCAACCCATTACTAATGCTACGACTGTTAGTGGGGCAACGTCAGCTACTTCTACACTTACGCCCGCTGGAACTGCGTCTGCATCTCTTCTGCACCAACCTCAAATTCAGAATCCCGCATCTGCCTCTACAGTGCCTCAGCAAAGAATGGTAATGGGCAATATGGGCTATTATCAGCAACAAGGGGCTCCTCAATATTTTCCTGCACCTCAACAGTCTCTCTTAGGAATCAATGACGTTGATTCAAGAAACCAAATTGACGATAACAAACCAACCCAACCAGGCATTTAAATGAAATGAGGATTTGAATGATCCTCTGTTGTATTCATATAGATTTATTTTAGAAAATTAATTTGTACAATATACGCATTACTTAGAAGTTGTTGTAAAGTTGGATCCTGCATGGGGTGCCACAAGTGCATTTGGTCGTTTTTTTTTATGAGCAATTTTTTTTTTTGTTTGTTGTTGTTAATTGGACCAGATATGGCTGAAGATATGGATAGTGCTGATACGCAAGTTGGTGATGTTGATTCATCGCTGAATGCCTCTCTTCCCGAACCAAGCAAGGAATCGTCACGGGAAACAACACCAGAAAGTGTACCGACAAATGACCAATCAGATCGTCCCAAACCTAAGAAGAGACTTACACTCCAAGAAAGATTAGCTCAAGCAGCAAAAGGGAAAAAGAAGCCTTCTTCAACAACCCCAACCTCATTGTCACGTACCACTAGCAATGAAGATCAGAAACCAGATTTAGACTTGCAAATGGAAATCGAAAGATTAAAGCTAGAAAATTCTGCATTGACCAAGAAGTTGAACCACAAATCAAACTTTGATAAAGAAAGAAACGACTTGATTGCCAAACTTGCTTCCAAAGATGAAACCATTGAACAACTTCGCAAAGAAGGCGAAGCACTATCATTAAAGGAACTCAAGCTAAACGAGTCCATTAAAAAGCTCAAGCTTGCAAACCAGGATTTAGAGGAAAATATCCGTGATTACAGTGTGAAAAGTGAAGAGTCGTCTATGAAATTAGAAGAGTTGACTGATTTTTTGAAAACCCATAAGTTTAAAACCATAGATCAAGTTGTCAGCAAGTATGAAGAGGTGGTTAAGGAATTGGAGGTAACAAAAGCTGGTCTAGAAAACTCACACACTTGGGAGACAAAGTACAACGAACTAGTAGTTTCTCATGAAGAAGCCAATGCCGCCAAAAAGGAACTACTTAAAGAAACCAACGAAGTTAAGATAGAATTGAACATGCTTAAGCGACAGCACAAACTTGAAATTGAATCCAAAAATGCTACTATAAAAGAATTGAAGTCACAAATGTCTGCCTCCAAACAGAGTTTTGCACAAGAGATTTCCCGTCTTGAAGATAAGATCGAGACTCTCAGGTTGGAAAATGAATCGAACGAAACCGTTTCTGAAAATGTGAATGAAGATGGCAAAGTTGATTTTGACGAGTTTAGTAAACTTTCTGAAGCACACCGTATTCTTCAAAAACAGTATTTGTCTTCACAGGAAAATTGGAAGGTTATTGAATCGAATTTATCCCTCAAAGTTGACAATTTATCATCTTCTGTGGAGTCATTAAAGAAATCCAAACACAAATTGACACAAGACTTGGCCAAAGTGAATAATTCCATGCACTTGCAATTAAAGGAGATGGAGAAGCTCGAACAGGATAAAATTAAGTTGCAAGAAGAAAAGAATCAGCTTCAGTTGACGGTGGAGATGAAAGAAAATGAAATTGTCGAGATCACCGAAAAGTTTGAAAAGTTCAAAGGCATATACAATCAAGAGAGAGCTGCACTCAACTCCAAGATTCAGAGTTTGAATGACAAAATAAAGGAGGAGAAGCGACCAGAGCGATTAAATCTAATTCGAGACAACTCAGTTAGTTCAGGGTTTAGTTGGGATAACGAAATCAAATTGGGCGAGTCTTCAACCACACCTGCAATAAATAGAGACTTTTCTACATTCCTCGACAGGAACATTTCGCTGAGTTCGTTCACTGAGATAGGCGATGACATTGATGATCGCGAGCAGTATTCGTTTACTGGCCAACTTGCACCACCAGTTGGAGGTGGAGTGCCTGCTTCCTCGCACAGCAATAACATCCAGTTGGTTAATAAAATGAGTTCCAATATCAGACGCTTAGAGATTGAGCTTAACACCCTTAAAGACGAATACTCCAAAATATCCACCGAAAAGGAAAAAGTTGAACAGGAGTTGTTGGAGAGTTTAAAACTAACAGATGAAGTCAAGTTGTTGCATTCAGAGCTTGATTCGTTGAAATCGGTCATCAAGGATAAAGAAATACAAGAACAAAGAATGTTGGAGCTAATAGGTGAAAAGTCTGAACAAGTTGAAGAACTTAAAGCAGATGTAGTTGACTTAAAAGAGTTGTGTAAATTACAGGTACAACAATTAGTAGAGCAGAGTAGTCGTGTATAATATACAATTGCACATCTCCTTTTTTTTTTTCCCTCATCGTGAGTGCAAAATAAAAAAATGTGGAAAATTTTTTGGATTTAGCACCTTCAATCTCTTCTTAGCATTGTTCTCTCTTCCCACATGAAGTACGCTTTGAATGGAAATAAGGTCGCCACTCTAATAGATAGGAATGGCAAGGATGAAATAAGAGTTTACAATGTTGACGAGCGTGGGGATTCAGAAGTTGTTGCATCAATCATATTGGAAGATATAATAGACTTTGTTTGGGCATCGCCAACAACCCGAAAGAAGAGAACACCTAATGGAGGCAGTAAAGAAAGTGAAAACCAGAACTTGTTAGTTGTTTTGTTAAAGGAAAGTGTTTTTGTTGTTTTATCAGAGGGGTCAGAAATTAATCGATTCAAAATCGATGATCAAATAGATAAACTTGTCAAGTGTGACGAGAATATATGGGCAGCCACCGAAAACAGTATATTAAAGGTTAGTCTTGATGGAGATGTTAAAGATAAAATCAAAGTTCCAGCATTCAGCGCTATTAGCATATCGAACAAAATTGCATTCGGCTCAACCAGCTTACAAATTGGTAAATTTGCCAAAGGGAAATTTGTTTGTGAGGATGAAATTAAAGTAGTTGGAGAAATAAAATCCATTTTGCAGAGCAAATATCCAGTGGTATTGACAGAAGACAACAATGCATATCTAATCAAGAAGAAGGTTCAAAAACTCAGCGATGCTCATCACATACAATTATTACATTATAGAGAGAAAGATTATATTGTGGCCATTAGCGATAATTTGAACTTTTACAATGACGGCAAACTCGAAAACTCAATATCAAGTGAAACTGCATTAGAAGGTGTGTTATCTGTGGAAGATTCGCTTGTGGTGTTCTGGTCAGGGAAGAATGAACTTTTATTCAAGAAAATAGACTGGTCAGACGACGAAATTGTGATTCCACGGGGCGAGTTACTTATGAACGGCACCAAAGCTCATATCAAGGTTGCCAAACCAAAGGTGTACAAAACGGACGCCACTAGTTTGATGAAGAAATTAAGTGGTATATCAGACCACGCCGCAATTGTTGGTCTCTGTCAATCAGTTGGCGATTCTACTGTTATCAAAGAAGTATCAAAAGAAATTGGCTTAGAGTTATTTCCAGTAATAAGTGACGCCGTAAGCAAAGACACAACAAATGCAAATCTTGCTCTTTGGTTCAAGTGGATATACTTAATTCACGGTAAACATATTGCCAAACAAGATATAGCCCCCGTAAAGGAAGCCAAAACCCAGCTTGAGCTGGGAGTCAAGCTTATGTCACATTTAATTGCCATTCAAGGAAAACTACAACTTTTGAAATTACAAAATGAAATGAGAGAGAAAAATGTTGTTAGAGATGTTACAACCACCATTGATGATGATAGTATGGTTTATGCAAACGGAGAAGCAGATATTATTTAGAATATTTTTCGAAAAAATCAATACTAATTTTAGCAACAATTTCTGGCTGTTCTCTTTGTAAGAAATGACCAGCATTTGGAAGAATCTTGACTTCGGCTTTGGGGAAGTCTTTCAACTTTTCCTTTTCCAATTCAGCAATTCTTGGTGACATGCACCCGTCTTCTTTTCCAACCAAGATCAAAGTTGGCACCCTGTTAAAATCAACGGGCCATCTAGACTTGACTAAAGAAAATGGTCTAAAAAGATGTCTATAATAGGAAGTCACAGCATCAACAACATTGTCTTTAGTAAACGCGTTTCTAATTTCATCAATCTCTTCTTTTGATGTGTTGTAAGAAGGTGACCAGTACTTCCAAAGATACTTGAGGTAGTCGTTGGATTCCGTCAACTTTGGGCGATAGACACTGGCGATCTGCATTGTCAAAAAGTATGACGACAAGTAAAATTGCTCAGGGGCATACCACAATAAATCCCACAAATGGAGGTTGGCAAGATACGGAATAGCTAACGTAACAATCGAAGTGACCAAGTGTGGGTACAAGTTTGCAGTTTTGAAACTCACCATTGCACCCCAATCGTGGCCAAGCAAGTGGACTGGTTTTTTGTTACCAGGGTTAATCTCTTCAATCCACGATTTAACGTCTTCAGCAAGGTATGGCAACGCATATTCGCTTTCAGGGCCAATACTTGATTTTTCGTATCCCCGCAATTTGGGTGCTAACAACAAAACTTTTTCACCTGCGAACGAATCTTCCAAGTATGGCCACGCTTTGTTGAAGGTTGTGTTGACATCTGGGAATCCGTGAATAAGAATGATAGCTCTATCCCATTGCAAACCAGAAACCTCTGTTTCAGGAAGGTTACTGAGGGTGGAAAAAGTCCGTCTACCGTTGTGAAGCTTGATATCAAATTTTGTCATGTGCGTGTATGTAGAAGAAAAAAAGAAGATTTCCAAAAATGTGGGAAAAAAAGAGACCGCTTTATAGTATTTTTCAGGGGAAGGGGGGAGGTTGCATGTGGAATTTACGATGTGTATATTTTCATGTGCTACGGCATTCTAAAATATATCATTTTCATATGGACAATTAATACTGCTATGACCATCTCTTTCACATAACCCGCACCAATCATTTTTACCTTGGCTAGGATCGGTTGGCTGTGCGGCTTTATAAATAGGTAACTCTTGCGGAGAATCGTCGGCAGTGCTTTGGTGAACCACCGGAGTGCTATATAACTCGTGAGATAGATGATCCCTTTCGACCTGGAGCTTGGTGATAATAGCATCTTTTTCATTTAATTGTTGTTGGTATATTGACTCTAGCTCGTCCAACGAATTTTGCAACTCCTCAAGGTCTTCTAAGCGAGGTCTTGATTCTAGTTCGCGTTTCAACTGTTCAATCTCTTTACGGCTATCGTCGATTTGAACATCATTTACTTTTTCACTCAACAAATTATCTATACTTTGTTCGAGTTCCTTGATCTTGGAGTTTGCTGCCGTGAGTGAAGCATTTGCGTTGTCAAGTTTTTCTTGTTGTGCTTTGTTTTCGTTTTCCAACTCTTCTATCCTGTCCTCGTAGACTTGAATCCCTTCCTGTTGTACGGCTACTAATTCATCCATGGCAGCACGCCATTCCTCTCGCTGATTATTGAAATTTTCCAACCGTTTCTCCTTTTCTCTTAGTGCTCTTTGTAACTCAGCTATTTCCGACTCATACTTTAGAGTAAGATCAGGGTTTGCAAAGTTTTCATTAATCATGCTATTCCTAACATTTTGGTATGTCCTGTTGTTCACTGGAGTCAATGGTGTTTTCGAAGATGGATTCACATTTGCCAAACCGGGGTTCACAGATTTCAATCTTTCGTAGGGAAGAAAAAGCCCGCTCTTTGGTATTTCTACTTGAAAGTATTGGATTCCATCTACTGACCCTGAATTTTTCCCTCGCGTGGTTGCCAATGTCCCCAAAAGCTCAACTCCGGCAAATGTGCCTATTTTCCCTTGGATTTGTCCAACATATCTGATTATACCAGCTCCTGATGCTCCAGGAATAGCAACTTTTGTACCAATTACGTCACTCATCGATAGGGCTAGTCAGAGATCTAAAAAGAAAACAAAGATTTCACTTCAAAAAAAATAAAATAGATACGTTTCACGAAAGAGAAAAAAAATAATAAACAAGTCGTGTACCACTATACAATACTAAAACATAATTGACTTTTGTCTTAATTTCTGCCTCAACTTTAACTTTGAACAATTTGACAACACGTCAACCTTCTTGTCACCTTCAATGTCTAACTCTCCCATTTGTGTTGCCAAATCGTCAATACCTACTGAGTGATCCAAAATCTGTTCATTGATTTGAAATACAATTCTTTCAATGTTGTCGATTGTTTGATCATCCATTGAATTCTTTGCTTTTATTGGCATCAACAACGCCAACACTTTCTTTTCTAAGCTTCTCACGTTGTTTAGTTTTTCACGCAATTTTGTTTGCATCAAATCGTTTTTGAAATCCAATGGCCGGGATTTGAGGACATCTTTGTTGGCAGAGTTTTGGTCTGCTGCCAATGCCAATTGACTGTAAAGACGGTCGAGTTTCACTTTTTCGCCAAAACATTTTTGAATTTTTGTAGATAAGTTGGTTAGCTCTAATAATTCTCGTTTTAAAGTCTCGGTGGTATCACGGAGTGGAACCCTTGCCTCGGCGAATTTAAGACTATCTATGCCCTTGTCGATTTTTTCGTGTTGGCCGATAAAGTCTCCCAATTGGTTTCTGTTTGCATCCATAACTTGTAAGTTACCTTCTGTGCTTTCAATTATGTTAATGATCTTGTTTTTGATTTCGTTAGAACTTGGCTTGGAAATCCTGGTGAAGCCACTAAAGAAAGAAAACTGTACTGGCTTTGGATCGGTAGGGGGTGGGATTTCTGTCTCCACTTTCTCCTCTTGAGTTTCTGTAACATTTTCTCCTTCTACCTCTTCCAAATCCTTGGATGTGTTTGCATCATCTGTAGCCAATTCCTCTTCATCGCTGTAATCACTTTCTTCGGGTAATGATATTTCACTTTCTTCTTCCAGTTCCTTTGATTCATCAGCTAACGGGGTAGAAACTGGAGACGAGGTCTTGTCGCCGAAAATTGAAGGACCACCCGATCCAAGTTTGGCAAATCCTGAGCTTGTTGATCCTGACTTTGCGAATCCAGAAAAAGGACTTCCACTTGACTGGGCAAATGCAGAGCTTGCTTGAGGTTTTTGTGCAAAGCCAGAGCTGCCAAATGCAGAATTTGTTTGGGCTTTTTGCCCAAATCCTGTTGTTCCAAACGCGGAGGTAGCTTGAGGCTTCTGACCAAATCCTGTAGTTCCGAACGCAGAGGTAGCTTGGGGATTTTGTATGACAGCAGAGTTACCAGAACCAGATTTTGATTCAACTTTTTGTCCAAGTCCTGTAGTTCCAAACGCGGAGGTAGCTTCGGGTTTCTGTCCAAGTCCTGTAGTTCCAAACCCAGAGCTGGCTTCCGACCCACCAAACCCAGTTTGACCAAATGCAGATTTGCTAGCTGGCGCACTAAAAACACTTGATGGGGTGTTACCAAATGGGTTACTCTTTGTTTGAGCAGGTTCATTTGATACCTCTTTGGTTTGAGTAGATGATGCCTTGATTGCGTTCTCTAAAGACAATTCTTTTTTTAGGATTGCTGACTTATGGAAAACCCACCATGAAATCAAGTTACCTGTATGAAGCAAGGTGTATATTCTAGGCAAAACTCCAGTAACCTCGTCGGCGCCTGGACACGGTTCAAGAACTTTCGAAGTTAGTTCGTTTAAGGATACACCAAACCCAACTGGCGAGCAATCGTCACCTGATTCGTCGTCAATAGGAAATTGTGCACGGTTGATATCTTCTGATTGTGCAATTATCTTTGGTGTTTGTCCTTTAGTGGTGTCCAATATTCCTAAATCTATGGCCAACGACGAGGTAAGGAGCACAAACTTGTTTGATTTATACCAGTCCGACAATTGTGCATGATAATAAGTCACGGCTCTAGCAACAGACCCAAATGCTGGGGCGATATCAGCTTCTAATGCAGTATAGTCATTATCTGTTTCCTCCAAAATATATGATTTGACATCGTGGTAATCCAACTCGGCATCTACCGTATCGTAAGCAACAAACAAGTACTTTTCATTTATGGCAAACATCTCAACAATACAAAGTTCGTCAACGTCTTTGACTTTGATTTTTTTGTTATTGATATGGTATGGCTTATCTTTTGAGGCATAAATGTACAGCGACGATGTCCAACAGAACGCCGAGACATTGGAAGCAACCTTATCTGCATTGAGGTACAACTCGTTGTTTGTGTTTAGTGCCAATATCCCAGATGGCGATGGAAGTATATCGACGAACCCTTCTCTGATGGTACGAAAACTGTAGTCCTTATTCTTGAGTTGTTCTACCGTCAACGATTTTATTTTAGAGTCGTCAAGAACAAACAATTCGTTTCCAACAAAATGCAATTGGGTAATACTAAATTCCCCCTCAATAGTGGTTATGTCGTCTAGGTTCTTTAATGATACAACTTTTATACATTTGCTATTTGATGCCACCATCAAATCATCGTGTATGGCCAACAATTTCAAGTGCTTTGTTGCTAAATTTTGCAAATCCAATGGCTCAAAAAGTGGAATGCCATTATCCTTGATGTCGAGTTTGAACCCTAAGTCTTCTGATATTTCTTCTTCAATTGACATTGCTTGTTGATTGGGTAAAGAATCAAAACAAAATCTAGAGCAAAAAAATATTTCTGGTAAATGAGAAGAAATATTGTGTGGTGCACGACCATGTTGGGAGGCTACAAGAAGTCAGACAACTAGTGTTAACAGTGCTATACTTATTGATATGTCAGTAGGTTTGCATAACTAAACAGTCAATTAACTTTCACTCTTGTTTTTGAAAACTTTTTGGTGTTGTACTTTCGGAAAATATTTGCAAAATTTGTAGCCAAAAAAAAAGAAAGCCCCACTAATTTTGAACCAGTCCTACATAGCAGACGCAAACTCTTGCATTTCGTGGCTAGTTTACAACAATAGATTTCGGATAAACTGCGTGACCACCGGATTTTTTTTCTACAAACTGCTCTGCTTTTGGGTGAGTGGGGGAAGAAGCAGGATTTTCATTGTCGCATGTTCTGCCAATACTTGGCTAGTAGTTTATTGTATGCATATTTTCTCCCCCACCACATACCCCCCACTAGGTAAACTATAATTTTTCCGAAGATTTACGCTCACAAAAGCAAGTAAAAAAAATTTTTCCCCAATACAAAAAAAAGTGGAGAGACCCGGGAAAAGAGTAATTTATAATTATCCCATCATCAGAGTTGTTGAATCGACGTGCTTGGTTTACAAGAAGTTTATTATTTGTGATATATATCACCAAGAATAGGTTAAAGTTCAGGCATCTTTTTTTTTCTTGGTGAGATAAAGAAACTTCAGGAAAAAAAAAAAAAAAATTTGTGGTCACACTGTTGAAGAAGACGACGACCATGTTTGGTTCACCATTTACGAATAACCCGACTCAGAAGAGTTCGACGCCTACAGTATTCAAAGATAATGCGAGAAACGCTATATATAAACAGTTACCGGTTGTAACGTCAAACACTGCATCATCCATACGCTCAGCACCACTGCAGTTTCTTAATAATCGACACCATGTTCTGCTGCATAGGTCTATGTCATCGTCATCATCGATATTTTCATCTATTACTGGGGGAAAACGCTCGGTGAGATCAGCTCCGTCTATTTATTCAAGCTCCACAGCCACAATACCAGAGGATCTGGAACCTGTTTCTACCACAGTCGAGCAGTTGGTCAATGATATTGTATTGCATGAAAACCATTATAGGGCGGTTGCGTTAGAGAATAACCACCGAAATGCGAATGTTGACGTTGAAGAGATGTACAAGATATCGCTTGGGTCGGACTTGCAGTATCAGAATGTACCTGAATCGTTGATTGATTGGAACTTGAATGTCACTAGGTGCAAGTTGATATTGACGCAGTTGCCTCAGATCACGTCTACAGATATACCATATAACCAGAATGCATTGCCGCAGTTGGTGGGCGACTTGGCAGGTGTGTGTCACATTATACTTATACAACCGCATATTTCCGACAAGGAACTTATCTACACATTACTTTCATCCAATTTATATAAAGAGCATGACTTGGACGTGAATTTTAAAAAATCAGTTGCTGAGATTTCTGTGAAACAAAGCCGCTTGTTACAAATCAATAATGGTGCAGGCTCATCGTCAATAAACCCCGAACATTCATTTTTGAAATTCAAATTTAAAGAGATTGCTATTCGAAACTATTTAATCAACCTTGCTGCTGCTGCGACGACCGCACATGAGTACAAATTAAAGATGGAGCACTTGAAGGGAGTTTTGAAAATGGAGCAGCCTGACAAGAAAGTCAAGTTGTCGAAAGAAGACAAAAAAGTATTGTGGGAACAAGTACGGCTGGATGTATTCCAACGAGCTGGTTTGTAGTTTAATATTTTTTCCTAGCATTTTTAACCTTTTTATAAAAACTTTTACGGCCACTAGTTTTTGTTTGCTGTATTTCATGGTACTTTCTCTTGAAGTATTTCTTGGTGGTATCGTCATGTAGCAACTCTTCGACCATAGTTTTACCACGCTCTTTTCTCTTTAATCTCGAGGAGTAGAATTCGGTATTGCCTTCGATGATTGTTCCCATCTGAAAGAATTTCGGGATTTCCCATTTATCCTTTTTATAGTGTCTTTTTGGGTCTAAAGCACTTCTTTGCTTTATGATTTGTAAATCTCTCTTAATTTCAGGAGTCATTTCTGGCTGTTTCATATTGAACCATCTTTCATCAGACGTTTCTGTAGTCTTCTTTTTCGGTGGTATTACTGGGTCATGGATCCTGATAGGTTTCTTTTGTAGGGCTGTTTCTAAGTTGGCATTTATTTTAGGCAAGCTTTGTATGGACTTTTCAATTGACTTGAAGTCTTCAACGGTTGGGACAGACCGTGTTTCCTTTTTCAAATCCGCAAACAAATCATCGAGCGAGGCAGTGTCGTCAGGTACATGCGTTCTTTCTGAGAACGATTCAGTTTCAGAGGTTTCTATAATTGTTGGTATTTCTGTCATTTTGGTGATGAGGAAAAGAATATTTTTTTTTTGTATTTTTTTTTTCTACACGTTTATAAACGAGAAAAGTTTTTATTTAAATGCCATCGGAGAATCCACTGACAATTGATTTGTTGAATCCACCTTCTTTTACAGCCAACTCGTAGTATCCATAGATAGTGGTGACGGCCAAAAGAATAGACGTACCAGAACCAAGAGTACCCATTAAATCACAAACAACAGATAACGCACCAATAGTAGCACCACCAAAAGCAGCAGCAATTGGGATAATTTTCTTTAATTCCTTGTAAGCAGAAGTGTCTCTGTGACCGGCAATGACCAAACCTTGTTCTTTGAATTGCTTGGCGACGTCTCTTGGGGAAGTACCACTAATTTCAATCCAGGTAGTAGAGAAAACAGCACAAGACCCTAAAACAAAAGCAATATAGATGGTGGTCTTGATTGGGTCTAACAAGGCATCAGTAAAGTTGAATGGAGGTTGGATGTAGTATGCCAAGCCGCCATTGGCGTATAATTGGGAGGACCCAGCTCTGGCGTCCCATGTACCTAACAATTTGACAAACAAGTTATTTGGCCATCTCATAAACAATAATTGGGAGATGATAAAGATGTTAGAAGCCAATGCACTTTCCAACATGATGGGGATGTTGGAAGTGTAGAACAATCTGATTGGGTACAGTCCGTATGGACCTCTTTGTCTGGTAGATTTCATTGGCAACTCGATTCTGAAACCTTGCAAGTACACAACAGCGAAAAACACCAACAAGGTAGCCAATAATTGGAACATGTTTGGCAAGTTTGGTCTGTAGAAGGATTCGATCAATGCTCTCTTTTTGTCTTTTCTTGATCCCAACAAGTGGAACATGGCGACCACAGCACCGTCGAATTCGGTTCCCTTGGCGGAGGTTGAAGTGGTTGGAGCAAATGCTTTCCAGAATACTTGTTCACAAGTGTTGGTAGCAGTGAACAACGAGACACCACTTCCTAAACCATAACCTTTTTGCAACAATTCGTCCAACAAGATAACAATTGTACTAGCGAAAACCAATTGCAAGATCAACAATGAACACACACCAACACCCAACGAGCTTGGTGGACCGTACATTCCTGTCAACACATAGACGGTGGCTTGACCCACAGCTAACAAAATAGCCAATAATTTTTGAGCAGTTTGGAAGGTTTCTCTATCGTTTTTGTTTTGCATATCAACATGGATGATTTTAGTACCTTGCAACAATTGGAACAACATCCCCGAGGAGACGATAGGGGAGATACCCAATTCCATTAAAGTACCTCTATTGGAAGCCAACATCATTCTCAACCAGAACAATGGATCACTGGAATCACTAGATGCAATACCGTATAATGGGATTTCGGACATTACCAAGAATATCAACAAAGTTATGATGGTCCACATCACACGCTGTTGGAATTGAACTTTACGTTCAGGTGCAATGACTTCTGGTAAGAAGGGACTGAAAGGTTTCACCAAATCTAAAACACGAAATCCGCTCATAATAGTGTTGTTGGAAGAAGAAAAGATAGTAGCGTTGAAAGAAAAAAAAAAAATTTGTTGTTGTTTAAGTGTTGAAAATTTCACAACCGAACACGTCAATAAAAAAAAGGTTGAGTTCCCGATTGGGAAGGATGTGGTGAGGTGGCCAGAATGGATGAGCAAGTAAAAATTTTGCGGTGAAAAAAAAAACAAATTCTCCAACAACAGTCTTTACCAATCATGGCATCGGACTGGGCTGCTAAATTGAGTGGTGCATCAGCATCGCCGGAGAGGAAACCAAGAAAGAAAGACGCTGAGTTTAATTCTCGTGAAGTGATGGACTATTTGCACAACAACTACAATACCTACCTCACCCACGCAAGAGAGGACAAGGAAGGCGAAAAGTATAAGGTCTACAAGTCGCTAGAATCCCCTAACCAATGGACAAGCAAGCCCAAGAATGGCCCCAAGGAGGTCATTAGAAACCGTAATGGAAGCAACGGCACTTTGGATTTGCTCTTTGAGATCAACCGGTCAGTATACCAGCAACGCGAGAGAAATAAGTAGTGTAATATACGTCCCGGAGAAACTTTTTCCTTTTATCCGCCATTCGGGCGAACCAGGGTTGGGCGCACCAAGAAGTATAAAAATTCTGGGGTACGTTGAAATCTTGACATTTTTTTCCTCTCTTTTTCTTTCTCTAAACAAAGCATAATGAGTGGCCCAGTTAATTCCGTTTCCAAGCAAATGAATGTCGATACCGACATCATCACGTTGACCCGTTTTATTTTACAAGAACAGCAAACTGTTGCTCCCACCGCCACCGGTGAGTTGTCGTTGTTGTTGAATGCGCTTCAATTTGCATTCAAGTTTATTGCCCACAATATCAGAAGAGCTGAGTTGGTCAACCTTATTGGTGTTTCTGGCTCTGCCAACTCTACCGGTGATGTTCAGAAGAAATTGGATGTGATTGGTGATGAGATCTTTATCAATGCCATGAGATCTTCCAACAACGTCAAGGTTTTGGTTTCTGAAGAGCAAGAAGACCTTATTGTGTTCCCAGGTGGTGGCACATATGCTGTTTGTACTGATCCAATTGATGGGTCGTCCAATATCGATGCTGGTGTTTCTGTTGGTACGATTTTTGGTGTGTACAAGTTGCAAGAGGGGTCTACTGGTGGCATCAGCGATGTCTTGCGTCCTGGTAAGGAGATGGTCGCTGCGGGGTACACCATGTACGGTGCATCTGCCCATTTGGCATTGACTACAGGTCACGGTGTCAATCTTTTTACTTTGGATACTCAGTTGGGTGAATTTATCTTGACCCATCCAAACTTGAAGTTGCCAGATACTAAGAACATCTACTCGTTGAATGAAGGGTACTCGAACAAATTCCCAGAATACGTTCAAGATTATTTGAAGGACATTAAAAAGGAAGGGTACAGTTTGAGATACATTGGGCTGATGGTTGCTGATGTCCATCGTACTCTTTTGTATGGTGGTATTTTTGCTTACCCTACATTGAAGTTGAGAGTGTTGTATGAATGTTTCCCCATGGCCTTGTTGATGGAACAAGCAGGCGGTTCTGCTGTCACCATCAAGGGTGAGAGGATCTTGGATATCTTGCCAAAAGGTATACACGACAAGAGTTCTATTGTGTTGGGATCCAAGGGTGAAGTTGAAAAGTATTTAAAGCATGTACCAAAATAGATTATGTAGAAAATTTATGAACAAAAAAAAATAAAATATTGTCGACTTTTTTTTTTTTTTTGTAGCACACCATCATGCATAAACACCTCCACCATGTTTCCCATACCATAAAGTCCTATTTATCCACTCATATAGCCTTGGAGAACCTTAAGGTAGTGGCGTTTTTGATTTCCCTTTTGTCTTGTCTTGTGGCAGGGTCGATATTATTGTTTACATTATATACGTCGTCGTTCCATGAAGTGTTGGGGCTATCGTACTTGCAAATCAACATGATCTCGTCGTTGTCGGCGTTGGGAATGTACTTTTGCTTGCCGGTACTTGGGTACTTGGCAGATTCGTATGGGCCAGCGTTGTTGTCGTTATTTCTGATCTGGTTCTTCTGTCCCAGTTACTTTGTCAATAGCTATTTGGTCAGCACCCAGAGTGGTTCGGTGATTGGGTTTTGCGTATGTTTTTGTTTTATTGGGCTAGCGACGTCGTCATTATACTTTTCGAGTTTGATTACGTGTGCACGTATATGCCCAGACCACAAGGGGTTGGCCATTTCCTTGCCCATAACTTGTTATGGCCTTTCGGCGTTGCTCGGGGCACAAATTTTGAAGTTGCCATATTTCCACCGCCACGACGTGTTGGATTTGGAAGTTGTGTTTCTGTTTTTTGCATGGCTTTATTTGGTCGTTGGCATTGCTAGTTTTGTGTCTAGTTCTATTGTTATTGTTGAGCTGGAGTTGTTGTTTGGGGTTACGCCAGATGAGGAAACGGCTTTGCTTGAACTTACGCCAACGAGATCGCTCGAGCCGCCTAACCACCGCCAGAGGTTTGTGCTGTTTGTCAAAGACCCATCAGCATGGATTTTGCTTGTGTCATTGATCCTCAATATTGGCCCCATGGAGAGTTACCAGAACAATTTAAGCTCGATTTTGAAACACACTAATGGCGCAGATTTGCCGAACCAGGTGAGTATTATGGCGGCGTCGTCGACTGGCGCGCGGTTGTTGTTAGGTGTGTTGTCAGATTACCTGTCGAAATATGTTTGTCGAGTTTGGTTGTTAGTGGTGGTGATTGTGGTGGGCGTGGCAGGACAAATGTCCGAAACTTCTGCCATCCTCAATGGCGTGTCCTACGGGGGCATGTTCACTATTTACCCAACAATCGTGGCGTCGATCTGGGGCATTGACATTATGGGGTCTACGTGGGGGTCATTTATGGTTGCGCCAGCACTTGGGTCGGTCATTTTTTCGATGTTTTATGGACGCAATGCCGATTCGTGTTCTGACTGTTTACTGCATTATTTCTACACAACTGCCGGGGCGATGATTGTTAGTTGTATATTTGTACTTTTGGCATGGAAGATTTGGTACGCCCGTGGGTTTACGAGATTTTGAGGAAATCCCAATAATCCCAGTCCCAGTTTGACGGTACGTTTTTGATTGCGTCGATCCAGCCGCTATAAACCTTTTCACTATACTCTATATTTTCCATAGCATTCCATAGATTTTCATGCTGCATTTCGTCGATAAGTTCGTTGTCTGTTGGGTCAAACAATGTAGTTGGGGTAAACCCTTTAAAGTTGATGTACTGTTCGAGCAATTTGTTTATCTCTTTGACGGGTATGTCGACTGCCGCGGATTTGACGAGCTCGGGGTCGTTGGAAATAAGTACATCGGACGACCGTTCCATGATTTTGGCAAGTGTCAAGTACACTTTCCGCATCTGCCACGCGTATTTGTGCAGCGACGAGTAGTTGCCCAACTCTTTTACGTGGGAAAAGAAGATTATCTTGAGGAAGTACCTGCAGCACTGTAGGTCCTGGACAGAGCTGTCCTGGGCTCGTAGGTGTCGGTGTATGATGCAGTCAACTCTCATTCTCAAAAAGTTGGTGATCATTAGGACAAGGTGGATGTAGTTGAGATTAAAGTATGCGAGGAAGAGGGATGTGGATCGTGTTCTGGCGAGGTCGACAAATAGGATCTGTGCTGATTTGAGGAGGTACTTGTTGCCTAATGGGGTAGGTCCCTTGAATAGGTAGAGCGAATAGTACATGTACATCAAAAGAAAGTTTACTGGGAAAATGACCAAATCGTTGTAGAACACAGTACTAGCTTCGGAATCGATGGTGGCAAGGAAGGTTTGGAGTTTGGTTTCTACTTCGACAAGTAGTTCTAGCACGGTTTCCAAGGGTGTGTCTTCGGAAGTTTTTGAATTGATCTCGACAAGTTTGCGCAACAGCACGAACAAGTCGGTGCTGCGCCAGATGTGTTTCACTATACTTTGCTCCATTGGCGGTGCTTGGTCGATAAGTTGAGGGAGTTTTGTATCACTTGCGTCGGGGTTTGACGATAAGATGGTTTGGAAAATGGCGCTATCGATCACCTCCATGCGTAGTAGGAGGTGCCATATTTTTCTTCGCAAATGCTGTTGCTTGGGGTTGTGTTCGCCAATGTACTCTGGGTCTCGATGTAAGGCGAGCGAGTAGCAGTTTTGGATAAGGACACCCACACTTACTTGGACATAGTTGCTCTGGGTGTACAGTTCTGGTGCCACGATTTTATAGAACCTAAGCATGATTTCTGCCTGGAGGGCAGTGAGCGAGTGGGTTTTGGTAATGTCAAACTCTTTCATGATGGTTTCTGCAGCACGGAGTGTGTCGTAGGAAACGGGACATGCACCGGGTGTGTACATGTATGAGATTCGTAACACCAACAAGAACAATGCCAAAAACGGTAGGTCGTCGGCTGACCCGATACTAGGGAACGAGTTTATGTAATGTCCGTCGATCTGCGGGCCCAACACTCTATTGATGGAGGTGTTAAAGTCAGTTTCGTCTATGATGGGGATCACGGGGTAGATGTGCTGGAAGAAGGTGTCCACCAACTGTTTGTTGGCCCATGCTGGGGGGATGAGACTAAAGAACGATGTTAATGGGTCAGCAAAGTTTCCTGCAAATCTAAAGTTCGGGTTGAGGCTAAGGACATGTTTTAGTTGGTCGATGGTGTGGCCTTCTTGTGGGCTCGGTATGTATGCTTCTCCAAGTAATGCCTTGGCCCTGGCAGTTAGGTGGTGTCTTTTGGTAAGCAGTAAATCTGCAAGTAGTTGGGAGTACTCAAAGTAACGTGGATCTTTTTCAAGCAAATGGTGGCAGTGGTGCCTCACCAACACACACCCTGGATCTTGTTTGGATAATAGTAGGTACGGGAAAAGGCTTTGCAATTCGACTAGTGGTGTTTGGTCAGTGAATGACTTGTTAAAGTTGATGGTTTCTACCTGGAGGAGCCCTTTCTTGCCTTCTAGAGCCGAGATCTTTTTCTCGATTGCTGATATCTGGTGGTAGGTCTTTTTGTCGAGTTTTCTATTTGTGATTTGGGCATCTCGTTGTCTGGAGACGGTGTAGACACAGTCTCTTTTGGATTTGTGGCATGAAGCACATGGAGTTTGTCGGTTACATTTGATTTTACGTGACCGACACGCGTCACAGCTGTAGATTGTACGATCACGTTTGGTCATTGGCGAAGAAGCTATTGGTTGTTTATTTTTGCTATATAAGAGTTGAGCAATTTTTCAAGTTCCCTCGCTTCTGCGAGTTTTTCGGGTAGTGGGGAGGCAAAGTTGCGGGACTGTAAGTCGGCAAGAGCAGTTTGTTTGTTGGCACGCAAATGGTTGAGGTCGGCGATTATTTCCAGGAAATCAATAGGAGTTGTGGATTGGGGGGTGTAGCGGTTGATCATGGATTGTAGCACCACTGTTGTTGCTGCTGTGCCGATGGTATCGTTTTTGTCGGGGGTGTAGGGGATAACTCCAAGTGTTTCGTAGAGGGCAATGATTTGTGTACCGACTGGAGCGGATTCGTCTAGCTGGGCAATTGCCTTGTCACATTCCTTAATAAACGTCTCAACACGAGCAATATCCTTTTGTAGGACATGTGTGTATGTGTTTGGGGATTCCTCCACCTCTCTCAATCGTTCACGTAAAGACATGGTTAAAAAAAAAACAACAACAACAAAAAAAAATTTTTTTTCTGCTATACCTCCTTCATCAACCATGTCAAGTTTATCTACCACGGCTATTCAGAGCCTTGATGAGGCTTCTAGAAAAGAGATTATGCAGTTTGTTGAGTCTGAACAATCAAAGTCCAAGGTCCAGCTGTCGATCCATAACTTTACAGATATGTGTTTTAAAAAGTGCAACAAAGATAAGCCGATCACGAGTGCTACATTAGACGGACAAGAGGAGGCGTGTCTTAAGAATTGTTTGAACAGGTTTTTAGATACAAATATCAAGGTTGTTGAAGCATTACAAGGGCGTTAAGTGTTTATATATGTACATAGTTTATCGATATCGTCGTTGTTTGCAAGTTTCTGTAGACTGGAGATGTTAAGCTGCAACTGAGCAGAGAACTTTCCAGGGTGGTGTTTCAGTAGGATTGACCAGGCACCGATAAAGTCGTACGCATAGGTGGCGATGAACGGGTGGTTGAGGTTGATAATGTCATGTTGGATGGTTAGGGCGGTGACAATTTCGTTGGGGGTTGCATCGAGACTGACTAGGATCTGGTTGAGGGCGTATAAGATTTTTGAGGTGCTGATAAACACGTCAGTAGATAGGTGGCGGGTGTACTTTGATAGTTGTTGTAGGAGAAATGGCCTGGCGGGGGTGTTTATTGTAGATAAGATGGTGGCAACTGTCTGGATAAAGTCGGTGGTGGTGGTGTTGAGCTTGTACACCCACTCGTAGGCCTGGGCAAGTAATCGGAGGGACTCGTCGAGTGGAGTTATTGGCGGGACATGCACAAGACACTTTGATGCGGCAGATCTTAGTTGGGGAATTAACGGTTGGTTTAGTTCTGGGAGGTGGGATAACAAGTTAAACGCCTGGATTTTGGCAGATACCGAGTAGGTGGTAAGCACGTCTTCTACCAACAACATTGAGAGTATACATATTTCCTGGCTGTACGCATAGTCTATCAAAAACCATGCTTGGGAAAGCACTCCAAGATCCTCCACCAAGTTCTTCTGCTTGACTTTTTTCAGCGATGCCTTGAAGTCGCGTATCAATTGGGGAATATACGGGTGGTAGTCAAAGCTGGACATGATTTGTTGCACATTTTCGGGGGTGCTCCCTGGAAGGTTGGGGTTGGCATGTAAGGAGAGGTAATGTACCAATTCGTAGCTGGGTGTGGTGTCCAAGAGAGTCATGGTGAAGAAAAAATTTTTTTGGAGATTAATTTTTTTCGGTGGTCTTCTTTATCAACGATGAAACGATCACTTTTACGTATATCACAAGAAGTTAGACAAGCACTATTTGAGAAACGGCCAGTAGTTTCCTTAGAGTCTACAATCATTTCCCATGGGTTGCCGTATCCGCAGAACATTGAAATGGCCAAAAGTGTTGAGCAAGTGTTACGAGACAATGGTGTTGTTCCTGCCACCTGTGCCTTTATTGACGGTATTCCACACGTTGGACTAGATAATTTTGAAAAATTGCGCAATGCCGTGAAGGTATCGAGACGTGATATTGGGTATGTTATGGCCAACAAGTTGAATGGTGGCACCACAATTGCACTGACGATGATCTTGTCGCATCTTGCAGGGATTAAGGTCTTTGCGACGGGCGGACTTGGCGGTGTGCACCGTGATGGGCAGCATACGATGGACGTTTCCGCAGATTTGACCGAGTTGGGGAGAACACCCGTTAGTGTTGTGTGTGCTGGCCCGAAATCGATTTTGGATATTGGGTTGACTATGGAGTATTTGGAGACCCAAGGTGTTTTTGTTGGGACGTATAACCCCGAAAAGGTGGACAATTTGCAGGTGCCGGGGTTTTATTGTCGTGAATCGGGCGTGCCTTCGCCATATGGGTTTGAATCGTTTGCAGAAGCAGCAAGGGTTAGTTATTACCAGGGGATGGTCGGTAGTGGAAGTGTGTTTTGTATTCCGCCACCACAAGAGACTGCCATGGATAGTGAGTATATCAGGAGTGTGATTGAGAAGGCCAACGAGAAGGCGAAGGAGGTGGGTGTCACAGGCAAGAAGTTGACCCCGTTCTTGTTAAAGGAGATTGCCGTTGCCACGCAGGGCCAGTCTGTGGAAAGTAATATAGCGTTGGTGAAGAACAATGCCAGGGCCGCGGCAGAAATTGCCAAAGAATTGAGTCAATTGGTATGTAAAGAAAAATAAGATGTTGTTGAATTTGTTTACTAATATAGTTTAGGAGAGGGGTGCATCTGTTTTGGTAGTTGGGTCGGTTGCACTCGATACGATGGCGAGACTTGGTCCAAGCACCAAAATGGGGGACTCGAATATTGGCACCGTCACGAATTCTATTGGCGGTGTTGGGTACAATATTGCGAGGGCGAGTGGGTATGTTTGTGACAGCACCAAGTTTGTTTCGCGGGTTGGTAATGACGCAGCAGGGAAAACTATCCAGGAGAGGGTGCCCGGGTTGGATGTGGGGAGCGGTGGCACTGCGCAGTATGTGTCTATGCACGACAGTAGTGGTGAGCTAGTGGTTGCGTGTGCTGACATGTCGGTAATTGAAGAAGAGTTTGAGGTAGACCACAAAGCGAGTGTGGCGGTCTACGATTGCAATTTATCGCCCAAAACCGTCTCGAAAGCGCTAGACAATAACGAGTATAACATTATTGAGCCGACCTCCCATGTCAAGGCCAGACGTATTGGAGAGATGGAGTTGGCGGTGTTTCCCAACAACAAAGTCAAGTTGATCACGCCGACAGTTGAGGAGTTGGCGTCGATCTACGACTCTATGAAGGATCAGTTTGATGATGAATGGTTTGGTGTGTTGGATGCAATGAAGGTTGATCAGATAAGGGAGCGGTTGGATAAGAAGTGGTACGATAAGGGTGTGTACCAGCAGTGTTTTCAGTTGTTGCCGTTTTTCCAGAACATACTAGTCAAGCTAGGCAAGGATGGGGTGTTGTTGGTTAGCTTGTGTTCTACAGTGGAGGACTATAAGTCTATACCGACGACGTCTCCATATAGACCAAAGTCGATAATCTACAGTAAGGGGAACCAAGTTGGAGCAGTTGTTGAGTATTTCCCGGTGCCCAAAGATGTGGAGGTGGTTAATGTAACTGGTGCTGGCGATACACTTGTAGGGTACTTGGCTGCCAAAATCTCGGAGTTGAACTGGCTCCACCACGAAATTGGGTCGGCTGAGCAGGTTTGGGGAAAGTGGGAGTCAATATATAAGGCGCAATTGGCTGCGGGTTTAACGTTGGGGTGTGCAGACTCGGTTAGTCAGGAGATTGCGAATATATAGAAAAAAAAATTTTGTAGTTTTTTTTTTTTTTTACTTTGTTCACTAACCATGTTTAGATACGTTCGTTCTGCGTTTATTGTTTCTGCAGTTGCAGCTACTCCGTTGTTTCATCCAAAGATTCTTCTGGAGGTGAAGCAGGTTGTGGTGGATTCTTCGCTTAACCCGTTCCCAACCGAGATTCCCAAGGGATTGTTCCATAACGACTTTCAACTTTTGGGTCATGGTGTGAGATCAGTCACGTTTATTTCGTTCAAGGTTTATGGAGTTGGAATATACATTGCCAAGAAGGATGTTGCCAAAGCAAGTTCAGTGTTGATGGGTATGGCTGACAAGCTCAAAGACCCACAAGAATCTGCGCAAGTCATTGAAAAGCTTTTGGATAGTGATGTTAAATTTTTGGTTCGTTTGGCACCGGTGAGAAACACCGACTTTAACCACTTGAAAGATGGCTTGATTAAATCGATATTGGCCCACCCCAAGAGTAAGGAAATGAAGACAGAGTTGGGGGTGGGGTTGGACGAGTTGAGACAAGCGTTTACAAGACGAGGGACAGTTCCGAAAAACCATTTGTTGTACCTAGAAATGCTCGATGGGGGCAAGATGGAGTTGAGTTATGTGAATCCCGAAAAGAAACCCTACAAGATGGGTGTGGTTGACTCGCCATTGGTTAGCAGACAATTGATGTTGCAGTACCTTTCCGGCGCCAAGCCTCTTTCGCCTTCGTTGCGTGATAGTTGTATAGAAGGATTTATTAATTTATAATATATAACTGTCTCTACATAATGATAGACTCTTTTTCGACGTTAGAGGAGATCGATTTGTGTGGCAAGACCTTGGCACCGTTGACGTAGATTTCGTTTTTCACTTCGACGTCGTCACCCAAGACGGTAACACCTTCAGTTCTAGCCCACTTTCCAATTCTGGAGTTCCAACCAACAATGGTAGATTTGACCCAGGCGTGGTCTTTGACTTGGGAGTTGGCCAACAACACTGATCTTTGGATTCTAGCACCTTCACCGACAACAACGTTTGGACCGATGGTGACGTTTGGACCGATTAAGGCAGATGGGTGGATCTTGGCAGTTGGGTCGATCAACACGTTACCGCCATGGACGTATTTCTCTTTACACAATTTCTCTGGGTGTTTTTTCGACAATGACGTCAAGTACAAACAGGTTCCAGAAAGGAAATCTTTTGGTTGACCGACGTCCATCCAGTAACCCTCCAAGTCGAAGGAGTACAATTGTTTTTGTTCGACCAAGATTGGGAAAGTTTCTTTTTCGATTGAGGTTGGTCTCATTTCAATCAAGTCGATGACCGATGGGTTCAAGATGTATAAACCGGCGTTAATTCTGTTACCAACAAACTCGACTGGTTTTTCAACAAATCTGTCGATCAAGTTTGGAGTGTCTCTGTCGTGGACAATGACCCCGTATTTTGATGGTTCGTCGACTTTGGTAGCAACAATAGTACCAGCAGCGCCGTGGGCCTTGTGGAAGTCGGCCAATTCCTTGAATGGGTAGTCGCAAATGACGTCGGAGTTCAAGACGAAAAATGGTGAGTCGTCTTTTTTCAACACTTCTTCAGCCAACTTTAATGGACCGGCGGTGCCCAAAGGTTCTTCTTCAACAGAGAAGGTGATGGAGACACCGTACTCTTCTTCGTATTTCTTTAAAGTGGAAACCATGACTTCTGGACGGTAGTTGACGGCCAAAACAATATCGGTGACACCAGCAGCGGCCAAAGCTTCGATTTGGTGCAAGATCATTGGTCTGTTACCGAACTCGACCAATGGTTTTGGTAATGTTAAAGTTAATGGTCTCAATCTGGTACCGTATCCTCCGACTAAAATTAATCCTTTCATGATGTGTGATGTGTGTGATGAAGAAAGAAAAATGTGTTGGAAATTTTTTTCTTTTTTTTTTGGGAGTGTGACAGATTATATGTTGGACGAGAAAAAGTACACGAGAAAAAAATTACGTGTTTCTGAGTTTTGAACAACACACGCTGTGTTTTGGCCAGTGCGTGGGACTGGGACAAATATCATGGTGGGCGACCCTTTTTGTGTAACAACCACCAGGCCACGGTGGACGACGTTCTTTTTTTCCGGAAAGGCTTACCATGTGCCTGAAATAAAAAAAATTTTTCAAAACGCGTACAAAAAAAGAATTT
>OBUW01000088.1_pt1 | contig 70471 bp, 34 predicted proteins | sample 1475761 | NCBI WGS metagenome assembly OBUW01 (sample SAMEA2579908, study PRJEB22360) | human gut metagenome | biome: human gut; feature: human-associated habitat; material: faeces | place: Denmark | collected 2008/2010
TATCCTATTCAATAAATAAAGTATAACCTAAAGACATGTCACAATTGTCTTTAATAAACTTTAAAAACACGAAAGTGTTGATAATTGATAAGTTAATCTCTCCCTCCACCTTTTGTTATTGATTTTTGATTTTTTGTAACAATAATCTATAGTTTAAACTTTCTGTAATTATCACGGTTACATTTCCAATTGTTTAGATGAAAAAAACTTATATGAAGTTAAAGAAGAAGGAGAAGCCAAAAAGATTCTGTATAGCATGATATGTATATTGCAATATAGTTCACCCATATATATATATATTTACACTTTTGAATCTCATTCATTTCTTACATAATAATTATATAAAATACACGTAACTAATTAAATTTTTTTTTTTACACCAATACTAAACACCAAATTGAATTGAATTGAATTAAATATACACACATTTTCTTTGTATACTGCTCCTGCTGCAGGTGTTGTTGTTGTTGCTGTTATTTTTATGACTATTATTCTGACGTTGAACAACATAATATTTACTAATTAAACTATTATGTAAATTCAAAATATCTCTAAACAATTCTGGTTGTTTATCCAACAACAGTAATTCGAAACATCGATCATTCTCATCTTCATTATCATCATTGATTGTCGTTGTTGTAATGACATTTCGGTCATTACTGGTATTATCATCTTTTGTTTCACTTTCAATTAAATCTTCAAATTTATCTTCCACTTGTTGTAATTCAAGTACTATACAATGATTCAATTCAAATAATTGTTTTTTTGAAATGTACCCTAAAGTAATCATTGTTGTCATTGTTTCATTTAAAATTCTTCTATATACCCATAATTGTTGATTTTTCGTCATTATACTATTTTGTAGAACCATCCAACTCAGCTCTAATTTGTTTATTGAAGGTAATTCAGCCGATGAAAATAATAGATTGAATAATAAGGACATTTGTCTTTTTTTATAGGATAAATATAAATCATAAGTAGTTATTAAATCATATAAGGATTCATGATAAGTTTGAAGTAAGCCAGGGAAAGTAGTACATAAATTGAATTGTATGTTAGACATGGAGAGTTCTTAATACTTGACTTTGAAGTAAGGAAGAAATGATCAGTTTTAAATTATTGAAATTATTAATAATTACAGGATATTTATATTCTTTTTTATTTTTTGGAAAAAAAAAGTAGATAAAGGAGTTGGGGGGAGGAGGGGAGTATTAATCTTCATGTTTCGCGTGTATATATGGGAGGGTTATTATAGATATCACATTTTTCATTTCGCAACATTTTTTTTTTTTTTGGTTTTTCATATTTTGAGTTTTATAGTTTTGAAAGATATACAGAAGCTTGAATAGGGCAAATTATTCTCCTCAATTTATATATCCACATCATGTTTAGGATCTATTACTTCTACTTATACACATTTTTAATTTCTTTTTATCTTTCCTTCCTTCCTTTCTTGCTTCTTCTTTTGTAACTGAAGTTAATTTGGGTGATCCCCAAGATAATCAAAAACTAAACAATAGAATGATTCAAGATAAGCTATTAAGATATCAGTTTGAAATGCAGCAGAAACAGTATCTCCACACAAATAAATAATATATGTCCGCCTTAGGTATAAATAGAATTGAACAATAGACACCACTTGTGTATGATGTATGTGGGTATTATTTTAAGAGCAGCATTTTTATAGCATGGTGGGAGGAGAAAAGTGTTAATTTCTTCCTCCCCACCGCCACGGTAGGAAGTGGGTTTCTTTTTCTGTCGAGAATGTTGTTTGTAGTGGTGCTGTAGGGCGAAGTTTTCTAAACATCGTTAGACGACAAGACGCGAGGAACAGAAGAAAGTGCGACAATAAAATTTTTTTCTCTTCACACTTCACACACATTCTGGTCCTCCTCCTCTTCCTTTCTCCACTCAAAGAGTTCTTAACATTTTGGTGTAGATTTTTTCTTTTACGTTTAATTTTTCAATATTTTCACACATTTGCATATATACATTAGATTAGCACCTTACCACATGCATTTGTTACTAAGGATACCACCCCGTTTTGGTTTATCGTCTTGGTGTAGTATACGACCAATACTACCTAGAAGGATACCAAATTTCCCACGATTCAACTCATCAACTGGATCATCATTAACTATACCTACATTATCACCATCATTATTACAACGAGCACAAACAATACAACAAGAACATAAAGAATTAAGTGAAAAATTAGCTGATAAATATATTCCTGATTTGCAAGTGAAATTTGATAATTATACCAATATACTATCTATGTTTGACAAATTAGAAACTTTAACACAAGAATATATTGAATTAACTGAAATCACCGATGATCCTGATTTATATAAAGAAGCTCAAGAAGAACTTAAATCTATTGTTATCCCCCAGATTGAAAAATTAGTTTCTGAATTAAGAGTGAAATTACGTCCTCCAGTGAAACATGCCGATAAAGGTTGTATAATTGAATTACGTCCTGGAGTAGGAGGTAATGAAGCTAGTTTATTTACTGGTGATTTATTAAATATGTATATGAATTTTGCTTCAGAAATGAATTGGAAATATAAAATCATTTCCGAAGGCAAAAATTCTTCTGGGTTTATTAATGAAGCAATTCTTAGTATTGATACTTTGGGTAGTTATGATATTATGCGTCATGAAAGTGGGGTTCATCGTGTACAAAGAATCCCTGAAACTGAAACTAAAGGTCGAGTTCATACTTCAACAGCTGCAGTTGTTGTATTGCCGAAATTATCCGAGGGGAATGAATCTTCATTAAAAGATGATGAACGAGTATTTGCTCCTGGTGAAGTGAGAATAGATACCATGAGAGCAGGTGGGAAAGGTGGTCAACATGTTAATACTACTGATTCTGCCGTTAGATTGCTACATATTCCAACGGGGATGATTGTTATACAACAAGATGAAAGATCACAACCATTAAATAAGGCCAAAGCTTTTGCTATTTTAAGAAGTCGTCTTGCTCAAAAGGAACAAGAAGAAGAAATGTTAAGACAAAAAAAATTACGTACTGATCAAGTTTCTAGTACTGATCGAAGTGATAAAATTAAAACTTATAATTATAAAGAAAATCGAGTAACTGATCATAGAATCAATTATAGTATGCATGATCTTCAAGGAGTTTTAGAAGGTAGAAAACTTGGTCAATTGATCGATGTTTATAGATCACAATAGATAGATGAAATTCTTGTATATATATATATATATATAGCTAATGAATAATACATATAAAATACCTAACCCCCTCCCCCCCACTTCAAATATCATTTTTAGGGGCATATCTTAATAATCAAAGGCTTCAACGAGAACATCATTATTAATTTTTTGTTCCTTTTCAGCTAATGATTTAATGATATTATAATATTTGGCAATATTATTTCTTGTTTGAACATCAATAAATTCATTTTTATCACTATAAATTTCCCATGAACTTTCTTCTTCAAGTCTAGTTATCCCTGGGGTATTATTTTCTAAAGATTTATTAATTTTAGGAGTCTTGTATAACCAAATATATCCATTTGTTCCTAACACTATAGAAACATTACCTGGTAAATCAAATGCATGATTTTTAGTTTTAACAATCAATGGACTAGGAATTTTCAAAAAAATCCCATTTCTTAATTTCCCATATTTTAAAGATCTAGTATGTAATGAAGCAATACCATTATTAAAAATTGTTTGTACTTCACAATTTAATAAATCTCCTTCTTTTAAAAAATTCCTCATTTGTAATTCATCAGATTCAGATTTTCTACGTAAGACCCCACCAGGTAAATTAACTGATCCCAACATTAATATAGCATCTTGTTTGGCACCAATATCTACTTTCCATCGTTTATTACCAACGTCAGTAATACGTCCAATGACATGATCACCAGTTTCGGGACTATATCTCCCTCGTAATGGAATCACACTCAATAATCTATTCACTCTTGATATACTCCCTGCAACGGATGAATAGGTTTTATCATTTATAAAATATGTTCCATGACCTTTCATCCATGTTGGATCTTCTGTTATTAGTTCACCTGGTGTAACAATTGAATTTGCTGTTGCTGTTGCTGTTGCTGTTGCTGATGCTGATGCCGATTGTGTGTGACCTTGTTCATCTGACATTTCAATATCTAAGCTGTTGTCATCATTGTTGATATTGTCTATATTATTAAATGTAGATGGTCTAGTTATACTTATTACTTCAGATATATCCATTGTGTGTTATGAATGGTTTTAATATGATTGTAAAAAAATTCAAGTATATTGCAGTCTGTTTTTCATTGAAATGAAGAGCATCGAGATGTTTTTTTTTTCAAAAGTGAATTTTTTTTTTTGTTTGGCAGAATGCTATTGACGTTGTTGATCTTTAATGAATATAAAACTATTTAGACATTTACCTAAATCAATAACAAGATCAATAATAATGTCTAAATTTTCACCACCAATCAACCGTAATATGGTTGAATTAGATCGTTCATTTTTCCATAAAGAAGTACCATTATTAGCTGCTTATTTCCCTAATCCCAAATTTTTAGGTCAATTTGTTAAATCTTGTCAAAATGATATTCTTTATGTTCAAACCGTAAAACATATTATTTCCATGGATGATTCTAAAGCCATATTATTACGTGATGATGTGAAACTGATATCTGATTTAAACCCGGAAACACAATTGAAAATTAATGAATTTGGAATAATATTAAAACCTTATACTTTAAAACTTGATTATTCATTTTGGAAAAGTGAAGAAATTTTGAAAAGTATATTACCAGAAAATTTAATAGATGATGTACCTAGTGGATTTAGTCAAGCAGGTCATTTAGCTCATATTAATTTAAGAGATGAATATAAACCATTTGGGAAATTAATTGGTCAAGTGATTTTAGATAAAAATCCTCTGGTTTTAACCGTTGTTGATAAAGTCAATACCATTGCTAATAAATTTAGAACTTTCCCCTTGGAATTATTAGCAGGTGAACCAAATTATATTGTTGAACAACTGGAAAGTGGATGTAAATTTAAATTTGATTTTAGTAAAGTATATTGGAATTCTCGTTTAAGTACTGAACATGAAAGAATAATTGGTAAATTTAACTCTGGTGATGTTGTTGGAGATGTCTTTGGGGGTGTTGGTCCATTTGCCATTCCAGCATCTAAGAAAAATGTCATTGTTTTGGCAAATGATTTAAATCCTGAAAGTTATAAATATTTACAAGAAAATATCAAAATAAATAAAGTTGAACCATTTATTAAACCTTTCAATTTAGATGGAAGAGAATTTATTAGAAAAGCACCTGAATTATTACTTCAATGGCACAATAGTCAAAATGGGATTATTGAAAAGAAAATCATTAAAAAAGTTTCAATTGATGATAATAAGACAAAAAAAAATTTTGAAAGAAAACCCATTATTGAAACAACCAAGATTCCTAAATTTTATCATCATTTTGTTATGAATTTACCTGATTCTGCTTTAACTTTCCTTGATGAATTTATTGGATTATATGGTTCAAATCCTCAATTGAAAACTGATCCTGAATTCAAATTACCAATTATTCATGTTCATTGTTTTGAAAAATTTGAAAATAATGAAAACCCAACTCCAGAAGAATTACATAATCGAGTTTATGAAAAGATTTGTAAATTAATACAATTCCCATTAAATAAAGAGAAAATGGAATTTCATGAAGTTAGAATGGTTTCTCCTACAAAACCCATGTTTTGTGTATCGTTTGAACTACCGGAAGAAGTGGCCTTTAAACAAAGTAAATAGTGGCAATGTATTATACGACGGATGTATATAGGAAGTTTAGTAGTTTGACACTGATATTTCATAAAATAGAGTTTATTCTGGTCCGAGTCTGTTCTGGCTCGGTTTTCCCGTATTTTGTAAATTGATGATCAAGAATATAACCTGACTTACATTTATTAACTAACCATCATTTTGATTAACAATTATTGTAATTGACTCTGTCCAAGAATGGGTTTGATCTTTCACCATCATTGTTAAGACAAATTTACTCCTTTACACCAGGATAACTATTAACTGAACTGGTGAATACAAGACTTAGAATTACTAGGCTATCTATTTACAAGAGTTGAATCGAATAAAAATATGAAACCATACAAGTCCATTTCAATTCTGACTCGTAATTAATTGCAAAATTATAAAAAAACAAATCTTGTGCAAGACACTACTCTTCGCTTTTTATCTAAAACACACAACCCTTTTGATAATTCCGTTCCATAATGATTTATTATATATAAACCCCCCATTGAGGGTTCAACTTTATTCTTTACTGTTATTATTCGTTTAACTTAATGACCAAAATGTCAAATCCACTCAAAGTAATAGATATTTCTGAAGACTCAATCACAACTGCAAGAGAGTTGCTTGATGCAGCAACTTCTCAAGGGTTTTTATTTCTTGAAGGACATGATTTCACTCAAGAAGAAGTTGACAAATTATTTGAATTATCGAAATCATTTTTTGAATTACCAAACAATTATAAATCAAAATATCCAGTTGATTCTTCAAATCATGGATATGTAATGATGGGGAAAGAAAATCTTGATCCTAATGGTCAAAAGCAAGGTGACCCAAAGGAAGCATTAAATATTGCCAATTTGAATTTTGAAACTGGTAAATCTTTAAATATTATTCCTGATTGGATTTCGGAAAACCAAGAAAGAGATGAGTTGATTTCAAACACAATTCTTAGATTATATCGATTATCTATTAAGATTCTTCGTATGCTTGCTCGAGCTTTAGAAATCGAGGATGATGAAACCCACAGAATAAAAGGTGAAAATTGGTTTGCTTCAAAATATGCCAGTGATTCTGAATCTGGATCTACATTTAGACTTCTTCATTATCCATGTCAAACATCATTAAATCCAGAAAGTGTGATAAGAGCCGGTGCCCATACTGATTATGGTTCAATGACACTTTTATTCCAAAAAGAGAATCAAGAAGGTTTGGAAATTTTTTCTCCTATATTAAAGAAATGGGAACAAGTCCCATTCATACCTTCAACTATTGAAAAAATGGCACCTCCATTAGTGGTCAATATTGGTGATTTGTTAAGTTATTGGACGGCAGGGTTATTGAAATCAACTATTCATCGAGTCAAATTCCCTGCTAAAGCACAAGAATTGGGACAAGATAGATATTCAATAGTATTTTTCAGCCATCCTAGTGATAATGCTTTACTAGAACCTGTACCTAGTGAAATTATTAGAAAAATTGAGGGAAGAGGTGCTAACAAAGAAACAACATACATAACAGCTAAACAACATTTACAAAAGAGATTAGCTGCTACTTATGGATGGAAGAAATAAAGTTGTTACCACCCTTGGGTTGTGTATAATGTAGTATCCATCTTTATTATTTTTTAATTGACAATATTTATAAATTCTATGGCCATTACTAGTAGTTTGGGTGATAATTGCAGTGTAAAGATGGGAAGCGGAATTGTTGTTGTTCGCCTTAGCGCGAAAATATAATAACAACCGCGATCACTTGCCTAATGTAGTAAGTACAAGCGCATAATCTTATTTTTCTGTTCTTTTCTCTTATCAGAAACAACCATCTAATCTCTAACAGCAACAACAACAACAACGGGTCATCATCAAAAAATTATGGAAACACATTGATCTGATCTGATATTCTACTAAGCCAAATAATAAATTTTTTTTATTACTACTTTTATTACAACTGACAAGCCACAATCTTCTATACATTCTGAATCAGTATTTGGTACCTTATAATATATTATTTTTATCTAAAAGCTAAACAACAATAGAAATCTAATCTCCCGCATACACTGGAAATCAAGAAATTTTATTTATGCCCAACACACCTTTACTTCTGATCAGATCTCCTAGATTTGACAGACTCTCCCCCAGAATCACAACAACGACAACCACAACTGATCCCAATGATATTGTTGATATTATTAACCAACAGGAAATACAAAATTATAAACTTGGTATAATTCTTCTTGTGATTGCATTGGCTACTTGGATTATTGGATTAGAATTGGTCAATGCGGTGTTGAAAGGAGATGATTATGAAAAACCTTGGTTATTTGCAGTGATCACTGGTTCATGTTTCTCAATAAATTTATTACCGGATATAATTCTACTTAAACACTGGGAAGTTTTCGGTCAAACTCAAATTGAAGAAGACTTACCATTACTTCAAACGAAATCAAAAGAAAAGAATGAAGATGTTTCAGAATTAACTCCCAAGGAAGTGTTTATTTTGGCTTTTCAAATCGCAGTTATTTATTATTCATATAATGTCCTTGGGATGTCTGCGTTAAAGTTCACATCAGCTCTGAATCAAACAGTCATGGGTTCAACAACATCAATGTTTACTTTGATTATAGGAGTAATACTCAAAACCGAAACTTTTACAATTAAAAAGGCACTATGTGTAATTGGTAGTTGTTTGGGTGTCTTTATGGTAAGTTTTAGTAATACTTCAGGAGGGCAAGGTAAATTCCAACCGAAAAATCCCGTTCTTGGAAATACATTGGCATTGGGTGCAGCATTAATGTATGGTTTTTATTTACTTATTATGAAATTTAAATGTGGTACTGGGGATAAAACAACTAATGAAAGAAGACTTTTCGGATACGTGGGATTAATAACTTTTGTAATTGGTGTGCCTGTGTTATACGTGGTTGATTTATTAGAAATTGAAAAGTTTCAATTCCCTCCACCAAATAATACTATTTTAGCTAGTATTTTTATTAATGGTATATTTTCTGTCATTTCGGATTATACTTCTGTGTTGGCCATGTTGTTAACTTCTCCATTGGTGGTATCTTTAACTTTAACTTCAGTGATTCCTATCACAATTTTCATTGATTACCTCGTGTTAATATCGACTGGAAATTCTGTGAAAACAAACTTTGTGTATGTTTTCGGTATTGTTTGTATATTGGTTGCCGTTGTGTTGGTCAATGTTAACATAACATCAGAAAATGATTTAATAGAAGAGGTTATTGAGCATGCTCTTGAAGAAGCAATTAGAAATGATGAAGTAATGTCACCAGTGTTAAGTCCATTATTGAGTCCTAGAAATAATGCTACAAACGTTCTTGGCCTGCAGTTACTGCCTCATGCTTCACCCATTAGCATTTCATTATTTTCACCAAAACTCAAATCTAAACATCCTCTTAGAATATCCCACTTTAATCTTAATGAAAATGATGAAACCGAACCAACTTTTAATGCAAACCATGAACCATTGTATGGCATCACATCATCACCACCAAATATTGTTGTTGTTCAAGGCAAAAACCATCAATACCAAATAAAACGAAATATAGATGAATAGCTTTACAATATAGAAAGAAATAGAAAAAAATAATATAATAAATATATAATAATACATATCAGTTTAGTCTCTATTAATACTTGTGTGTAAAACGTGTTCTCTCATGAATAAAGATGAAATGACACCAAGAACAATTGTTGCAAAAGCAAATCCAAAAGCTCCTTTACACCCGGCATCGTATGAAGCTCTTATAGCTTCTCTAACATATTTAGGAGCTTCATTCACGTACTCTGTACTATCCAAAGCTTTGGCAATGATCTTTGCCGCTTCACGAGGATCAGAAACCAATTCATTAATTTTCTTAGTCAACTGAAGGAGTAAAACATTTTGGAAAACTGCCGTTGCAGCGGACACTCCTAGTGTAGAACCTGTTGATCTAAAAGTGTATTGAATTGATGTGGTACAAGCTTGATATTTTAAAGGTGCTGCTGCAATCAAGGCAAGTAAAGTAACAGTCAATATACATGAGTAACCCAATCCTGAAGGAATCAACAATAAAAACTGTTGCCAAGTTGGAATGTTAGGAGTAAGTAACGCTATTTTGCCAATACCAAAAATGGCGAAAATACCAGCTAAAACTGCCAACTTGTAATAACGACCGGTTTTTTTCATATAAATCCCAGCTCCAACCGATCCAAATGAGACACCGAAAAAATTAGGCACTAATCTCAACCCATTTTCAGTAGGTGTTAAACCAATGACAGAACTATAATAAATAGGAACATAGAACAATGTTGTGAAAATTGACATGGTATAGAACCAATTGGTTAACGAAGAAGCTAAAACTGTTCTATTAGCAAACAATTCAATTGGTAATATTGGTTCTTCTGAGACATAAAGTTCAACTGCAACAAAAGCTGTCAATAATACAAATGCGGAAATTATTAAACCAATGAATGTAAATGATGAATAAGCAATTTCTCTACCACCCAAGGAAGCTGCACTTAAAAACACCATAAGTGAACTGACCAAAAAGAATGATCCCAAAAAGTCAACACGTTTCAATTTCTCTGAAACATTACCTTCCATACCCAAACCAGGTGAACCTTCTGGTAAATTCAAGAAAAAGTAAATTGCGAAAAAAACCGACAAGGCTAAAGGAACTTGCAATATGAAAACATATTTCCACCCAAGCCAATCAGCTAATAAACCACCTATGGCCCCACCTGATGCAGCTCCTAATCCAAAAAAAATATTAGCCAATCCTTGGTAATATCCTCTATCTCTCAATGGAATTATATCAGACATGGTAATAGTCCCCAAAGAGGTCAAACCTGAACCTCCACAACCAGTGACAAATCTACCAATAACTAAAACCAAAACTGAATCAGCAGCACCACAAATGGCACACCCAACAGCAAACAAAGTACTACATCCAAGTAATAATGCCTTTCTTCCGAATATATCGGATAATTTACCAAATATAGGTTGGAAAGCTGCCGAAGATAATAAATAAGCAGTGGCAATCCAAGAAATATTGGACACTGCATGTAATTCAGAAGCAATTAAAGTTAATAATGTAGTAACCACGGTTCCATCCAAAGCTGCTAAGAAAGATGCCATGAATAAACTGGAAACAACAGTGTATAATTGAGTTTTGGGTAAGGCATAACCTCCATTAGGATCATCAATTTCATAATGGGTTGTTTCTGGTGTTGATACTGATCCATATGTATGAGTTTTCAAAGCATCATTACTTAATAATCCTTCATCTTCTGCAGCTAATTCACCAGCAACAATTCCAGGAGCTTCAGTAGACACATCTTGAATAACATTGGGACGTATTGTATTTTGATCCTGTATAGTCATATTCAATTGTAAATCAGATATAAGAAAGAATGTATCCTTTTGAAAGAAAGAAAGGAAAATAAATTGGAATGAAGGGAGAAAAATTTTTTATCCAAGTTAAACTGTGGATTGAATTTATTTATAATGTTGGAAAGAAGGAAGGAAGAGAAAAAAAAAATAGCTCAGACTGCGGGAAAACTAAAACGAAAAAAAGATAAGAAGTCAAATTACACACGAAATTTATTGACTGGGTTTCGGGACACCATAAACAACAACAGCAGTACAACAGAACAGAACAGAGTTGAGTCTGTTTATCTAACAGTTTATTACAAAGTTTATTCGGAGTTTTATTGTTGTCTTATAGAAGTGATGTTACAGGAATCATGTTTATTGATATGCTTATGTGGTAGTAGTGAGAAACAACTGGCCCCATAGCTCTACAAGTTAATGCCAATCAAAATTCAATGAAAAACTTTTTAGTTTCATTAATTAATTTATGGAGAAATGGAAAAATAGAGATGATGGAAAAAGATGGATGAGAAATGCCACTCGATCGGATTTATCACAAGTGGGGGGCTTTTTCTGGTAAAAGTGATAAACCCGAGGAGCTCAAGCAGTTTTTTGTGCAAGTACACGATTATGGTGGAGGCACGACAGTACGACACGTCTTGGAGGCAGCACTACAGTACATTTTTTTTCCGCGTCGTCATAAATAGTCATTTACCTAATTATATTGCCAGTATCAATTCAATTCCATCATACCGGTATGTCAACAATAAAAATCACTAATGAATCAGTCAAAGAAGTTGTTGCTTCAGTGGTTCCAATGAATATTCAATATTCTGGTCCAGCAAACACTGAAGATTATTTCGCTCCATCAAAGACACAAGAAACTCAACCTGATGGTACACTCCTAGATGTTGCTTATTTTAGAGGATGTAAATTAGTTGGGAAAACTTTGGAGTTAGACAAATATGATGTTAAGGGTTATGTGATAAATAAGTCTGAACATTTGGTGTCTGATAAGGAAACTGGTGAAGTTAAAACTGCAGTAACCTACATTCCAGTAGGCAATTTCCAAAAATTGACAGTATATGGGCATGATACATTACCTAGTCGAACTAATCAATGGTCCCTCATACCAGAATATTTGAGTATAAGTAATATAGTTAATGAATAGACGTATACCACTAGGTTTAATATAGAAGTATTAGAAATCCATGCTCTTTCTACAAGTTGTGGAACCTTTTATGAGAAAAAGAAGAAAAAAAACTTCACCTAAAGAAAAAAAAGATTGTTTCGCCCAAATATTTGTTCATTCTTTTCATGATTATGGAAGAAGGAGAAGGACTTTTTGTACAAAGTGATGAGGAAAGTGATTATGATGAACCCGCAACTAAAAGAGTCAAAATAGAAGAAGATTCTGATCTTGAACTAAATGAGTCTGATTGGGAGGATGTATTTCTTGATAATATTGCTGACCCTGCACCATCGGAGTTTTCAATTACGATACAACAGAATGATGTTGATCATCAAAAAAAAGAAAGGATAAAACAACTAATCAGAGAGAAACAAAAACGTGTTAGTATTCATTACTTGAGTATGGTATCTTATATAATCCATGCAAGGTTTAGAAATCAGTTAATCAGATCTAAAAGAGTTCAAAAGTTGCTTAAGAAGTTGATTCCAGATCAAGTTAAAAAAATATATAAAAAATTTAAGAAGAATACGGATAGGCAATCTGCTGATGAACAATTGGTATACATTCTCAAGTATTTAATTAAATGGTTTCGAAAAAATTTCAAACATGATTCAAATGGGTTGAGGGTTTTAGGTTATTCGTTTGATCCTGGTAAATTCCCTAATAATGCAAAGAATATCTCAAATGAATCCGATTTATTGGCAGTAATTAAAAAGTTTCAACATAATCGAGATACCGGGGCGCAAATATTCACAGCAATTTTGAGTGCTTTAGGTTTTGAAAGTCGTTTGGTCTTTTCCATTCCCCTATTGTCAATTAAAAATACCAATACTCAACCAAAATTGAACCATGAAATTTTAAAAGTAAATAAAGACAATGATTTGTTATATCCTTATTTTTGGACAGAATTAATCAACCCATTGGATCCGTCTGAAATCATAGTCATGGAAACCCAATGCTTTTATGAAGAAGATAAAAGGCTACTTAGAATCAAACGTTATGGTGGCACATTATCACAAAGCTTTACTGATCAATTTTACCCCATACAAAATCAACTTTGCCAAATGTCAATGCATTATGTGTTGAGTTTAAACTCGGAGAACCTAATAGTTGATGTCAGCTCGAGATATATGAAGGATATTTCTTATAGATGGTTTAATAGATTAGACTTGCGGACAGATTTGGGGAAATCTGCGTTATTGCTTCAATCTTTGTTGCGTATTTTCAACAGAATGAAAAACTATACCACCGATGACTATAAAGAATTAGACAGTCTAATGCAAATGGCAATGATTAATTATACGATTCCAGAGACTTTTACTGCAATGAAAAATAGTCCTAATTTCATCACTCCATCGACTCTTAGGTATAACGAAGTTATCATGCCAGATACTAAACCTGTTAAGCGAATAAAAATAAATAACAAAAAGGAACCGGTTTATTTCAAAAATAGTTTACTTGTTGGGAAATCTGAACAGCAGTGGAAGTTTCTTGGGCGTTCAATTAAACCTGATCAAACCCCCATAAAGCTTGCTAAGGCAACTCCCCGAACCATATATAACAAACGATTATACAATCAAAATGAAATTAATGATCCTAATTTGAATCAAGTGAAGTTATACAGTTTCAGCCAAACATGTCCCTATATCAAATTGAAAGTTACTAAAACAACAGATGGTAAGCTTATTCTCCCGAGAAACAAGTATGGTAACATAGAAATATTCCGTGAAAATATGATTCCAGATGATTGTGTATGGTTAAAATTAACAAACATTGAAAATATACTAAAGAATAAAGCTCAATTTGTTCCTGTCGTTACCGGATTTGCTTTCAAAGCTGGTCAAGCTATACCTGTTAAACAAGGGGTAATTGTTTTAAAACAAGACGAAATTCCTATAAAGAAAATTTGGCTTGCTGGAAGAATAAAAGAACACAAGGCACAACTTGCACAAAGACGTCTAAAACTTTTATATACTTGGAGGTTTATTTATAAACATTTACAAATTAAAAAACGTCTTGACGATCATTTATAATCCGGTGGTGCCTCGGATATCATTAGTTTTAAAGAACTAAAAAATTTACCAAGTTGAACTTGTGCACCATCGTTTTCACCTTCGAATTGAGACCTGTCCAGCATTTTTTGTAGCAGCAAATCAGTATACCCGTGTGGATCTTTTGGTAACCATATTTTGGGACTTTCATATTTGAATGCTGGATGGAGATATAACAATTTGTGGTTCAGGTAACATGTATCGTCAGTGTTGGGGCTACTGCTTTCTGATATTGGTTTTGCTCCATCTTTAAATGTTTTATCTGAAAGAATTGGCAAATTGGAAAAATGGGGGATATAACGATTGTAAATGATGGTATTGGCAAAAATTGTCAAGATCAATATTCCTGTCATGATCCAACCTTGTACTCTCATGGGGTAGCCACCTTTATCATTTTTCAGAAGGAAAAAAACACCAATTAAACAACATTCGAGACAATAGACACCAGTATAGAGATGAAGCAACGCTGTGGGGTATAGTCTGCCAGTTGTTTCTGATTCATTGATATGACTGTATACATATTTGAGTGCATACTTGTAATACAAGATTGATAAGTTGAGAAAGAAAATGATGAATATTGATATCAATGGAGAAATTATTGAGTACGAAATACCAATACATGCATAGATTGAATACACTGCAAATGTCGTACCCCATTTTATTTTAGGCAAATTTGTGATACGATTAAACTTTTGTCGTGGTGTTATGTCAATGAATTTGCAAACTATCAAAGATTGAATTAATGGACTAATTCTTAAAAAGTTGTTGCCACAAAATGCAAATGCCCGGAGAGATATATACTGAAAGAAAAAAGTTGCTGATTTGGGTAGATTGGTAGCAAGTAATACTGGGATTGAAGTTGGTTGATCTATTATTTGTTTCAATATCACCGTGACACTTGACAGAATGGTGACAACTAAAAACTGTTGCACAAACAAAAATGCAAAGTACCATTTCTGTAAATCGATTTCAACCTCACAGCCAGTTGTTCTTCCTTTAAAGTATGTTAGAAATCTGAAAATGATCATGACAATCTCAGTCAAGACGCCGAGCAATATCGAAGGTAAGAAACCAGCTATTGTTTCTCTTGCCTCTTCTGGGAACTGGTATATCCATTCTAAAAAGGGTAATAACTGAGTTAACAATGGTATTTGTGATACCAAGCCAATCAATGACACTGGAATGACATAGAGAATTATGATGCTGATAAAGGCAATTGTAACCAAATATTTTTCAAACTTGCAAGCTATACCATCATTTCGACAAACATTTCTCCATATGATATCATTGGGATTTATTTCGATAGTTGTTTTGTCAAGGAAACCTTGTGATTGAGATAAAAGACATTGGTGGGCAATATAGGAGCCTTCTTGAGAAGTGAACTCAATAAATATTTTACTGTGTTTGGCTAGTTGACCTTCAGCAAGTTTTAATTTTTCTTCGTCTATTTTTTGGTTGCATTCAGAAAGGGTTTGGAGAGACCACTCGTACATGGGGATTGGTTTTTGAAAACAAAATATTCTTAACCATCCTGGTAGTGTAATGCGAATTGTTCGCTCAATTTGTGGAATCCTAATTGGTCCCAGATATAGTGGAGGGTAAAAATATATTTCATGAGTTTCAATAAATTCCTTGATTTCTTCTACTGAGTCCCCCACTGAAGATCCACACCATTGCGCCTTTTTATGGTAATATTTTTTGAGTCCCAATACTTGCGATTTTTCCAAATAATGTAAAGCATCTTGAGCTATTTCCACCTGGTGATCAATTATTTCAAACTCATTTATATCCCAAATATCTTTAATGCCACCAGGCACTACTTGGAAAATGGTTTTCAACACTTCATGGTTTTGCAAATATGGTGGAACATTTGAAATTAGTAATGTTTTCGCCATGACGGAATCTTTGTGTGGCTGTGACAACAAGTACGACTGTCTTATAATCACATAACTTTGGAATTCATAAACAATCAACCAATGGAAAAACCCTATTGTTATTAGTCCCATTAAAAAATGAGCATTTAGTCTTGACACATTGGTGGTAGCAATATTTGATAGACTAAGTTTGTCCAATCCAAATGCTGTATATTCTGTGCTGCTACCGGTATAATTTATTGGTATGAGTATGACCATATTGAGGGTTCCAATAAATAGGAAAAATAACAGTAATACACTAATGAATCTAATAAAGAAATATGCATCCAACCCCAACGATAAATAGGTGTTAATGCTGCATTTCAACGTTGGAACTATCCATTTAAAAAATCCTCTTGGTAAAGTCTCCATTCTTTCATTTATGGGAACGCAAAAGCACCGAGGTTGGTATAAATAATTGAAAACTGGTCTGAGTAAACAAAACAACGTCAATTGAATTGTGCAAAAGCATAATGATGTGAATAAAGTTTTCATAAGAACACTAAATTCAATTCCTGATGATGAATGGGCAAATCCTGTTTGTGTGGTGTTAAGAAATTGAGCAAATTTTTGAGAATTAAAGATATCCATATATGATTTTGTCAATGTTTGATAATCATATTGTTCAACAGTGATTGACAGCATGGTTTTTGATGAATTGAGCGGCTAATAAGAACAACTATAAGTAAACCATTTTCATAATATTTCAAAAAAAAAAATTTACCAAATTGGTTGCCAAACTAAATGAAATCAATGAAAAAAAAAATCACTCTCTTGCGGGGAATCGAACCCCGATCACGCGCGTGACAAGCGCGTATTCTGACCGTTAAACTACAAGAGAACTTGTTGATGCTGGATTTGAGTGTGTATTGTGTAGTGACTGAATGTACCACCAGGTTGCAAAAAAAAGTGATCCAAAAAAATCTCTCTTGCGGGGAATCGAACCCCGATCACGCGCGTGACAAGCGCGTATTCTGACCGTTAAACTACAAGAGAACTTCGATGACGAGAAAATTTATGCACATTGTGTACCCATATTGCTCTTCAGAATATTTTGAATGATAGAAATGGATATATAACCAACCTGAAAAGGTTAAGTCAATGATTATTAGATTATTATTCTAAAAGAGCAATGTTAAATATATATTTTGTGCAATAAAGACCGTTGTAGCGAATGGAAACATTTTCTTAAATTTGTTAATTTTTTACCAATTTTTCATCCAAAACTTTATCTCTACAAATAAATACCTTCCAAGCTTTTAGCTTGGTGAAATTAATGACAATGTCAGTGGAGTATTTAGTTGAGTAAAAAACACAAACTATATAAGTTGTCAAATTAGATATGGCCAGTTGTTCATTTAATGATACAACGGTTTCAATAAATCTGTTATAAAAACTGATCGTCAAACATTATTTAAAACAACAGATCAACACACACCTAATGAGCATTATTTTCAAGCTCAAAAGAACTCTTGTTCATATAATGTAAATTAACAATCATTTACGTGTTGATTACAGTTCTGGTCATTCTGACCTATTCAAAACTTCACTAACTTCTTGACTATAAAGAAACTAAGACTAATAGTGCATCTACATGAAAACAATCAGACTGTTATGTATAAAAAAATACTTATATTAAACATAATCGTATACCGTAAAGAAAAATATCCTTTTGAGCTAAGGGATATCTTTCATCCTATAATATTAGTTGTTAGAAAACCAGCCGCATTACAAATACGACTGCTGTCCGCCTTAGGAGGTTTCACCGCATTCGAACTCGACCAGAATTACCATCACAATTAGGTTACATCACTACACTTCAACTTACATCCCGTCGATCTAGCTTCTTCATTTGAAAGGAATTGGAGCGCTTGGGAGCTGCTGCAAGGAAAAAAAAGTAAAGGGAGTGAATTAAGAATTCGCTAAAGGGTGCGGAAATAAGAGGTCTATTTATACCCGGATGAGAATGCGCGCGCACTCGTCAGAAGATGACTCACGCGATCTGCTTGAATCTGTCGTGAGCCAACCGGAGTCATAATATGAGCAATTAAATACTCATTCGTGGCAGTGCTATCGGTATTGGTTTGACTAATGTTTAACATACAATCAATAATCAATTTGATTAATCCCTTTCTTTCTAATACTCTATCTTCGAAATATGAATATGATTGATTTTCCAAACTTTTTTTTTTCACTCGGTGTAATGACCCAATCAATATGACTGATCTTACTCTCTTATTGAATCACTTAGGTGCAAATTTGCCTGCTTTTTTCTCTATTTTATCATCTTTTATAGTATTTTGCTCAAAATGCAATATCATCCTTAGCTATCTTTCAAAACTCGACTAGTTCTATAATCATCATGGGTTAACATATTCTTATACTTTTTACACACTCAAAAAAGTGGAACAATTATTTTTCAACAAGTCAGCTAATTAGCTCAGTTGGAATTCTCTTGTAGTTTAACGGTCAGAATACGCGCTTGTCACGCGCGTGATCGGGGTTCGATTCCCCGCAAGAGAGTATTTTTTATTTTTTTGCTTAGTTTTATGTTTTATTTTTTGGTAAAAATGGTGTAGCGATTAGCTCAAGTATCAAAAGGAGAGAGCTGACCAATGATTCGAGTAAAATTGGAAATCAATTGATCTGTGTGTAAATAGAAATATCTTGCTGTATGGGTTAAGAGATAACTTCAATAAATCTTGTATCGTCAACTGTACTATCAAAGAAAAAAGAAATTTGCTTCGTAATGACTTTAAGCTGAGTTTACAAGTTGTAGTTTGTTAATAAATTCCATCTGAAAGCATAGAATGATTAGCAAGGGAAGTACAATCTAAGTTGATTCCATTAACTGATTGATTGTGGTAAAAAAGCCAAAATCTAACAACATTATTCCAGTCGCCTTCATTAGCACGTTGCCATGCATATTTTCATTGATTATCGTCAACCAATCTGTCTTGTTGTCGTCTCCCTATCCCTTTTGGCTTTTTTTTTGTAATCAATCAACTTAGAAAATAAGACTAACTCAGGTGATTGTAGTGTTGTCAACCAAAAGAAGCTTTTGTAATTTTTTTGTATAGAATTAAGAATAATAAAACTTATTAATTGTTCGTAAAGGATTCTTCTTTAATAAGCTACTTGAAGAAGCCGGCAGTTTCAGCTTCCGTCAATTCAAGCAAATAGCTTAATTGGGAGCAAGAATGGTTTAGTGGTAAAATCCAACGTTGCCATCGTTGGGCCCCGGGTTCGATTCCCGGTTCTTGCATTTGTTTTTTTGTTTCGCAACATCGTACTGTTTTTTTTCCAGATTGCAATGGCTTGACGTTGAAGTGTTTAAGCCACTATTGTTGCTACAATGTAGGCTGATATGTGGCTTTGATTTCGGTTGTCAGGGAATCGTAAAAGACTGGTTGATTACGGTCAACAATGTTTCAAGAATATTTTATCAGATAAAGTCATCATTTTTTTGCCAACTAAAAAGTCATATTGAGGAAGAACAAAATTTGAAAGATAACGTTGGGGTTTTACGGAGACTTAGTAATGATAAAGTATTAATTTAACTCGTCTCGTAAAGCGGCAAGGTATTGCTCGTGTGACAACTAACATTTGTCTAGTTTTATTTGACAGGCACCCCACCCAACCCCCTTTCAATTGTTTTTTTTACCACCCCACTTCCTTCCATTGTTTTTACTCCACTTTGCAACTTCTAATATTGAATTCTTTTTAAGTTATAATATTAATCAACATCACTATGTGTATATGTATTTTTGTTTTTGCACTTATTGTGCACACACATTTGAACATCTCAAAATAGTAAAATGACACAAAATCATTATTTGGCTTTACTCAATTCGGAAAAAAATTGAGGGCAACATTTCTTGTTTTGTCCCACTTTGTCTTCGTTTATGTGCAGGAGCTAGACAATCATTATTATTGGTTGTGCTTATATAGGAAAATTCTTTTACTATGTGCTTTATTTTTGGTTTTTGGTTCTTATTCTATAGTGTAGTTTGCTTCAACAAAGATTAGGTCACAATCACATTGCTAGCCAGCTATCACTATTATTAAGTACAGCTAACATTAAGCAAATTGAACGCATATACGCACACAAAGAAACAAAAACCAGTGGGCTACATTTATCTATGTAGTAGAATTCACCACATTGTTACACAAGAACGGAAGTGTGTATCAAAATGGAAAATTAACGAAACTTCCCGTTACAGATAAGGCTGAAAAAAATATAGAATAATGTTATAATACTTACTGTACCAATACCACTATCAACTGGTGAGAAAGAAGTTGGTATCATGGTGATGTGTCAATTGAAAAAAACAAAGGTAGAAGGAGACTACAAACTGGAAGGCAGAAAAGAAAATAATATGATTTGAAATGAAACGAAACTAAAAAGAAAAATTTTTAGTTTTAGTCATTTAATTAATTTATGGTTTCCTCATCCTCCTCCACTGTTTATTCTATCCTCATCTCGTTTTTCTTTTTTTTTCTTCTCTGTCCAGTTATCTATTGAGAATTATCTCAACTGACTCTGTAAATAATGATCTATAATAGTTTGAATGTTGCTGGTAACTTTGACATGAATATACAATAGGGACAACTAATCTTCAGTCAATAATTTACGTACAACAACAAGAACAAAGAAAATAGATTGTAGAATGGCTAGAGTATACTGCACATTTCATTTATTATTCATGGATAATAATGGTATTTGCCAGCACTACTGCAAATTTCACTTTGATATTGTAGTTTCACTTTGTTCATTCACCTAATCGAAATAATTAATGAAAAAGTGAATGATTCTTTACGACTCATTAATATGGAACAACCAAACGTACCAATTAATTAATGAATCCCACACATAATCTCATTTACTCGTTTCTTTTCTTTTCTTTTCTTTTTTTTTTTCAACTTTTCCATATCCATTTTACTGAGTGTGTAAAATGTTACGTTGTTCCTGGTAGTGATACTATTCCTGCGTTAGAGTTAAAATTGAATCTTAGTATTGTCGACGTTTTAGATATTCTGTAGGTTAACATTTATTCTTGGTTTCATAACAATACCAGTGGCTGTGGTTATTGGTGTAGTACGATCAACAGCTTGGATTTTGCATTCAATTAAGGAAGTGGGAAAAAAAAAAAAGTCTGTATTGCATTTGTGTAATGTGTGTTGTTCATATTTTGTACCCCATTTAATTACCTAATTAAGTAAAAAAGCACAAACCAAAAATAAAATACACTACCAATTGTAAGGAATAGTTTCTTTCAGTTTATTCCATTTGCAGATACTTTAAATTTATCCAAAATTCTTTTTTATTTTAGTTTCTATTATTGATCTTTCCCAGTCTAATGAAACAATAACAACAACACATAGTATGACCACCCTCTTGTTCCATCACTTGGTTGTTTTTGTTCCCATTTTTTTTTTTTTTTTTTTTCCTGCTTCTCCTCATCAAAAATTTTAAGATCGAATTTGGTAATGCTAAATTGTTTATCCGTCTTTGGCTTATAATTAATTTTCTTTTTTAGTTTTTAGTTTTTAACCTTGCTTGTATTCATACATCATCCAATTTATATTCATATATAATTTATCCAAGTTCCCCTTTCTCATATCTTGAAAAATTAAAAAAAAGAAAACCCAACTTTTATTTCGAATCATTTTTGGACCATTTCCTTTTTCCTTTTTCCTTTTTTTTCGTCTTTGATTTTGCATCTTCATACATATAATAATACCCTTGATTCCTATAAGGTATTCCATTAATTTCAGATTCATATATTGAAATCTCGGTTCATTTTAGCCTTATAATTGCTTCTTTTTTTTCTGAATTCTTTATTTATCCATTTTTTTAGGGTTGATTTCATACATTCATTGGAAACTTTCCCCTTTTTTTACTTTCCTTTTTGATACTGTTACTTATTTGTTTTCTTCAAAAAGGAAAACTTCCATTCTTTTTACTCCTTCAACTTGATTCAAATATAACAAACTAAGAGGGCATTCACTTTTTCAACAAAAAATGGCCAAGGCATCACAAGCAGAAGGACAACCTTACAAGGGTTATTACAATAACAAATCTCAAGGTCAGCCGTATCATGGATACTATAGTGGCTTTAACAAAAGTGCATCAGCACAAATTCATCACTTGGCAAGATCCTTAACTCAAGGAGTCCAATCTCATTACGATGATACCTATACCACAGCAACCATGCACCCTAATGGGATCAACCCAATTTCAGACAAGACTGATCCAACATTAGATCCAGAATCTCCTTCGTTCAGTTCGAAAAGATGGGTGCAGAATATGTGGAAATTATATCAGAGTGACTCTGAATATTACAAGCCAGGTAAATTAGGTGTTGCTTATAGAAACCTTCGAGTTTATGGTGATGCTATTGAAAGTGATTATCAAACAACCGTATCGAACGGGGTATTGAAATATGCCAGAAACATTTTCAACAAATTTAGAAAGGATAATGACGACTATAGCTTTGACATTTTAAAACCAATGGAAGGTTTGATTAAACCAGGTGAAGTCACAGTTGTGCTAGGAAGACCAGGGGCTGGTTGTTCGACTTTTTTGAAAACTATTGCGTGTCGTACAGAAGGATTCCATGTTGCTGATGGATCAGTAATATCTTATGACGGAATCACACAAGATGAAATTAGAAATCATTTGCGTGGTGAAGTAGTATATTGTGCTGAAACAGAAACCCATTTCCCAAATTTAACCGTTGGAGAAACTCTTGAGTTTGCAGCATTGATGAAAACTCCTCAGAATAGACCCATGGGAGTCTCTCGTGAAGAATATGCCAAACATGTTGTCGATGTTGTCATGGCAACTTATGGTTTATCACACACCAAGAATACAAAAGTTGGGAATGATTTCATTAGAGGGATTTCTGGTGGTGAACGTAAACGTCTTTCCATTGCCGAAGTTACATTGGTGCAGGCATCAATTCAATGCTGGGACAATTCTACTCGTGGTTTAGATGCTGCAACCGCATTGGAATTTATATCATCTTTGAAAACATCAGCATCCATTCTTAACGATACTCCTTTAATTGCCATTTATCAATGTTCACAAAATGCTTACGACTTGTTTGACAAAGTCATTGTTATGTATGAAGGTTATCAAATTTTTTTCGGGTCGTCACAGCGTGCTGCCGCTTATTTCAAAAAAATGGGATTTGTTTGTCAAGACAGACAAACCACACCAGATTTTTTAACATCAATAACTAGTCCAGCAGAAAGAATAATCAAACCAGGATATGAAAGATTAGTTCCAAGAACTCCAAAAGAATTCTACAGATACTGGAGAAGATCTCCAGAAAGACAAGCACTTTTGGAAGAAATTGATGAATATTTGGATAATTGTGAAAATTATGATCAAAAGCAAAAAATATTTGAAGCTAATAATGCCAAAAAGGCCAAGCACACCTACAACAAATCATCTTACACTGTTTCGTTGCCTATGCAAGTACGTTATATTATGAAGAGATATTGGGATAGAATGAGAGGAGATATTATAGTTCCACTTTCCACTGTGGCGGGTAATATTGCCATGGCATTGATTCTATCTTCAGTGTTTTACAATTTGCAACCCAATTCATCTTCCTTCTATTACCGTACATCAGTTATGTATTACGCATTGCTTTTTAATGCCTATTCATCAGTTTTGGAAATTTATAATATGTATGAAGGTAGAGCTATTGTTCAAAAACATCGTGAATATGCCCTTTACCCACCAATGGCGGACGCTATAGGATCAATTATATCTGATTTCCCATTAAAAGTTGTTTGCAGTGTTTTATTCAATCTTATATTATATTTCATGGTCAATTTTAAAAGAGAGCCAGGCGCTTTCTTTTTCTATTTATTGATTAGTTTTTGTTCCACTTTGTTCATGTCTCATTTGTTTAGAACTATCGGTGCATTCACTAACTCATTGGCAGAAGCAATGACTCCATCCTCACTTTTATTATTTGCCTTGTCAACATTTAGTGGATTTGCTATTCCTGTGACATATATGCTTGGTTGGTGTAAATGGATCCGTTGGGTTAATCCATTAGCCTATGCTTATGAAGCCTTGATTTCCAATGAATTCCATGGTCGAGTGTTTGATTGTAGCAATATTGTGCCTAGTGGATTTGGATATCCTAAAACGGGTAACTCTGTTGTTTGTGCAAGTATTGGTGCCCTTCCAGGAGAATTTAAAGTTGACGGTGACTTGTATTTGAAATTAGCATTTGATTATTCTTATTCTAATGTGTGGAGAAATTTTGGTGTCCTAATGGCATTCATCATATTCTTATTTGGTACAACCATATTTTTCGTTCAAACCAACAAATCAAGTATTCTGAAAGGTGAAACTTTGGTGTTTAGAAGGAAAAATATTAGGAAAATGAGGAAAATGGAGGAGGATGAAGAAGCCTATATGGATGGTATGGCGCCATTAGATTTTAGTGGTAGTACGGAAATATCTGATTATTCTTATGACTATATGGATCGCAAATTATTGGACACTTCGAATATTTTCCATTGGAGAAACTTGACTTATACTGTTAAAATCAAGTCTGAAGAACGTGTTATTCTTAACAATATTGATGGTTGGGTCAAACCTGGTGAAGTCACTGCATTAATGGGTGCATCGGGTGCTGGTAAAACCACCTTATTAAATGCCTTGTCGGAAAGATTGACCACTGGTGTTATTACTTCAGGAACCAGAATGGTGAATGGTGGTGAATTGGATAGTTCTTTCCAAAGATCTATTGGATATGTTCAACAACAAGATTTACATTTAGAGACATCTACTGTTCGTGAAGCTTTGAAATTTTCTGCTCGTTTACGTCAGCCTAATTCTGTGTCAATCGCAGAAAAGGATCTGTATGTTGAAAAAATTATTGATTTATTGGAAATGAGAACTTATGCTGATGCCATTGTTGGTGTTCCTGGTGAAGGATTGAATGTTGAACAAAGGAAAAGATTGACAATTGCTGTTGAGTTGGTTGCTAGACCAAAATTGTTGGTGTTTTTGGATGAACCAACCTCAGGGTTGGATTCGCAAACTGCATGGTCTATTTGTAAGTTGATTAGAAAATTGGCTAACCATGGACAAGCAATTTTGTGTACTATTCATCAACCATCTGCTATCTTGTTAGAGGAATTTGATCGTTTATTGTTGTTGCAAAAAGGAGAAACTGTTTATTTTGGTGAATTTGGGGCCAATTGTCATACATTGATTGAGTATTTTGAAAGAAATGGTGCTAGTAAATGTCCACGACATGCCAATCCTGCTGAGTGGATGTTGGGTGTTATTGGTGCTGCTCCTGGTACACAAGCAAATCAAGATTATTTTGAAACTTGGAGAAACTCACCAGAATACCGGGCTGTACAAAATGAATTGCATCGTTTGGAAGAAATGCCAGGTTTAGCAAGTGGAGAAAAGGAACCAGATACCAACCAAGCATATGCTGCATCATTTTGGAAACAATATATCTTTGTTGTTCATAGATTGTTCCAACAATACTGGCGTACACCATCATATATTTATTCTAAGTTTGCCATGGCTGTGTTGTGTTCCTTGTTTAATGGATTCACATACTATAAATCACAAAATTCCATGCAAGGTTTGAAGAATCAAATGCTTTCGATATTTTCCATGTTTGTTGTGTTGACTACTTTAGCACAACAATACATTCCATTGTTTGTTACTCAAAGAGATTTATATGAAGCAAGAGAAAGACCATCCAAGACATTTTCGTGGTTGGCATTCATTGCAGCACAGATTACTGCAGAAATACCCTATCAAGTTTTAGCAGCCACAGTATCATTCTTTTCTTGGTATTATCCTGTTGGGTTGTATCGTAACGCTGTATATTCCGGTGCAGTAACCCATCGTGGTGTATTGATGTGGTTAATCATGACTTTGATGTTTATTTACAGTTCGACATTAGCGCAATTTTGTATCTCATGGAATCAATTAGCCGACTATGCAGCCAATTGGATTTCATTGTTATTGACAATTTCCATGATATTTTGTGGTGTCATTGCCACAAAAGACAGTATGCCAAAATTCTGGGTTTTCCTTTATCGTTGTACTCCATTGACTTATTTAACATCAGCTATGATGTCAATTGGATTGGGAGATTCGTTCGTTAAATGTGCACCAACGGAAATTTTGACTTTCCCACCACAAACCCCTGGAGTTCAAAAATGTCAGGATTATATGGGAGCCTATATTAGTATTGCTGGTGGTTATTTATTGAATCCTGAAGCCACTGATAACTGTAAATTTTGTATCATGGATAAGACTAACCAATTTTTGGATTTTATGAATATTTCCATTCATAATTTTGGTAGAGATACTGGTATTTTCATTGTGTTTATTGTCTTTAATATGGCTGCTACAGTATTTTCTTATTGGTTGTTCAGAGTTCCAAAAGGTAATAGAGAAAAGGGAAGCTTTTTCGATAAATTGCCATTCTTGAATGGTGGTGGTGACACCAATCATGAAAACGTTTAAGAAACAGAGTCAAAAAATAGTTATTAGATATATTTATATTCGTATGTATGTACAATTATTATACCCCCTATCAATGAAACGCTTGTTTTATATATACATATGTGTGTAAAGAGCCGAAGAAAATAGTACTAGGTATTTCCCCCCTTGCAGTCATGAAAGTATTTGTTAATATATCTTCCTGATGTTTAAGTGGTTGTTACTTGAATGAAATTTTGAATCAAAAATTTATCCAATTTTTCATGAATTCCAAAAAAGCATAAAACTTGTAATTTCCATTAGTAAACACTCTTGTGTTCAATAACTAGGAAGTTTAATTCATGAATAACATTTATTGCTAACAATAAACTGGTTTTAATCAATAATATCAACAGTTCAAGTAATTGAAAATTATTTAAATCTGCTCAAATTATGCTGGTATATAAATGCCAAAATATTACCTACCAACAAACAGGTCCTATAGTGTAGTTGGTTATCACCCAAGGTTTTGATTTGATTAAAAACCTCCTTGTAACTCCGGTTCGAATCCGGATAGGACCTTTACTTTTTGTCAATTTTTTTTACTTGACCATAATATATAAGAAGCCTTGAATGTCGTAGGGAGGCAACAATGAGTGAAGTGCTCAAATGAATAGACTACATTTCTAGTATTATTTATTAACGGAGAAATAATGTTTTCCCCACTATACATAATTAAAAAAAGAAATGTGTGTATAGGTTGTTAATTACTATAAAGTGAAAGTCAACAGCGGAAAAAATGAACGAAATTGAAGCGCAACTAAAACGGGAACCAACAAAAAAACATGGAATGATGTCCCACAATTCAACTTTATCACACACTTTAAATATTCTTTTCGGTTTTTTTAATCTTCATTCGTTCTGTTTCTTTCAAAACACATTAGTATAGCTTTCCAAATAATCAAAATTCATTCTTTGATTAATATCTTAAGATGTCATCTACAAAAGAAACTACTCATGAACCTATACCTGATGAAACTGAAACTCAAGACATTCCAGAATATGATGATACAACAACAGCAATAGTTGATTTCCCCACTTCATTCAATTTTCTAGATACAAATGATAGTCCTGATATTCGTAATACCAAATACAAGTCACCAACAGATCATTTGAACTGTCCTATTTGTCAACAACCATTTATTAACCCACTAACAACTATTTGTGGCCATACGTATTGTAAAGAATGTATATATGAATGTTTCAAAATGGCAAAAACAAATAATAATAGTCGAACCGATGAATTAACTGGTTATTGTCCTTTGGATAGAACTCCTTTAGATGGAGCCAATATCAATGACTTATTCCCAACTCCATTAATAATAACAAACTTGATAGATGAACTTAAAGTTTATTGTGCCAATCATGAACGAGGTTGTGATTGGGTGGGGACAAGATGGGAATTAGAACATCATGTTAAAGATATTTGTCAATATACTGGGGTGCGATGTAATGGTTTAAGATCAGATGGATCAATTTGTCAACTTATTATTGAACGAAGATTTGAAGATAAAGAACCGTCTCAATGTGTTCATTTAAAATTTGAATGTGAATTTTGTAAAACCAAAATAACAAAAATTACTGAAACGAAACATCTTGAACAAGAATGTTTATTTAATTACAAAACTTGTGAATTATGTGATAATGATATGATACCAGAGAAAAATATGGCACGACACCAAGAGAATTGTCGAAAAATAGGTAGATTCATATGTCCAGCTCATGAAATTGGATGTAAATGGATTGGAACAAATGAAACTTCGTTGGAACTTCATATAGAAAATAATTGTCAACTATATCATTTCTTACCCACTTTTACTACAATGAAAGATAAAATGGATTCATTGGTTTTGGAAAATGAAACATTACAAAAGCAAATAAATAAGATGTTAGATTCAATAATTCAAGGAAAAATCACCAATTTAGGATATAGTGAATCAATTGAAGAAATCAATAAATTTGAATCAATAGAAGATCAAGATAAATTAGTGTATTTAAATTTTGAAATTGATCGGTTGAAATATGAAATAAATGAAAGAATAATCCCATTTATGAATAAATCAATAGTTAATGAACGAGAAAATATGATGAATAATTTGATCAATGATAATTTCATGATAAGAGAGGATATGAATGTACAACGAATGATGATTAATAGTTTAAGGAAACAATTGCAATTTTTGTTGTTTTCCAAGAATAGAAATACCACTCTAAGTGGTGGTGTTGGTGGTACTAATAATATGTTTCCATCTATGTTTCCTACTGAAGAACTGGGATTAGGTAACATATATGAAACGGTTTCTCGAAGTAATTCTGAAGAAAGATTGAATTTGAAATTATAAATAGATGTGTATATCTAGATTAGAGAGCTTATAGGAGTGGTGGTTATATCATCTATATATACAGGATATTTAACTCCCGTGACGTGCATAATTGATATAGGAGAGAATAATAATGAGGTGGGGTATTCCACAAAAACTGAAAATAGAATAATTGTCGGATTTAAAATTATGAACAAATATAGGGAAGATGCCGAAGACGATGACGGGTGTGAAAATTATTCAATAAACTTTAATAAAAGACATGAGAGGTTACATATATTCTCAGCATTCGGTTTATTTGTTTGTTGCCAATTACGTATGTTTGTCTTCTCACATGCAAGATCTCGACATTTGGTCCAACAGTTGACTACCGTACCTCACCTAAAGTTCCTAAAACTTATTCAGCATTAATTCAATTATAAAAGGAAACTACATTGGACTAAATTGTTCTCTATCTACATAATTAATGTAATCAACATTAAAAATATAAGTGCATGAACGAACATGAAATGAAATCTAAAGATCTCCCCTATAAAACCCCACAAGAAATCTCTGTAGTCATTAATAGCAACAGTGTGAAAATTACTCGAAATAGCAAAGGAGAAAATTACTAAGTGATATAAACCTTGTATTAATTATCTCTTCCTCCTCATGCTTATAATATAAACTTGCAAGTATCACAACCAAATTTCATCTAGTATAAATTAAAGATTGAAATTTCTATTTCACCCAACAAGAATTTTTGCTTGTTATTGCTGTTAACTCTTGCTCTTCTTTTTTCCAATATAAAATTAATTAAATATTTCCTTCCTCTTTTTTAAGATTTGTAAATTCTTATATTCTATCATCTTATTCTATTCTTGTACTACAGTGTTTTATCAGTTTAGAAGGTTCAATTAATAAATTGTCACTTTTTCTTTTTTAGCAAGTTTTCAAGTTCCTTTCACAAGCCAAAAGTAACCAAAAAATTTCACAGTGAATTAAAACAATACGCTTCGTTATTTTTTTTTATTGAGTAAAGTTTTTGTTTTACATTCTTTCTTGCCGAAGTTTCTTGTTTTCAACAACGCAACACAAACCCCCCAACAATTACTACTACGCCTATTTCTTTTCCCTCCATTCATTCAAATACCACGAATTTCAATAACTTCCCACTCAGATCCCATTATTTCTTTCCCTTGACAGCTAAACTTTCCCATACCAACTTGAAATATGGAAACTTTAGAAGTTCATTCCAAAGATTTCCTTATTAAATGGATTAATGCTCCAGATAATTCAATTATCGATTGGGAAGCTAAACCATTGAAAAAATCAATCAATTTTTCATTTTATAAAAAGAAAGAAGAATCACTCAATCAATCAGAAACGTCTTTATTAGATACAAATTCAACTGCTGCACTTGAACCACCAACTGCAATTGCACCACCACCACAAAGAACAAGGTCTAGATCTGCCTCGACTGCTTCAGTCAATCAATTTACTAAATCAAATGACGTTTATCGATCAAAATCTAGAGCTTCAACTTTATTATCAATCAATGAATCAGATTTAATATTAATCAAGAATTATAATAAATTAGTTGCCAATGAATTGATTCATGGGAAATTTGAAGTAGAAAAAGGTGGGATGTTTGCCTTTGTTTTTGATAATTCATTTTCGAAAACAATTGCTAAACTGGTTCAATTTTCTGCTAAAATCGTTAGTAAATCTAAATCAGAAGAACATATTGCTCAACAAAAAGTTGTTGCTGAAGTTCATGATCAACATTTATTTGATGAAAATGACGTTGCTCCAGGAGAAACTTTACAAAGTATCATGTTGAAAAAAAGAAGAAAGAAATTACAAGGTTTTACTAAACGTTATTTTGTATTGAATTTTGGTAGAGAAACTTTGTCTTATTTTAAAGTTGATGATAATAAGTTGAGAGGTCAAATGCCAGTGAAAGACTGTATAGTATCGGCCAATCCATCTTCTCGTGAATTTATTATTGATTCAGGGATGGAAGTTTGGCATTTGAAAGCAATTAATAAAGCTGATTTTAATGCTTGGGTTAATGCCTTTAATACTGTTAAAAAGGAAGAAACTGTTGTACCAACGTCGACCACCGAAGAAAGTGATTCAAAAGAACCTGTTATTGCAAGTACTCCATTAGGTGCATCTAATTCTGAATTACAATTGATTGCACAAAAATTAGCACAATTGAAAACGGAAAATCCATCACCTTTAGCTAATGAAATTCATCAAGATTTCCTTAATTTACTTACAAGGGCCAAAGGACAAAGTTCCTCTTCACCTGGTTCAGCTGATGTTCAATCAGTGTTTTCTTCTGATTTCCATGATGCTGTTGATCATTTTGACGAAACTGGTGTTTACTTTTTGGATGATGAAGGTAAAATCCAAGAAGATGAAGAAGTCGCTGACGATGGAGAAAGTTCGTCAGAAGAAGAAGAAGAAGAGGATGAGGAGTTTGTACAAGTTACTCCTAGTGGTGTACATGCAGATCAAGGAATTGTTCAAGATAAGGAGTTGCCTCAACCAACAGTTGAAGCTGATGATGACAACTTGTATCCATTACCACACGATCCAGTTTCAAGATCTTCAGATATTCCAATATGTACCCATACACCACCCTCAATATTGAGTTTTGTGCGTAAGAATGTTGGTAAAGATTTATCTACTATAGCAATGCCTGTTACTTACAATGAACCCACCACTGTGCTACAAAAATTTGCTGAAATGCTTGAATATCCTGAAGTTGCCACTAATGCTTTAATCTCTGATTTCCAAGATGAATCAGGAGAAAAATTATTACGTGTTGCCGCATTTGCTTTGAGTTATCTTTCTACACAACGTGCCAAAGAAAGAAATAAACGTAAACCTTTCACTCCGTTATTAGGAGAAACTTATGAATTAGTACGAGAAGATCTCGGGTTTAGATTAATATCGGAAAAAGTTAGTCATAGACCACCAGTGTTTGCTTACCATATTGATACTGAACATTGGACTCTTGATTATGCTTTATCACCAGGTCAAAAATTCTGGGGTAAACAATCTGAAGTTACCACTAAAGGTACGGTATATTTGAAGGATAAATCAACTGGTGAAGTGTTTACATGGACTCAACCAACCACTATGATTAAGAATATTATTGCTGGTGAAACATATGCTGAACCAACAGGATCAGTAACAATCAAATCCTCAAATGGTTATAAAGCTGTAGCTGAATTTGCCAAAGGTGGTATGTGGAGTGGTAGATCAGAAGGTGTTATTGTGAAGGCATTTGACAATAGAAAGAAGGAATTGACATATAGTGTTGAAGGTAATTGGACTGAATCATTTACATTAAAGACTAAATCCACTGAAAAGACTATATGGCAAGCTGGGGAATTATTACCACAATATCAAAAGAAATTTGGTTTTACAGAATTTGCTGGTACTTTAAATAAGATTACTGAAATGGAGAAGGGTAAACTTGCACCTACGGATTCTAGAAATAGACCCGATTTACAACTTTATGAAAAGGGAGATACAGACACTGCAGAAACTTTGAAAAACAAATTAGAACAAGATCAAAGAGACAGAAGAAAACAATTAGAAACTGCTGGTGAAGAACATATTCCAAAATTCTTTAAACTTAAAGGAAATGGACCTGTAGATGAAGCAGAATGGGAATTTATTCAAGGTGAAAAAAGTTATTGGAATAGAAGAAAGAAAGGTGACTGGGATGATTTGATTAAATTGTGGTAAATTTTACTATTTCTTTGTCTTTTTCATATCTATTAGACGTTATATTATTTAGATCATAGAATCCATAATTAAAAAAATAAATACAGAAACACATATACATATACATATATATATGAAACAATCTTTTATCATTAATTTGATCTTTTCCTTCTATTTTTCTTTTCTTCTTCAATATCTTTTTGTCGTTTCAACACAGTTGCTATACAAATTGTTACCAATTCATCTTCTGGAATTGAAAAAATACTTTCATAATTAACATCAACACCATTAACATCATCACCTTCGGGAATTCCTCTACCTAAATCATCAATTTTAAGTTCAGCATAACCCAATTTGAAAAAAGCTTCTGCTTCTCCCAATGTATCTGTACAATGAGGACCATAATATTCCTGTTTGGGGAATCTTGACAGTACAGAAAATTTCATTTTTAAAAAATTATCTAAATAAGGATTTTTTTTATCTTTATTAAGTTTATCACTTTTACCATCCCAATTATCAGTTAATGCTGGTTGACCATGAATTAAATAAGTATGTTTGAAACCATATTTAACTTGCCAACGTGCTTTAAATCCTCTTAAATTCGATTCATCAATCCATCGATGTCTTTCTCCCTTATATATATAATCATGAATCGGTAGTATTGAATGAGAAAATAATATCACTTGAAAATTCAATTTTGGTTGTTTAGGATCAGGAGTAAATTCAAATATATAACTATCATATCCAACGTGTAATTTCCGTTTAACAATACAATAATCATAATAATCTTTATCAATATCAAATGGATGTAAATTAGTAGGGACATATCTTCTAAACGTTATAAATTTTGTTGCTAAGGGAATATATGACGTGACAGCTTTAAATAACGGTACTCCAATACCTTGTTCTTGTAATTGTATTATTTCGGGATTTTTACTTTTTTTGAAGGCATCAAACTTATTAGATGCATCTTCGGAAACAAATATCCTGAATCCATCAGTCCAAAATCGATTATTTATTACTATTGTCCATCCTGAAGTAGTTTGATTTTGAAAATATGCTGGCACACGGATATTAGGTGAAGTAGAAGAGGAGAATGGTGGTGGATGAACCTCTATAGGATGAGTAGTGAAAGGTGGAGGAATATTATGATTATCAGTTGTATCTGGGTTATAATTATCTGATGTCCTATTTGTATAATCTGGAGGTGGATCTTGTTTTGACATTTATATTAAGGGTAAATAATAATAAAAGAAAGAAAGGAATAAAGAGATTTAAAATCTTAACTTTTTCTTTCCCTGTTGAAGTACGTAATAACAATAATTGTTAAGTATGGATTTTAAATTTGCTTCGTAAAATTTAATATCTTAACAAAAGTTTTCCTTCTTTCTTTCTTTTTCTCAGGTTTCCGGTTTCCCGTTTTGTTGTTTTGTTTAATAATTTTCAATCTTTTATTGCGGCTGATCCTCCCCCCCAAAAAAAAAGAGATTACGAGGAAGGGGAAATTTAAATCAATAGTTTTTAATGAACAGCTTTACACGACCATACAGATTCTACTATTAATCTATTTGGTATTTACTCATGATTCATGGTTATATCTTTATAGAAATCGAAGGATTATAGAATCAAACTTGGGGGGTATTAAATATTGCAGTCTATATATAGATTTTTTGTTAATTAATAGGACAGAAATCTAATTACCTCTTTGCATATTCTCACTTTTTGACTTTGCACCTTCATGCGTCCAGAATAATGAACTATGTCCAAGTTAAATATATTGCTATAGAAGATACCATAAGCTACAGAGCTCACATTTTCTACCAATTAAACCACTGAATAAGCTTAGAACTAACTATTGTAAAAAAAAAGGGGTATTTATTAAAAGCTATCAACTATGAACCGAAAACAGAAAACAAAGCAAGTAGAAGAAGAAGAAAAAGATAAACAATTTGAACAAAACAATTTTTAAAAACTAAAAGTACCTATCACCTTTAATGTAGTAAACAAAACAAATATTCAATAAAATGACTCTTGTCAATAATATTGAAAACCGAAAATTGAAAAACAATCAAAATTAGAAAAAAAAGAAATCCCAAAAAAAGAACAAAACTTAGTATCAGTTATTAGAATTAGATCAAGAATGCAGCAATACCAATAATAGCAGCACCGAAAGTCAATCTCATGTTGTTACCAGCACCTTCAAATGTAGAAATAGGAGCGACACTTGAGTAATTGGCAGATGGTTGCATGAGTGGAACTGATTCTAATGTAGTTGGAATAGCACCTTCAGTCGTAGAGACGACAGCACTAGATTCCGGAATAGTAATAGCACCACTTGAGCCAGCTGGAGCGGTTTCAGCACCTGGAGCAATTGGTGAGGTTTCACTAGCCAAAACAGAAGATTTTGGAGAAGAAGAAGCACCTGGACCAGCTGGTGCGGATTCAGTACCTGGAGCAACTGGGGAAGGTTCAGTGGCAGGAGCTGATGATTTTGGAGCAGCTGGTTTAGTTTCAGTACCAGCTGGAGTCATTTCAGGAGCAGGAGCAGATTCAGTAGCTGGAACATCTGATTTTGGAACAGCTGGAGAGGTTTCACCGGCAGGAATAGATGGTTGTGAACCAGCTGGAGTCATTTCAGGAACTGGAGCTGATTCAGTAGCTGGAACATCTGATTTTGGAACAGCTGGAGAGGTTTCACCGGCAGGCATGGATGATTCTGAACCAGCAGGAATTGTTTCCATAGGTGGAATGGAAGCTTCTGGAGTTGAATCAGTACCTGGAGTGTTTTCAGTCAATGGACAGAATGTAGTGTAGACAGTTTCCTCAGAAGTAACAACAACAACACCAGTAGTAACTTCAGATTCGGTACAAGAGCTTTCAGAACATGAAGTAACAGTAATAACAGTAGTTGATTGTTCAGTAGAAGTGGATACTGTACCAGTTGGTGTTTCAGTGGCTGGAGCAGTAGAAACTGGAGTAGTTTCAGTCAATGGACAGTAAGTGGTGTAAATAGTATCTTTAGATGTGATGACAATAACACCAGTAGTAACTTCACTTTCGGTACAAACACTGTTAGAACATGAAGTAACAGTGACAACAGTTGTATCATGTTCAGTAGTAGTAGTTAATGGAGTACTTGATGATTTGGTTTCAGTAGTAGTGGTTGGAACAGATGTATTTGGAGTAGTAGCTGGAGCAGATGATGATTCTGAAGTGGTAGCTAAAATAGATGATCCAGAAGTAACTGGAACAGAACTTTCTGGGCTAGTAGCTGGAGTAGTTGATTCTGAAGAAGTTGTTGGAACAGAAGTGTTTGGAGTGGTAGCTGGAACAGAAGATTCAGGTGTAGTTGAAGCAGAAGTTTTTGGAGTAGTAGATGATGATGAAGAAGAAGAAGAAGATGATGATTCAGAAGTAGTAGTTGTAGCAGGAATGTTTGGAGTAGTAGCTGGAGTTGTTGGCTTTTCTGGAATATCTGGGATCCAATCAGTTGGAATATTTGGAATCCAATCGGTTGGAATGTTTGGAATAGGAGGATTGTCATCAGGCTGATCAGGTTGAGGAGGATTGTCACAAGGAATATCAGGTTGAGGAGGATTGTCACAAGGAATATCAGGTTGAGGAGGATTGTCACAAGGAACATCAGGTTGAGGAGGATTGTCACAAGGAACATCAGGTTGAGGAGGATTGTCACAAGGAACATCAGGTTGAGGTGGATTGTCGCAAGGTTCTTGTGGTTGTTGTGGGTAGTCACAAGGTTCTTGTGGTTGTTGTGGGTAGTCACAAGGTTCTTGTGGCTGTTGTGGATAGTCACATGGCTCTTGTGGTTGTTGTTGTGGGTAATCACAAGGTTCTTCCTGCTGTTGTTGTTGTGGGTAATCACAAGGCTCTTGTTGTTGTTGTTGTTGTGGGTAATCATCACATGGTTCTTGATAGTAATCATAAGATCTCTTTTGAATAAGAGCTTCCTCTGTTTCACCTTGACCGTCTACCTGTGGGACAGTGGCCCCAATTGATAACATGTAATAAGCGATAGCAATAAGTTGAGCAGTTGATAATCTCATATTGACGAAACTAAAAGCGAGTGACTATAGGAGATTCCTGTTGTGTTTGATATTGTTGAGAAAACAAGTTGAATGGAAATTGAAAATAGCCGGTTATTTTGACCGTTATTTATAGTTTTTGAAAAACTATTCTGATTACATATTTCAAGAATGATAAAATAGTGGGAAAAGAAAGGGACTTTACAAGAGTTGCTATGTTAAAAAAGGCGGATACAGGTGATACAAAGAGAAGTTGCAAAAACGGTATTAAAGTCGCAACAAAAAGTGAAACAAAATGTAGTCATAAAAATAAGGCAAAAAAAACAGCTGGGCTAACTAACTTATCCCGGTTGTGAGCCATTAGGGTTATTATTATAGGTTTTAGAAAGGTTGTGTTTGTTTTAGATTACTTTAGAGGTACATTATAAGCGATTATGAGCCTACCAAAACTCTCCCTTTTTACAATGAATTGTGAGTCGACATTTATCGTCAGAATTTCCGAATTCCTTGTTTTTGGATCCAAAGAATTATAGATGACTTGTTAATTATAACATTTTTGAAAGATAATTTGTTTGAGCTTATAGTAGTAGATGCAAATAACATCCAGTTGATGTAAAGTGCATTAGTCGAGTTAGAAAAAAATTTGATTCTTTACTTTCAAAACAAGTCAATAGTTGATATTATCATACTCAAAGTGTTATGTGTTTTTTCAAATATTTTTTAAAAAATTCTGGAACATTTTTGTTAGAAAAAAACAAAGAAGGACAAGAAAAATATGGATACAGTTAATGTTCGAATTAGGGTGTGCAACATGGCTAATTATGAACAATAAGCTAGCATTGCATAATGGTAGTAATTGTACTGAAGAGAACAATACACTAATCTATTTTATTGATGGAATTAGTGGACTGATAATTCAGATGGATAATTCAGTTCACTGTGAGAGGGATTTCCTATTATATATAGAGGAAATTCCTTAAGGATTTAGTTTGTATATTTTCTATAGAGCTAACGTGCAAAATATATTTTGTTGACACCTTACGCAGGTTATCGCTAATAACTTTTGTTATTTCCTTTTTAGTTAAACGCATCAGGAAAAACCTTAGCCTATTATTTTCAATGGTTAGGCAACTCTTACCTTTTCATTTCCTTTTTTTTCAATTGTTCATAATGTTAAAAAAAAGCAAAAATATTCCAGTTATGAAAAGAATAACATATCGTATGTTTCAAAGAGTTTTTATTATGGCAAGTTTATCCGCAATTTATGTGCGTGTAAGGTCCAAAATTTTTTTTTTGGAGGGTTTCCTGTATTTCTTGTTATTAATCCTCGTCAACAGAAATTAGACGAGACGAGGACAACAACAACGTACTTTTTAACTGTCAAACGTGCTTAGTTGATTGAATTACACAAAATCAACATTTATCATAGCTTTATTTCCACTTTCTTTCTTGATCGGTTTTAAGGGAAATGAAAAAGAAAGATCTCTTTATATGCTAGCAATAAAGTCAAAGAACAACGAATATTCCAAATATTAACAGAAATGGCACTGATAGGTACTATAAAATGGTATATTTCAATGCCAGACGATTGGTTGTGGGAGTTTGTTTACATAAATCTTGATCCAAATATTGTGAGGCGGATTTTTTTGACGATTCGCGTCGGCCCACGACATACTATCCTCTTACATTTTTGACATTTCTGCCAACCATATGCACAACATTACTAGACCCAGCTAAGAGTTTTTTATGGCATTCAGCTTACAGTGTTCATAACCATATAAACACGCAAAATTATACTATTGTAAAAGGCAAATTGAAAAAAAAAAATAAATTCATTTTCAATAGTCACAATCATTAGTACAAACTACTTGCCAAATTATATGAAACAGCTAAAAATAAACAATTACCTATTTAGTGCCAATTCTCATCTCCAAACCAATTCCTCAAATGTTTAAACACGTTCATTCCAATAATTACCTCACAAAATGTGGAGTTAAAACAAGTTTTTACTCTTTGGTTTTATTTTTTGCATAACGTTTGAACCAACATCACCAAGGGCAACATTTTGCATCTGCAGCATGTTATTAATCACCCGATAATTACGCTTCTTTATTCGTTTCCTCTCTAATCTCTTCGTCTTCGTCTTCGTCTTCATCTTCATCAGACTCAACTTCCTCACTGACTTCTTCCTCTTCCTCTTCCTCTTCCTCCGAAGATGACGATGATGAATCATCATCCTCACTCCCGAAAAACTCATCCAAACTTTGTAGTTTATACTTCAGTGTTTGTTTCTTTTCAACTTGAGACAATAGTTCTCGTTGCTGAGCAAACTGTTGTGATGAAAAAGAATGCTCACCAACAGGACTTGGTGATTTAGTTTTCTCTCTTGATGTTGAGGATGAAGTGAATGAAACATTGCCTAGTTTATTAACTTGTACGGTGAATTCAGTTCTAATAGACTTTGGTGGTAATTTATCTTGATCACTCCAATCACAAACTTCAAAGTAATCATCAATGGCTCTAAGCCTAAGATAATCTGCGGCATCCGATTTAACAAATGGAACTGGTTTAGGAACTTGTAAGAACAAAGATGCCAACTGTGCTCTATCAACACTTGATAATAATACACTAAACATTCTAGCACGATCTCTGGTATCGTACGATGAGTCATATTTGGCTAAATGCAATGCATGTTGAAACATCTTGTATTCAATGCTGTTGGAAAATTTCTCCTCCACATAATCCTTGAATTGGTCACCCCCTTCATTCTTAATTTTGATCATTTCATAGGCAAATATTTTACTTGCTAGAACCAATATTTGATATCTAACTTCTTCTTCCTCTTCTGCAAATTGTTTAAGTAGATTTCTTAAAACATCAAGAGCAAACGAGTTTTCGGCTAGTGCCGTATATTCCCCAATAATCCAAATAATACTTGCTCGGGCTTCGGTTTCCAATTCAACCAGACTATCTTCCAAAATAGCTGCTAAATTAAAAGTTGTTTTCAAAACTTCTGCTTTGTTTAAACTGTCATTGGAATCACTTTTTTGTTGAATCAAATAACGTACGACAGTTAGTAATTCGTTCAATGTTTCTCCACGTGATGTTTTAATCTTTTTCAAACACCATTTTAAAATTTTCTGACTCCATTCCAAAGACAAACCAGAACATTTCCCCATAGCCTTTATTGACTCCTTAGAGATACTTTTGTTAGTAGAATAAATAGCATAGTATTTCAATTCCTCAAATATGTACTTGAAATTCTCTTGATTAGATAATGCTGAAAGGATATTAATTTTGCAAATAGCAACATCATTCAGGTCACTCGGTGTCACATAAAAGCTCTTGTAGTATGATTCAAATAATTTATCACTCTTACTGATAAACGATACAACCTCCAAAGCAAACAACGATATATCCAGTTGATTTAATGAAGTGGCAATTCTTGTCAACACAAGATCCAATTGAAAATCACAGAACAATTGACGTGGCGCAAGAAGGTAAATCGACTTTGCAACACTTAAAATGACAGATTCTGAAATGCTTTGTACCAACGGTTTCATCGACCGCAAAAATAACTCAAGATCATCATCAGTTATCTCATCATTAATAGGTCGGAGTAAGAACTTGCGAGAATATTCAGTAAGTAACTCAACCACATAAGATTGAGTCCATTCATCAAATTGGGTCAACAATTTGCAAAATCGTCTAAAATTGCCATGTATTGGTGTCCATCTCTTTTCTTCATTTAACTCCATCCTGATCTTTGCATATGTTTTTATAGCTGCACCAACAACCATTACTTCACTGTCAGTTAATAGTTTACTCAAATATTCAATCATTTGACGTTTGGATCTACCAGATATTTGATAGATTTTCCCAATCGATATGGCTGTTGCAGCACGAACTAATGGTGATCGATCCGTTGACGTTCTTTTCATACTCAACACCAAAATGGGAATAATAGATCCAATCCTAATACCAGCTAGTGATCTAATTGCATTAGCTCTATTTATTGGATCTTTATCATTTAATGATTTTTGTATTGAATTGATGGAAAGTAATGCAGTATCAGGTTCGACCTCAGCATATTTGGTTAAATAGATTATGACCAATTGTTTAATTTTAGGATCACTATTGGTTATATTTTTCACAACATCAGCAAAGTATGGCAATGCATCTTCTTCTCTTGTTATTAGGGAAATTACACATTTCATCCCATTCAATATTTCACGGTCAGTTCTCGAATTCAATAATTTTGAGATTTCTTGTGGACGAGATCCACTTGGTGTGTCGGTTAATCGAGCAGACGCAGAGACAGCGGTCTCTATTGTAAACTCTTTCGCAGAGTCTATCATAGACGTTATTCTCGAGAATGAGTCGCTCATAGTTTGAGGGATTACTGTCGGAAAGTGTATTAAAAGTTCAGTCTCAAAAGTAAAAATATTCTTTTCTTTGATTGCGATAAATAAAATACTTTAACAACAACTTTTACTTGATGGAGACTAAATCGAAAAAGAAACCGGAAAAAAAGAAAAATAATAATACAGGTCGTGTATATATTACAAATCTATAAATGCTTCTGTTTTTTCAACTTATTTGCAGCTGTCTTTAACCTTTTACCAAGGTTAAGTTCTTTTCTACTTTGTATATACTCTTGAGGAAAAAATTCGCTAATAGTAGATTGTCTTCCTTCTAATTTTTTCTTGTTCATGTCTTGTACAAGTGGTACCATGACCTCATCCACTTCTGTTTGTGTCCAAGAAAGGTTGTACATTAAAAAAGACCTAATTTGATCCAAATCCGGTACCCCCCATTGAAATTCTGTTTTATCAGAATCAACTTCTGGTGACATATACGCTTGTTCAACCACTTTATCAGGGAAACTATCAGGAAGATAAAGTTTACCCTTTTTAATTCGATCTAGTAAACTTTTCTGCAATTTGGTGAGCTCTGTTTTATCAGCAACTGATTTTGTATGCTTGTCAAACCATTCTTTAAACTTCTCCAAGTTTCCAAACTCAGCAAGTATTTCCATTGCCTGAACCGGACCAATACCTTTGATGCCCTCAGTGTAATCACTTCCTAATAAAAGTGCCAACTCGATTAACTTGTGCTGTGTTAACGCCATCTTATTGAAAAGATCATCCTGTAGATAAAATTCAACATATTTTTTCTGGTCAAACATATTCTTGTAAATCTTGTCTCCACCAAACAAAAAACAATCACTATCATCAGTTACAATTCCATCTACAAGACCAATTTTGTAAAGCTCTGCACATTGGGCTTCAGCCTCCATTGGTGCGGTGATATATGGAATTCCAAATCTCTTCAAAAGCTCTTGTACATCATTTATCATTGTTTCAGTAACTTCATCAGAATCTCTCTTTGCTTTCTGAAATTTTTCTTGTAATAACTGCTCGTCTGTAATTCTTGTTTCAAGTGATGTCAATGGAATTGCGTGCGATGCTTTGATTTGATGTTTAAGACTTTCATGATCAAGTTCTTCCTTTTGTAACTGCTGGACCAACTCTTCTTCGTCTTCTTCTTCAAACTGGTAATCCATCACAGCTGGCTTTCTTATATCTTCAACTGACAGTGGTGGCACACTTTCCTTCTCTTCAGAAATGGATATATTCACTTGTTCCTTACTGATTTCCTCAATTTCATCACTATCATTGTCTGGCTTCTCCTGCTCCTGTTCCTGCTCTTCTTCATCTGACTGTTCTTGCTCCAAAATTTCTTTGGCTTCATACCAAGGAACCAATCCAGCATCCTTTTCTTCTTGATTTTTTTGGTTACGTATTTGATAATCATTGTAGTTAACAAACTTGACATTATGTGGGTTCAAAGTCTTGTTAACTTCACTTTGAAACCAATCAGGTAACTTTTGCTGATCCTTTGTGGGTTCTTGTTTCTTTGTTTTTTCTATGTGGGATATCAGTTGATCGTTATTAGTTTTTGCCTCTTCAAAATCACTCTCTTCAGGTTCAAAGATTGTTTCTTCTTTTGTGCGGAGTTCTATTTTACCTGTCCTGTGAGGATCTGCATTAAACAAAAAAGATTGACCTATGGAATTGGGTAACTCCTTCTTGGTATCGCTATTTGTGATTTTATTTTGCTCACTGAGATGGACAGTGTTCGCTTGAGTATGAGCATGTTCAGTTAAATTGGAAATCTCCTCACTATTTTGGAGAGCTTCTTCCTTCACAGCATTCGTTGAAAACAACATTGACGATCCGAAATCAAATTTTTCTTCTTCCAATTGTTGTGTTTCCTTAGCCTGTAACTCAAAGTAATCAACCTTAGACTTTTCTACAGCTTTCCTCAATTCGTCGTCATCAACACCATTTATAGTACTTGTTGGAGCTTGCATATTTTCCTGTGTATTATACTGTTCATAAATTGATTTGATTAATGCCCGTTGATAGTCTTTATCTTCTTCTGTTTCTGGTATTTCCTCTAAAGGAACATCTTCAAAATCCGAATCACTATCTTCGTCCTTCTTGTCTTTCCTCAAATCTTCCTTATAACTATTGACTTCACGTGTGATATCTTCAGCTTCATCGGAGTCCACCTGTATTGGATTGTCTTCGGAATTACCTTCTAATGCCAAAGTCCAACCATCTTCATTCTTTACAAGAGCATACTTTCTGTCTTTGTCACCCGCAAGTCGCTTCGATATGGTCGCGTCCGCACCCATTCCTGTTACATCCATTAATTTTTGTGTATAAAAGTTTCTTCTTTGAACTTGTTGTATTTGAAACTTTGAGAAATCCATACTATTTGGAAATAATTCTTCCAACTGTTCCTTTCTATACCCCATTCTCAATCGAGATTTTAGTCTTAAATGAGACAATATCATATACTGTGTGGCAATGGGTAGTGCTTCAAATTCTTTAGATTTCGGGTCAATTTCATTTATATTAATCCCATCAACATGATCAAAATCTTCATAAAATTCTGTCAAATCTTCCTCAGGCATAATTCTTTCATCGAATTTCGACACTTTGAACTCCTTTAGATCTGGTAAATGATACTCATCATTCTTTCTGTAAACTATTGATGACGGGGTTGATGATTCTCTCTCCTGTTTATTGATTGGCAAGTCTTCAAAATATATAACGTCGTCATCGTCGCCATTGGTAGTGTTATTTGATGGTTTTTTCAGTCGATTCAACGCGTTTTCTGCTTCTCTTTGCAATTGGATGGCTAACAACTTTTGAGCAGTCTCTTGTCGTGATTCAGAATTCTTTTCTCTTCGTTGTTTTCTGTTATTGATGGTTTGCTTTTTTAAAGCAGGCACTCCTCCATCAAACACAAATATAGGCAATATCCCAAAATACAATAGTTTACATATCCTTCGGAAAAACCCAATAATATGTGATGATGGTAAGGAGTTGCCATCTTTATCACGCATTGCCTTCAAAAATTGATATATCCAAATCGAGGCATCTATAGCTAATTTCTTTTTTGAAAGTGCTTCTAGCCTTACTGGCCTCGCTGTTGGCCCAACTATTTTCCATAATGAGTGTACTCCCATGATAATAATTCCAACTTGAACGAATTACTTTGTAACTTTAATTCTAATTTCAATTTTACTTTTTCTTTTGTTCCCTGGATTTGTGTGTTTAGGGCGCAACTATAAATTTACAATTTTTGTATGGAGGTTTTATACAGAGACAAATTTTTTCAGAGACTACATGAAATGTTGAATAAAGCAATCTTTTACAGATATTATTAGCTTTGATATAACTTTGAATGATATGTATTGGCTCTAAGACTTTATTTCATAAAGTAATATAGAGCAGAGTGTTATTTCTGAAGTACAGAGCACTAAGATCTAGAACTACTACTTTTCTTTTACTCATACTTCTTGCCGTTTTTGCATTAAATGAATCTTTCGGACTTACCGAGTCAATGAATAATTATAAAGTACACCCTTCGGATCGATCTGGTGAAATAGAATAAATAAATAAATGTATAATTCCGTTCACGCGCGGCGACTTACTTGATAAAGTAATTTTTGATCAAAGAAACCTTGAAGTGAAAAATAAATTGTTTTTATTCACTACCCCCACAAACACAGAGTCAGATAGAACCTTCATTTAAACTATTTAACCCGCCTCTTTCCTTCTACAACAATTCTTTTTTTCAGAAAACAACTGAAAAGATTTATGAATAAATATCCCAAATCAATAATGTCGAAACAATTTATGAAATTCCCCTCCAGAAGGTCAACAGTATATTCTTCTAAAGGAATAGTTGCTTCAACTCAACCACTAGCTAATGCTGCTGGGTTGAAAATTTTAGAAAAGGGAGGAAATTGTGTTGATGCAGCAATTGCGGTTTCTGCTGCTTTAACAATTACTGAACCAGGGTCTACAGGTATTGGAGGCGACTGTTTTGCACTTTACTACAAATTGAAAGATAAACTGGATCCAAAAAGTGGGGTCGTGTTGGGGTTAAATGGATCTGGTAGAGCTGCACAAAATGTGACACCACAAGATGTTTGGAACGAGCACAACGAAGGGAAATATATGCCAAGAATACCTTACACTTCTGTTTTTTCAATCACTGTTCCAGGGGCAATTGCTGGTTGGTTTGATGCTTATGAAAAATGGGGGTCAGGTAAAGTTACTTTTGAAGAGATTCTTACTCCTGCTGTTCAATTGGCGGAAGAAGGGTTCCCTGTTTCTGAATTATCAAGCCACGCCTGGAGAAATTGTATTCCTAAATTATTGAAACAAAATCCTGACGTGAAAGAGAATCCTTTTGTTCTTGAAGGTAATCGAGGACCTGAAGAAGGTGAATATGTAACTAATCACCGCGTGGCTGAATGTCTCAGATTAATTGGCAAACATGGGAAGAAAGTTTTCTATGAAGGTGCAATCGCAGAGGCAATTATCAAAACTACCAGTGGTAGAAATCACAAATTAACACTTGATGATCTTAAAAATCATACTTCTACCATAGTTGAACCAATTAAACTTAATTTTCAAGACTACAATGTGTGGGAAATTCCACCTAATGGACACGGGTTGGTTGCCTTAATAGCTTTGGGGATAATTCAGGAACTTCACAATCTGGGTAAAATTAATTTACACGAATTGAAACACAATTCGTCACGTTATTTACACATATTAATTGAAGCCTGTAAGCTTGGATTCTACGATTCAGATGAATATGTCACAGACCCAACTTTCAAGGATATTCCAATTGATGGCTTATTAAATCCTAAATACTTGAAAGCTAGATCAGAACTTGTCGATTCAAACAAAATCATAGATGGCGATAAAATGAAACACGGAGTTCCAGATCCAAAATTTAAATCGGACACAGTTTACCTTACTGTGAGTGATTCCAATGGAGAAGTTTGTTCTTTTATAAACTCGGTTTATGAAGGATTTGGCTCTGCCATATTAGTAGAAGATTATGGATTCTGTTTACAAAATCGAGGCAATAATTTCAATTTAACAGCGGGACAATCAAATTGTTTAGAAGGTGGTAAACGACCATATCATACAATCATCCCAGGAATGATTACTAATAATGATGGATCATTGTATGCTGGTTTTGGTAATATGGGAGGGTTTGCTCAGCCTGTATGCCATGTGCAACATGTATTAAATTTGACTGTATTTGGAATGACTCCACAACAACTGATTGACTCTCCCAGGTTTGTATTGAATTCTAATAATGACGACTCCGCTGACAGAGGACGCGGGGCAGGTGGTCCAGTTCGTACTCCAATAACAGTTGTGCAATTAGAAGAAGGTATTGAGCCTAATGTGATTGATGATTTGAAAAAGCTTGGACATGAAGTGGAAGTTTTAAGTGGCTATGGTAGAGAAACTTTCGGCCGAGCACAGATCATTAAAAATGTTTCCAAAGATGGAAAATTAATATACGCTGGTGGTAGCGACATGAGAGGTGATGGTGCAGCTGTTGCCTTGATTTAAGTGACGTTAGATTCATTCTGAATTGTTTATTTTACTTTATAATGTCGCATATAAAACACACCAACATCAACTGATTTATAGTAAAAACTATCATGTAAAACTGTTCACTATTCTACTTTACAACGAATGCTATTATACTACACTTCAATTACCTACATTTCTCTCCTTCTTTTAGTATCATCACCGGTATCTTCTTCGTCCAGGCTAGCATCACTTCCATCGTAAAGATCATCTGGATCATAGTCAGGGACCACCTCTTCTGTTGCAGAAATTTCATAATTCTCAAAATGAGGATCTCGACTCTCTCCTATACAGATCAAACGGGAAGAACGTCTGGATATTTCCGTCAAAGATTTATCAAAATCATTGAGAAATAGCACTAGCCCCTTAACCAATTTCAATGCTGTTCTTATGTCAATTACACTAATATTTGAATTTTCCGTGGCGTATACATGTAGTTTAGGATTTTTATTCTTTTCCTCGAGCATTGACACCAAAAATGGCGATATGAAACGAACGTTACATTGTTTTAGATCTAAAGTCTGCAATGTTGACACCGGCAATTTCACAGGGTTTACCATCTTCAATTGATTTCTTGCTAGAGACAACCTGCGTAAATTTTCCAAATTTTCAAATGAATCTGACAATTCCTGGATTTTCATTTCTCTTAAAGTTAGGTATTTAACACTAGTGGGAAATAAATCGGCATCTAACTTGTTGACGTTACCTCCACGAATACTAATTTCCTCAAGTCTGGATTCCTTAAAATTCAAAAACTCCAATGTCTGATTATTAATATTGAAATTATGAAATATGACATTAGTCAACATCAATGGCCATTTAACCATTTGGGTGAAAACTCCCATCTTTCCCTGTTCGCAGGAAGCCAAGTGCAACTGTACAAGGTTATTTGGTAAATGATACATGAAATCCGGACTTTCAAAAGTTACATACTGGGAATTCAATATAAACTTTTCCACCATGGGAAAAATTCTAAAGTTACTGTCAAATGTAAGTCTTGACCCACAAGTTTTAAAATACCGTAAATTGGCACCTAAAAAACCATATTTAAGGGGCAGATCATAAACACGCAAGGTCTCCAATGTACCAGGAGGTACCCAATTGCTAAAATCAATATTCTCAAAACTCAACCACTAAGCTCCAATGTTTTCAAATTTGAAGGAAATGTTAGTAATGAGCTGTCAAAATCTACTGTATTTTGAATATCACAACCCCAACATATAAAAGTGTCTAAATCAGAAAAAGAACCATCGTCAAATAAACTCATGGAAAAACTAATCTCACTAAATTCCAAATGTTTTAAATATGGGAACTGTTTTAAACCATCAAAATTAGACAAGCTTTCACACTCTAGAACTAGCTTTTTCAAATTTGGAGCATTTATTCCTGTCTTGTCAAAAGATTGAATATTTGGCAATTTAAGCAGCAAATACTCTAAATTGACCATTTCTTCAGATATGAAACCTACCGAGCCCAGAGTTACCTCAATATTTAGTTTCCGTAAATTTGGAGGTAGGGTCATTTGAATCGATTCTTCACTAAAAACATGCAAATCTTCCAAATCGGAAGAAAAAGCATACATTTGGTTTCTTTCATCATCAGATTTCACAGAAGAAGAAAGCTTCTTGACACCAGGAATTGCATAATTGTTCAATATAGTCTTATTTAGCCTAATACTTGTGGCGATAGGTGGTAATGTGAGTGGACTCAGGAAACGTGACAAATTCAAATGATCAAACTTAATATTAGAATTGACAATCAAATCTAACTGGGTTTCTTGATCCAGACCCATATTTTGATAAAATGTACCATGAATACTCAGAGCGTTCTTTAAAAGTTCAACGAAGGTATCCGGTTCGTTTTGAAATCCATCCATATTGCGTATATGAATGGATCTTGGATATATATTCCATTTTTTAATACCTTCTAACAAATCAACAAGTGTGAAACAGAACTCGTGGCAGTCACATTCCCAGTAACCAGCCTCTGCTCCATCATTACCCCGATGTCTTTCAGTTTGATAGGTGATGCTTACATTTGAAAAAATTGTTGATATAACGATCTCTTTAATTGGCGGGAAATACAATAATTCTGGTAACATACATTTTGGTAGTAACCCAAGAATTAAAGCAATAACCTCAGAGGGGAGCTTTGTAAGCTCATAAAAAAAGCCAGGATTAACGTTTATGATTGTCATGAAGATGGGAGGCAATTGGAGATTCAAAAACAAAAAAAAACAATTTAAAGTCCTGATTGTTAAGACCAATGAAGTGATTACTTAATGGTTCGTTTGTTTGATTTGTTATTTAGTGCTTTAAAATAAACACAATGGTTTCTAAACACTAGAGATTATCTGATAGATTTGGATAAAATTTTTCAGCAAAAAAATTCTAGTAGACATTTGATTGTTGATGAATACAACACTACTTTTTGGTTAACTGAAAGCCCAAATAAGATTATACTATACACAGGTCGATTACACTAATATTTTTATTGTATATTGTCTACTAAGAATCAATGCAAATTCTTAATATAATGGACAAAGTTTATTATAGATACTATTAATTGAACTGCTAGATTCAGTTGATCAGAATAACCGATTTATTAGACACAAGAACCACTTTTATTAGTGTTGATCAATTGCAGCCATTGCTTTTTTTTTTTTCTTTTTCCACAATCTTGAGCAATTCAACATCACTACTAACTTTTTTTTCTTTATTGGGTCCCAGAAAATGTTATTTTACGAGATTGGACGGAATGACAAAAAAAAAGGTTTCATGTCGTGGAAATGTCAAAATTGCAATAGATTAGTATGTAAATTGAAGACGCGGATCATTGGGAAGAAAAAAAAAACACGCCTCATGATAATTGGATCAAGATTTATGTAAACATATTTCTGCAAATAATCGCCTGGCATATTATTGAGTACAATTATCTCTTTCAATATTTGGTGATTGTGATCCCTTATCTTTAATGCCATTGCTGGAATACCAAGAAGTTTGACAAAGAAAAAAGTGGAGAGAAAAGATTTATTGATATACATTTTGTGTAATCTAATCAATTAATTAGCCTTAAGCAGTTAAAAATAGGCTATTTTTATTATTAGTATCATTAGTATTCCTCGTCTACACTTTGTTGACGAAGATAAAATAAAAAATAGAACTAATGAAAATTACACGTACAAAATAAGCTTATTAAAATTGAACCCTTTGTACCATTTTGATGAAAGCAAACATACAACCTAATAGTTTTTGGTACTAATCAAATAATATTTAATAATGCTGACTAAATAGTTTTTGTTAACACCAGAACACAAAAAACAAGAATAGGAGTTAAAAATAGCCGAACTATTAGCTACTAAAATTGTATAGCGAATAATACATAATGAGCAACAACTTTTCTTAATGCACAACTGTATTGCTATTTTTCTTGTACTTTTCTGTGTTTCCTGACTCAAGCAAATGTTCTACAATAAACCCAGAATGTTTAAAAAGTGTTTTAAAATTTGAGTATGATAATGCCTATTGTTAACACGTTTTGAGAATTCTTTTTAAAAAAATAGTTTTTAGGTGTAATGCTTTTTAATCAGATTAAAATACTTCATATTGGACCAAGACCAACATGTCAGTGTACTGTAGCGTAGCTCTCCTACTAGTTGACAAAGAAATGTGATTGGAAATCAACAAATCAGCATCAAATATTAGTAAAAATTATCAGAGGCTAAAGAAAAATTTTATATACTTAGACGACGAGCATAGAAAAATAGTCTATTGTGTAGAGCGAAATTGGAACCATAAATGGCGTTAACACAAACAACAACAAGCTTTTCAAAGGGTAAACTAACACCACTAAGGGTTCACAACGAGCTTATAGGACATACTCAAATTAATTTTAATTTTTGTTACAAAGTCATTTGCTGAAACTATTTTTAACTAGAAAAAGTATTTCTTAATATCTACAAAGATAGCCTGCTGTAATGACAGTATTTTCTTTTAATTGCTCCATGTCATTTAATATTTACGAAAATGAGTCTGGACGATACATCGATCTGACAGATTTCTGATAGTATCTCATGCAAATTATATCCTCGAAAAAAAAAAAGCAAAAAAAAATAAAAGTAAAAACGATTGCCAAAAGGATTGGCGAAAAGATTACTTTCAAAAAAGCTTCTATTGTTGGAAGTGTTACAACTGTTGTTTAGTCTATTGTGTTATGACCAAGAGTTTGTAGCAAATTTAAGTTTCTCGTCAGAATTAATCACTATTCATTTTTGTCCAAAAAGTACTATTTACTTCAAGAGCGTGAATAGGCTCCAATTGTTCTCAAGCAACACAAACAAACCCATGGCAAATCAAAACTAATAAAAAAATGTTTCAAAATAAAATTTTTGCTCAAAACATTTATCCCAAAATAGAATAATGAAGTATTAAGTTGGTTTTGTTATTGTTTTCAACTAGTTTTGTATGTATGTAGATTGGTTTAAGTGCTATTTTTTTCCCGTCATTTTGTTCAACTTTTGTTGTCGCGACATTTAGAACCACTTTTGCAATTTCTATTTGTGTGTGAGCATTTGCAGTCTCCACCTTCAACAAAGAAATCCCTCCAGGGTCCCAGCCTCTCCTTTTTTTTCTTGCCTTCTTGTGCCGTTTCTTGTTGAACCATCATTCCATATTACTGGAATCTCATAGATTCATTTTTCTTGTTTATTGTTTCCAATTTTTTAGAAATTGGGACCACGGTCATTCAAAATCCAAATCATTACCTTATCCTCTTTTAGCTTCTCTATGTTATAACTTTTAATCTTTTTTTCTTTCTGTCTTTTCTTTGATTTTGATGCATCAAAGGTTGCAATACCAATTTTCTTTGTATTTTAACCAATAAGGGAAATCCAATTATCTTTGTCATTATAAGGCGTGTTTTGGTTTTGGTTTTGGGGTTTTGTTTTTTCGTTTTTAATGCAAGAATCTTAGCTTTGTTTTGCATGATTTTCGGGTTTAATGCATAGTGCGATATTTGATAACCCTGGCACAGCATCTTTGTTTCCACTAATGTTCATTGCATTTTTAAAATTTTTCAGTACCCTACGCCAATTAAACCAAATACCCTCCAATGCTTTGTCTCGCAATAATTAAACATTTTCAAGAATGTTCTCTTTTTTAGATTTTTCAATTCTTTGTTTTTTAATCACAAATATGAAAACATTTTCGACAGATTCGTTTTAGTATTTTTATAATTCTACACAAAGTTAAATTTTTCACACTGTTTTAAGTTCGACTTTGGAATGTTAATGCTTCTATTTTTTCAATTCGGATCTTGAAAGACAATTACCCGTTGATTTCAACAATTAATCAATGGTTATAATATGATCAAATTACTTTCCCAAAAACTATAAATAAAGGTAAGATTTACCGGATTTTGAACTTGTAATTTTCTTATTTTTCTATCCCATCAACAAGATCAAACAAAATACAAATCTCGTATTATTCATTCGCTTTAATTTTTATCAACTATGAGATTTGCAACTGCCCAACTCGCTGCCCTCGCTTACTACATTTTATCCACTGAGGCTACTTTCCCATTATTGGGTGACATCTTTAATTGTATTCCACACAACACTCCTCCTGTCTGTACTGACTTGGGTCTTTACCACGATAGCTCCATTTCCCTTAGTGGTTCCAAGAACAAGAGAGAAGCTGAAATTGTCAATGAAGATGGTACAATTGAAAAGAGAACTTTTGGAAGCGCTGGTGTAAATGCCGGTTTCAATGCCGCATTTGTCGTGTCTAATGCCAAAAAATTATCTGACGGTTCTTATGGTATTGATTGTAACTTCAAGAGTGATTCTTCTGTCCAATTGAACCTGGCCTTTGGTAAAAAAGTTAAACAATTGAGTATCACCGGTACTGGTTATTCTGATATTTCATTATTAGGAAATGTTGCTAATCCATTTGAATGGTCAGCTTCCTTGAAAGTCAAAGCAGAAATTGTTAAAGGAAAATGTTGTCTTCCATCAGGTTTCAGAATCGTTACAGATTTCGAAAGCAACTGTCCTGAATTTGATGCCATCAAACAATTTTTTGGCAGTTCTCAAATAATTTACAAAGTCAATGCCGTTTCTAACGCAATTGGTACTTTTGATGCTTCTGCATTATTCAATGCTCAAGTCAAAGCCTTCCCTGCCAAGAGAGAATTAGATGAATTTGAAGAATTAAGTAACGATGGTGTTACTCACAGCAAGAGAACTTTGGGTTTGCTTTTGGGTTTGCTTAAGAAAGTTACTGGTGGATGTGATACTTTACAACAATTCTGTTGGGACTGTCAATGTGACACCCCATCTCCATCAACTACCACCGTAAGTACTTCATCTGCTCCATCTACTTCCCCAGAATCATCTGCTCCATCTACTACTACAGTTACCACTTCATCTTCTCCAGTTACTTCTCCAGAATCTAGTGTTCCAGAAACTACTACCGTTACTACTTCATCTGTCCCAGAAACTACTCCAGAATCATCAGCTCCAGAAACCACCACAGTTACTACTTCATCTGTTCCTTCTACTACCCCAGAGTCTTCTGCTCCAGAAACCACTCCAGAATCATCAGCTCCAGAATCTAGTGTTCCAGAATCATCAGCTCCAGAAACCACTCCAGAATCATCAGCTCCAGAATCTAGTGTTCCAGAATCATCAGCTCCAGAAACTGAAACTGAAACCACTCCAACTGCTCACTTAACTACTACTACTGCTCAAACTACTACTGTTATAACTGTTACTTCATGCTCTAACAATGCTTGTAGCAAAACTGAAGTAACCACAGGTGTTGTTGTTGTCACTTCTGAAGATACTATTTACACTACCTTCTGTCCATTAACTGAAACCACCCCAGTTCCTTCAAGTGTTGATTCTACTTCAGTCACTTCTGCTCCAGAAACCACCCCAGAATCTACTGCCCCAGAATCATCTGCTCCAGAATCTAGTGCCCCAGAATCATCTGCACCAGTCACTGAAACACCAACTGGTCCAGTTTCCACTGTTACTGAGCAATCAAAGACCATCGTCACCATCACCTCATGCTCCAACAATGCATGCAGTGAATCTAAGGTCACCACTGGTGTTGTTGTTGTTACATCTGAAGATACTGTTTACACTACATTCTGTCCATTAACTGAAACTACTCCAGCTACTGAATCAGCCCCAGAATCATCTGCACCAGCCACTGAATCAGTTCCAGCTACTGAAAGTGCTCCAGTTGCTCCAGAATCATCTGCACCAGGTACTGAAACCGCACCAGCTACCGAATCAGCTCCTGCCACTGAAAGTTCTCCAGTTGCTCCAGGTACTGAATCTTCCCCAGTTGCCCCAGAATCATCAGCACCAGCTACTGAATCAGCACCAGCCACCGAATCTTCCCCAGTTGCTCCAGGTACTGAAACCACTCCAGCTACTCCAGGTGCTGAATCAACTCCAGTTGCTCCAGTTGCCCCAGAATCATCAGCTCCAGCTGTTGAATCTTCTCCAGTTGCTCCAGGTGTCGAAACTACTCCAGTTGCACCAGTTGCTCCTTCTACCACTGCAAAAACTAGTGCTCTCGTCTCTACGACTGAGGGTACTATTCCAACTACATTAGAATCTGTTCCTGCCATTCAACCATCTGCTAACTCCTCATACACTATTGCTTCAGTCTCTTCATTCGAAGGTGCTGGTAACAACATGAGATTAACTTATGGTGCTGCTATTATTGGTCTTGCTGCATTCTTGATCTAATTCTAGTTACTGATACTATATCTTTTTCTTTTTCTGTTTGGATTTCTACTAATTACATTTTTCAATTTTCGGTTTTCAATATTATGACAAAGGTTATTGTATTGAATATTTACTTTGGTACATAAAAAAAAGTTGGTGCTTTTTTTCTTTTAGAATTGTTTTGTTTAGATTTCGTATTTTCTTCTTATTCTGCTTTTCATTTTCGGTGTATAGATTACAACTTACAATAAATACCATTTTTTTTCTATTAAATTTTTCATCACATTGATTAGTTTTCAACTTGAAAAGAATTCTAATTGAATTGAATTATTACTAGTTCTTTGTATATTTTTGAAAATGACAATGGTAGAGAATCGCTGAAAATAAATAATAAAGTTTATATTTATTTAATTTACCGCTTTGAACGTTTCAGATAATTGAGATATTTGTAAAATAGAGTTAATCTCAGGGTTCGGCGATTAAAGATTTAATGGTTAGGATACCAATTATCAAAACCAAGAAGAAATGAAGGGATATAAACATTGAACTCAACCAAGTAACAAAGACCCAAGAAGACATAGAAGTTTTTCTACTGCTCCACATTGTGTATACTTCATTTCAAATAATGGCGGAGAATCCATGAAGTAATGAACTATCTCATCTCTTGCTATTTTTCAACATATATTAAAGTTTAGGCGGGCAAGTGCAGAGATCTCGAAAAAAATATTGTAAATCTCTAAAAATAAAGGAACCACTAAAAAGCTTTTCCGATGATTTCAAAAGTTACAACTCTCAATGATAAATAATAAACAATTTTCACTTCATTATCTTCTATTACTATATGGTGGGTATGTGGAAATGTATTTTCAAAATCACATGTCTTGTAGATGGTATCTTCTGACATCCGAGGTACATTATGGAGGAGTAAAATGTTTTTTTAAGTAATGCAACACCTACAAGCTTTGGTTTTAATATATGCTTCGACGATGCTAGTCAGGATTAAGTAGCATGGCTCTTAGACGACCGTATCAGCAGTTTGTATTAACTGAAATAACTGTTCAGTTTTGGACCGAGATGTACAAAGGTCAAAGTAGCTTTGTGTAAGCTTGTATAAATATCTCTAAAATAGAGAACTATGATTGGGGACTCAGTCACTAGTAAGATATGTAATATGCAGGCTATAGTATTGAGAGATTGTTCTCAAACTGGTATGACTTACTCATAGTAGTATGGGAAGGCGGGCTTCGCTTTTGACAAGAGAATTTCAGATGAAATACAAATACAGACGAGTTTTTTCTTGAGTTAGTAATTTGGTATTTTGATCTTGACCGAATATTTCATTCACCAATTTTACTATTTTCATCAATTGCGTGGGCATACCAGAAATTAGTATATATTATTTATTACTAACAAAAAGGGTTTGTTTGACTATCGTGTATTGTGTAATATGAAGGAACAAAGTTGAAGTAACAACTTTAGAAACGCGTCAGCTGAAAAGTAAATTATGCACGGCGATTGTAAGTAATGCTGTTATTCATTTAGTTAAATTTGGATCCCTGTTCGAAAAAGTTGCATTAAGCAGAGGTGTTTTTGCTCGTCTGAACTTTGACACCTTTTTTTGGCAGAAAGTGAACTAAGTCAGATTTGTAACCTTTTTGGTGTGTTTTTTAGAACAACTATTTTTACAACTACCGAAAGTGGAAATTTTCAACCATATGTTAGTGAGATAGATCAAAACCAACCAGTCACATAAATTTGTGTTAAATCATTGAGATTATTTTTATTCTAATTGTGCCGCATTGACTTCCAATTAATCTTATCTAAATATGAATTGTCCAAATATACTCATTTGGGACAACACAACCAATCACATCAATCTGATAATGTGTATTTGCTGGAATCGTTGAATAAATATGAGTCACGAACTTTTAAACAGTTTTTTCAAATCCATTACACAAAATGAAATATGAAGTGATGATGTGTGCAGTGAACTGGATTTCTTGAAAAAAGAAAACTATATCAGGCAACTACCTGTGCTAGCCTATAGTTAATAAAGCAAGAGCCTTAAATCTACAAAAAGATGCCAACTTCTTGGTATATTAATCATATCCTGATATTACCTATAATTACTTCTTCAAATGGATTAATGCTAGAAACCACATCCAAAAAATTAGTATTCTTGTTTACATATCTTGGATTTTGAAACCAATAAAGCTATCAGGTTTGTAAACAAGAGCAAAATAAAAAATATTGCATGACAGTTATTATTGAATTTCATATGTTAACGTAGCACTAATATTTCTGCATTCACAAAAACAAGCCCCTTTGTAATTTGAATTATTAAAGGGATGCTCCGATATTGAGTATTATAATAATATCTACGAAAAAAAGACAAATAGAATTTTCTTTCTAGGAAACCTTTATTGTACGATAATTGTAACTCTTAATGAATTGAAGGATAGGCTAACGACTATTTGTGAAATGATTAAGCAAGCTATGGAACAAAAAGTTTTGCCTTGATAAAGAGAAGCATTATTGCAGTCTAATAATAGCAACTCCATGGCAACATAGAATATTTCCAATGCGGTGTTTTATATTTTTGTTTTCTTCGACAAATAGGAAATTGTAATAATACTTTCTATTGTTAAGGTAATGAATAATGCATAGTCTCAGAGAAATAGAATTTCACAATTGTTCCAAAACGAATAAGATTTGAAACGTTATACACCAATTTATGATCATTGCTCAACTTAATTACTCCTACCTTATTCTTTTCAAAATGGTCTTTCATTTGCAATTGTTGTGGACTTGTTTCATACTAGGAGAGCTTACAAATTTGTTATGATTTTATAACAGATATTACAAATCACTCCTTTATAAACCACTCCTTGAAGAGAATCAAGCATATCACGATTGTTAAACTAACCACTCTAGTGAGACCTAATTCTCCAAAACCAAATATTGTATGTTCTTTTCCGGATTAGCTATTGTTTTCTTGCCAAGCTGTATTTGTAAACAATGTGTTGTAAAATAGTTTCGGAACAACCCCGAAACATTATCTTCATTGTTCTCGAGTGACAGTGTTTCAACTATAAACCCCTCAGGCATAATTCTTATCTTTCAATCTAAGATATCTTAGCCACACGGCAATTTGCCAACTTTAACTGTCTTATCTTTGTCTTTGTAAATTTATTGTCTTTTTAGATCTTTAACTGGGCTCATATTATTGTGGCTGCATTATTGTGTCTGTCCCTGGTCTTGAAATCAAACAATAAAAATGGAAATTTCTTTTTTTTTTCTATTATATTTCCACAAGAAAATTTGGTCTGAAGAAAAATGTAACATTGCATTTCTCGATTGACATTCAGGAGATGATTTATATTTGATTCAATACAATTTTGCTTTTTCGATACCTGGAAAATGTCGCGTAGGCTGGAATAGATTCTATAGTATACTTACACCAATACCGAGAGGCTAACACAATCTTCCGAGTTCCTGGAGAAACATTACTTCAAAAAGTAATTTGCTTTCGGATCCGAACAAAGAAAGGGTTTGAGGCAACAATGTTACTTTTTTAACTCTGAACATCAACATTGTAAGACTAAATTTTAGTCAGTTCCTGTTTTTGCAACAATGAAAGTTCACGAAAACCATTTGATTTTTGGGAACACAAAAATCAGATCATGCCATACCACTGCCACTCAATTAACCGTTTGTTATACACAAAATTAAAGATAAATTTTCTTTTGAGTTGAAAATTTTATCAATTTATATGAGGAAAACTTTTGAAACCTGTTTCTTTGAGCAATTGTGCCGTGCATTCAAACTTTTCATGATTTCCAAAAGTACAGTCAACCTGTTCCTCAAAAACTATAAATAAACACCAAAATAATCAAATATTGGATATCAAATTCAGCTTCTTCTGTTTTTTTATATACCAATACGACACAAATCTCCAATAGTCATTCGCTTTTATACTTACAAGAATGAGATTTGCAACTACCCAACTTGCCACGCTCGCTTGCTTTATTTTGACAGCTGAGGCTACCTTCTCATTAAGAGGTTTGTTCAATGATGCTCCAGTTGATGTTGATTTAGGTGTCTATCACCAAGAATCTGGTAATAATAAAGAACAAAAAGTTGATGGGTTCAACATGAGTCCAAACATTAAGAAGAGAACTAATGAAAATAATGCTGCTAATGTTGTATCAACTAATGGTGGGTTATTCATTACCTCTACCAAAGAATTAAAAACTACAGTGGTAGTTACTTCTTGCTTCAACAATGTATGTAGTGAAACTTCAATTACTACACCAAAAACTGCAGTTACAGCCACCACCTCGAAGCATTCAACTTCCAAGCCAACCTACACTACCACTTCCAAACACTCAACTTCGCACTCGTCTACTCCAGCTAGTACTTCCAAGCACTCCACTTCTACATCTACTCATCCTGCTACCTCAGAACATTCAACTTCTAAGTCCACCCATGCCACTAGTTCAAAACACTCAACTTCAAAATCATCTGTTTCAGTTACTACTTCCAAACATTCAACTCATGATACTACCTCAAAGTCTTTTGTTACACCCCCAGCATCTTCAACTACTAGTGAACACACCAAGCACAAGTCTCACAAGCCATCAAAAACTGTTGTTACTTTGACTTCATGCTCAAACAATGCATGTAGCCAATCTGAAATCACAACTGGTGTTATTGTTGTCACTGATAAAGAGACGGTTTATACTACTTACTGTCCTCTTACCGATACAGAAACAGAAACAGAAAGTACTACCGCTACCACTTCAAAACACTCAACTCACGCCACTACTTCAAAACACTCCAGTGTTGAGTCTACGTCTATCACTAGTTCTTCTAAACATTCAGTTTCTAAGTCTACCGATGTTACCACTTCCAAACACTCATCTTCTGAATCAAGTCATGCTACCACCATGAAACATTCTACTTCCAAGCATTCAACTCATGCCACGACCTCAAAACATTCCACTACCGAGTCAACTTCAGGCATTACTTCTAAGCACTCAACACATGCTACTTCATCAAAATATTCTACTGTTGAGTCATCGTCAAGTTTTGCTTCAACTTTGGAGTCATCAGTTCCAGTTAGTAGTCTGAAATCAACTACCTTTGAATCTTCAATCTCAACCACTACTTCAAAACATTTAACTTTGAAGTCATCGACACCAGCCAGTACTTTAGAATATTCTACTTCCATACCTCCAGCTCTAGCTACCACTTCGAGTTCTTTATCTACTGAATCCACCACTTTGACTACTATTTCTAAGTCATCGACTTCTGGATCATCTGTACCAAACACTACTAGAGAATCATCAACATCAACTACCACACCAAACTCATCATCTTCTGAATCTAAAGTTTCAAGTGCTACCCCAAAATACTCATCTTCTGAAGTCTCCAGTTCAGCTACTACTTTGAAGTCATATTCGACCACATATTCCATTCCAACCACTTTGGTATATTCTTCTTCTACTTCTTTAGGGTTTTCAGTTACTGAATTTCGTAATTTAACTACTACTTCAAAATCATCTTTGTCAACTAGTACCACTGAGTTATTAACATCAGGAACTACTGTGAGATCATCAACTTCAGAATCATCTGTTACAAGTGCCACCTCAATATATTCTTCATCAGAATCAACAACTTCATCAGAATCAACGACTTCAATTGAAACACCAAAATCTATTGCTTCTGAATCATCAAGTTCAGTTACTTTGCCAAAATCGTCAACTTTTGCATTGTCTACATCAACAACAACTCCAGAATCATCTCCGATCACTTCGAAATTTTCAACTAGCAAACCACCAAAACCAAGTGCTACAATGGAGTCATCTGCTAGTACCACAAAGAATTCATCAATTCAATCAACATCAGAAGCTACTACTTCGGGATCATCTGGAGTTGAGTCTTCAGTTTTAACAGCTACAACAAAATCATCAGTACCAGTTACAACTTCAGAGTGGTCTTCTGTTGTTACTACACCAAAATCATCAGCTCCAAATACTACCTTAGAACACTCAACTTCAGCAAGTGAAACATCATCTGGTTCAGTATACACAACTTTTGACCAATCTACAACTGTTATAACTGTCACTTCATGTTCAGACAATTTATGCAGTAAAACCGAAGTAACTACTGGTGTAACTGTCATTACTTCTGATACAACAAGCTACACTACATACTGTCCACTTACTGGAACCACTACAGTATCTTCTGCGTTAGAATCATTGGTCACTGCTAACAAATCAACTTCCTACGTTGGAGCTACCCCAATTGGTTCAAGTGTTGTTTCTACAACTCCAATTATTTCAAGTGCTTCTACCACTCCAATTATTTCAAGTGCTTCTACCACCTCAGTTATTTCAAATGCTATATCTAATCCAGCTAGTACAGATGTTAAGCCTACAACAAGTAGTCAAGGTACTAAGTCCACCTCAGTTGATACAGACTCTAAATCTACTTCAGAAACCACCGTCATGGTTTACACCACTAAAAGTGTTGCTCCAACTACAGTTGAATCAATTTCTGTTGCTGTATCATCTGCTGCTCAATCAAGTATTGCTGCTATTTCTTCATATGAAGGTACCGGTAACAACATGAAATTGTCATTTGGTGTTGTAATTGCTGGTGTCGCTGCCTTTGCAATTTAAAATTAATTCTTGATACCATTTATTCAGCTAACTAAAATATACTGTATTTTTTTTTTGTTACTTTTTCGGTTTTCAACACAATACACCTAGTATTTTGTTGAATATTTCTTTTTTTTATAAAATACGTTCTGTGTTTACATACTTAAAATGCTATTTCTATTTTTTTTTGATTTTCTACTATTTATTTTTTATTTTCGGTTTATAGTGTAATACTAGTTTTTTATATCATTTTGAATCTTTCATGTAGTGAAAAGTCTTATGCTAGCTTTCTGTTATTATCTACTGTAGTAAGCATTTATAAAAATGATATTTACTTCTGAATTGGAAATCGGTCAAAAGAAAAATCAAACCCTAGTCAATAATGTGTATTTAGTCTATTGCTCCGAAATATTATCAGGAATGTTTTAATAATAAACAATTCAACATAACCAATCGCGTTGTGAAATTTTTAGTATCACTTGTCGGCTTTAAGACTATTCAAAAACTATTTCGATTGGATAAAAAGATTTCAAGATAACTAGAGTTAGTTTAACTAAAATGTCCATGTCCCGTAAATGTGCGATGTGCAAGATTTTCTAAGAATCGATGAGACCAGTCGCAATGATAAAAAAATATCACAGGGTATTTACCTTGGGTAACACAAACTGCCTTATTCCGTGGGTCAACTTTGCAACAATAGAAAAAAAATCACGGTTTGTTTTGTTTTGTGGTTTTTTGCAACTATTGCCTTTCGTTATCAAATTGAAGTCCTGCATTTCAGAAATTTCAAATCAGTCACAAGAACAATGGACTATATGTGATAAAATAACACACTGAATAATATCAAGGAGGAAAGTCAATGCGTAAATAAAAGTCATTTCAAAATGTTTTTTTTTTGACGATGTATAGACTCCAAGAAACGACTGTACGGTTTGCTCTTTTATGGAGTATTTTTTTTGTTATTGAATTTATTCTATTCTTCTCAAAATTTTAACAATGAATGTCACTTGTACATGCATATTTTCCTATATATCATTTTAACTCAACAGACCATGAAGCCACGTTGCTGTAAGTAAACAATCCTAACTTCCTGATACCTCGCCACAATAATTTTGCTAAATTGAATTTTGATTTTTCAGTGTGTAGGGGTCGTTGATTGAAAGTCGCCACAGGTTTTCCATACAAAAACTTTATATGCCGGAAATTTCAATTCACGCGTGTAAGGGTATGTCCAAATTATGCACCAAGTGATATTTTTATGCGCACGATTGTCAACATAACGCCGATATTATTTTTTTAAATATTCAAAGACGCAAGATTTGCGTGGGAAATCTCTTCAAAAAATCCAAAAATCGAGTATCGAATTTGAAAGATAACAGTATTTTGAAATCTTATTTGACTAATTTTTCCATGACAAGCACCATAAACAAAAACAATAAATATCATAAATCTAAACAAATTAGCTATAATCTAATCTTTGGGATTATGAATATAAATTGAACGTAAAATCGCTTTCGATAAGAATTTTGCTTTTCTTCTATTTTACCTTCCACAAGAATCCACATTCTTTCATCTTTCACTAGCCACAAATAAATTTTAAAAGCTTATCCCATTTATCATGAAATTCAGTCAAATTGCTGCCGTCGCCTTTCTTGCTTTATCCGCTCAAGCTGCTATCGTTAACAAAGAAGCTCAAGCTATGAAGAGAGATGAGATTTCTACAATTGTTCAAGAAATCGTTGCTGAAGGAGAAAAACTTACTCCTGAAATCGTCGCATTTCTTCAAAAAGTTGCACCTTTAGTTATTGAGGAGCTCATCAAGGTTGCTCCTTTACTTCTTGCTGGTCTTGTCTAGTAGGAAAGCTTAACAAGTACCATATTTGATACTTAGTTTGAATTGAAAGATTACTGCTAGAAGGTAGTAACACTTGCTACTTTAGTCTCCTCTAAATTAATCGTTTAATTGTTTTAAGTATATTTTTATAATAATAATATAATGCTTTGCTAATAGAATTAGAATTACTCAATTTATTAAACGAATAGCTACTCTCGAAACTCTACGTTATCGTGATATCCAATTGAAATATGATATACTAATATTACAATAAACAAAAAAATCGAGCTATAGCAAAACTCCTACTAAAAGGGGAAATGTACGATGGTTTGCGTAAATTAGCTCATCCGATGCATGGAAAATCCCAATGAATGAATATAAACCTACTGGACTTGATGGTTGATAGCATGTGAGCTGTATGTAATCGGTATAACCGGATCTCATCCTAAGTATATTTGAGGGATTTTACTCATGAAGTAGTTACCTTTTAGTTTCAGTTTCTTTATAAGAGTTCAATGTGTTTTTTACTATTGTTGGTGGTAGTGTCCACTCTACCAAAACCTTATCTATGTCAATTGTTGAAAATGAAATTACACAAATCAACAAAAAGGTTAACTACATTTTAAATCTATTGTTCCGAAAGAGCATTCAATTGTTGTCAAACTGTCACTTGAAATACACTAAAGCAATTTAGACTGCGCATCTAATTTTTGGGCTTGTTTTAGTTTAAAAATTTCAGCCACTAATATAGCCAACCAATACTTACAAAAACTAAACAATTAGACAAGCCCGAAAACGGTGGCCCAATTATTCATCCACAATTTGAACAATTTGATAACTGCAAGCACAAAATACAGATTACATGGAGAAGTAATTTTTATGGAGCAAGAGCAAAACGCCCTACCTGATTAAAAAATCACAAAAGCTCAAACAAAATCAACGTGATTGTGGTTTTTTTTTTCAACCGCCACAACAATAATAAACCTATAATGCTTTTAAAACATGTTACACTAGATAGGAAATCAGTTGTTTCAGATAAACAGTAATTGCCGTCACCCAATTATGAATGACACACATGAGGGAATTTAAAAACATTTAGATGATAAATCTAATCAGATGGATTCGGCTTGGTTGAAAAGTTTTGTTATAAATAGACCCACATTATTGCTTGTTGAATAGATTTTTATTTTTTTTGTTTATTCAATTAACCAACTCCACAACAATCATACATTCATCCAAAAATGAAATTTTCTAAAGTTGCTTCAATTGCTATTCTTGCTTTGTCTGCTCAAGCTGCCATTGTCCAATCCAACCAGGAACCAACAAAGGCTAAAAAAGATGTTATTGCCAGAGACGTTGATGGTGCTGTTGGTGTTAACATTCTTTCTAAAAGAGAAAATAACTATGATGCTCTTGTCAAAAACGATGAATTATCAAGTATTCTTCCAATTCTCATTAGTGCAATTTCTGCTGCTTTACCAGAGATCATCAAGATTGTCAGTGGTCTTTTGGGAGATTCCTCAACTGCATCGTCTACTGGCTCCTTGAATGAACAAGAGATAATTGGTGATATTGTCAATGAAGTCAAGAAAGTTCTTCCTCAAGCTATCTCCAGTGTTCAACAAAATGCTGGTAACACCAAAAGGGACACCACTACAGAACTTATTCAAGCAATTATTCAAGAAGGAGTCAAGCTTACCCCTGAAATTATCTCTTTCCTTCAAAAAATTGCTCCTCAAGTTATTGAGGTACTTACCAAGGAAGCTCCTCAACTTCTTCAAGGTTTCTTTTAATCTACTTGAAAATAAAGTTAGACTAAATATGGGCTTAATTGTGTTCTTGTTTTGTTCACATAATCTCTTAGATATTTGTTTCGAGACCAGATATTAATTTAAATGGTTATTTTATTTTATAACTCTTATACCACAATACAATAAAAATATCTTGTTGTTAAACTCTATTCTACTATAAAACCTACAGTGAACGAACCTATGCGTTTGCTCAAAATGCAAAAGAAACTACACTGTGATAAACATACAATTGAAAAGAAATACAACAATAAGCTCATAATTTATTTAGTTAAGATCTAAAAATTTGGTAGCAACTTGTAAAATAAATAGTATTTGGAAACTGAAAATAATAGATTTAATGAATAAGATTACCTCCTAATTCTATTACCAACCAGGAAAATAATTTTTATTGTGTACTGAAAAGACTTGAACAATGGGCCTAATTGTTCTCTGAAATTCTGTCATACCAAGCAGTTTGTTTAAGGGGAATGTATTAAACAAATTGCTAAATTAAATACATAATTAAATGATTATTATTTAATGTTATTAGTAATTGAAATGAAATTAGCAATTGTGATAGGTTTCCAAATATTTTTTTTGTTGCTATATATTAATACACAAAGTCATTGTTTAATTATAATTTCAAAATCTCTTAAGTTCTTAGACAATAGAATTTTAAATGGCTAAAAGCTAGCAAGCCGAATATCAAGAATATTTATCCAAGTATGTATTGTATAATAAGAGCGAGGAATATCAGAAACTAAACAAGTTGCTCCTTTGGTTTTAATGAATACTATAAAATTTGCTTGCTGTTCTTTGTAGTATTGTTGTTTTCGAACAATCAAGCACCATAAATTTACAATGGGCAACAGAGTATATTGTACCAAGCACTGAGCTGGTTCTAAATCGGTATTGCTACAGTTTCCAGTGATACTCCATAATATTAGACAACAACTATTTATTATTCTAAGTCTGACAGATGGGTAAATTACCCAATTATCAATGAAAAAAGCAATTGATCTAGAATCAGGAGTATTGATCAAATTTTGGGTATAAATACTACTCAATCACTCCTTTAAATTCAATTCCATTTTTTATTTTTCTTTTTTGCGAGCCAACCTTTCTGTTCTACTGCTAAACAAAAAGTATCATACAAAATGAAATTCTGTCAAATTGCTTCTGCTTCTTTATTCGTCTTAACATCACAAGCACTTTTTGTTGCACACAACTACAATAAAGTACTCACTGGAAATGTTACTTCAACTAATTCTACTGCTAATGCTACTTCTGTTCCTAACAGTACTGCTTCGGCTACTACCATTGCTAACTCCACTGCTATTGGTAACTCCACTACTGGTGTTATTGATAGAAGAGAAAACTACCATGATGCTCTTGACAAAAGATTAGACCTTACCACTCTTATTCCTATCATTGTTGCAGCAATTACTTCTGCTTTACCTGGTGTTCTCAACACTCTTCTGGGACTTTTGGGAGATTTGCCTTCACCAATTGATCCTACTGAAATACTCAATGTATCATCTTCTACCAACACCACCAGCAATTTAGATTTAGTTAATGAAATTGTCAACCAAGTGAAAGTTAAACTTCCACAAGCTATTTCCGAGTTTGAACAAAACTCGCAAAACTCCAAAAGGATAGGCCTTGATTCTATTGCTCAATAGCTGACTGAAAATGTTAAGGGTGTTGATTTTGGTCATGTTGGTAGTATTAAGGGCCTGGATTGTGACGACCTTAGTAGTATTCAAGGTCTTGGTTCTGATATCGGAGATATTTTGTGATTAAAATTGTTCCGAGGGTTATATTGACATTACTATTCTATTTTCTTTTTCTATTTTTGTTTATTCGGTGAAGCAAGCATATGCTTGTTTTGAAATCTAAATTGGTGTTTATTCCTCTATCTTCTTTATAGGTTTTACACAAATATATATTACTATGCCTTGAAAATATTTAGAAAGAGCAAGATGGGCCTCTTGGATTCATCTACTCTACACTAAAGTATCTGAAGCTTTTCATCAACCGAAAATATACTATTCTGAAGAAAGTTGTATTGTAAGTATAGAATCATCATCTCCTACTTTTTTTTTCTCCTTGATTTCGCAAATTTTTTTAGCAGAAGCTTTGATTCTTCAGCAAAAGTAATGCAAAACTGTTTGTCACATGGTTTCAAAGAAATGCAATATCTGAACTCTCAAATGTATATATAATTACAGCTGACTACCACGTTTTACTAGTAGTAATTCCAAAAGTCCTAAGCCTCATTCAGAGCCCCTATTAATTGATTTTCGTCAACCATGACAAAACCTCCACAAAAAAAAAACCTCACTAGTTCCAAAAATCCCGGGGCTTTGAACTTCTCCCCTTGAACTAAACTATAATTCAATCAAACCGGAAAGTACAAAGTATACCGAGCAAACTTAAGAGTCAGAGTTTAATTTTCTTTGTGTTGTGGAATTTGTGGTTCACAAAAATGAATGTGATTCGATTTTTTTTACTTCTTTATAAATCCATGCATCACTTCATCAAAAACAGTATGGGTCACTACATCTGTCTACATTTAATAATAAATATTATGCTACTGGACAGACCTTCAATTGGAAAAATATTGACCTCTCAAATTTAAGTGATTACACTGTTTTTTAAAACAATAGAAATGAAAATATGGCTTTTTAATGCTTTGTTAATTGCACACCAAATTCTTCTATTACAGCCAAGTAGCATAGAACAATAAAGTTCAACCACAACCGTTTAAAATCATGCTCCAATGAAAACCAGTTGAATCCACAAATATGTATTGCATGAAGGAGATAGTGCAGAACTATTGCTCTATTTTGTTCATTGTGATTACAACACACACTATATTCTGTGGCATCATTATTATGTAGCAGCATTTTTGTTTTTAAAGTTGAAATATGTCAACTCTAATTACATATAATAAGAACAAATTTGCTGCAACTTTGTAAAAGCCTCGAAGACGTTTTACTAAAGAATTTTAAACATAGTTGTTGTTTATAGAGTTAATAAAGCTGTATACTACTATCTAGGCTGTAGCTATTGCTAAAGAGTTCCAGTTTCCTGGGGTTAATATATCTTTTCATACATTTTTAGAGCAACACTGAGCCTTGAAAGATGTTAAACTTATCAAGGCGTCAAAACAAAACTTTGTTAAGGTGTTATCTTTGAAATAGTAATAACTTTAAAATTAGTTAAAAAAACCACCCAACAAAACCCAATATCAGTATTTTCGCTATGTCAACAAAACAAGGGAAAATACAAAAAGTGGACCTGATATATTGGGTAAAATATTAAAACTTTTATTAATTAAAAACCTCAAAACTCAGGCGTTCATGAAACTTTCATTTTGACGGTGGTCCGAAGTTTAAATCTATCTTCTATTGCGCAATTCAATATAGTACAAGAAAGAAAGAAGAAATGCTCTGTTTTACACGGAGGGTATCAAACCTTATTCCAAACCTTAATTTTTATACTGTGGGCAAATATGGAGTGTGGTTCAAGTAACTATACTCTCGTCAATTGCTATATTTGAGGATTATATTGTCATCTACATTATTATTCTTTAATCCAACAGTAAGCAGTTAGAAAATGTTTGAATATAAATATGGTAGTAGATATCCTCAGATTTGTAAGTTTTTGATTTTTGCAATTCATTCTTCACTCCAATCAAACCCAACCCAATCTAATCCTCAAATATGAAATTCTACAAAATCGCTTCTTTTGCCTTTCTCGCTTTGTTATCACAAGCTGCTGTTGCTCAATATGATTTAGAAACCAAAAAAGATGTTGTCGCTGCCAATGCTGATGGTACTGTTGGTTTCAACTTAGTTGGTAAAAGAGAAGTTTCTGAAGGAGAAATTTCTAAAAGATTTGCTGAACTCCTCCTCATTCCAGTTATTTTGGTTGCTATCAAACACGCTTTACCAGAAATTATCAAGATTGCCAGTGCCCTTTTGGAACACTTACCTGATAGTGGAAGCGTCAGTGTCAATGCTACTTTACTTGCTGAAATCAGTGCCGGTCATGAACCAGACTTGATTAATCAAATCGTTAATCAAATTTCAAGCAATCTTCCTCAAGCTATTACTACTGTTCAACAACAACAAGGCCAACAACAATCTCAAAAGGTTAAGAGAGACACTATTGGTGACATTGTTAACGAAATCATTGCTGAAGGTGAAGTTCTTGTTCCAGAAGTTGTTGCTTTCCTTGAAAGAGTTCTTCCAGAAGTTGTCGATGCTCTCTTGAGACTTGCTCCAGCACTTCTTGGTGGTCTTGCTTAGGCAAATAGAATTGTTCTATTGCCTAGCTTTAGATTACGAGTTGATCTCAATGTGTTAATTATTAAATTGGCACTGATCTAAAGTAGAGTAACAACAACAATTTTGCAGCTCTGTTGTGTTACTTTTTATTAATACCGCTATTTTTTTACTTCAGTTCTTAGATTATTATTTTAGATTCTTTTTTGGTTTAGCACGGTCTGAACTCTTTTTATTTCTTTATCTGCATACTTGTTTCGGTGAATCTTTTTTTTATATCAATATATATTTATTATTCAAAATTCACCTCAAAAAAGTTCTTCATTTCTAGTTGCCCTACTTACTGATATACATTCTTTAGGTTGCAATAAGTTCAAGAATGTAGTTGGGCTGCATTTACGGAACGAGTTTTTTGGGGTATCTATTTTTGCCCTCTCCAAGAATTGTCAAACATTGTGAGTACGTCCATAAAAAGTTTATTCTTATCGGTAATTCTTCCCCTTTTTTTGCAACCAATCACAAAATATTTCCTAACCGTTGAAAAGTAATTTCATTCCTCATCATCAAATTACACGAGCAAACTTTTATACTGAATTCTTGTTTTACAAAATATTTTATATATCGTCAGTCAATCGGTATTATTCTTAGAAAAATTAACAAACCATCTGATGACTCTCGAAGATATACTTGTTAGAAGCACTGTAATTACTGAACAATATTAGTAAGCATTTTGGAGTAATACCATAGTTGGAGAATGGAATCACGAGTATATATGTAGGAGGAACTTCAAGGCGGGGTATATCAAACGTTTTCTAAGACAATTTTCTGCTTATATTGGTTTGTTTTCAATAATTCGTGTTGTCGTCATTCAGATTTTAATATATGAACTTGTTTCAAAACTGGAAACGGAAATTTTACTGCAATATCCCTTAAATATATATCTGACTAATTGGATTCAAATTATAAGGGGGCAAGGCATGACTCTAAAACTTAATATAATCTATTAGTAGATAAACTTTATTAATATAATTTAGGATTTGATAGTTTGCAATTCGAACTACTTAGGTCGCCCTTATCTCAACTGATAACGTTGAAAAACCAATGTTGCATATAAAATACCCTTTTCTAGGCTAAAAATGCTTATTATATTTTAAGGTATGGTAGAAATTAACATTTTTACCCAAAGATAACACAACTTTTAGCGGGCTTA
>OBUW01000093.1_pt1 | contig 67220 bp, 58 predicted proteins | sample 1475761 | NCBI WGS metagenome assembly OBUW01 (sample SAMEA2579908, study PRJEB22360) | human gut metagenome | biome: human gut; feature: human-associated habitat; material: faeces | place: Denmark | collected 2008/2010
ACAATGCTGTGGTCCGGCGGGTAGATGGCGGGAGGGCGGGAAAAGCCGATCCCCGAGGGGAAGCTCGTGTTCTATGTGCGTGACAGTGAGGGGAACATCGTTCGCATGAACACGCAGGTGGAACGGTTGACGGTCGCGTACGGCGAGCCGGTGAGGGTGTATCGGGATCGTGCGAGTGGATTGAGCGAGCGGCGCAGGGGATTGAACCGTCTGTTGGATGACGCGGAGAATCGCCTGTTCGACCGGGTGGCGGTCACAGCCAGAGATCGTCTCTCCCGGTTCGGGGCGGCGTATCTGGAACGGTATCTGAACTATCTCGGCGTCACGCTGGTCGTGTTGGACGGCGAACGCGAGAAAGGCATGATGGATGAGCTCATGGACGATTTCATGAGCCTGCTCGCCTCGTTCTCGGGCCGGTTCTACAAACTGCGTTCGGTGGAGCATCAACGGCTCCTGTTGAGGAAGGCGGAGCAACGTTTATCCGGGGAGGTGACGTCGGATGGCGAGGGGCAATGAAGTCGCCTGCGGTGTTCCCGCGTTGGAACTGGCCAAGGTATGTGACACCGCCACCGGTGTGGAACTGTCTCCTATGGAATGGGAGGCGTTGTTCTGGAATCATCTCGACCACGCGAGGCATTGCCAGAACATGATGATCCGACTGAACCGAAACCTCAGTTCGAAGGGTGAAGGTTTCGGCAACGAGTGGGCGAGGAAAAACGTTCGTCTCGTTTCCCTTCCGACCGGCTTCAGGAACCTGTCGCATCAGAACCGGGTGAACCAGTGCGAGACCGCGCGCCTCACGCTCGCGTGGAAGGCACGGGAACGAGTCGCGGACGCGTTGGACGAGATCGGCTGGGACAAGGCCACGCTCAAGGATGTGGAGAAACTGGTCGGGGAGAAGGTCGATCCCCAATTGTTCTCCAACGTGCTTTCCCACGACGCGCATTGCGAACTGCCGACGGTGCGTTGCACGCGTTTCCCGTATGACCAGTCGAACAACAATTCATGCCGTCAGGGCAAGATCGACGTGGAGCATGGACTGGTCACGTACCGGCGTATGGCGGTCGCCGACCAGTTCGTGGACGTGACCCTGCGGTTTCCTTGTATGAAGGAACGGTATCCGAATCTGGTCCGGGTATCGCGTCCCACTATGAGGTTGCGCGGGGACGGGATGATCGTGTTCGATCTGGTTGCGTTCGAACGACGCATGAGAACGGTTGACGTGTCGAAGAGCGCGCATGTGGTCGGTTTCGACCTGAACGCGGACTGGCACGGCGGGATCAGCGGTGCGCGTCTCGCCTATAATGGTCACGTCAGCCGGGAACTCGTCGCCGGCGTGGACACTCGACGCCAACAAGAGAAACTGGAACGTCTGTACGTCGAGTATCGGCGGTGTCTTGCCCAATTGAAGCGTCTCATGCCGTGGCAGCGTCCCTCGGACCCGGATGATCCAATCCAAGTCGCCGCCCACCCGAAATGGGCCCGGCTTTACAAGCAGTCGTTGGAACTACGCGACAAGATGTACCGGATCAAAACCCTGTTGGACTGGCGGTACGCTCACGACATCATCGACCACGCGCGTCCCGACGAGCTGATCGCGGTCGAGAAACTCGACGCGTTCGACGCGTCCGGACGATACGAGTTCCGGCATGGCAGCCAACTGGCCAAACTCGAACACGTCGCATCCCGTAACGGACGCCGTATCGTCCAGGTGAACCCGGCGCACACGTCCGACACCTGCCCATGGTGCCATACGAGGATCAAGAAACTCGGCAAAGCCAGGGAATACCAGTGCCCCGGCTGCGGGCGGACCATCCCACGTGACTACGGTTCGGCTGTCAACATCGCCGGGAAAGGATGCCGATATCTCGGACACAAGCACGTCACCCCGACCCCACCGAAAGGCAGGCCGACCCGCAAACGTCCGAAACTGACAAGGAAACGACACTCGGGTGTCGACCACAATCCATCGTCAGGAACCGGCAAGGGGCCGGCATCCTTCCACTCCCAGGGACTACCAGGAGTGGCGACGGCGACTATCCGGAATAAAAGGAAGCAGACAACCACCGTCACACTACGGGCCAGCGTTGCCATGCAGTTATGGCAGGAACCACAACTACCTCATTCCGAATAACCCTGTGTGAGTCAAGGAGAGAAGTGTATGTCCGCCATTCTTACGCCGGTCGGTCTGTTGCTGATCATTCTCGCCGGCTATCTGTTCAAGCGGTTCGGCCTGTTCGGGCAGAAGGATTATCGCGTGTTGCAAACTGCGGAATTTAACATCGTGCTGCCCGGTGCCATCGTATACTCGTTCGCCACCAATCCGCATGACATCTCGCTGCTGCTTATTTCGGTATTCGTATTCCTGTTTGCTTTTATCCCGATCGTGTTCATCTTTCTGGCCACCCGCAAGCGCAATGTGACCGACCGCGCCTTCCTGATGCTCAATGGCGCCGGCTTCAATCTCGGCTGTTTTTCTTTCCCGGTCGTCCAGTCATTCTGGGGTGCGGGCGCGGTGGTGCCGGCTGCGATGTTCGATATCGGCAACTGCGTGATGGTGGCTGCCGGCACCAATGTGCTCACCCAGCAACTGCTGCATATTCAGCCCGGCAAAACACTTGCCGAACAACACGCCGGTTCGGTTCCCACCTTGCCGTACGAAAAGCCCAAAGATCGCGACGCCAAACGGCTTGCCCGCCGCGCATTGCTGCGCACCATCGGCAAGAGCTTCTTCGGCTCGGTGCCGTTCGACACGTATCTGCTCATGATCGCGTTGACCGTCGCCCACTTGAAGATTCCCGATTGGATCGCCTCTATAACCCAGCCGTTGAGCGGTGCCAACGCGCTGGTGTCGATGCTGATGGTGGGCATGCTCATGGATTTGCCCCAGTCCAAGCATGATGTGAAGGAAGTCATGGCCGTCATCGCTTGGCGTATACCGTTCAGTGTCGCCTTCGCGTTGATCTCGTGGTTCCTGCTGCCGTTCTCGGCTTCGATTCGCGCCGTGATGGTGATCTGCGCGCTGGCTCCAATCGCCATTTTCTCCACGCTGTTCACCGACAAAGTACTCGGCAACGCCAAACTGGCCGGCTTCTCGCTGGCAATCACCGCGATGATTTCACTGGTGATGATGGCATTTGCTCACGCGCTGATGGGCGTGTGAGCAAATGCGCGAGTAGGCACACGGCGGGCGCACGGTCAGGCGAGACGCAGCCCACATAGGTTCGTCCCCCGGCCGCCAGCTGCTACCGGTGCAGCAGCTTGTGCGCCAGATTGCTCACGCCGAAGCGGAACTTATCCACCGGCAACGTGAATTTGCCTACCATCTGCTCGACGTAGCCGTTAAAGCCCTGCTTGAATTCCAGCACGCCGCGGCCTTCGTCGTTCGGATCGTCGAACACGCCGGAAATGCCGTAGAAGTTGTAGCGGGGCACGCCCTTCTCCACACACAGATGCAGCATCGCTTCGTACTGAATCAGCGCCGAGGCGTAAAACGGCTTGTACTCCTCCAACGAACCGGAATACTGATAGACCACCTCATTGGGGTGACTGACGAACATTGAAGCCGCTGCCGGCAGCACATCGCCCTTCTTGGCATATCCCTCCACCTCAGCCAGACGCTTGTCGGCGGCCGCGAGATTGCGCGATTCCTCCCCCAGCTGGCGTTCGATGCGCGTGGTCGGACGCGCATCGTATTTCGCCTGCAATCGAGCTACCTTGGCCTGCAACGCCTCGCGCTTGGCGGTCATATCCGCCACATATTCGGCGATGTGGATTTCCGCGAGCATGAAATGTGCATCCGCGCCATACGCCTGCTTGAACTGGCGGAAATAGTCCGCGCCGCGCGTCGCGAACCCGCGGCGTTCACCGGTCCGCCGTTCGATATCGGCGAACACGTCGAACTCGTCGGGGCCGATTTCGCGAACGTGCACGCCCATCGACTGCGCCCGCTTGACGCTCCATTGAGCGCGTTTGCCGAATGATGCCAGCAGTTCCTTGCCGTTGGTGATGCCGGTGAGATCCTTGACGTACATCCACTGGCAGACCACGTCATAACCGGTATGGAATCCGCCATGCGCCCAGCCGGCATCGGCGAATCCGGCCAGCAATGCATCGTTCGGCTCGCCGTCGGGCTGCCCGTCCGAGGAATACAGACGATAGGCGACGTTAGGCCAGCATGCCACGGAAACAGCATGGTGGCGACGGGCCGATTCACGAATCGCCTCGGTTATGGCCCGCAGCAGAGCCGGATCATCGCTAATGCCGATGGGGCCGAAATACACGGAGCCATCTGCACCGAAACAACCATTGAGGTACAGAATCACGCAGCCGGCTACCAGATTGCCGGATGCGTCGCACACGCCAACGCATTCGGCTTCATGCCCACGAATCTTGGCAAGACGGACCTGCCCGGACCATTGCTGAAAGCTGCCCTGGCTTGTGGCTTCGGAAAGCCGGTCGAGCTCTTCGGGCGTAATCACGCCAAACGTATACGTCGTATCTGTTCGATTCGCAGTCGCGCTCATCTCGTCGTCACCTGTGCCTTGTTTCTGTGTCCGTGCTCGCCACTGTTTGTCAGCGATGCAGCAGCTTGTGTGCGGCTTCGGATACACCGAAGCGCAGTCCGTCCACCGGCAGCGTGAACTTGCCCGGAAGCTCTTCCACGAATCCGCCGAAGCGAGTCTTGAACTGCCAGACGCCGTAGGAAGGATCGTTGGCGTCGAAAATGCCGGAAATGCCGTAGAAGTTGAAGCGCTCCACGCCACGGGCGATGCAGTCAAGCATCGCCTCGAAGTGGATTAGGGAAGACGGGTAGTAATCCATGAAACGATCGTCCTCGCCGCTGGACAGGCAGACGACCTCGTTCGGATGCCAGAAGTAGACACCGGCTTCCACCGGAATGACCGGGCCGTCCGAGGCGATGATGCCGTTGACTTCGCCGATGGTCTTTTCCAGCGCCGCAATCTTCTTGTCTGCGGTGGCGATGCGCTTTTCCAGCGTTGCCGGGTCGGAGGCACCCTTCTTGGCCGTGCCTTCCGGCTGCTGTTGCGCGCGCTGGAGCAGGCGTTCGAGGTTGCGCTTGTCTTTGGAGGCCGCATTCAGCTTGGATTGCAGGGTGTCCAGATATTCGTCGAAATGGGTTTCGACCACCTTGAACTCGATCAGGTCGCCGAAGGTATCGAACAGACGCTCATAGTAGGCCAGATTGCGGCTCTTGAAGCCTTGACGTGCGGCGCTCATATCGCACAGCTTGACGAAAGTGCTCAGTTCGCCGCGTTCCAGTCGGCGCACGCGCAGACCGGAATCCTGGGCGATGCGGATGTTCTTACGGCGGTACTTGGAGAACGAGGCCAGCAGTTCCTTCTCGTTATGAATGCCGTCAAGCCCCTTGACGAAGTTCCAGCGGTTCACCACGGATTCGTAGCCCACGGTGAAGCCGCCATGTTTCCAACCGAAGCGGGCCATGTTGTCCATCATCGTGGTGTCCGGGTCGCTGGTCGGCTTGCCGTCCAGATCGTGCAGACGGTAGACTGCGGCCGGCCAGCAGGATACGCTGATGGCGTGATGGGCCTTGGCCGAACGACGCAGGGCTTCGGTCATCGCCTCAACCACCTGTGGATTGTCATAATCGCACAGCGGTCCGCACCAGACCGAGCCTTCCAAACCGAAACGGGACCGCGTGTACACCACGTAGCAGGCGGCAATCAGCTTGTCACCGCGCTTGACACCCACATAGTCCACCGGACCGTTGAACGCTCCCATGGCGGCCATCTGCGAGGTCTGCTGGAAACTACCTTGCACTTGAGCTGCGGAGAACGCATCCAGCTCGGCAGGAGTGATCTTGGTAGGGGTGAGTGAGGCGACGCCTGCATCGGATTGCGTCATAATCGAACCTTCTTACTTGTCGTTACTCTGATCGTTGCTCTGGGCTCTGGAATGGCCTGTGTGCTGCGTCCGTTTACCGCGACAGCAGCTTGTGCGCAAATTGCTTCATGGCATAGGCGACCGGTTTGACCGGCAGCACGAACTCGCCCGGAAGTTCCTCGACGTATCCGTTGAAGCCCTGCTTGAACTCCAGTACACCACGCCCCTCGTCATCGGGATCATCAAAGACGCCGTCGATGCCGTAGAAGTTGTAGCGAGACAGCCCGTGTTCCGCGCAGAAATGCAGCATCGCGTCATGCTGAATCAGCGCGGAGGCGTAGAAGGGCTTGTACTGCTCGACGCTACCGGAGAACAGGTAGATGACCTCGCGCGGATGCTCCACGAATAGTGATGCCGCAGCCGGCAGTACATCCCCGTCTTTGGCGAACTCGGCCGCCTCGTTCAGGCGCTTTTCGGCTGCCGCCAGATTGCGGGTCTCCTCCCCCAGCTGACGCTCGGTTTTGGTGGTGGGGTGTTCGGCGTTTTTGGCGGTCAATGCCGCCACCTTGGCCGAAAGTGCTTCACGCTTGGCCGTCATGTCCGCTACGTATTCGTCGATGTGGATCTCGGCAACCATAAAATGCGCTTTGCTGCCGAACGCTTCCTTGAAACGGTGGAAATATGCTTCGCCACGGTATTCGAAGCTACGGCGTTCAGCGGTTTGCTGCTCGATTCGTGCGAATACCCTCAGCTCGTCGTCCGACAGCTCACGCACGTGCACACCCATTGATTGGGCACGCTTCACGCTCCACTGGGTGCGCTTGTCATAGGACTTCAGCAGACTTTTCTCATCGGTGATGCCGGTCAGATCCTTGAGGTAGCGCCAACGCGGAACCGCCGTGTAGCCCACGGTGAAACCGCCATGAGTGAAGCCGATCGCCTCGAGCTGTTCTATCAGCTTATTGTCGGGAGCGCCATTCTGGTCATCCGGCAAAGAAGCTCCATTGGTGTCGCGAAGCCGATATGGGGATTCAGGGGTGATTTCCAGCTGTGAAGCACCCTTTGCCTTGGCATGGCGTTTCAGCGCATCCATGAAGAAGGTCAATGCTTCGGTGTCGTGATAGTCGCACATCGGGCCATCATGGATGGCCGCAAATGTAGAGAATCGAGAGCGGTGAGTTTCGAACAGTGCCGCCGCGACGATCTTCTCGCCCTCCTTGAGGGCCAAATATTCGACGTCGATCCCCTGCGCGGCGCGAAGGCGTCCCATCGCCGAGGTTTGTTGGAAATTGCCTTGTGGATGCCTGGCGGAGAAATCATCGAACTCTTCGTCTGTCAACTTCACCAGCACAAAATCACGCATGCTTCCCTTTGCCTCCGAGTCAATCAGGCTCACCATGCTAGCATAACGCGCACACGACGAATGGCGTCCGAGCAGATGAGGTGTGCACATCGTTCGCACTATTGCCGCCACGATGGTCCAAAGAACAATGGCCAAAAGATGATGAATGTCCGGCTTGCAGTGAATCAAATGCAGTGCTATATTCTCTACTTGGCTCTTGAAGCCACGCCACCTTAGCTCAGTGGTAGAGCATCCCCCTCGTTCGCGGGAAGGTCGGTAGTTCGATTCTATCGGGTGGCTCTTGTTCATCAAGAAGGCCGACGCACTAAGCGCCGGCCTTCTTTCGTATCGCCCTTGCTAGGTCATAGGCGCTTGCTAGACACTTGCCCGATTCGGGGGCTGAGTGCTGAGCCGCGACTCAACTGTGGCTTAGTCGCTGCTCAGTGCAGTTAGACAGCCTAGACGACTTAGTGCAGCAGTGCCTCGATGGCGGGGACCAAGGCTTTCAGCGCCTTGCCTCGGTGGGAAATCGCATTCTTCTCGGCCGGAGTCATTTCGGCGCTGGTCAGCGGCTCGCCTTCATGGTCAGGCTCAGTGCTGACGCGACCGGCAGGCTGGTCGTCCGGGACGAACAGCGGATCGTAACCGAAACCGTGTTCGCCACGAGCCTCGCGGATGATGCGACCCGGCATGTCGCCGAGTTCCACTGTCTCCGACTTGATGGCGTACCGGGCATGCACCGGGGCAGGGCTCCCATCGGCAGCCGTGGTGTGAACGGTGATGCCGTCGGCAGCCACTTCACCGGTCATGTCGGCACCGGTCTCGGTGTCCGGGACCACCAGCGCGGCGGCGCAACGGAAGCGCGCGGTACGCTTGTCATCCGGAATATCTTCGATTTGGGCGAGCAGCAGCGCATTATTGGCCTTGTCGTGGCCGTGAGCACCCGCCCAGCGAGCAGACAGAATGCCCGGAGCGTTACCCATCACATCGACGATAAGACCTGAATCATCCGCGACAGCGGGCAGACCGGTACGGATGGCCACAGCGCGGGCCTTGAGTAGCGCGTTCTCCTGGAAGGTGACGCCGGTTTCCACCGGGTCCGGCAGGTGAAGGCTGCCAGCGGACACCAGTTCGATGTTTTCGGCATCCGCGCCAAGATCCTCTTCGAGAATGCGGCGGATTTCCACAAGCTTGCCTTCGTTATGGGTTGCGACGACGATTTGCATGAGGTTCTCCTTTAAGAAGGCTCCCCTTGTCAGGGGAGCTGGCTTAGTCTAGGGATAGAGCGGCACGCTGGGCGGCTTGCAGTTCCTTGTTGCCCTTTTCGGCCAAGTCAAGCAGGGTGCCGAGTTCGGCACGGTTGAACGGACGGTGTTCTGCGGTGCCCTGAATCTCGATGAAGGTGCCGGAACCGGTCATGGCCACGTTCATGTCGGTCATGGCCTGACTGTCTTCAATGTATGGCAGGTCAAGCATCGGAGTGCCGTTGATCACGCCCACCGATACGGCGGACACATAGTCCTTAAGCACGCGGCTGGCGGACTTGATATGGCGGTGCTTCTCCGCCCAATTAACTGCGTCGACCAAAGCCACGTACGCACCGGTTACGGAAGCCGTGCGAGTGCCGCCATCGGCCTGAAGCACATCGCAGTCAAGCTGAATCTGATTTTCGCCGAGCGCCTTCATATCGATGACGCCACGCAGGCAGCGGCCAATCAGTCGGCTGATTTCGTGGGTACGGCCACCGATTTTGCCACGTACGGATTCACGGTCGGTGCGTTCGGCGGTGGCACGCGGCAGCATCGAGTATTCGGCGGTGACCCAGCCGAGGCCGGAGTCCTTGCGCCAACGCGGCACACCGGGAGTAAAAGTGGCGGTGCACATCACGCGCGTGTTACCGCATTCGATGAGCACGGAACCTTCGGGGGCGTCGGTGAAGTGGCGGGTGATGCGCACGGGGCGCAGTTCGTCGACCTTGCGGCCGTCGGCACGAATTATTTGGTGATTGCCAAGCATGTCTTTGATTTCAACCATGCGCCCCAGCATACGCCATCCGCTCTATGCCTGGATAGCAACTCGTCAACCATCATCGAACTACATCGCGCCGCTCTGATACGTCATCGTTGCCCGCCGCGTTATCACCATTGAGAGTTTCACTCATCGAAGCCACCTTGTCTCGGTCGATTTCCCGGTCATTTCATCAAACCGCGATCATCATATCCCACAATCCCAGTGGGCTGTCCGTAGGTGAGGGGAGCGGCTATGCTGCGACGGATTCCTATGGAGACGAAAGTTCTCGTCAGAGAACCTGAGTCTCCGTGGGAATCACTGGCTCACCCTTCATCAGGCTTTGTGCGGTGATGGGCAGTTCGGACAACGCCTTGGCGTGGTAGTCGTGGGCGGCCATGATGGCGTCATGGCCCTGCCACTGAGCGTCGATCTGCCCATGATCCACAAAGTCGACCAGCAAGTTCTTCCACGTCGGTTCAGGCGTGAATCCGGCCAGCTTCTCCTCCGAGCCGGAAATCACGTGTTCGGCTTCGGCTAACGCGTATTCATAGGAGCGGAATGCCAGTTTGCGACCGGGCACTGTGGCCTTGTCCTTGGATTTCTTCATGACCGGAACCATCGTGCCGTCAGCGCCTTCACGTTCGGTGAGCTTGTACACCATCGCACAAGTGGGAGCGCCGGAACCGGTGACCAGCATGGTGCCCACGCCATAGGAGTCGACCGGCGCGGTCTGCAATGCGGCGAGCGCGTATTCATCCAAATCGTTGGTCACGGTGATGGTAGTGTTCGTGGCACCCAGGGCGTCCAGCTGGTTGCGCACACGCTGGGCCATGGCGGCTAGGTCGCCGGAGTCGATGCGCACGCCACCCAGTTCGGGACCGGCCACTTCGACGGCGGTTTTCACGGCTTCCTCGATGTTGTAGGTGTCCACCAGCAGCGTGGTGTTCTTGCCCAATGCCTCGATCTGCGATTCAAAGGCGTCACGCTCGGAATCATGCACCAACGTGAAGCAATGCGCGGCGGTGCCAATGGCCTTCAGACCATACAGCTGGGCGGCCAACAGATTGGCGGTACCCTTGAATCCACCCACTACGGCGGCTCGAGCGGCGGCCACGGCGGCCCACTCGTTAGTGCGGCGTCCGCCCATATCCATGCAAGGACGATCCTTGGCTGCCGACGCCATACGTGAGGCGGCGGAGGCCACTGCGGAATCGTAGTTCAGCACGGATAGAATCAACGTCTCCAGTAGCGTGCATTCGCCGAACGTGCCTTCGACCTGCAAAATCGGGGAGTTCGGGAAGAACATCTCACCTTCGCGGTAACCGCGAATCGTACCGGAGAAGTGGAAATTCTCCAGCCACTTAATGGTCGCGAGGCTTGCCACGTGACGGTCGGCCAGGAACTTCAGGTCCGCTTCGTCCAAGTGGAAATGTTCCAGCGCATCCAGAATGCGGCCGGTGCCGGCCACCACGCCATAGCGACGGCCTTCGGGCAGGCGACGCGTGAACACCTCGAACACGCACTTGCGGTCGGCGGTACCGTCTTTCAGAGCGGCGTCGAGCATCGTGTATTCATACATGTCGGTCATCAGAGCCGGCGAATAATCGACCATTGCAAGGCCTTTCCTACATAAGTGGTGAAGTTGCACCTAAGTGTAGTCCGGGCAAAGCCGGGCGGGAAGGGCTCGTCTTATTCTCGTATGCCAGATTCGATATTGCCGGGTTCAGTATCGTCATATTCATCGGCACTATGGCGGTCGGTCACACCGACCACAATCATCACGCCCAGCCAATACGCCAGCCGCACCATACAGCCCACTGGCGAAGCGGTAGACTCGATGCATGAGATTCATCGTGGCGTTGTGGCGCTTTGCGATCGCCGGGTTCTGCTTCGTGGGCACATATGAGGCATGGTCCAAACCGCAGTTCTGGGTGTATTTCACGTTCCAGACCGGTTTCGTGCTGGGCATCGTGATGCTGTGGTCCGGCGCGGCCACACTGCTCAAAGGCATTCAGCCGCCTGCATGGCTTAAGGGATGCCTGACTGTGTACGCCATAGTCACCGCACTGGTGGCGTTCTTCCTGATGCCTCCGGACGACCCGGCATACGTGCCACAGGTTATTGGCATCATGACCAATACGATGCTGCACAAAATCGCCCCGATTATGGCGGTTATCGATTTCGTGCTATTCGACCCGCACCGGCGTTTCCGCTGGCATTACATGTTCTCGTGGCTGGCGTACTTCCCTGCATACTTGGTCTTCGTGCTGGCCCGTGCGACGATTTGGCCGGGGTCCGGACCGGCGGCCGGCGGCAGTCCGTATCCGTACGACTTCATCAACCTCGACGCACTCGGCTGGCAAGGGTTCGGCATTAGCTGCGGCAAGCTGGCCATAGCGTTCTTCGTGATATCGCTCGTTGTCTGGCTGCTCGACCGCGCACTGCCAAGCAAGACCTTACTCGGATAGACGCACCCACGATCGACGCACATCGGTCTTAGTGCCCAGCCGGCATCCAGCTCAGCACTCGATGGTTTCAGCATTCAATGGAATAGGCGCGGTTTTTGTACTCGCGCCAATCCGGCCAGTCTTCACCGGCGTCGATGGCACGCTTGATGTCGCCATAGTAATGGAGCTTGCGCTGCACGTGCATGGCCGCCTCGTTGAGGGCTCGGCGCTGCTCGTCCAAGGATTTGCGGCGAGATTCCAGCAGATCAAGGATTTCATCGATATGCTCGGGCTCATTGGACTCATACACGAAGAACTTCTTAAGATCGTCAATGGTCATGCCGGCGTTCTTGAAGCAGCAGATCGCGCACAGACGGTCGATATGGCAGTCTTCGTATATACGCTGGCCGGTTTCGGTGCGCTCCACGTTGGTCAGCAATCCCTGATCCTCGTAATAGCGCAGCGTAGAGGGCTGCATATGGAACTGCGTGGCCACCTGACGAATGGTGTAGGACACCATGACTCCTTACTGCGGCGACACGCCGAAGCGTCGCAGCCGTTTGCATTCAAGTTCACTTGAACTGGAACCATAGTATCCAAGAACACTTACGAATGCCACTCAATCGGCGTCGGTTTGCCCATCGCAGGTAAGCATTCGTAAGAACAAAAATGACATTGTAAGGAGACTCAATGTTCGAGCCAACCGCCATCTATGTCCTCAACCCGCACCGTTACGACACGATGACCTACAACCGCGCCGGCACCTCCGGCCTCAAGTTGCCGGCCGTCTCACTCGGCTTCTGGCACAACTTCGGCGACATCACGCCGTTCGACCAGATGAAGTCCTTGGTCTTCACCGCCTTCGACAACGGCATCACCCACTTCGATCTGGCCAACAACTACGGCCCCGAGCCCGGTCAGGCCGAGAAGAACTGCGGCCTGCTGCTCGCCAAGTACTTCAAGCACCATCGCGACGAACTCGTCATCTCCACCAAGGCCGGCTACGAAATGTGGGCCGGTCCCTATGGCGACCTCGGCAGCCGCAAGTACCTGCTCGCCAGCCTCGACCAGTCGCTCGAACGCTTGGGCTTGGATTATGTGGACATCTTCTACCATCACCACCCGGACCCGGAAACCCCGCTTGAGGAGACGATGGGCGCGCTGGCTCAGGCCGTGAACTCCGGCAAGGCCCTGTACGTGGGTCTGTCCAACTACGATGGTCCGACGATGGAAAAGGCCGCCGCGATTCTCGCCGACCTGCACGTGCCGTTCATCATCAACCAGAACAAGTACAACATCCTCGATCGCACCGTCGAGGAGAACGGTCTGAAGGAGACGGCTTACAAGCTTGGCAAAGGCCTTATCACCTTCTGCCCGCTGGCACAGGGGCTGCTGACCAACCGCTATCTGAACGGCATTCCGACCGACAGCCGCATGGCTCACGATCCGCGATTCCTCAACGATTCCGCTCTGACCGAGAAACTGCACAAGCAGGTCGTGGACCTGAACAATCTGGCCGCCGAACGCGGCCAGACGCTGGCCGAGATGAGCCTGGCATGGCTGCTGCACGATGGTAAGGTGACCTCCGTGCTGACCGGAGCCTCCAAGCCGCAGCAGATTCTCGACAACATCGGCGCGCTGAAGAACACCCACTTCAGCGACGAGGAGCTCAAGCTGATCGACGAGATTTCGGCTCGGTGACCATTTTGGCTCCCCTCGCTGAGGGGAGCCAAATACCACCTTTAGCGCGTCATTTCTTCGTAGATGCGCTTGCAATCGGGGCAAACTGGATATTTGGACGGGTCGTGCTTGGGGACCCAAACCTTACCGCACAGAGCCACCACCGGGCGGCCGGTCGCGCGTGATTCGGCGATACGGTCCTTAGATACGTAGTGCGCAAAACGATCGGCGTCGCCACCATCGTCACGAACCGGCGACTCCTTGGTCTCCGGACGCTCCAGCACCGACGTGCCGGCACCTTGGTCCGGGTTGCGCAGCGGTTCGGCATCATCAACGAACATCTCGGCAAAAGTCATGGTGCACTTCTTTCCTCGTATTCAACGATTCGACTGCACTCCATCATAGATTCCCGTCGTTACCCGCGAAACCCATTGGCGCGTAATCCGCACACCTCCACACACCCATGTCGCGCATCACGCCACCCCGCCACATACAATGCCGCACGCGACGCCGCACCGACGCCACATACGGCACCGCACACACTGCCTCATACGCCGACGCGACAACAATGCACGCTCGGCAGCACGAAGCACACCACTAGCGGTAGGCTATAAAGCATGACTATCGCAGTATGCCCCGGCTCGTATGACCCCGTTACCGCCGGACACTTGGATGTAATCGAGCGCTCGGCGCGGTTTTTCGACGAGGTGCATGTGGTGGTGGCCGTCAACGCCGCGAAAACACCGATGTTTTCCGAAGCCACCAGAGTCGACGTGATCCGCCGCGCCCTTGACAAAGCCGGTTGCAAGAACGTCACCGTTTCTTCCACCGACGGCCTGATCACCGACTACTGCAAGAAGGTCGGCGCCACCGTTATCATCAAGGGTCTGCGCCAGAACGGCGACTATGAAGCCGAGCTCGGCATGGCGCTGGTCAATCGCAAGCTCGCTGGCATCGAAACCCTGTTTTTGCCGGCCGATCCGATTCTTGAACACATCTCCAGTTCCATCGTCAAGGACGTGGCCCGCCATGGAGGCGACGTGACCGGCATGGTGCCCGATTGCGTCGTGCCGATGCTGGCCGATGCCCTGGCCGAGGAACGTCAGCGGAAGGACTGATGCACTAATGACTATGAGCGATGACCACCCCACTGGATACGTCGATCTGACCAAACCGAATGCGGACGCCGCATCGTCCACTCCGGAGCCGTCCGCCCCGGAACCGCCCGCGTCTACGCAAGCCGCGCCGGCACCCACCGAAGAGGCCGATGTTCTCGCCGGATCGCCGCCCGCCGCGCCTACCCCTACTCCGGCACAGATGCAGGCCAAAGCGCGGGCCCAAGCAGCTCAGCAGACCCGGGCACAAGCTCAGATCGCTCAGACCGCCGGCATTCACCCCTCGTTCATGAACGAAATGCCCGACCTGCGAGAAACCACGGACGACGACCCGGCCACGGTCAAGAGCCGCGAGGAATTCACCACGGTGTATGACATCATCGACCAGCTCGAGGCGGCACTGGGCGAAGCGAAGTCCAGCATATTCGCCCCCGGCATGGTGAAGGTTGACCGCGACGAATTCACCGACCAGCTTTCCGAGTTGAAGAAAATGCTGCCGGTGCAGTTGGAGCGCGCCTCCGCCCTCATGCGCGAGGCCGAGCGCCGTCTGGAATCGGCACAGACCCAGTCCAACGCCATCGTCGCCTCCGCACAAAGCCGCGCAGCCGACATGATCAAGGACGCCAACGAACAGGCACAGTTCCTGGCTGGCCAAGAGAACGTCACCGAGCTTGCACGGCAGAAAGCGCGCGCGATTCTTGACCAGGCACAGACCAAGGCCGACCATCTGACCCATGGCGCGGACCAGTACTGCACTACGGTGATGGAAGGGCTGTCCCAGCAGCTCGGCAAACTCAGTCAGGATGTGCAGGCCGGTCTTAACGTGCTGGAAGAGCGCCAGCGCGCGGCCGGCGAACAGATGCCGCACCTGACGCTGAACGACTATCCCGAAGCCCAGTAACGCCAGCAACATCAGTAACGCGAATAACGCCAGTAACGAATAACTCCAGCCAACATACGAAAGGCACCAAGAACATACCATGGCACGAGTTGAAGATTCCCCGTGGGCCATTCCGGTAGCGCAGATTGCTTCGCGCGCCGGTCAATCCAAGCCGATTGACGCCGATTTCCCGGCACCTTCCGGCATTGGCGACAGCATTGTCGGCATCAAGGAAGGTGAGCCCGTACACGTGAGCGGGCAGTTCGATTCGATTGTGGACGGCCTGATCTTCACCGGCCGCCTGGTCGCGCCATTCGTCAGCGAGTGCACGCGCTGCCTGAAGCCGATTGACGAGGACTGGCCGGTTGATGTGACGGTGTTCTTCCCGTACGAGTCGGGTCAGGACAAGGCCAACGGCAAGGGCGGCAAGAACAAGAAGGACGACGAGATCGACATCATCGCCGGCGAGGACGAGTCGGAAGACACGTATCCGCTGCTGGAGAACGGCGCATTCGCGGACATCGAGGCGATGATCCGCGACACGCTGGTCGAATCGCTGCCGTTGCAGCCACTGTGCCGACCGGACTGCAAGGGTCTGTGCTCGCAGTGCGGTGCCGATCTGAACGAGGATCCCGAACATCATCACGATGTGACGGATATCCGTTTCGCCGGATTGACGGGGCTCAAGGCCCGGCTCGAGGCCGAGCAGAACGGCGAGCAGGCCGAGTGACGCGCGCCTGAACGAAGTTTGTACGAACCGTGCGTTAAGATAACGGACGCTTAAGCTCAATTGTTCGAACGAAATAGAGGATACTCAAATGGCACTGCCTAAGTACAAGACCTCGCGCGCCAACACGCACTCGCGTCGCGCGAACTGGAAGGCCACCGCTGCTGCGACCGTGAACTGCCCGAACTGTGGCGCTCCGGCCCTGCCGCACATGGCTTGCCCGAGCTGCGGTAACTACCGCGGCCGCACCTACCGCTCCGCCATCCAGCCGGCTCACACCAAGTGAGTCCTGCGATAACGGCTTGAATGAAGGCCCTGCCATCGACGGGTGGCGGGGCCTTCGCATAAGTGCACCATTACGTACACCATCGCATCGCAAACAACACAACACAACACAACACAACACATCACCATCGCGTGAAGGACCATACAACAATCATGAGCAATGAAACCCCACAGCAGCCGACGCCGGCCAACGAGCTTCTTGAAGCGTTGGGCACCACTCTTAGCCCGGATCTGCTCGTGCAGGCACTCACCCACCGTTCCTTCTCGCATGAGCACCCCGGCGTGGCCAATTACGAACGCCTCGAATTCCTGGGAGACGCGGTGCTCGAATTGGTCTCCACTGAAACGCTGTTCACCATTCACCCGGATATGACCGAGGGGCAACTGGCCAAGATGCGCGCCAAGGCCGTCTCCGAAGACGCGCTGAGCGCCATCGCCAAAACCAAGCTCAAGGTGGGCCCCTACATTCTGCTGGGTCACGGGGAAGCCGAGCAGGGCGGCGCGGAGAAGAACTCCATTCTGTGCGACATCGTGGAATCGCTCATCGGCGCGACCTTCCTGGAACACGGCATCGACGAGGCACGCAAGGTGATTCACCGGCTTATTGACGACACGCTCGCCGAAGTGGCCACCGAGGGCCCGGCACTTGACTGGAAGACCTCGCTGACCGTCAAGGCGCACGGCCTCGGCAAGGATGAGCCGGTCTACCATATGGAGGTCTCCGGACCGGAATACGCGCAGATCTTCACCGCGCGCGTCTCATTGGGCGAGAACGGCGACATCATCGGCATCGGTAAGGGCTCCAGCAAGCGTAAGGCGCAGCTGGCGGCCGCCGAAGCGGGCTGGAAGTCACTGGACTCGCTCAAGACGCGGACTAAGTAAGCCCGCTGTCGGATTTGCGAATAGACTAATACCAACATGAGCGACGAGTCGCGCCGGGGCCACAAGTCTCGGGGAAGCGACTGGAATCAGACACGCGGGCACCCGGCCCCATCCCAAGGTCGGGCAGGTTCGCGACAAAATCTATGAGGTGAGAGGAATCATGGCTTTACCCACGCCTTTGCAGGCATTCAGCGGTGTGCCGAAAATCAACACGGCCCCCGATAAGCAGACTATCGTCGATGGCGAGAAGATGACTGGCGCCCAGGCGCTGATTCGTTCGCTGGAGGACCTCGGCGTCGAGGACGTCTTCGGCATTCCTGGCGGCGCGATTCTGCCCGTCTACCACGAGATCAAAGACAACACGAAGTTCCGCTTCGTGCTTATGCGCCACGAGCAGGCCGCCGGCCACGCCGCCGAAGGCTACGCACTGGCCACTGGCAAGGTGGGCGTGTGCATCGTGACTTCCGGCCCGGGTGCCACGAACGTGGTCACGGCCATTGCGGACGCGAACATGGACTCCGTGCCCATGGTCGTGATTACCGGTCAGGTGGGCGTGCAGGCCATCGGCACTGATGCCTTCCAGGAGGCGGATATCGTGGGCATCACCTACCCGGTGTCCAAGCACTCCTTCCTCGTGACCCGCGCGCAGGACATTCCTCGCGTGCTTTCCGAGGCGTACTACATCGCCAACACCGGCCGCCCCGGCCCGGTGGTCGTGGATCTGACCAAGACCGCACAGACCGGCGACATGTACTACTCATGGCCGCAGCGCATGATTCTGCCCGGCTACAACCCCACCACCAAGGCGCACGGCCGTGTGCTGTCCGACGCGGCGAAGCTGTTCTCTCAGTCGTACCGCCCGGTGCTGTATGTAGGTGGCGGCGCCGCCCGCTCCAACGCCGGCGCACAGGTCAAGGCTCTGGCCGACCTGACCGGCGCTCCCGTGGTCACGACCCTGCCCGCACGCGGCATCATTCCCGACTCCGACCCGAAGAACCTCGGCATGCTAGGCATGCACGGTACGATTGCCGCAACCGGCGCCGTGCAGCGCGCTGACCTGCTTGTGGCCATCGGTGCACGTTTCGACGACCGTGTGACCGGTAAGCTCGACGCCTTCGCACCGACCGCCCGCGTGATTCACATTGACATCGACCCGGCTGAAATCGGCAAGAACCGTCAGCCCGACGTGCCGATCGTGGGCGATGTGGCTACCGTGCTCGACGACTTGATTCCCGAAATCCAGCGCACGCAGGCCATTCAGGGCAAGCCGAATCTGGCCCCCTGGTGGAAGGCGATCGACGGCTGGCGCGAGGAATACCCGATGACGTGGGATGAGCCGACCGACGGCTCGCTGGCCCCGCAGTGGGTCATCAAGAAGCTCTCTGAGATGGCCGATCCGTCCACCATCTGGGTGACCGGTGTGGGCCAGCACCAGATGTGGGCCTCGCAGTTCATCGATTTTGAGAACCAGCACGCTTGGATCTCCTCCGGAGGCCTCGGCACGATGGGCTACGGCCTGCCAGCCGCCATCGGCGCATCCGTGGGCTCGGCCCGCGAGTTCGAGGGCAAGAAGCCGGTGTGGCTGATCGATGGTGACGGTTCCTTCCAGATGACCTCTGAGGAGCTGGCCGCCGCGTTCCTGGACCACGCTCCGGTGAAGATCGCGATTCTGAACAACTCCGTATACGGCATGGTCCGTCAGTGGCAGACGCTGTTCTACGAGCACCACTACTCGCAGACCAACCTGCTCGATGGTGAAGCGCACGGTGCCGATGGTGCGTCGGCACTGGCCGACGGCGATGCGCCGCTCGAAGTGCCTGATTTCATCAAGTTGGCCGAGGCATACGGCTGCGTGGGTATCCGCGCGTTCACCGAGGAAGAGGCGATTGCCGCCATCGAAAAGGCGAACCAGATCAACGACCGCCCGGTGCTGATCGACTTCCGCGTGTGGAAGGATGCGATGGTGTGGCCGATGGTGGCCGCCGGCGTCCCCAACGACGAGGTGACGTACAAGCCCGGCATCAAGCCGCTGGCTGGCGGCACCCCGGCTCCGGGAACCGGTCCGGACGAGCATGCGACCGGCGTGTTCGAGCACGAGACCGCCGCTGCCACTGCGAGCGAGCACTGAGGAGAGGAGAACACTCATGGCTAACTATCCTGCATCCCAGCCTGGTTCCCAGCGTCATACGCTGTCCGTGCTGGTGGAGAACCGCCCAGGCGTGCTGGCGCGTATCGCCGGCCTGTTCGCCCGCCGTGCATTCAACATCAACTCGCTGTCCGTCTCCCCCACCGAGCGTCCGGACATCTCACGCGTCACGGTGACCGCCGACGTGGAGGCCGTGCCGCTGGAGCAGATCATCAAGCAGCTCAACAAGCTGCTGCATGTGCTCAAAATCGTGGAACTCGACCCGAACTCCACCGTGGAACGCGAACTGGTGCTCATCAAGGTGGCCGCCGACGAATCCAACCGTTCCGACGTGCTGGAGATCGTGCGCCTCTTCCGCGTGCGTGTGGTGGACGTGAATCCGGAATCGCTGACCATTGAGGCCACCGGTGCCGAAGGCAAGATCGACGCCCTGCTGGGGCTTTTGGAGCATTACGGCGTCATCGAGCTGGTGCGCTCCGGTGCCGTAGCCGTGACCCGCGGCCCGCGCGCCCTGAGCGAAAAGGTCGTCGGTTCCGAGGTTACTGGGCGCTGATTCGGCGACTGCGGGGAGACTCAGTCCAAGCTCAAAAGGCGGATGTGCATGATGCATATCCGCCTTTTTCATGCGTGCATACCTCGTCACCCGTACTGCAAGCAAAACGACAGCACCTCATGCTAGCATTATGACAGCAACAAGGAGGTGCATCATGGCAACATTAACCATCCGAAAAATACCAGATGAGCAGATTCAACAGCTCAAAGAAGTGGCTGAGAAAAACAACCGCTCCATGGAATCTCAGGTGCGATCCATTCTTGAAGAATGGCTGGCTGGCACGGTGGCGCATGAAATCACGCGAAAGACCAATTTCTATGACGAGATCCGCGAATTCATGAAGAACATGGATTTTGAGGGACTCGACAAGGGGGAACTCCCACTATCCGAGCGAAATTCCGCCGATTTCCGACCGCCAGTATCTTTTGAATAGGAATCGACCATGATTATTCTGGACACCAACGTCATCAGCGAAATCATCAAGAAACAGCCAGACGAACACGTTGCCAATTGGCTGAGGAACCAAGATACGAGCAATTTGGCAACCACCGCCATCACCGTCGCCGAGTTGTTGGCCGGAATATGTCGCATGCCTGAAGGCAAACGACGAAAGTACACAGATACGACCGTCAAGCTGGCGCTTATGACATTAGAGGACAGGACGTTCGCATTTGACACTCGGGCAGCTGCGGATTATGCCCATATCCTTGTCGAACGCGAACGCAGGGGCACACCTACCAGTATTCAAGACGCCATGATTGCGGCAATTGCCTGTTCCTGGGATGCGGCCATAGCCACGCGCAATATCAAGGACTTCGAAGGCACTGGCGTGGAACTGATTAATCCGTGGGAGTTTGCATAGCGGGAGGCCCCGGCAAACTGCCGAGGCCTTGTGAACGTTACGGTTTCTCCCGCTACTCCAATTGTTCGGAGAGTTCGAGCCATTCGGCTTCGAGATCATCGCTTTCAGTATTGACGGCGGTGAGTTGTTCATTGAGCTTGTTGAGACCCTCGTAGTCGCTCGGGTCATGGGCGGCCATCTGCGCCTCAAGTTCGGTCTTCTGCTCTTCGAGCTTAGCGAGCTTACGTTCGATGGCGTTTACGCGCTTGGATGCTTCGTGGAAGGCCTTGCCGGTGAGCTTCGAGGTGGAGTCCTCACCGTTATTGGCTCCCTCTGACGAGGGAGCTGTCCGCGAAGCGGACTGAGGGAGAGATGCAGCAGCATTGACGGCGGCCGCCTTACCCTTACCAGACTTCGCCGAGCTGCTACCGGTGCCCGCGAAGCCAGGCGCGTCAGCCGGCAATCCCTTGCCGTTCTTAATAGCCTCGACCATATCGAGGTAGTCCTGCACGCCGCCGGGCAGATGGCGTACCTTGCCGCCAATCAGCGCGAACTGCTGATCGGTGACGCGCTCCAGCAGGTACCGGTCGTGGGATACGACGATCAACGTGCCCGGCCAAGTATCGAGCAAATCCTCCATGACGGCGAGCATATCGGTGTCCAGATCGTTGCCGGGCTCGTCCATGATGAGCACGTTCGGCTCGTCAAGCAGAATCAGCAGCAGTTGCATGCGGCGCTTCTGACCACCGGAGAGGTCGCGAATCGGCGTCATCAGCTGGGCGGATTCGAAGCCGAGCCGTTCCATGAGCTGGCCGGGCGTCACTTCCTTGCCATCCACAATGTAGCTCGGCTTATAGCGGGAAAGCACTTCCTTGATCTTGTACTTGCCGAGCTTCTCCAGCTCATCGAGGCGCTGCGAGAGCACCGCGAACTTCACCGTCTTGCCAATGTTCACATGGCCTGCGGTCGGGGTGAGCGTGCCATCAATCAACTTAAGCAGCGTGGACTTGCCGGCACCATTCGCACCGACGATGCCGAAGCGGTCGCCCGGGCCAATCAGCCAAGTCACATCGTCAAGAATCTCGCGGCCGGAAACCGTCACCTTGCGTGCAGCCGAGGTGACACCGGCTGCAGCAGTGTCATCATCCGAATCCGTTGCAGCAGTGTCACCGCCGATGGTTTCACCACCCGTGTTCATGCGACGAACCTCGCGATCGTCAGCAAGCTGCGGATTGCCGCTCTCAGCCTCGGCCTTCTTACGCGCTTCCTCAGCGGCCTCGACGGCTTCCGGCACGCTGGCGTCCACCAGGCGCGGGTCAGTCATGTCGGTGACCGCCACCTCAACGGAACCGTGCAGCTGCGGCTCGGCGTACATGGCGTTGACCACATCCATGCGGGAAGCGGACGCGGAGAGCGCCGCCACATCCGGGTCGATATCGGCCATGCCCTGCGGTTTTTCGAAAATCTGCGTCACGTCGACCAAATCGACCACCTGTTTGCCGAGACGTGAGGTGGCCATCTGCTTCAATTCAAGTGTGTTACGCATCGGCGGCACATCGGCAATCAATTCGCGTGCGGTCTTGACGTGGAACTTCTGCTTGGTGGAGCGGGCGCGAGCACCACGGGAAAGCCATGCGAGCTCCTTGCGAGCCAGATTGCGGCGCTTGGTTTCGCGCACATCGGCTTGGCGATCGCGTTCCACGCGCTGCAGCATATATGCGGAATAGCCGCCCTCGAACGGCTCGATCACGCCATCGTGGACTTCCCACATCGATTCGCAGACCTCGTCCAAGAACCAGCGATCGTGGGTCACGAGCAACAGAGCGCCCTGGCCTTTGGACCAGCGGTTCTTCAAATGCTCGGCAAGCCAGTGGATAGTGACCACGTCGAGATGGTTGGTGGGCTCGTCAAGTGCGAGAATATCCCAATCCTTGAGCAGCAGTCGGGCCAAATCGGCGCGGCGACGCTGACCGCCGGACAAGGAGCCGACCTTGGCATCCAGACTCATGCCGCCGAGCAATGCCTCGACGATCTCACGGGAAGTGTTATCGGACGCCCATTCGTAGTCGGCGCGCCCCTCAAGTGCGGCTTCGCGAATGGTGGCGTTGTCATCAAGGGAATCACGCTGGTCAAGCATGCCGAACGTGAGTCCGCCGCGCTTCGTCACGCGGCCGGAATCCGGCTCCTGAGCACCGCGGAACAGATGCAGCAACGTGGATTTGCCGTCGCCGTTCTTGCCGACGATGCCGATGCGGTCGCCCTCGAAAACACCTTGCGTCACATCGGTGAAGATGGTTTTGGTGGCGAAGGCAAGCGAAACGTGTTCCAGTCCAATGTCATAAGTCGGCATGACTCACCAATGTAGCGCCACGCTTGCCCAGCGGCGGCCCGCAAACGTTATTCGTTCAGCGTCTGAGCGTAGGAGCTGCAGCGGGCCGCAAAACCGGAGAACACTTGCTCGGCGAGCGGATGCAGTAGCTGATCGTATTGGGCGAATTGCTCGCGCAATTGGGACTTGGACCCACCCGCGGCCTTGAGATCCTTGACCATGCTCGGCTCATCCAGCCATTCGTCCAGCAGCGAGCCGCACACCTCAAGATGGAACTGCATGCCCAGCGCGGATCCCAGTCGGAATGCCTGCACCTTGGTGGAAGACGAACGCGCCAGCAGCTGGCCTCCCTCGGGCAAACCCACCACGTCGTTATGCCAGTGCAACACCGTCAGCTGCTTATCCCACATGGAGAAGAAGTCATGCTTGTCCACACGCTTGATCGGCGCGAACCCAATCTCCGGCGCATCGCCCTTGCGCAGCTGCGCACCAAGCGCAGTGGCGATAATCTGATGCCCCAGGCATACACCGAGAATCGGCTTGCCTGAAGCCACGGCGGCACGCGCCAACTTGGCTTCCGTCTTCAGCCCCGGATACTTGTCGTAATCAAGCGCTCCCATAGGTCCACCCATGATTACCACGCCAGCCAGTTCGCCGAAATCAGGCAAGTCCGGTTTCTTTTTGTCGACGATATTCATCGTCACCGTCTCAAGACCGATGTCCTCGAGGTTCGACAATATGCGTCCCGGGCGTTCCCATGGGACATGTTGCAAAATGAGCACTTGTGGTGTGGCCATGACTTCTATTGTGGCACGAGCGTTCCCCGTTTGCGTAACGAGCAGGGCAAATCCATGAATCTCGCAGTTTCCGCAGCGGTCAAAGACGTGTTCTCGCGAGACTGTTGTCCTGCTTCTCATCCGTCTGTCACCTCGTTCGGGCCCCGCCTGTGAAGCGTTCATCAAGCGCTTCGAGTAACGATTCAGCATGTCTGGTTCGGACCCTACGCTTGAGTGTTATGGGAAACAGCCAAGAACCGCAGGATTTCAACATTTCCATCATGCCTTCAAGCCTGACGCCGGTGCATGTTGCCAAGGCCGCAGAAGGCCTGAATCTGTATGACACCGCCTCGCACCAGGTCAGCCATTTCGTGCCGCTCAAGTCGGGCGAAGTCGGCATTTATGTGTGTGGCGCGACTGTGCAGTCGTCACCGCATATTGGCCATATCCGTGCCGCCGTGGCGTTCGACATCGTGCGCCGCTGGTTTTTGAAGCTCGGCTACAAAGTCACTTTTGTGCGTAATGTGACCGATATCGACGACAAGATTCTCGTTAAGGCCGCGGCCGCAGGCCAGCGTTGGTGGGCCCGCGCCTATTACTACGAGCGCGAATTCACCGAGGCATACAACACGCTCGGCGTACTGCCGCCCACCGTGGAGCCTCGCGCCACCGGCCACATGTCGGACATGATCGACCTGATTCAGCGCATTCTCGACAACGGCCACAGCTATGTGGTCACGGATGCGAACGGCAAGCCCACCGGCAACGTGTACTTCGATGTGGCATCCTGGCCGCATTACGGCGAACTCACCCACCAGAAGCAGACCTCCGAAGTCGATGAGGCCGCCGCCGTGGCCGACCGCATGGGCCCGTCCGTGGACGCCACCGGTGCCGACAAGTACAATCCGGTCGACCCGGCCGACGCCTCCCCCGACAAGCATGATCCGCGTGATTTCGCCCTGTGGAAGGCTCCGAAGGACACCGATCCCGAGGACGCCCGTTGGTCGACACCGTTTGGCGTGGGTCGCCCTGGCTGGCACGTCGAATGCTCTGCCATGTCCCACCGTTACCTGGACGATGGCTTCGACATTCACGGCGGCGGCTTGGATCTGCGCTTCCCCCACCACGAAAACGAAATGGCGCAGACCCGTGCGGCCGGCTACCCCTCCGCTGCGCGCTGGATGCATTCGGCATGGGTGACCGCCAAGGGCGAGAAGATGTCGAAGTCGCTGGGCACCGGCCTGTCCGTGCCGAGCGTGTTGGCTGAGCATTCCGCTTGGGTGGTGCGTTACGCCCTGGGCTCCGTGCAGTACCGGTCGATGCTCGAATGGTCCGATCAGGCGCTGGTCGAGGCGCAGGCCGCATACGACCGCGTCTCGAACTTCATCGAGCGTGCCGGTGTGGCGCTGGGTGGCCAGCCTTCTCGCGAGGAAGTTACTACCGTCTCCGCCGACGATTTGCCCGCCGATTTCGTGGCAGCCATGAATGACGACGTCAATGTGTCTGGTGCAACCGCCGCAATCTTCACTGCCATCCGTTCCGGCAACACGTTGCTTTCACAGCTGGCTGACCGCGCCGATTCCGAAACCGCCAAGGCCGAGGTGCGTGAGGCACTGCTCGCCGTGCGTGCCATGCTCGACACCTTGGGTCTCGACCCGCTGGCCGAGCCGTGGGTGTCCTCCGGCGCTGCCGGCGGTGCCGCTGATGGCACAGCCGAGTCGCCCGAGCATGCAGCGCTGGAGGCACTGATTGCCGAGCAGCTCAACGCCCGTGCCGAAGCTCGCAAGGCCAAGGACTTCGCCAAGGCCGATCAGATTCGCGACGCCCTGACCGAGGCCGGCATCGCCATCGAAGACGGCCCGCAGGGTTCCACTTGGAGTCTGAAGTAGTCGCTTCGAACCCGCCATATCAGTCAAACACGAAGTCCACGTCCACGATGTGCAGGCGCTTGGTGAGCTCCTTTTCCAGCGAGCGCTTGCATTCGATGAGGTCAGCTACATCAATGGTTTCGCCGATGCCGCTCAGATACACGTCAACGGTGTAGTTCATACCGGTCTTGAAGATCAGCGTCTGCTCGTAGTCGGTGTTGGCAGGCAGATGGCGCTGTGCCGCGGCCTCCACGTAGGCGTTGGTTTCATCGTCGTCATGCACGCCGCCGACCAATTCCACGAACGCCTCTTTGAGCACGCTGAGCGGCTCCTTGATGGTCAATGCCACCAAAGCCACGGTGATGAAGAAATCGCCGGTGTAGTGCAGGAAGTCAAGCGGACCGCCGGCCGGTAGCAGCATCAGGAAGATGGCAACTACGCCGATGCCGAACGACATCGATCCGTCGACCAACGTGCTCTTGCACTCGGCGGTGAGCATGGTGCGGAATCGCCGATGGAGCGATTGGAGCGCCGGTAATACGTGTATAGGCTGAAGCACACGATTACGGTCAAGATCTCGTAGATGACCACCGGGCCGGTTTCAATGCGTTCGCCGGACCCGAACACGAAGTAGTCGTACGCTACTCGGCACACGTCAATCAGCGAATACACCAACAACGACATGGTGAAAATGGCCTTGCAAATCGCGTAGATAGGTTCCAGTGCGAACATGCCATTGGGGAAGCGCTCGGTGGTTCGCACCGTGCGCGACGAGAGGTACACCGCCACCATTCCGGACAAGACGGAAATCGCGGTGAAGGAGAAGTCGAGGAACATGGCCTTGAGACCGGTCATGAAGAACACGGCCATGCCGGCTAAGACCTGCAGCACGTTGATGACGATACCAACGATCAGGGCTTTGCGTTCGAGTAGTTTTTGGGTGGGCATCAGTGGGCCTTCCTTATTGCACGGCATGTCTGCGTCGGCCCGAACGTCATGGTTCGGAGCGCACGGCAGTCTGCGTATAAGCGGCGTCCAGCGATTTTCAAAACAGCGTAAGCATTCCAAAAAACACAGGATTCTTTACGATTTCCATGGTATCGGAAGCACTCGATTGGCTTCGCCACGAGCGGACGGCACGGCATTTGCCGTCTGAATGCCCAACATCCCTGACTACTACGCGACACAATCCCCGGAAAGCGTCGTCCCCAACACCGCAATTTCCCGCGTGGCGGCTAGACTGTTGCCCATTATGGCAGCTTTTTCATCTTTGACAGACAGACTCTCGAATGCGTTCAAGCATCTGAAGAGCAAGGGCAAGCTTTCCGAGGCGGATATCGACGGTACGATCCGTGAAATCCGCCGCGCGCTGCTCGACGCCGACGTGGCGCTCGACGTGGTGCGTTCCTTCACCGGCAAGGTGCGTGAGCGCGCACTGGGAACCGAGGTGTCCGACGCACTCAACCCCGCCCAACAGGTGGTGAAAATCGTCAACGAGGAGCTCACCGACGTGCTCGGCCAAGGCGTCGATCGTCCGCTGAACTTCGCGAAGAACCCGCCGACAATCATCATGCTCGCCGGCCTTCAGGGTGCCGGTAAGACCACGCTGGCTGGCAAGCTCGGCTACTGGCTCAAGGATTCCGGCCACACGCCGCTGCTGGTGGCGGCCGATTTGCAGCGTCCGAACGCGGTGACGCAGCTGCAGGTGGTCGGCGAACGCGCCGGCGTGCCCGTCTATGCTCCCGAAAAGGGCGTCCAATCCGATGGCGGCGAGGCCGTCGCAGCTCCGGGCCAGACCTCCGGCGACCCGGTGAAGGTGGCCCGCGATTCCATCGAACTCGCTAAGCAGAAGCTCTACGACACGGTGATCATCGATACCGCCGGTCGTCTGGGCGTGGACGAGGAGCTGATGAAGCAGGCCCGCGACATTCGCGATGCCGTGCACCCCAACGAAATCCTGTTCGTCATCGACGCGATGATCGGCCAGGACGCCGTCAAGACCGCCAAGGCCTTTGACGAGGGCGTGGACTTCACCGGCGTGGTGCTCTCCAAGCTCGATGGCGACGCCCGCGGTGGTGCCGCGCTGTCCGTGGCGTCCGTGACCGGCAAGCCGATCCTGTTCGCCTCCAACGGTGAGGGCCTGAAGGACTTCGAGGTCTTCCACCCGGACCGCATGGCTTCGCGCATCCTCGACATGGGCGACATCATGACGCTCATCGAGCAGGCGCAGAAGCAGTTCGATGAGGAAGAGGCCCGCAAGGCCGCCGAGAAAATCTCCGAAGGTTCCTTCGGCCTGGACGACTTCCTCGATCAGCTGCAGCAGGTGCGCAAGCTGGGCTCGATGAAGTCGCTGCTCGGCATGATTCCGGGCATGGCCCAGCACCGCAAGGAACTCGAGCAGTTCGATGAGAGGGAAATCGACCGCACCGAGGCGATTATTCGCTCGATGACCCCGGCCGAGCGCCGCGATCCGTCGATTATCAATGGTTCCCGCCGCGCCCGTATCGCCTATGGTTCCGGCGTGACGGTTTCTCAGGTGAACGCTTTGCTGCAGCGTTTCGAGCAGGCCGCAAAGATGATGAAGCGCATGTCCAATCGTGGCGGCATGGGCGGCGGCATCCCCGGCTTCGGCGGCCCGGCTATGGGCGGCGGCAAGAAGAAGGGCAAGAACAAAAAGAAGGGCGGCAAGTCCGGCAATCCGATGAAGCGCGAGGCCGAGGAGAAGGCATTGCGCGACAAGCTGGCCGGCAAGTCCTCCGGTTCGACCGGCGGTTCCGCCTTCGCCAAGAAGCCACAGAACCCGGCCCTGCCCGCTGGCCTTGAACAGATGATGGGCAACGTCGACGGTGGCACTGAACTGCCGCCGAACCTCGGCGGAGGCCTTGGCGGACTGTTCGGTCGCTGATCTCACAACTTGGCTCCCCTCGCAGAGGGGAGCCAAGTTATATCTCGGTTCAATTTATATTTCGAAAGGAACTTCCATGACGACAATCCTCAGCGCGGTGGCAATCATCGCACTGTTATGGGCGGCTTTAAGCGCGCTGCCCGCCGGTCTCGAGGCCCGCATGCCGCTTCCGTACATGATTGCCCTGACTCCGCTGTTGTGGGTTCCTTTGATGATTCTGGCCGCGGCTGCCGCATGGCAACATGAATGGACTGCGATGTCGTCGCTTATTGTGGTCGCGCTGATTGCCAGCTCACAGCGCATCAACTACTGGGGTACGTCAATCGACCCAGCCGGCAAACGCAGAGAATCCCACCGTGAAACAGCCCGTGAAACAACTTCGCCGACGCTGTCAAAAAACCATAACAGCAATACATCGAGCACCTCAAACACTCCGAAGGAAGAGCTCGAAACAGTCCCCGATGGGCACCGTGAAACAACGCGTGAAACACTCTCGCCCCAGTTCTCGGTTATGACGATGAATTGTCGATACGGACGCGCCGACGCCGCTGAAATCGTTCGCAATATTCGCAAACGCAATATCAGCGTATTGGCCTTGCAGGAAGTCACCGACGACCTCATCACACGTCTTACCGAAGCCGACATCAACGAACTTCTCCCCTACCATCAGTTCGGAGACGCCAAAGAGACCGATAATGGCGGATTCAACGTGATCTATTCCCGCTACGAGCCGAGCGCAGCGGTGCCCAACGTGGTCTCCATTCCCGCCGCCGACGTTCCCGCCATCACCCTCAAAACCTCCGGTAATCGCACGGTGACGCTTTGTTCGGCTCACCCGAAATCGCCGATGCGCGGCTGCGCGGATTGGTCGGCCGGCATTCTGGGTCTGCGAGAACTCGCCCGTGCAAAATCCGTCAGCAATCGCAATATCGTCGTCGTTATGGGCGATCTCAACTCGAGCACCGACCACCCGAGCTTCCGCGCGTTGCTCAAGTCCGGATTCAAGGACGCAAGCCTGATTCAAGCCGCCGGACCGAACCTCACGTTCCCGCGCTGGCTCAAGTGGCCGCGCATCGAGCTGGATCACGTGCTGTTCACTCCCGGGCTCAAACCGTCCGGCGTGAAGTCGTTTGAGGTCGAGGGCACTGATCATCTGGCCCTGACCGCAACGCTTGCACTGCGATAGCCGGCATTTTCGCGCAACATTCCCGGGAATGTTGCGCACCACACCGCAACCACAGGGCGCCACGCCCAGTCCGGCCCTGCGCGCTATAATGGGCCAGTTATTCGCGCGCGCGTGGCGCCCTCTACACCCCGAGCCGCGAGGACACGTGGATTCCGGCAGGCCATGCCCCACATGGCAAACCGAGAACCCGCACACCTAGCATTACAAGGAGAGCCATTTTGGCAACCAAGATTCGTCTGAAGCGACAGGGCAAGAAGTTCTACGCCTTCTACCGTGTGGTAGTCGTCGATTCCCGCAAGAAGCGTGACGGCAAGGTCATCGAGGAGATCGGTACCTACAACCCCAACACCCAGCCCTCGACCATCCAGATCAAGTCTGACCGCGCTCAGTACTGGCTCGGCGTCGGCGCTCAGCCGTCCGAGCCCGTCTTCAAGCTGCTGAACATCACCGGCGACTGGCAGAAGTACAAGGGCCTTGAAGGTGCCGAAGGCACCCTGAAGACCGTTGAGGCTGGCCCGGACGCCGAGGCCCGCATCGCAGCCGTCGAGAACCAGGCTCAGAAGCTGAAGGCCGCCAAGTCCGAAGCTGCCGCCAAGGCCAAGGCCTCAGCCGAAGCCGCTGCCGCCGCCGAGGAAGCTCCGGCTGAGGCCTGAGCGGAAACGAAAGGCTAGCTATGCTCGCACAGGCTGTGGAACACCTCATCAAGAACATCGTTGATTTTCCCGACGATGTTTCCGTCAAGTCTCATGAGAACGCGCGCGGCGAACTGCTTCGCGTACGCGTGAACCCGGAAGACATCGGCCGTGTGATCGGCCGTGGCGGCCGCACCGCCAACGCGATTCGCACCGTGATTCAGGCACTGTCTGACCACAAGGTCCGCGTTGACATCATGGACGTCCGTCGATAACCGATAAGGAACGATTCACAGCATGGCACAGCAAGACATGCACGACGACCCTCAGCAGCTCGAGTTGCTGAGGGTCGCTCGTATTGGCCGCGCACAGGGCCTGAAGGGCGAAGTCACCGTGCGCCTGTACACCGATGATCCCGAGTGGCGCTTCGAGCCGGACTCCGTGCTCTACAGCCAGGATGGCGAGACCGAGTACATCGTCGAGGGCTCGCGCACGCTCAAGAATCGTTGGATTCTCAAGCTTGAGGGCGTCGACGACCGCAATGCCGCCGAGGCCCTAAACGGCGTAGAACTGTACGGCGAGGTCGACGACGCAGAAGATATGCTCGAAGCCGACGAATGGTATCCCAAGGATCTTATTGGCCTTGAGGCCCGTCTAGTCGAGGGCAACGGTCTGGGACTGCCCGCCGGCCAAGTGGTCGGCAAAGTGGTGGATGTGATCGACTCCCCCGCCCAATCCCTGCTCAAGATTCGTTTGACCGATCCGGTGGTAACCGGACAGAATTCCAAGGGCGAGGATGTAGTCGAAAAGACCGCGTTGGTCCCGTTCGTGGAGGCCTTGGTCCCCGACATCGATCTGGAGGAGCAATACCTCACGCTCGATCCGCCCGGCGGTCTGATTCCCGGGCTGTAAACAGTCTTTCAAACCAATACCGAGTTCCACACTCAATTTATTCCATCGTAAAGGGCGGTCTTTCTGAGATTAGTCTCAGAAAGACCGCCCTTTGATTGCTCCTTAACGTTTATACCGCGTAATATGGCTGAGCCTCACAGATAACCAAATGGGATGCCGAAGCGATCAAGACCCGTACCGATCGGCTGGTATCCGTTGCACTAAAACTACTGCGACTGCAATAAACTATAAAAAATGTGTGACGCTTACACATTTATGATATGATAAATGTGTAAGCGTCACACATTTATGATATGATAAATGTGTAAGCGTCACACATTTATCATAGGATATTCGTCATGAAGCTCCAGCGAAAAGCACTGAAAACGCTCAAGCAGTGGAAGACCACACCTGACCATAAGCCTCTCCTGATCCGTGGCGCACGGCAGACAGGCAAGACATGGCTTGTCAACGAGTTCGCGAATGGACAATACGACAACATCGTCTCGGTTGATTTCATGCAGCGGCCATCCCTATCCGGGATATTCGAGCAGGATCTTGACCCGCAACGAATAATCCGTCAGCTCGAACTCGCCGCCAACCAACGGATACTCCCCGGCAGAACACTGCTCTTCTTTGACGAGATACAGGAAAGTCCGCTCGCGTTGACCTCTCTCAAATACTTCACCGAGCAGGCACCTGACTATGACATCATCGCCACCGGCTCCTACATGGGAATATCCAAGCACGACAAAACCTCTTTTCCTGTAGGAAAAGTCACCATGATGAACCTACATCCGCTCTCCTTCGCCGAATATCTGGACAGCATCGGACAAGACATAATCGCCGACACCATACGTGAAGGCCGGTTCGAGGACATTCCACAAGCTCTCGAACCTCAGATGAATGACCTACTCAAAACATATATGTGGGTCGGCGGCATGCCAGCAGCATTAAGCGCTCACCTGGATAACGGGATTCCGCAGGATGTGCGAACTGTCCAACAAGATATTCTCAACGCCTACGATCTTGATTTTTCCAAGCATGCCGCATATACGCTGGGCGAGCGTATCCGGCTTGTATGGAACACACTGCCATCACAACTTGCCAAGGAGAATCGCAAATTCGTTTACGGTGTTGTCAGGCAAGGAGCCCGCGCCCGCGAATATGAGGAAGCGCTCGCTTGGCTGACGGACTACGGAATCATTACCAAAGTCCCCCGCCTCGATGCTCTGCATATTCCTCTGACCGGATATGAGAGTCTTAACACGTTCAAGATCTATCTGGAAGACACGGGCATACTGGGCGCACTGTCCGGTCTCGACGTGAATACTCTGGTGAACAAGTCGAAGCTCTTTTCCGAATTCAAGGGCGCGTTCGTAGAACAATACGTATGTCAGCAGCTGGTAGCTCAAGGAATCAAACCCCGCTACTGGGCTAACCCAAATCCTCAAGGAAATGCGGAAATAGATTTCGTAATGGAACAGGGAGACGAGGTTTTTCCCATCGAAGTGAAGTCCTCTTCCAATATTCGTGCGAGAAGTCTCTCGTATGTCTGCAACAGATACGGGCTCCACGGTATCCGTATAGGAGAAATAGGCTATAGGAAGCAATCTTGGCTGACGAACATCCCACTTTGGTGCGTGGATGGGCTGGGTGAATATCTCAAACGTCAGATCGAAAAGAGCAGGGAAAATCCAGCGACCATCTGATTCTTTTTCTGATTTTTCGGGTATGTGAAATAGGTGGTTGAGTTTTGGTGATTCTCATACATCAATTCGGGCGAGGATGCCATCGCATATCTCAATGGCGCACTCGAAGAGGATGATCCCGCATTTGTGCAAGATGCGTTCGGTGTAGTCGCACGCGCACGAGGCATGACCAATGTGGCCCGAAAATCCGGCCTCGGCCGCGAATCCTTATATAAGGCGCTTCGCCCGAATTCGCAGCCCTCGTTCAACACCATCATGCGAGTCGCAGACGCACTTGACGCAGAACTCTATTCCCTGCCGAAGCGTAATCGTTCACCCACGAGCCGCGGCGGTGACGCGGGTCATGAAACGGTCGAGGAATTCCGGCACGTTGGCGCCCAATGCGACTTGGGTGTGTTTGTCGGGGTCCTGGAGCCGTGAACGATCGCCGATGGTACGGCCTCGGAACGGGCCCTCGAGATCGACTTGCAAGTTGAACCCGAAGGTCGTGACCAGCGATGGGTCGAGCGCGGCGGCCACGGCCAGCGGGTCGTGCAGTCCACATCCGCGAATCTCCGGCTGGTTCTTCAGGTAGAAGTCGATGTAGTAGTCGGTCATGGTGACGAGGAAGTCGCCGGCCGGCGTCCCCAGAGACGCCCATTCATGGGCTTTCTCACGGGTGAGCGCGGTCTGGTGGGTCACGTCGAGGCCGATCATGGTGGTGCGTGCGCCACACTTGAACAGATAGTCTGCTGCCTCTGGGTCTTGGGAGATGTTCGCTTCGGCGGCCGGGCTTACATTGCCGGGCAGCGTCAACGCACCGCCCATCAACGTCACGTTCACGCCGGAATCCTTCAGGTCCGGAGCGTTGCGGAATACAGTGGCCATGGTGGTCATCGCGCCCGTAGGTACGATAGTCAGGTCCGGGCCGTATTCGCGCGCGGCGGCGATGATGAAATCGACCGCCGAGCCCGGTGCTTCCGGAGCGCGCGGGGAGCCGGGGATGATTGCGCCGCCGATGCCGTTGGGATGGTGGACCGCCACCGAGCCGGGAGTTGGTGCCCACGAAGCGTCCGTTTGCCAGCCGTCCGCGCCGCCGTTCTGCCAGCGCGCGTAGGCCTGGGCCCGCTCGTCTGGTGTGGTGGCACGCATTGTCGGCAGCTTTTCCGGGGCGATGGGATGGTCGGCTCCGGGATAGACCGGAACGTCGTCACGGCCGAACAAGTGCAGCACCGCCAGCGCGTTGCGCGCGGCCAGCGGCACCGCGACATTGCCGTAGGTGGCCGTGATACCGATCAGATCAATCCCGTCGGCACTGCCTAGGGCATATGCGATGGCGAGCGCGTCATCGATGCCGGTATCGAGGTCGAGGATGAGTTTTTTGCGCACAATTATCTCCTTGCGGGACTACCCGGGACTATTCCGGCGACTACCCCTCAGTCTCGCTACGCGAGACAGCTCCCCTGACAAGGGGAGCTGAGAAAGTTCAGCCGAGCTTGGCGAGTTCTTCGGGGGTGAGTTCGAGCTGGTCAGCCTTGAGGGAGTCGAGGATGGTCTCGGGGTGGTGGGCGCCGGGAATCACGAACATGTGGTCGCCCTTGGCGAGCTCCCATGCCAGCACGACCTGCTGGTAGCTCACGCCGTGGGCCGCCGCGACCTCGCGGAATGGGTCGAACTTGGTCTCATCGTAGGGGTGACGGTAGCCGCCGAGCGGGCTCCAGCACACGAAGGCCAAGCCAACCTTGGCGCAGTAGTCGAGCGTGTCCTGGGTCTCCAAGTGAATCGGCGAGTACTGGTTCTGCACGGCCACGAGCTTGTCGCCCAGAATGCCGCGCGCAATGTCGATTTGCTCGATGGAGGCGTTGGAGATACCGGCCTCCTGCGCCACGCCCTCGTCCACCAGCTGCTTGATGGCTTCGACGGACTCGTTGTACGGCACCTTCGGGTCCGGGCGGTGGAAGTACAGCAGGTCGATGGTGTCCACGCCGAGCGCCAGTGCGCTCTCCTTGCCGCGCCGAATCAGGTTCTCCGGGCGACCGTCCACATCCCACGTGGGGCGGCCGTCGGTGAAGTTGCGGAAGTGGCCCACCTTGGTGGCCACCAGCACCTCGTCCTTCGGCCCCTTCCAGGTCTCAAGGGCCTCGCGCACCAGCTTTTCACCGGTCTGTTCTTCGACGCCGGAGCAGTAGTAGGCCCAAGCGGTGTCGATGTGGCGGCAGCCGGCGTCCAGCGAGGCATGCAGGGTTTCGATGCCGACCTCGTGGCCGCGATTGTTTTCGATGGTCAGCGGCATTTCGCCGTGGCCGATGGCGGTGGTGGAGAACGGTCCGAGGTTACGGAACAATGCCATGGTGATTCCCTTCGTGAAACTTATGGAAACTCGATATCCACGATCAAGCCTAAGCATCCCGTTGGATTTCACACTCTCGGCCTGCCCGCACAATCAATCTATGAAATTTCCGCAACTTCACGGAATAGAAAACGCAACTTACTCATACCCAGTTCAGCGAAAACGAGGGGCCGGAACCCCATGGATTCCGGCTGTTCCGCTGATAGATCAGTGGCCTCGTCTGAGACTCATTCCCAGCAATACCAGTGCGGCAATGATGATGGCCGTCGACCACCCCTGTCCAACTTGATTGGCCAGGGCGATCAACAGGCCGGTCATCAGACCTTCCCGGTATTGCCGGTCTTGTCTCGGACGGTTGTCATGGTCGTTGCCTACCATGAGAACCTCCTCTTGAATTTTGAGACGTCATTATGCCGGTTGACACAACGACACCGCGCCAAAGTGCCACGCTAGTAGACCTTGGTTTGGTCAGTCCAGTGTACTGGTGAGCTTCGATGGAGGCTGGTATGCTGTGTTGTAGCAGAAAGGTCACGCTAGCTTCGAGGCAATCTTCTCGGCGGCGCCACAGACTTTCGCCCCGTTGGACCTGACTGTTGAGGTTTCCTCACCTCGATTTTGAGAGAAAGGCCCGATGTCTTATGACACCGGGCCTTTTACTTTCAAAGCTATAGGGACTTTCAGAAGCACACCGCTTACCGCCCGCCGAACGAACCGCCGCCGAATCCGCCGCCATCCGAGAAACTGCCGTCGAACCCGCCGCTGGACGCCGACGCTGGGGTTGCGCCGCGAATCGTGGCGCTGATCTCGTTGAATCCGGAGCCTAGCTGCGCACCGAAATCGAGGATGCCCGCCAAAGCTGGCACCCAGATGGTCGGAGCCTGCCGTACCGACACCAGAACCAAGGCCAGTGCCATTGCCAGTACCCGTCCGCGACGAGTCATCATAAGTAGCGCCGATCGACCCATAGCGGAAGTTCCAATACACCAGCGAGTCAGTGGCATTGCCGTCCAACCAGTCAGGGTTCTGGATTTGCGGATATGCCTTGGCCAGCTCCCTCAGCGTCCGTTTGGACATGCCCATCGCCGTGGCATAGACCAAGTACTGGTCCCACAACGCCAAATCCACGGATCCACGATCGGAGAAGTCGCTGAAATCCGCCAGATACCGGCAGAATCCCAACACCTGCTTGCCATATTGCTGTGCGCCAAACCATAGGAATTTCTACGACGAATCCAATCGCCGACCGGCACCGTATTGTCGCTCGCAATCGGCTCCCACTGGAAGCGGGCGATGTCCTTGTACAGCGTGGTGACGCCCACGAACGTCATGGTCACGTCGAACTTCATGCTGCGCGCCGACCGAGTGGCCGGGATGTTCCAGCCAATCTCCAAATCCTTTACCCGCTTGCCAACCTGCCCTTGGTCATATTTTCGGTATTCGGCCCGGGTGCGATATATCGGAATGCCGTCCGTCTCCGGCTTATATACAGATGAAGGCCGCTCGGCGTAACTGCCGAACGGCCTTCATCTTGTGACTTGCTCGTCTAGCCACCGGTCTCAGCCTAGTGTCGGACTGCCGGAAGGTAGTCCAACATCTCAGCCGAGATGCGCATCACACCAGGCGATTTACCTCACTTGGAGTGGCGTCCCTGCGAACCCAGACGGGATCCCATGGCCTCCTTGCGTTGGGCGAGTACCATGATCAGTCCACCACCGAGCAACAGGATCATCGCGATGCCCATATTCAACGTATTCGAACCGGTCTCGGACAGCGGCAGCGTATACGTGTTCTCGAACGCCGGCGCCTTGTGGTCCGCGCCGAACAGGCCGGACGAATAGGATGCCGTGGCGCTCATCGTGCCATCGAGATTATCGACCACACTCACCTTCGCCGTATACACCGTCTTGTCGTAAGCAACACCAGTGGCCTTGCCCGCGACCTCACGGATCGTATACGTGTACTCGCCGGCCTTATCGAACGTGACCGGAGCGAACACGACCTTGCCGTTGGCCGAGTTCTTCACGGTCCCGACGGTCTTGCCATCCGCATCACGCAGCTCAAACCGGAACTCGCCATCCTTCAAAGCACGACCCTTGAGCGTCTTGGTCGCGCCGAACGCGAAGGTAGTAGGCGCAGGCTGGTAGGTGTTCGCAATCACTGCGGTTGGATGGCCATCCTGATTCGGCACGGCCTCAGTCTTGCCACCGGAAGTCTTGTCCATCTTCACGGAAGCGACGAGGTTGCCGGTGCCATTATCCCGCACGGTGACCGTCGCCGTGTATAGCTCGTTCGAGTAGGAGACACCCGGAATCTGCTGTGCCTGTGCCGGCGCGACCTCACTGATGTGATACACGTACGTACCGGCCCGCGAGTAGCTAATCTCGCCGAAGCCAAATGTGTTGCCATCGGTCACGGTCTTGGTGAGCTCACCGTTAGCCGCGCCCTCAGGCATCGGAGCATTATCAGCTGCCGCAAGCTTGAAGTCGAAGCTGTCGCCATCCTGCCATGCACGACCGTCAAGCTTCTTCTGCGCGTACAGCTGGGCCGTCGCCTTGGCTTCGGCAGGCTTGCGCTTGTCGTAGACGTTATACGTCTGATTCGCGGAAGGCGTGATGCCGTGGTCCTTCGCCTGCTTGAGCGCCGTGTCGTATGCGTCCTTGTCCGTGCCCTTGAGCATGACATAATGCAGGCTCGGGTCAAGTTCGTAGGAGGTCGGAGCTGCGGTTTCCACAAAGAAGTACAGCACGTTGGTCTCGAGCGGGCTCTTGGTGCTGCCGAATGTGACGATGCCATCGACGTTGGTGGTGCCGTCCAGCACCTTCTTCGACGCATCGCGCACCTGCTTGTCGCTCACCGTGCCGGCAGGCAGCTTGCTCATATCGACCTTGTGCAGTTCGAACTTCGCACCTTGCAGCGAATGGCTCGGATCGGAGGCGTCGGCCTTGTTGATCTGGAGCGTACCCGCCGTGCCCGCGGTGCCGGCACCCGCGTTGTAGATGGTCCAGTCGTTTTCGGTGGTGGAGGAACCCTCTTCCATGCCACTCAACTGGGCGGTGTTCGACAGGTGCACCTTGTCACCGACTTTCCCGGAGGGGATGACCTCGTATTCAACGGTGATCGGGGTGGAATCCGGCAAATCGATGGTCAACTTGGTGGTGGGGTTGCCGTCCTTGTCCTTGACGCTGTCCACCGTCACCTTCGCCGTCACGATGGCACCCGTCAGCGAGTTGGTGATTTTCAGCGACGGGTTGACGAAGGTGGCTTTGGCGTCCATCACATCGGTGAGCGTGAGGGTGTCGTTGTTCTTGATGAGGTCGGCACCTTGCGGGTTCACCTTGATGGTGTACTCGATGTGGTTCGAGTTGCTGACCTGCGCGCCGCTCTTGTCGATCACATCGGTTGTGCCATTGACCGTGGCGTCGCTGCTGCCGAAGTTCGTGGAGCCGGAGCCCGCCTCGGCATGGTTGGAGAAGACCACGTCCTTGCCGGTGGATTTGGCGACGGTCTTGTAGGTGACTTCGGCGTAGGCGAAGCAGGTGCCGTCATCTCGCGTGAGGCCTTTGGTGTCGATGGAGAAGTTCAGCGTACCACCGGTGATGGTGGGGGTAATCCCTCCCTCCGCCGTATGTGGCCGCAAGTCCGTACGGGCACTATATGTTGCTGAACCGGGCACATAGCTCATGCCCTTAGGCAGCGTGTCGGTAATGGTGATGGGCTGACCCGCCACATCGACCTTGCCATGGCTATTACTATTATCCGACTGATCGATATTGGCCTTCACCGTCCATGTGGCCACCCATGCGCCCACGGTGGTGTCGGCGGGATCAACATCGCTCCACTTGAAGTTCTTGTCCCACGTCATGTTGCCGGACTTCTCGACCAGATTGCTCTTCTCGATGTTGTACTGGGCGCTGGCGGACGTCGTCTTGCCATTCAGCTTCACCTGTGCGGTGTTGCCGTAATAGCCAGGAGCGGTGTCGCCGATGGTCCAGTAGGTCACCCTCACGTCCGCGGAACCGATGGCGCCGCGAATGTCGGCGGAATCCTTGAACGTGATGTTGATGCTCTTCTTTTCGTAGGTGAGCGTGTAATCAGTGCCTTCAACAAGGGTCTTGCTGCCCAGCGTGAGCACGGGCTTCTTATCCGTGTCGAACGTGATACCCGAGCCAGCGCCCCGCAGGCCGTTGTCGATGAATTCGATCTTGGTGGGGATGGTGCCCTTATCCATCAACGACATCTTGACCAGCGACGACCATTCCACCTTGCCGTCGGTTGCGGCGGTGTTCTTGTCGATCTGCTTGGTGACGTACGTCTTGGTATCGGTCGGCTGGAACGACCCCTCGCTGGAGCCACCGGGTTTGCCCTCATCGGGCGGGGTGACCTCGCCCTTGTTGGTGACCTTGTCCATGGAGGAAGGGTCATCGAGTTTGGTGTGATAGCGGATCACATACTGCTTCTTGCCCGCGTCCTTGCCGAATGTGTACCTGAAGCTCTTGGCGGTATCAGCAATCGTGCCGGTGTCAATGACCTTCCAGTTATCACTGGGATCAACGACTTCAAACGTGCCCTTGTAATGCTGACCGCCTTTAAGCGTATCCGTGAAGACGTAACCGACCATGTCCGCCTTCAGGTTGCCGGAGTTGAGCGTCACTTCCCACGCGATGTCGTCCGCGGTGCCGGTGCCGTCCTTCTTGCTAATCATGTTGTAGCTGAACTGCGGCGTGGTGTCATCCTCGCCGGGCTTCTCGGAGCCTTCCCAGGTCCACTGCGCGGTGTTCTTGGCGTCATTGAGCTTGCCGCCAGCGAGCAGCGTCTGCTTTGCCGCGTCGCTCAGGTCGGCGGTGTAGGTCAGCGTGTGCGTGCCGGTCTTGAGGTCGCCAAGCGTGACCGTGGCCGCCTGCCCGTTGATGGACACATTACCGGCGGGCAATGCCGTGCCGTCGAGCGCGAATGAACCGTTCCGGAATACGAAGTTGCTGCCCATCGTATCGGTGACGACCACGTTCTTGGCATAGAATTCGTTATTCAGCGCAACGGAGAAGGTCACGGTGCCGTCGTCGTTGAGTTTCCACGTCTTCTTGCCGCCCAGTTCGGACTTGTCGGTGACGATGGTGACGTCGCCCTTGATGTCAGGGAAATGCACCTTGGTCTTGTCCCCGGTCCCGCCCGACTTGTCGTTCAGCGTGAGGTCGAAGTTCACGAACGCGGAGATGTCCGAGGTGTGCTTCTTCAACCAATCCTCGTTGTACTTGAATGTCGCCACGCCACCTTTGATCGACCAGGTGCCGGCCAACGCATCGTCGGCGTACAGGTCGGTGTCCTCGACGTTCTTCACATCGATATTATCGGGGAAGGTGTAGCTGACATTCGGTTTGTCCAACGTCGGCTTGTCAGCGTCACTGAACTTGATGGTCACCTTGCCGTACAGCGTATCGCCCGGCTTGAGCTTATCCGTTGCCGGGTCGAACGGCGTGCCCTTATTGTCCTTGTAAAACTCGGCGGTAACCGTACTCGTCGTGCCATCGCCGATGTTATGTGACGGGCTGCTCGGATTGAAATCGGGGATATCAGCCGCATTCGCCACGGATGTGAATCCCACACCGGTGATGAGCAACGCCATTGCTGTAATTAACGCTATACACACGCGGCCTACCGCATTGCCAAACAGACGCATCATAAACTCCTTTCCGTCTTCTCTTGTCAAGACGATAAGGAGATCAACCCACAAACAACCCAATAAGCCTACGTCAATAGGGGCACCCTATCGCCATCGGGCATCAAGAGTAGCCCCCCCCCCCGGTACAAAAAGGAGCTAAAGAAGGGGTAATGCGTATTTAACGACCGCCGAACGAACCACCGCCGGAACCGCCGAACGAGCCGCCGAAACCGGAGCCGCCGCCCGAGCCGAAGCTGGAGAAATCGCCACCGGAATCGGCGGATGGTGCTGCCGCGCTGATGGTCGAGCTGATGTCCGCCAGACCGGAGTTCAGCTGCGAGCCGAGGTCGGAGAATCCGCCGGCAAACGACGTGCCTCCGTAAGCCGGAGCTGGGCCGCCAACGCCTAGGTCCATCTGCCCGGCAGCATCGTGGTCGAATGGACCATTATGACGGTGGCTGTACCAGCCATACGGGCGGTAGTTCCAGTAGAACAACGAGTTGGAGGCGTTGGCATCCAGCCAAGCCGGGTCGTTGACCTGAGGATATGCTTTGGCCAGTTCACGCATCACGCGATCGGAAATGCCAAACGCGGCGGCGTAGACCATATACCAATCCCACAAGGCCAAATCGGCGGCACCCCGGTCGGTGAAGTTGGAGAAGTCTTCCATATAACGCTTAAGGCCCAGAGTCCGGCCGGCGATATCCTGCCCTTGATCAGTGAGCGCGGTCATCGCGCCGGCCATCGAGCAGAACAGTCCGACCAGGAATACCGGCAGCCCGATAAGACCAGCCACCGGGTATCCGATAAAGCTGTTGGCCAGCAGCGAACCAAATCCCAGCACGGCGGCCAATACGCCGGGTAGGATCCATTGCCAGCCCACAGAGCGCGTGGCACCCAGCCGCTGGTATTCCATGCTGCATGCACCGGTGAATTTGCCGAGCTCAATATAGCCGTCTTGCCAGTTCTGGCAGGTCGCCTTCATCTGGTTCAGGTCGAATACCGGGCTGCCCACGCGCTGCGAAATGACGATGAGCAGGTTCAGCAGCGCATCTTCCGATTCACTCAATCCCAACTGTTGCGCGTTGGGTGCCTCATCAATGGCGAGCGGCAGAATCACGATGGTGCTGGTGATGCCTGCCGCATACTGCTTGCCTTGGTCGGCGGCAATCATTTGGCTCAAGCCCACCGGCGTGGCCTGGCTCATGTCGATGCCGCGATACATGTCCGACGGCCCCGGATAAATGGCGATGGCCTTCTTGACGGCGAGCGACAGCATGGTGGCGGTCAGCTGGCGGTCTTCATCGGATTGGCGCGTCGACGGATCGACCACGCGAATCAGACGGGCTGCGGAAGCCGGACTGATGCCGGGCTGGTCGCGCCAGTATTCGACGCTGCCACGGTATTGCGCACGCCGGTTGCTGGAGATCACAGCCCAGATACCCCACGCGCACAACGCGATGCCGAGCACGATGCTGACAATCCAGAACACGAGACGAGCTCTGGCAGCGAATCGTTGCTTGTCGAGCCAGCGCTGCTGTTGCTTATATTCGTCCTGTTTCAGGTCCTTGAGATGATTGCCGGTTCCCTTGCGGGCGATGCCCTTGGCTTTGGCGGCATCGAACGCCGCGACCACATCGAGGTAGTCGCCATTGCGGATGTTGTAGGCCGTGAACGTGTAGCTGCCGTCGCTGTTGCGCTTGGTTTCCGAGGTGCGCTCGGTGTGCAGCCATGCCCATGAGGTTTTGCCGGTGATGCCGTTGGGGAAGTGGACGGTGCCGGTGACCGTGCCGATAGGCACTTGGTTCTTCTTGCCGAACGGCTCCCATTGGAAGGAGGCCACGTCTTTCCATTTGGTGGCCACATCGTGCATGGTGAAGCTCACGTCGAACTTCATGCTGTCGGCCTCGGTGGTGACCGGAATATTCCAGCCGATCTCCACGGTTGTGTTATCTTCGGTGGCGGAGGCGCTGGGCTTGAGGCCATCGGTACCGGGCGTGTATGCCTTTGGATGGTCGCTGCCATCGCTCACATCGGCGACATACCAATGGTTGGCGTAGTCGCTGTTCCATTCCTTGTCGGAAGAGACGTCACTGGGCAGCTTGGGCTCGCTCTGTTGTGCGTAGTTGATGCCGTCGGTGACGTTGCGCACGCTGATATCGCTGATATCGGTCAGGGTGCCGGAGTTCAGCGTGTATTGCTGGAACAGCTGCTTCCACGGCTTGGTGTTGTCGTCACTGTCGGTACGCTCACGCATCTTGACGTCGATATGCTGCGTGACCTTCAAATCACCGTTCGCGGTGGCGGTCACGTCATAGTCCAGTGTGCGGTAGCTGAGGTCGGCCGAATCGCCGAACGCGGAAGTCCCGATTATCGCCAAGGTGATAACTGCCAACACCACCGTGGCAACAATGCTGATGATTCCGGCGCGAATGAATCGTATCCGCATATCTTCCCTCTCTTAAGACAATACGGGCCCGGCCGGCGGCTTACCGGACGGGCCTGAAGCGGGTCAGAACTGGACCTGTGGCACCTGACGGGAAGCGTCATCGGCCTCGAAGTATTGCGCCTGTTCAAAGTGGAACAGACCGGCGATGATGTTCGTCGGCACGGTTTCGATGGCGGTGTTGAGCTTCAGGACCACGTCGTTGTAGAACTGACGGGCGTAGGCGATCTTGTTCTCCAGTTCCTTGAGCTGGTTCTGCAGATCCATGAAGTTCTGGTTGGCTTGCAGCTGCGGATATGCCTCAGCCGTGGCTTGCAGGTTGAACAGGGCGCGGGACAGCTGGTTTTCGGCGGCGGCGCGCTGAGCAGTGGTCGTGCTCGGGTTGCTGGCCGCAGCCACTACGCCGGCGCGGGCGGCGGTCACCTGAGTGAAGACTTCAGACTCGTGGGATGCGTACCCCTTGACGGTATTCACCAGGTTCGGGATGAGGTCGGCGCGCTGCTTCAACTGCACGTCGATTTGCGCCCAACCGTTCTTCACACGGTTCTTCAGCGTCACCAGGTTGTTATAGGCGCTGACGCCCCAACCAATCAAGACAACGATAATTACGACAACGACGATGCTGACGATCAGACCAGTACTCACCTATGCTCCTTTGCTGGACCTTGCTGTGACCATTCTTCCACACTCGCACGTAAACAGAAAATTTATCACAGAGTGTTCATCGTGCGGACTTGTCTTGTACCACTTTACCGCCGTTCTCCCGTCGATCAACCGAAGCGGGAAGTCGCCGCCCAGTCCGACGAAGTATTCCAGCTCGCTCCGTTGCGAGAACGGTAATACTCGGCAATACTCGCGCTGAATATGCGAAAGCCCGCCTTGCGGCGGGCTTTGTCGTTTCTCCTACGCACAAATCATTACGCTGCGCGCAGGAAACGATCAGCCGAACCTTCCAGAGATGTAGCGCTCGGCTTCTTCGTTTTGCGGGTTGTTGAACATCGTGATGGTGTCCGCGAAGTACTCGAGGTGACCGGGCTGGCCCACGGCCTTCAGGTTGAAGAAGGCGGTGTAGTCGGCGATACGGGCGGCCTGCTGCATGTTGTGGGTCACGATCACGATGGTGTAGTCGCTCTTGAGCTCGTTGACCAGATCCTCGACAGCCAGGGTCGAAATCGGGTCCAAAGCGGAGCAGGGCTCATCCATGAGCAGCACCTGCGGGTGGACGGCCACGGCGCGGGCGATGCACAGACGCTGCTGCTGGCCACCGGACAGGCCGATGCCAGGGTTGTCAAGACGGTCCTTGACCTCTTCCCAGAGGTTGGCACCGCGCAGAGCCCACTCGACCAGATCGTCGGCGTCGGACTTGGCCAGGTGGTGGTTGTTCAGGCGCACACCGGCCAGCACGTTCTCGCGGATGGACATGGTCGGGAACGGGTTCGGGCGCTGGAAGACCATGCCGACGTCGCGGCGCACGGCCACCGGATCCACGTCCTTGTCGTACAGGTTCTTGCCTTCGAGCAGCACCTCGCCCTCGACGTGAGCGCCAGGGATGATCTCATGCATACGGTCCAAGGTGCGCAGCACGGTGGACTTGCCGCAGCCGGACGGGCCGATGAAGGAGGTGACCTTGTTCGGCTCGATGTTGATGTTCACATCTTCCACGGCCAGAAAGTCGCCGTAGTAGATGTTCTCGTGGTTGACGTCAATACGTTGTCCCATGATGTTTCCTTATATTTCCTTGTGTTCTTAAGGCTTAGGCTTAGCGATTGGCTTAGCGCTCGGTCTTGACGGCGAAGACCTTCGCCACGATTCGGCCAATGAGGTTCAGCAGCAGCACGATGACGATCAGCACGAGAGCCGCAGCCCACGCACGTTCCATCGGAATCGTGGTCACGCAGGTGGCGTCGGCGTTGGGCGGGCAGTTCGCGCTGAGCTTCGAGTACTCCTGGTAGACGAACACCGGCAGGGTGGTCATCTGGCCGGAGAACAGGTTCATGTTGGTGCTGGAGATGTAGCCGGCGGTCATCAGCAACGGTGCGGTCTCACCAATCACGCGGGCGATGGCCAGAATGGCACCGGAGACGATGCCCGGCAGAGCGGTGCGCAGCACGATCTTGGTAATCGTGCGCTGCTTGGTAACGCCCAGAGCCAAGGAAGCCTCACGCAAATCGTTCGGCACGATCTTGAGCATTTCCTCGCTGGACTTGACCACGGTGGGCAGCATCAGCAGGGAGAGAGCCACGGAGCCTTCGAAACCGTTGATGGTACCGGGGCCCAGCAGAATCATGAACATCGAGAAGGCGAACAGGCCGGCCACGATGGACGGGATGCCGCTCATCACGTCGACGAGCAGGGAGATCGTGGTGGCGAGCTTGCCGCGGTTCGAGTATTCGACCAGGTACACGGCGCACATCAAACCGATCGGAATGGAGATAACCATAGCGCCAGCGGTGATTTCGAGAGTACCGATGATGGCGTGCAGCACGCCGCCGTAACCACCGGACGCGGTCTGGTTGCCACCGACCACACCGGTCATGTTGTAGCTCAGGAAGTTCAGGTTCAGGCGCTTGATGCCGTTGACGATAGTGGTCCACAGCAGGGAGATCAGCGGGATGCAGGCGATCACAAACGCCACCGCGATCAGGACCCACATGAAGTGGTCCATGATATTACGGCGCTGGATGGCGGAACGGGTCGGGCGGAAACGATCGAAGTCGATTTCGGGCGCGCCGTCCATCGGAGTCTTTTCAGTGTTCTCAGCAGCAGTCATCACGCAGTCGCTTTCTCGGTAAGCCTACGGGCGATGAAGTTGACCACGAACGTGATCAGGAACAGAATCAGACCGGTTCCGATCAGCGTGGAGACGCCCAGATCGTTGGCTTCAGGGTACTGTGCGGCAATATTCGCGGCGATGGTCTGGTTCTGCGAGGCCTGCAGCAACTTGATGGAGTAGTTGAGGCCCGGGGACAGGATCATCAACACGGCCATCGTCTCACCAAGCGCGCGGCCGAGAGCCAGCATGGAGGCGGACACGATACCGGACTTGCCGAAGGGCAGCACGGCCAGACGAATCATCTCCCACTTGGTGGCGCCGAGCGCCAGCGCGGCCTCTTCGTGCAGGCGCGGGGTCTGCATGAAGATATCGCGGGACATGGAGGTGATAATCGGCAAAATCATAACGGCGAGCACCACAGCCACGGTGGCGACGGTGCGCGACGGGTTGGCGGCCGGACCCTCGAACAGTGGAATGAAGCCCAGGTGGTTGGCAACCCAGTCCCAGAACGGGTAGATGGCCGGCACCAGAATCAGGCCGCCCCACAAACCGTAGATAACGGACGGGATGGCAGCCAGCAGATCGACCACATAGCTCAGCGCGGTGGCGAGCTTCTTAGGTGCATAATGCGAAATGAACAGCGCAATGCCGATGGACACGAAGAAGGCAATCAGCAGTGCCAGCAAAGACACGAGCACAGTACCGAACAACAGCGGGAGCACGTAGCCCCAGAAGCTGCTGGCCTTGCCGCCGGTAAAGCTGGACACGGTCTGGCTGTTGGCGGCCTGATCGCCACCGATGAGTGGCCAGGCGCGGGAGAACAGGAACAGGAACACAGCGGCAAGTACAACCAGGATCAGGATGCCGCAGGCGGATGCCACACCGCGAAACACCTTGTCGGCGGTCTTGCCACCAACTGGCTGCACAGCCGTTTTGTCTTGCGAACTCACGGATTCTCCTTATATAGGGTGGTTATCAAGTATTCAAGTGGTGCGGTTTTCGTCTGTAACGTTGCCAAACCGTTCGGGTCCTGACCCGCCTTAAGCCGCAGCCGTATGGCTTACGACTGCGGCTTAAAGTTGGCGGCGACTGCTCTTACTACTACAGTCTATCGTTCAGTTGTCAGGTCCAGTCCACACGACCCTTGCGGGCCGACGTCATCACTTGGTCTTGATGGCCTCGATGGACTTGGTGATCTCGGACTTCAGGGAGGAGGGCAGCGGAGCGGTGCCGGCGGCATCCTGAGCGGCCTTCTGGCCCTCGACGGAGGTCACGTAGGTCAGCCAAGCCTTGGCGAACTCAGCCTGCTTGGTGTCCTTGTAGGCCGGGCAGACGATGTCGTAGGAGACCAGGACGATCGGGTAAGCGCCCTCGGCCTCGGTGGCGTGGTTGATCTTGATGACAATGCGGTTGTCACCCTTAACGGTGTCGTCCTGCTTGGAATCCCCAATGACCTTGGAGCCGGCCTCGACGGAAATCTTGTTGTACTTGTCGCCGACCTTGACGGCCACGGTGCCCAGGTCGTCGACCTGGGAGAAGTCAGCGTAGCCGATGGTGCCGTCAGCCTGCTTGACGGTGGAGATCACGCCGGAAGTGCCCTTGGCACCCTGGCCAACCTCGTTCGGCCAGTTCTCGGAGAGGTCGTAGGTCCAGTTGTCAGGGGTGACGTCCTTGAAGTAGGAGACGAAGTTCTGGGTGGTGCCGGACTTATCGGAGCGGTGCACCACGGTGATGGCGGTGTCGGGCAGCTTCAGGTCCTTGTTCTGATCGGCGATGGCCGGATCGTTCCACTTGGTGATCTTGCCGTCGAAGATCTTGGCGATGGTGGCAGCGTCCATGTTGATGTGCTTGCCGGCATCGGAAACGCCCTTGAGGTTGAAGACCACGGCGATCGGGGAGATATAGACCGGGACATCGAAGGCGGTGCCTTCAGTGCACACGGACTTGGACTGCTCAACTTCGTCATCGGCAAGGGTCTTGTCGGAGCCGGCCCAAGCGGTGGCACCGGTCAGGAAGGTCTGCACGCCAGCGCCCGAACCGGACGGGTTGTAGGCGATCTTGGCCTCAGGGTTGGTGCCCTGGAAGCCGGCGATCCAGGCTTCAACGGCGGCCTGCTGAGAGGAGGCGCCGGCGCCCGAGAAGTTGCCGGAGATCGAGGTGGACTTGGAAGCGGAATCGGAGGAGGAGCTGTTGTCGGTCGTGGTGGCGGTGTTATCGCCGCAGGCGGCCACGGAAGCGAGCATCACAATGCCGGACAGAGCGGCAATGGAGCGAACGAGGATGTTCTTCTGCATGATTATTACTTAATCCCTCTATCAACTATTCGCGGGCGGCTCAGCGCTGCCCGGTCAATTCATGACAACTACAAGCGTATTGGTGGTTTCAAGGGCCCAAAACCGAAATCAGTAAACAGAAGATGAACACTTGGATGTTTGTGGGCTACGTTGAGGCTACGTAGTTTTTTGGAGCGGACTCGCCTGCGGCGAGCCCACAATCCACGACAAAAAAGGCGACCCGAAGGCCGCCTTCCATTTACTCCGCGGGAGTATCGATCTTGTATCCGAGACCACGCACGGTAGTCAGATACTTGGGGTGCGCCGGATCTTCCTCGATCTTGGAGCGCACGCGCTTGACATGCACGTCGAGCGTCTTGGTGTCGCCCACATAATCCGAACCCCAGATGCGGTCGATCAGCTGGTGACGCGTCATCACACGGCCCTTGTTCTGCATGAGGTATTCGAGCAGTTCGAATTCCTTGAGCGGGAAGAACACGGTTTCGCCGCGTACGGTGACCTGATGCTGGCCTACCTGCATGGCGATATCGCCGCACACCAGCGGAATATCGTCATCCACAGTGCCGGAAGCCTGGGCCGTGGCCTGATTGCGACGCATCACGGCACGGATGCGGGCCAGCAGCTCACGGAAAGAGTACGGCTTGGTCACATAATCGTCCGCACCAATCTCAAGGCCAACGACCTTATCGATTTCGGCGCTCTTGGCGGTGAGCATAATAACCGGCACACGGCTCTGCTCACGAATGCGACGGCACAGTGCAGTGCCGTCAATGCCCGGCAGCATCAAATCAAGCAGCACCAAATCGATGCCGCCCTTGGTGAACAGTTCCAGACCTTCCTCGCCAGTGGCGGCGGCGGACACGTCGTATCCCTCGCGTGTGAGCTGGTATACCAGCGGCTCGCGATAGGATTCCTCGTCTTCGACGATAAGAATGCGTGTCATAGTAGCCTTTCTTGGGTATGTCCCCGTGCGCATAGGCGCAAAGTTTTCCGACACTATCGTAACCATTTGTTCTCCGTTAGCCTGCTGTTTCCTGAAAGTACGTAATTGCGTAATTGGGCTACACGCGGTGTGCGCACCTCGCCCACTGTGTGATTGTGTGGCAATGGAATGGCACCATATCGGTCACCAACCAAGGCCCTACGCTTGTGTCGACTCGTCCGGCCGGGCCTCGTCGTCATCCTCATCCGGGGCGGCCGGCAGCTCGATGGTGAACGTCGACCCCTCCCCCATACGCGACCAGACCGAAATCCGACCGCCGTTCTCCTGCACGCAGTGCTTGGTGATGGCCAAGCCGAGTCCCGAACCGCCGGTCTCGCGCGAGCGGGCCGGGTCGACCCGGTAGAACCGCTCGAAAATGCGGTCCAGTGATTTGGCGGGGATGCCGATGCCCTGATCGACCACGCGAATGGTGACTTTGCCATCGCGCTCCCCCACGCCGACCGCCACAGTGGTGTGTTCGGGCGAGTAATGGATGGCGTTCTCCACGAGGTTCTTGACGGCGGTTTGCATGGCCTCTTTGTCGGCCTTGATCATCGGACCGCTCGTGGCTGGGCTGCCTGATTCTTCCAAGGAACCTCCGCCATCGGTCAACTCCTCGACCTTCGTGGGCACTGACTGTCCGTTGACGCTCAGCCGGATATCCACATGGCGGGAGTCGGCTTGGGTCTGATTGGCGGCGATGGCGGCGCGTGCCACATCCAGCGCGGAAATGCGCCGCGCATCAATCACACTTTGCGGGCTTTGGGCTTTCTGCAAGTCGATAAGATGATGCACCAGTTCGGTCAGGCGCGCGGATTCCTTGGAGATACGGCCGGAAAAATACCGTACGGCGTCCGGATCATCGGCGGCGGCGGTCACGGTTTCGGCCAGTAGCGAGATGGCACCGGCCGGAGTCTTGAGTTCGTGCGAAACGTTGGTCACAAAGTCACGGCGAACGGCCTCGAAACGGCGCTGCTCGGACATGTCGTTGATGAAGATGGCGTACAGGTCATCGCCGATATCGCCAATGCGCACACGCAAATACAGCGTGTTGGACGGGCGTGACTGGCCGGCCTCCAGTCCTCGGCCATTAGAGGACGGATAGGAATTGCGATTGACCGGCAGCTGAACCTCACGCTCACGCACGCCACCGTCGGCGGCGGCCTGAGTGAGGATGTCCTCGACTTCGCGCGAGTTGAGTCGGTCGCCGGAGACTAGGCCGAATGGCACTGAGCCGGAGCTTGAATATTGGACCAGGCCGTTGCGGTTGGTAACAATCAGGGCTTCGGGCAGGACTTCAATCAGGCGACGCTCGGTGGGGCGCACGGGCGCATCATCACCGAATAGAGAACGCGTATCCTCGTCGCGGGAAAGGTCCTGTTCGGCGGCGAGCCGGCCTGAAACGCGGCCTTTGTTGTAGGCGATGACGGCAACCCACGCCAGTATCAGCGCGGCGAGCACCACAATCACGACGATCTGCCAGATATCCATGATTTCCAGAGTAAAACGTGCAAGGCGTAGTGAGATGCCCAAACTACGTAAGTTCGTCTATTGTTCATTTTTGGCGGGATGACATAACAAAATGCTCCCGCTGGCGGGAGCATAATATGGGGAGCTTTATTTACAGCTCGTAGTCCTTGTCCTTGCTTTCCTTGATCAGGAACAGAGCGAGCAGGGCGAGGGCGGCCATGATGGCCATGTACCAGCCCACACCGGCAACGCCGAACTTGGAAGCAACCAGGGCCTGGGCGATGGTCGGAGCGAATGCGCCACCGAAGATGGCGGCGAGGTTGTAGCTCAGGCCGGCGCCGGAGTAGCGCACGTGCACCGGGAACAGCTCAGGCAGGTAGGCGCCGCAGGGGCCGAACAAACCACCCATGATCACGAAGCCGACGCACAGGAAGATCATGATGTGGGCGGCGGAGTGCACGAGCAGCATCGGCACGAAGAAGCTGAGCACCAAGGCGGCGGCGGTCACGGCAATCATGACCTTCTTGCGACCCACCTTGTCGGCGTACACGCAGGAGACCACGATGAAGATGGCGAAGAACACCACGGAGCACATCTGCATGAGCAGGTACTCGCCCTGCTGGAAGCCCAAGCCCTTGACGCCGTAGGCCAGCGACCAAGTGCCGAGTACGTAGAACAGGGTGTAGGTGATACCCATGGCTACGGTGCCGAGCACGACTTCCTTCCAGTACGGCAGCAGGTCGCGCAGCGGGTGCTTGGAGGTGCGCTTCTCTTCAGTGGCCTTCTGGAACACCGGGGTCTCAGACATGCGGGCACGCACGTACAGGCCGATGATCACCAGCACGGCGGAACACAGGAACGGGATACGCCAGCCGAAGGCAATCATCTGTTCCTTGCTCAGGTTGGATTCGAGCAGCAGGTTCAGGCCGTAAGCGCAGAAGAAGCCAATCGGGGCGCCAAGGTTCGGGAAGGAACCGTACAGGGCGCGCTTGTCGGCCGGAGCGTTTTCGGTGGCGACCAGCGCGGCACCGGACCATTCGCCGGCGAGGCCCACGCCTTGGCAGGCACGGCAGATGCACAGAATCACGACGGACCATGCGCCAATCTGCTCATAACCGGGCAGGCAGCCGACCAGGAAGGTGGCGATACCCATGGTCATCAGGGCGATAACCAGCGTCTTCTTACGGCCGAGCTTGTCACCGAAGTGGCCGAACAGCATGGAGCCGAACGGACGGGCGAGGAACGAAACGGCGAAGGTCACGAAGGCCATCAGCGTGGCGAGGGTCTGGTTGGACTTGGCGACGTCCGTGAAGAAGATCATGCCGAAGTAGCTAGCAGCGGCAATGGAATAGCAGTAGTTATCGTAGAATTCGATGGCCGTACCGACCATGGAAGCGGCGATGATCTCAGGAACCGAATCCTTCTTCACCGGTTTGGTCACAGCCGCGGTTGCACTTGCAGTCATTTTTTCTCTCCTCATGCTGCAGATAAACCCCAGTGCAGCGTGCGCATTGTGTATTCAATGCTTCGCGACGGTGTTGTCGTCGCTTAACGAATTGAGCACAGCGACCGGCATGCGGGAGAAGAACTGGTACAGCTTGTGGCCCCAGCGATGAACCCCGCACATCGCTGTGCCGCACACCGAGTATGGCTCAGGTTATAAGCAATAGTTTGAAAGCGCTCATATAGTGGTCATCATACCCAAAACGTGGATGGTGAGACGGGCCAGCCCGCCGACTACAGGCGCTTGACGATGTCGACAGCCAGACGGGCGGCGGTATCGGCGTACTCGGAGATGTCGAACTCCTTGAATACCTCGTAATCGGTGTCGGCGTTGTCGGAAAGGGCACGAATCACCAGTGCCGGCACGTCATTGCGGGCGGCGACCTGTGCCACGGCGGCGCCTTCCATCTCCACGGCGTCAGCCCCGGTGAGTCGGATGACCTCCTCGACCTTTTGGGGCGTGTCCACGAAGTAGTTGCCGGAGGCGATGATGCCGGTGATGTGGATAATGCCCGCATTGGCAAGCGCTTCGTCGGCAACTTCCAGCAGACGGTCATCAGAGTGGAATTCCTCCACCGGAGCGTCCGCAGTTCCGGGCTTCCACTGGCCTACGAGCCGCATGTCAGTGTCGAGGTAGCGCAGGGTGCCGCCGAGCACCACGTCGTTGATGTGCAGGTGGGTGTTGAGGTTGCCGGCGATGCCGCTGAAAATCACGGCGTCCGGGGCGAACTCGTCAATCAGCAGTTGCGTGGTGGCGGCCGCATTGACCAGTCCCATGCCGCCTACCGTTGCGGCAACCTTGATGACGTCAGAACCGAAGGAGTCGACCGTGCCGGACACGATGTCAAGGCTGCCCTTGGCGGTGTGCGTCACATGCGTGAGCGATTTGGCAATCAGCGCCACTTCCTCATCCAATGCGCCAATAATAGCTACAGTTCTCATCCCCATACGTAAGTTCCTTTCACAACACTTTCGGCTCCCCTTGTCAGGGGAGCTGGCCGCCGAATGGCGGGCTGAAGGGTAGTCAGACGTTTCGTTACATTGCTCCCGTGAGAGAGCCGATGACGCAACTCAGTGCCAACGCCGCGTGGCCACGGCTTCCGCAAGCTCGCGCAGCAAGGCCTCGGTTTCTTCCCAGCTGATGCACTTGTCGGTAATCGACTTGCCATAGACCAGCTGATCAAGCGGCGCGGCCTTCTGATTGCCTCCTTCAATAAAGCTTTCCATCATGATGCCGGTAATACCCTGTTCGCCAGCTGCAATTCTGCTGGCAATATTGCGCACGACTTCGGCCTGACGATGCTCGTCCTTGCCGGAGTTACCGTGCGAGCAATCAACAATCAGACCGTGCGAGGCTGCGGATTCGGCGGGCATTTCGGCGCGTACGTCTTCCATGGCTTTGGCCACGGACTCGGCATCGTAGTTCGGACCGTGAATCGAGCCGCGCAACACCACATGGCAGTCCGGGTTGCCAAGGGTCTCGACTGCGCAGGCACGCCCCAGATGGTCAATGCCGAAGAACGTGTGCTGCTGAGCAGCGGCGAAGCAACCGTTGACCGCTGCCTTCACCGAGCCGTCAGTGGCGTTCTTGAAGCCGACCGGCATGGAAAGCCCGCTGGCCAATTGGCGGTGGATCTGGCTTTCCGTGTTGCGCGCACCAATGGCGCCCCAACTCACCGCGTCCGAGATGAACTGCGGGCTGGTGGGCTCCAGAAATTCCGTGGCGGCCGCCAATCCTTCCTTCAGCACACCAAGCAAGGTTTTGCGAGCAAGCAACAGGCCCTTGCGAATATTGTGGCTGCCATCAATATCCGGGTCGTTGATCAGACCCTTCCAGCCGATGGTGGTGCGCGGCTTCTCGAAGTACACGCGCATGACGATGAGCAGCTGCTCGCCGAGCTCGTCCTTCAGCCTGGCCAATCGATGCGCGTAGTCCAGCGCGGCCTTCGGGTCATGAACCGAACAGGGACCGACGATGACCAACAACCTGTCATCTTGGCCGTACAGGCACGCGCGAATCTCATCACGCGAGTAGGCGACGATTTCCTGAGCCTGATCGGTCAGCGGGAGCTCAGCGAGCACTTGCGCAGGCGTGGGCAGCGGCTCCAACTCCAATACGCGGCGGTTGATGATGCGACTGACACCCACCTGATCTTCCCAGCGCGGCACATCAGTGGCAACGAGCGGGTTCTTCCCCTCCCCCATCGCCTGACGAATGGCGCGAAGCTCTTCTGGGGTGTTCAACGGCTGCGGACCGACTTGCAACGGATGCAGCGAATGTGCTGCTTCCTCCTGCTGCTGCATAACATCTCTCCTTGGGTCAGTATCTTTCCCAAGGATAAGGTGTCACGGGAACAAACTGACATGACCACCGTTATTGGCAAAAATGCTCACTGAGTGGGTCTCAGTGAGCATTTCTACAAAGACAAAACTACTTAGCCGAGCGGCGAGCGGTGACGGCGTCAGCTAGGGTGTGCAGCAGCTCGTTGGTGCGTTCCCACGGCACGCAAGAGTCGGTGACGGACTGACCGTAGACCAACTGGTCGAGCGGGGCCGGCTTTTGGTGACCGCCGACCAAGAAGCTTTCCATCATTACGCCGGTGATGCCTTGTTCGCCGTGCGCCAGGCGCTCAGCGATCTCTTCGATGACTTCGGCTTCGCGGTTTTCGTCTTTGCCGCAGTTGCCGTGGGCGGCATCGATGACGAGGCCATGCTGGCTCGGGCCGGGCGCTTTGGAAACCTTGAGGTCTTCCAGAGCTTGACGCACGGATTCGGCATCGTAGTTCGGGCCGTGGCTGGAACCGCGCAGAACCAGATGGCAGTCCGGGTTGCCTTTGGTTTCAGCGGAAATCACGCGACCGTCCAAGTTAATGGACAGGAAGTGATGCTCGAAGCCGGCCGCGAAACAGGAATCGGCGGCGGCCTTAATGGAACCGTCGGTGGAGTTCTTGAAGCCCACCGGCATGGACAGGCCACTGGCCAGTTCGCGGTGGACTTGGGATTCGGTGTTACGCGCGCCGATGGCACCCCAGCTGATCGCGTCGCAGATGTACTGCGGGGTGATGGGGTCAAGCCATTCGGTGGCGGCGGGCAAGCCGAGGCTCAGCACGTCGGTGAGCACCTTACGGGCCAGCCACATGCCCTTACGAATATTGAAGCGACCGTCCAGATCGGGGTCGTTGATGAGGCCTTTCCAGCCGATGGTGGTGCGCGGCTTCTCGAAGTACACGCGCATCACGATCACGAGTCGGTCTTCCAACTCGCGCTTGACGGCAGCCAGCTTTTCTGCGTACTCGTGCGCGGCCTTCGTGTCGTGGATTGAGCAGGGGCCCACGATGACGAGCAGTCGATCATCGCGGCCGTTGAGCACATCGCGGATTTCCTGCCGCGAGTGGAGCACGAGCTCGCTCATCTCATCGGTGAGCGGCTGCTCCCTCAGGAAGGCACGCGGCGCGGGAATGGGGTCAAGCTGACGAATGTTGACATCGACGGTCTCGGGAAAGACGGCCTGCTCCCCCAAACGACGTTCATCCTCGGAACTATCCGGACCACGTAGTGCTGCCATTGCTCGACTCCTTTCCTTGTATACGACTATAAAGTTGGGCCTTGCGTGCACGTTGCACGAAGGCCCAACTATAGCAGCTATCAGGCCAATGCTCTCCGAGCCCTTGCGATTATGGACTCGCCTACGGCGAGGCTCAATGCTGCCTTCGGCGTCCCTCACGGTCTTACGACCGTGAGCTAGGCCTACGAACAGCCCACTGGGCTGTTCGTTTCACGGCCTGTCGCCTCAGGCGCTTTGGCCGACGCACGCTTCGCGTGCTACTTGGCCAAAGCACCCATCGGGTCCCATGCGGGGAGCATGGTGGCTGGCTCTTCGAGGGCTTTCTGGTATTCCTCCGGCAACAGGGCCTTCGGGACGGCTACCTCGTAGACGTATTCGGTGAACCAGTCGTCGGACATGGTGAAGTAGCCCTTGTCGGCGATCTTGGTGCCCCAAGAGTTCTCCACGCGCCAGCGGCGGGTGGTGCCGTCGTCGGCCACGTCAACGCCGGCGAAAGCCATGGCGTGGTTCATGGCGGAGTCGCCGAAGCGCACGCGGGCTTCCTTGTCCAAATCGAAGTCCACGTCGTACACGCGGCCGTACTCGAACAGGTCGGTGGCCCAAGCGCCGTTCTCACGGTCCATGAACGGGTGGCAGTCGGCACCGAACCATACCGGAATGCCCTGCTCAACGAGAATCTGCTTGACGCAGTCCTTCATGAACTGGTTTGGCACGTTGAGGTACTCGGTGGCGTCGCCGCCAGCCACATTGCCGAGGTGCTCGATGCCGATCTTCTTGCCCTTGGCGTGTTCGGTGCGCGGATCGTCCACCAGGCACACGTAGTCCTCAAGATCAGCCGGACCCACGTACTTCTTCCAGAACTCAACCGGCGTAATCTCGCCGTCGCGGTGGAATTCGCCATCCTTGTCGGTCCATTCCCAGTCGAAGGAAACCAGCGGCTCGCCCAGGTGGATGGTCAGAATACGGTGGCCGGCAGCAGTGGCGTCGGCAATAATCGCCTCGACCTTGGAGGCATCGCCGTCAGCGGCGTACATGTGCGCCACGGCGGTGTGCAGCATGTGGCGCAGCTGGGTGTTCATTTCACCGGTGTTCTTGGAGGATTCGGTCTCCGGGAACAGGTCCTTGGGCACAGCGCCGTACTTCTTGTACACGTTCATGGCCATGGTCCACTGGCCGCCATCGCCCATCACGTCGGCGAGCAGGTGCTGCATCAGGCGGGAGTCGGAAGGCTCTCCGGCAGCCACCAGAGCGGCCACATCCTTAAGGAAGTAGTTGACGCGCTCCAGCTTGTCGTAGTACATCGCGTAGTTCTGGGAGAACTCGAACTCCTTCAAGTTCATGTTCTTCTTGGCCACGAAACGGGCCACGTTCAGGGAGCTGAACAGCCAGCAGCGGCCGGAGCGATCCTGATGGGTGGCTTCGCCATTGTCAACGATGGTGGAGAAACGACGCTGCATCAGACGAGCGCGGTCATAATTGCGAGCCACCTTGTCGATGCCGGCGGCGGTCACCGCGTTCATGGCCAGACGGTTGGTGCCGCTCTGTGCGAAATCGCCGCGCAGGGTATTCAACGCTTCGTCGGTCAGAGGCGTCAATTCACTCATGTCATACTCCTTCTGTGATGGTGCGCTTGTGGCGCAGATTCAAACGAATACGGCACCTGGCTCGAAAACGCAGGTGCCGTAATTCTTACCGCTAGTAGTCTAATCGAAGGCCTGTCATTCGCCGTTCTGCTCAGATACGGCCGGATTCTCCTGAGTCGGGGCCTCCGGTTCGCCCTGTGTCTGGTGCTCGGACGGCTCAGACGATTCGGACTGCTCATTCTGTGCAGCCGAATCAGCCGGTGCCGCATCTGTCTCATTGTGATCGTCGGCAGCCGACTCGTTTCCGCTCAACTCACCCGGCTGATCATCGGCCTCGTTGTGTACAGGCTTGACTTCCGGGACGGGCGCAACCACCGGCAATGACGCCACGGCAGCGGCTTCCTGATCCTGACCAGAGGCCGCCGCATTACCGCCGAAAGCGAATCCGGAGAACGCCTGCGAGAACATAGAACGCAGTTCCGAAACACGCTGGGTGATGACGGACTCGCGTTCCTGCAGATCGGCGATGCGCTTGGACAGACCGTCAAGCTCGCTTTGGGCGGCGGCGCGACGCTCCTCGATCTGCGCATCGGCTTCCTCGCCCGCCTTATGTACGATTGCGGCGGCCTGGATGTCCGCCTCCTCGCGCTTGGACGCGGCATACGAATCGGCTTGGTCGCGAGTGTTCTTGGCCTGGCCGACCAACTCATCGGCTTCCCGCTTGGCCGCCACACGACGCTCTTCGAGGTGCTGCAGCAGTTCGTTGACCTTCTTCGTGGCCTCATCCTGCTGAGCGGCGATGTCGTGACGGATCTGCTCGACCTCGGCGTTGACCTGGCTCATCGTGCTGGTGCGCTTGACCTCGGCCTCATCAGTGATTTCCTGACCCTTGGTTTTGGCCGCATCAATGATTTCGCTGGCCTTGCGCTGGGCTTCGGTCATCATCTTGGACACTTGCTCGCGCACGTCGGCGAGCTTCTTGTTGGCCTCGGCGAGCGCCGCCTCAATCTGATCGTTGGAATCAGACTTAAACTTGGTGATCTCCTCATTGGCGCTTTTGCGCATTGCGGCAACCTGCTGGGTCGCTTCCGCCTTCATGTCGGCGATTTCGCGCTCTTGAGTGGAGCGTTCGGAAGCCATCTTCTTGGTGTGCTCTTCGCGCGCGTTGCTGAGCTCAAGCTCGACGGTCTGACGCTGTTCGGTGATGGTCTTGGCGGTTTCGGAGCGCAGTTGTGCGGCGTCCTCGTTGGCGGAGGTGGTCACTGATTCGGCCTGATTGTTGGCGTTCGTCAGAATCGAGGCGGCCTTGGCATTGGCGTCGTCAACGATATGCTGGGCATCCAGCTTGGCGTTGTTGATCAGTGTTTCGGCCTGAGCCTGAGCCGTGGTACGGATGGAGGACGCGTCCTGCTTGGCGCGTTCCAGCAGTTCGGTACTCGTCTGCTCGGCGGAGGCGAGCATCTGCTGGGCGTTCGCTCCCAGGGAAGCGAAGCTGTTGCCTTCCGGCTTCTTGTTCTTCTCTTCCTGAAGTTGGGCCTGCAGTTGCAGAATACGGTCGTCATCCGCCGCAATCTGCTCACGCATGCTGGCCAACGTCTGCTGCGCACGCTTCACACTCTCCTGAGTAGCGTCGAAGGCAGCATCAACCTTCTCCTTGTCATATCCTCGCAGCACCACCGGGAAACGATCCACCATCGCTGTTTATTCCTTTCGCACACGCATAAAGCTCTTGGCACATCCTTGAAGCACTGTAGCGCATCGCACTAACGCTGGGCGTTGAGCGACGCGCAATCGTTACAATGCGTGCGAACCATGTTCTATTCCGGCGTGGCGCGCAGCGTGCTAGGCGATGAGGATGTCGGAGCTGGAGGGCTTGAGATAGTAGCGCACGGCTTCGCACACCACATCACGGCCAGCGGCGATCTGCTGGTCGAGTGGCAGACCACGCTGGCTGGAATCCGCCGGTACGACCGGCGGGAAGCTGACGAATCCGCCCAGCACCCGCTCCTGGGTGGCGGTCCAGTTGAGCAAGTTGTAGAACAGTGAATTACATACGAACGTGCCTGCGTCCGAACTCAGGGTGGCCGGGATCGAATCGTCCGTGAAATCATTCAGGATCGAGCGCAACGGTAGGCGGGTCCAATAGGCGGCCGGGCCATTGGGGTCGATGGGTTCGCGGCGTGGGGTCACGTTGTCCGCGTCCGGCTTGATCGCGTCCATCAGGTTGGTGGCGCATCGTTCAAGCATCACGCCTCGGGCTGCGTGCTTGAGCCCGGTGGCGATGACGATATTGGGCTTGGTGGCCTCAATCGTCTCTTTCAGCGTGGGCCAGGCTTTGGCGAAGCTCACCGGGATGCTGACGGCATGGACGGTGACGGCGACCTGCTCCAACGGATCGTCCGGAGCAGAGGAGACGCCCAGCCCCTGCTCGGCGATGGCCTTGGGCACTTCGACGGCGGGATTGACCTCCACGCCGTCATAGTGGTCGAAGCCGGAGATCACAACATTGAGTTCACGCATAATGCCAGTCTAGCGATGCATCTGGCCGGCCGCTTGGGCCAGCAGGGCGTGCATGCGGGCGCGGGCCTCTTCCTTGGGATCACGACCGAGAATCTCCTCGGCGATACGCTCAGCTGTGGGAATATCCTCCAGCGTGGTGATCTTCAGGTTGGTTTCCGCACCGGAGACAATGGCGACGGGTTCATCAGGCAGATAATCGACCACTACGCGCGTGTCGTCGGTGGGATGGAAGTCCGGGTCGGCGGCAGCCAACTCGTAAGCGTGACGAATCGTCGCGAAGCGGAAGGATTGCGGGGTCTGCGCGCGGAAGGTGTTCGGGCGGTCCGGCACCGACTTGACCACTTTCAAATCGCCCAGATCCTCGGTCAACAGCACGGTGTCGGTTGAGGCGTAGGCCACGGTCGCGGCCGTGAACTGGTCGAGCGCATCAATCGAACCGTCGATGGCGGACTGTTCCACGAACGGACGGACGGCGTCATGGATCAGAATCTTGGCATCGTCCGGAATGCCAGCCGTAGCCAGCATGTCGAGCGCGGCGGCGGTACTGTCCACACGCTCGTCACCGCCGTCAATGATGACGCGGACCTTGGTGTAACCCATCTCGCCAACCAACGTTTCCACTTCACCGCGCACCTTGGGATTGACCACCACCACGATGTCGCTGACGCGATCGCAATGTTCAAAGGCATCAATGCTCCAACACACGATGGGCTTGCCGCCCACGGAGACAAGCTGCTTGGGATTATCGGGGTCGAAGCGCGTGCCGAAGCCGGCGGCCAGCACTACGGCCACCACCGGCACGGTTTGCGCCGGTTTGGCGCCCTGAGCGGGGGCCGGCTGGACGGTAGGCGTCTCGACGGGGGTATCGAAATCTCTCTCAGTCATAGGCACCACCGTAGGGTGAGGGCTGGCCGTCCGTGAACTGCATCACATCTTCTCCACGGAATGTGCTCGCATTCTCCGCTTAGTCACGCACGATGAGGGCGAGGAGGCGGCCTTCGTGTGTTTTGTTGGCGAGCGCGGCGCGGCGGTGCGAGTACCACAGTGGGTTTTCGAGCGTGCACATGCTGTGGCTGATGTTGTCGATGCGCTCCGCGAGCTCGGCCGGTCCTTCGCCGTCCGTGCGGCACAGTTCGGCGAGTTCCGGATCTTCCTCAAGGTACTGGGTGGCGGCGTGCATGCGCGGCATAGAATCGACCACCTGATGTACGCCGGCGAAAGCGAGGTCGATCATTGCCGCCTCGGCGATGTCAATGCCGGCACCACCGAAGCGGGTCTTCGTCTTGGTCAGCGGGAAGCGCTTGATGAACTGGTCAGCGATCTCGTCGCCCACTTCATAGCAGTCGCCGCAGATGCGCGGGCCGAGTGTGGCGACGATGTTCGCCGGGTCGGCACCCTTGCTCTTCATCAGGTCTACCGTGGCGCCGATCACACCACGCTCCAGACCACGACGGCCGCAGTGGGCCGCACCAATGATACCGGTGACTGGGTCGCCCAGCAGCACCGGCAGGCAGTCGGCCGCGAACATGCCTAGGGCGATGCCGGATTGTGCGGTGACCTGGCCGTCCGCCTCGATGACGTGCGGAGTGTCAGTCTCACCATGTGTGCCGGACACATCGAAGCCGAAGGGGGTGTTGATGACGAACGAGTCGTCCACGTCCACAGCCACTCCGGAATGTACTTGGGAGACCAGCGATAGGCGGGCTTGCACCGCTTCGGCAAGTGCGATGCGGTTCGACAGTACGGCCTCAGGTTCGTCGCCGGACTTGCCGCCGAGGTTCAGGTTGCCGTAATCGCCGGTGCTCAGGCCGCCCAGTCGCGTGGTGTACACCACCTTGATGCCGGAGGCCAGTGCGATGGGGATGGTCACCGGAATAGGGCGACCGGCTTTATCGGTAGAGCTGATGCTGTTGGAATCGAGGATTTCTTCGCTGTATTCAGGCATAAGGCATTCTTTCTTGGGTGCGGGCGGTGTTCATGATTTTCATGACCACCCCCCAGTCAGCGGGGGCGAAGTGGTAGGTTATTCGGCTTTGAGGGTGGGCTTTTTGGTGCGCGAGCGGATGGCGACGTTGATGGGCACCTGGTGCGGGCAGGGCATCGAGAACACGTGCGCCGGATTATTGATGGCGGGTACCGGCGCGCCATCGGCATCGCGCAGGCCGGTTTCCGGCACGGTAAAGACCAATGGTCTCTCGCCAGGCAGCAGGAATTCGACCTGTTGACCGGGCTCGATCTTGTTACGGCTCATCAGCGTGACACGTCCGTCTTCGTCCGCGCTCCAGCTCAGCACTTCGCCCACTACCAGCCATGAGCGGAAGTAGGCGGAGCGGTCGGTGTTCTGTGTGACCTTGTGCTCCGGGTAATAGAAGCCGGTGGAGTAGTCGCGGTGGGCCACCTTGTCGGTTTCCTCGAGCAGCCATTCGGGCAGTTCGACGTGTGGGGCCGGGCGAACGGCCGCATGCTTCCAATCGGTCTCAATCTGTTCGACCGCGGTGTTGGACTTGCGGCGCGTGGAACGGGCGTGAGAGCTCATGCCGTCGGGTTCGACGGCGGTGCCGGCCGGCGTACCAGAGGCAGTTGAGTCGGCGGCATCAGCAACCGTCACGCGGTCACGTTCTGCGGCAACCGAGCCGATGACCGAATCGGCAACCGCAGTATCAGAGCCACGGTCATATCCCTCATCGGCCACACCGGCGAACGCGGCATCGGCATTGCGCATCACTTGATCTTCGGTTCCTTGGCCAAAATCGGGGTCGCCCGGGCGAATCACACGGTCGTGGAAAGGCTTCAAAACATTGCCATCAGCGTCTTCAAAACCGCGTTGAATCATGTATTCATTAACCGCGGTTTTGTAGGCGTTGGTCATGGCGGCGATATAGTAGGCGCTTTTCGCGCGGCCTTCGATTTTGAGGCTGGTGGCACCGGAGTCAATCAAATCATCCAAGTGCCCCAGCATATTCATGTCCTGCGAATTGAACAGATAGGCGCCGTTCTCGGTCTGTTCGATCGGGAAGTACTGGCCGGGGCGCTTCTCTTCCACGATCGAATACTTCCAGCGGCATGGCTGGGCGCATTCGCCGTGATTGCCATCGCGGCCGGTCAGATAGTTGGAGAACAGGCAGCGGCCGGAGAAGGCCATGCACATAGCACCGTGGACGAAGCATTCGATGTCGAGGTCATCGGGAATGTTGGCGCGAATATCACGCACGGCCTGCAAGTCCATCTCGCGGGCCAACACCACACGGCGAGCACCAAGCTCGTAGAAGGCGTTCGCAGCCTGATAATTAGTCACGCCGGCCTGGGTGGAGACGTGCAGTTCCAGATTCGGAGCCACTTGACGGGCCATCATCATCACGCCAATATCGGAGACGATCAGCGCGTCCACGCCGGTGTCTTTGAGCTGGCCGACGTACTCGCGCATGGCTTCGATCTCGTTGTTGCGCGGCAGCACGTTGCAGGTCACGTACACGCGAGCGCCGCGTTCATGGGCGTAGCGCGATCCTTCCTCGAAATCCTCAAGGCTAAGGTTTTTGGGAGCCGATCGCATGCCGAAGGCTTTGCCGCCGCAGTAGACGGCGTCGGCACCATAATCGACCGCGGTTTTCAGGCCCCTCAGGTTGCCGACCGGGGACAACACTTCGGGCTTTTTGCGGGTGGGGAGGTTCATCGTCGTATTCATCACCGCAATAGTGTAGTGGTGGCCGTGTAATGCGGGAGGGGCTACCGTTAGGCTGGATGACATGAAGATCGATATCGTGAGCGTGTTCCCCGAATACTTTGAGGTGATGAACCTCAGCCTGATGGGCAAAGCCCAGGCCAAGGGATTGTTGGAGATCAAGGCGCACAACCTGCGCGACTGGACCCACGATGTGCATCATTCGGTGGATGATACGCCAGTCGGCGGCGGGGCCGGCATGGTGATGAAGCCCGAAGTGTGGAGCGAATGCCTGGACGAGCTGCTGGGATTCTCGCAGCCGTCTGAGTCCCCCGCTCCATCCGGCGCACCGGTGCTCATCTTCCCGAACCCATCGGCCCCGTTGTTTACCCAGCGCGACGCCACCGAGCTCAGCCATGCCGACCATCTGCTGTTCGGCTGCGGCCGGTATGAGGGCTACGATGCGCGCATCCCGGACTACTACCGCGCCCAGGGCGTCGACGTACGCGAATATTCGATCGGCGACTATGTGCTGAACGGCGGCGAAGTAGCGGTATCGGTGATGCTTGAGGCCATCACCCGTCTGATGCCCGGGTTCATGGGCAACCCAGATTCGATTGTTGAGGAATCCTACACCGGCGAGGGCGCGCTGCTTGAACATCGCCAGTACACCAAACCGGCCGTGTGGCGTGGTATTGCGGTGCCGGACGTGCTGTTGTCCGGCGACCACGGCAAGGTGGACCGTTTTCGCCGAGACGAAGCGCTGGCCCGTACCGCCGAGATTCGCCCTGATCTTATCGAGGCCTTGGATTGCAAGGCACTGAGCAAGGCCGACCGCAAGACCCTGATGGCCTTGGGCTGGGAGGTCTCCGCCGCCCATCCGCGCCGACTGGCGGATTGACCGGAGGACCGATTGGGGAAAAAACGACCGAGTAATCGGCCGGGAAATCGAACTCTGACCGTTCTCATCTGCTTTCGAGAGTGTCCCGCTCCGAACGGGTCAACGCAACATTTTCGGAACAAAACCCAATCTCCGAGTATTTCTATCGTTTCTTGTTACTCAACGCGAGAAATACCCGGGCAGGGCGATACCAATAAGAACTACAGACGCTCGGCAAGCCAATCGAGCACTATGCCGACGGCGCGATTGCTGCGGAATCCATAGGCAGCATGGCTGGCATTGCCAAGCTTGTAGAAGGTCACATTCTTATTAAGCGCCTTCATCGTGACATACAGGCGGCAGCTCTGATTGAACGGCACCAACAAATCACGGCCGCCGTGCATGATCAACGTCGGCGGAGTCGGACGATCAGCATCCAGACAGGTCATAGGCGAGGCATTGCGGCTTAAATCACGGTGTTCCAAAACGTTCACACCACCGATCTCCATGCCTTCCGGGCATTCGGGGACATGATGGTTCTGGGAGCTGGGGTAATGGTTCATCATGGCGAAGTCGGTCGGACCATACCAATCCACAATGCACTTCACCTCAGCACTCACCGGCTGATAATCCGGCGTATCCGGAGCCGTATCCCCAGTGAAACCAGCCATCAACACCGTGTGACCACCGGAGGAATCGCCCCACAGCGCCACACGATCCTTGTTGACGTGGAATCGTTCAGCATTGGCACGCATGAAACGCACTGCGGTCTTGCAGTCCTGCATCTGCGCGGGGAATGGGGCGTCGTCGCTGGCACGGTACTTGACGGCTGCCACCACAAAGCCTTTCTCGGCGATGCGCACATAGTAGTTGAGGTAGTCAAGCACGTTCTGCTCATGGAATGCGGAGCCGCGCACGAATATGATTATCGGCCAGCCACCTTCCGGAATCTGGCCTTCAGGCATGTTATCCGTGCCGGGAGTGAACACCCACAATGGCATATCAACGGAAGTGCCGTCTGCCAGTTGGCGGGTGGCGTACGTGACCTGTTCCATATCAACCGGGTAGCCGAAGGAATCCTCGGTCGGCTCATCGAGTACGATACAGCCTTCCGGCACTTCGTCAATGTGGGGGAAGTTCTTGGTTTCCGGAATCGGGGTCGGGATGGGGTCAAGCGGCTGGGCGGACGGCGGAGCCACCATGGATCCGATATCAGGGGCAGTGTGGTCAGCGGTTGGGCAGTTCATGATGATAGTTCCTTAACTTCATTGCTGATAGACCAAATTATTCAGGCGGACGTATTGGAATACTTGGCGTATTGGATTGGCAGTGGCGTACCTGTCTTATGAAGGTGGCGGCCATACGACCGCCGCCTGTTGGGAATTCAATGCATGGGGCTAGCGCCCTCAAGATTATTGATTACTTATTTGATTACTTGGCTGGCTCAGCCTCCACGGCTGCCAGCTTCTTCTTATCGAAGGCGTTGAAGACAAGCACCATGACGATGCAGATAATCATCATCACGCCAGCTTCGTTCAGCGACTTCCACGTGCTGGTCAGGCCAGTGAGGGCGCCAAGTGCGGCAAATGCGTACGTCGGCAGGAAGGAGCCAACCGAGTTGCCGAAGAAGGCGTAGGAGGTGGCCTGAGCAGAGATGGTCGGATCGGTGTGCTCGTTGACCAGGAAGTTCACGTACGGCATGAACCAGCAGAAGCCGACACCGAAGAGCACTGCAGCGGCATACCATGCGCCCAGGGATGCGGTGTTGGCCCAGAGGAACAGGCCGGCCGCTTCCATAGCGATGGCGATGATGCCGATGAACATACCGACAAAGCGCTTGGCGAAGCCAAACAGGAAGCCACCGATGAAGGAGGAGATGGACACAACGGTCATCACGGTAGCGGCCTGGACGGCAGTGATCACGCCAGTTTCTTCAGCGGCCAGAGACAGGTTCACCGTGTAGAAGCCGTAACCGGTGGCGAACACGATCTGCAGGATCATGCCGAAGTAGGCACCGAACGGCATCTTGGTGCGTTTCGGCTTTGCCGCACCGGCCTGCTCGCTCTTGTGGACCTTACCGATTTCGTTCATGCTGTTCGGCACGAACACCAGCACGAAGAAGAAGACCAGCAGAGCGAAGAAGTAGACGAAGTAGAAGTAGTGCCAGTCGAAGGTCATGATGCCAGCGATAACCGGCACGTTGACGAAGGACTGCAGCTCCATGGTGGAGGCGTTGGGGAAGTCCTGCTTCAGGCTGGAGACCACGGCCATGGTCACGGAAACGCTGCACAGCAGCAGGGACAGGGATAGAATCGCGCTTTTCAGCAGGGCGCGTGCACCACCGCTTTGCGGCAGTGCGGCCACGGTATCCTGGGTGCCGGAGATGGCGGGTTCGTTGCTCATTATGAAGCTCCTTTGTTTTCGACCTGTTTGCTTTCGATAACGCCCGAGATTTTGCGCACTTTGGTTTGGGCTTGAGATAGGGGCAT
>OBUW01000095.1_pt1 | contig 66638 bp, 30 predicted proteins | sample 1475761 | NCBI WGS metagenome assembly OBUW01 (sample SAMEA2579908, study PRJEB22360) | human gut metagenome | biome: human gut; feature: human-associated habitat; material: faeces | place: Denmark | collected 2008/2010
TTGTTTATTTTGTTTATATGTCTGTATTAATTATTTACACTTTTTGAAAATATTTAGCTTTTAGTAGTATGATTTTGGTTTCTCTTGGGTTGAATTTTTGATATTTTCATTTATTATATCTGGTATTGATTGATTTTTGGGTACCTGCGTTTCTACTTCTATCTGTTGTAATTGGTTATTTTCACCTTCATCTTGAGTTATTTCTTTTAAAAATTGTTCCAATTGTTCATCCATTTGAATATCAGTTTTAGAACTATATTTATTTTCAGTAAATGAATTAGCTAATTGTAATTCTTTAGTGATATCAAATTTTTCATTATTATTTAATTTATCAATAATTTCTAATAAAATTTCAAATTTTAAATTATATGAATTGATCAAAGTTTCTAAATTTTTTTTACTATTCATTAATTCTATAATCATTGAACTTGTAATTAAGGTTAAAATTAATGATTTAGTAGTTGGAGTTCGTATTAAATCCATCATTTTCGGTTTTTGTCGAACATATTGTTTGGCAGTAGTTGAATTGAATCTTGAAAATAGAATATTTGGCCGTATAGATAAGCTCCATCTGAATGTAACTCTGGTAGAAAACATGAACAACAATAGTAAGATGAGACCAACAGGAATCAAATCAAATCAAATCAAATCAATGAGTTAATCTTCAATAAAAGGTTCAAAAAAAAAAAATGGCGCTCTTTGTTGGTGGAGATGTTAAAAATGGGTGTGCACAGTGGTTCAAAAATGTACAGAGTTTCATTTTTTGCCATAACACACGCAAACCCACACATATATTAATTTTACAAACAAACAAACAATTGACTAAGTAAGTAAAGTAGTACACAGCAAAACTTGATTTCATTTAAACTACTCTAAGATATTCTTCTATATGGATTAACAGTATATTCTATTATCCCTTTTATAACGTCAAATGTTGAAATGAAAGTACCGAAGACCACAAGCATAATATTAGTTGTTTTATCAACATTGACTTTTCTAAATTTTATATTGAAGTATTATACTTATTTTGTATTAATTGCATCATCAACAAAAGCTCAACAACAAGATCATCAACAACAACAACAACAAGGTCAACAACAAGGTCAACATCATCATATACCTGAATTAGCACAAGAAACTGGAGAAATACCTCATCCTCATGAATTATTTGTACCGTTATTAACGTTTATACCGACAAAATCACCTGTTTTAACTCGACCATGGGTTTTATTAACTAGTGGATTTATTGAAGAAAATTTCATTGAATTATTTATTAGTTTTATATTGATTTTTTATTTAGGGAAATATTTAGAAACCATATGGGGATCTAAAGAATTTTCTAAATTTATAATTATTAATGTTTTAATTAGTAATTTGATCATTTATATTTATTATAATTTAAAATCTTTTATCGTTGAATTAACTGATGAAAATTTACCTCCAGTTATATTAAGTTCAATGTCAATTAATATTGGATTAATTATTGCTATGAAGCAAAGAATTCCTAAACATTATTTGATTTTTTTCAAAGGTAATTTAAGATTTAAAGTCACTTATTTACCATTTTTAACTATCTTATTAACTTGGATATTATCCTTATTAAGTGAAGAATTTTATATATTATTTGTTATGAGTATTGTTGGGTTTATTGTTAGTTGGACATATTTACGATTTTTCAAGACTGGCGCTAATGAAAGACAATTGTATATTTTACCATTTGCACTAACTCATAAAAGGAAAAATAGATTCAATACTACTACCACAACCACCACCACCGTCAACAACAGCAACACTAGTCATATTTCGGGTTCTAATTCAACAAGCAACAATAACAGTAATCATACCAATACTGGGTTTTCCTTAGATAATGATAGTCTTAAAGGTGATAGATCTGAGCAATTTGCATTATATACATTTTTCCCATATCCATTATCAATACCAATTAAATTTATTGCAAATTTTATTTTTGAAATTTTAGTGGATCATAAATTATTAAATAGACGTGATTTTAAAAATTATGACGATGAAGAAGATAATAACAATAACAACAGCAATAACAGCAATAACAATGTGAGTCATGTACGGGGGATATCTAATCGTTATGAAGATGTTGATAAATTGAAAAATAATTTATTTGGACTTTCAGCATTGAATGGAGCACAACTGGTTTCAACAATTTCCATGGCTTCATCTATGAAAAAATTTTGGGATTGGCTAATTCCTACTACCAATTCTAAATCTCATGAAACTTCTAATATAAAAATAAATATGGACAGACGTAGGAAATTAGCATTAAAAGAGATAGAATGATTGAAGAAGTTGAAAAAATAAAAAAAACAGAAAAACAGAAAAAAGAATATATAAATAGATAGTACACATATAAACATACCGAAAGGAGACTTTTCTTAAATGTAAATGTATATCTAGTTTTAACTATTTGTCGGTATCTATATATTTTTCTAGTATTCCTAAAATCCCATCATTTCGATTATACCAAACATATTCTTCTCCATTTTGTTTATTGGTGTTGGAATTAGTATCAGGATACACTAATTGAATATTATTAAATAATCTTTCAATTTGTGATTTATTATTCAGTAAATGCCATTGTTTCATAGATAATAAATACCATAATGCTGATTTTCGAAATCTTGTTGTACCAATTATGCCACGATTTGTAGGTGTACTCAATTTAAGTTTATTAACGTACATTCCTTCCTCCTCTTCATGTTCTTGTTCTTGTTTTTGTGGTTGTGGTTGTACTTGTCTATTTCGTTCAAAATTCTTTCGGAATAAATGATAATTCTCCAACAGTAAAAAAACTGAATGACCTGAATTATAACCTAATCGTTCATATAACAAGGCTTTTATAATCAGAAATGTGTTACTATTATTATCGTTATTGCTATTATTAATATTGGATAAATGCTGATCGAATTCATTATTTAATTTAATAAGATACTTTTCAATAGTATCATACCACCAATAAGAAATATTAAACATTTGACTCATACAAAGTAACAATTCAATAACAATAATCATGGTTTTGAAACTAAATGTTTTCAAATTTAATCTTGATTTAAAAGTATAACATAAATTATCCATATAAGGTTCAATAATATCATGTTTAATTTTTCTTAAAGTATTTTTATCAGGAATTAATGATTTAATATTTTGCTGATGCAATTGCAGTTGCAGTTGTAGTTGTAGTGGCAGTTGTTGTTGTTGAGTTTGAACTAATAATAAAGAAACAATACACATTTCTTGAGTTGATGCAACATAAACCCATGCTCTATCATTACTATAATCTTTTTTAATTAATTCATAAGTTGAGTATGCATATTTGAAATCTTTTAACATTAACGACCAATCAGCCAATTTCCTTAGTATTTGTTCCAGCAGTGATTTATAATAATAATTTTCATTATAATTGAAGGTTGAATTTGAATTTGAATTTGAATTCCCATGAGTAACGCCATTTTTGAAGGATTTAGCAGTATTTGTTAATAAATTAGTATCACTATTATTATTACTATTAAAAAATTTTTTAGAAACTTGGAAAAATCTCCCCGTTATAGATTTTTTAGGTTGTAAGATTTGATCATCCCAATATCTAACTTTTGATTGCATATGAGGTATTAAAAATTTATTAATAAATTCGTATAATTTTGTCCGTATAGTGTAATCAACAACTTTAGGTATTTCAAATGAATTGTTTATATCATTCCAAGAAATTCTTTGTAATTCTTCTTCAATAGTACTATTTTCAACTAATGATATAGTATTTGTTTCCAGTCCTCCACCCAGGGACTTTTCTTTATTATTATTATATGACATGGGGAAAACAGTAGTATTTACATTCAATTTATTTTTAATTTCATTTTGGAAATTAATAATATCTCCAGTAGCAAATTTATCACAATCATAAATTATAAATACATGAATTAATAAATCATCAATTTGGAAAAATTTCGGGAAATTATAATTTCTAAATTCAACAATTAATTTTCTTAATATATCAATTGAATCCGTTTCATAATCAATAATGAAAATTTGACTTATGGGATGATTAAATGTTTCAAATGGTGTTATTTGATTTGATGTTATTAATTTATCGAAAAAATTCAAATACAATGAACCACCTCCACCACTATTGTTAATACTATTATCTGGGTTTGCCATATGTCTTAAATAAACTTCTAATGAACTAATACTAAATAATTGATTCAACGGTACTCCTTCCAGTCGAGTTTTAAACTCTTCTGTTATTGAATTCGATAAACTAGGTGAAGAATTTGAATTTAATTTATTCAATAATAATCCATTATTATTATTATTATTACTAGTATTATTACTACCACCTAAGTTGTTGGAATTTTTAGGGTTTCTCAGTTGTGCATTCAAAACCGATATCAAATCAGGTAATGATGGTTCAAATCTAATGGGGAAACTAGGATAATTCTTTGTTATCAATTGATTATTAATAATTTTAAATTGTTGATTATTAGTATTGATTGAATATTTCGCATTATTCCCATATGGTTTGAAGATTTGTAATGTTGATATATTATCATTATTGTTTATCATTGATTGGAATATTAAATCAACATTATGAGTTGCTTCAATTGATATTAATGGTGAAAATGTATGATGTAATAAATGTTGTCTTGATGTAAATGGATCTGATCCTGAAGGGTAATCCATTGATAAATGTGGGTTTTGTTTTTTTTATTTCAATAGCAATTTGTATGTGTGTGTATATGTATATGTATATTTGCTATGAAAAAATTCATGTAACTCTATTAAGCAATAAATACTTGAATTCTTTTTGAATAAGGTTGGTTAGTTGGTTGGTTATTGAATTGATTAGATTAGATTAGATTCGGTTATTGAATTGATTTGTCCGTCTCCAAATTTTTTCTGGTCGATTCTTCTGACATTTTTTTGTGTGTATATCTACAAAGACTTCCTAAATAGGAAATATCTACAACAACATCCTTTCATAAGAACTACAAGCAAGCAAGAAATATATAAACGTAATAATAATTTATTAAAGAAAACATATACACCCCACACAAAAGTATTAAAAAGATATAGATATAGATATATATATATAACATTTTAAGAAAGTAAATTTATTGATTAATAATTAAATTAAATTAAATTAAATTAATTTAGAAACAAAAAACTTAAAACATAGCAAAAACCAATCTTATAATAAACACTAATCTTCTATCCCATTTTCCAAAACAATTTTCTCTCTATTTGATTATTTCTCTCTTTGTAAATCAATTTCATGTAGTAAATCTTCTGGGTTAACTGCATCCATCATTTCATCTTCATGAATTCTTTCTGGTTGGAAATATCCATCTTTCCTATTTTTGAATAATGCAAAATAAGGTATGATATATAATAATCCTAATAAAGTTGTTGAACCCAAAGCACAAGCTAATGAAATACCAACAACTTTACCACGAGATAAATTCTTATTAGTTTTTTTCAAATCATCAGATGATTGAAATCTATAAGAATCATCGATTAATATCGATTGTATTTGTCCAATTTGTAATGAAGAAGATCGAGAACCGGAACCGGAACCAGAACCAGAACCAGTCAGTTTTTGTTGTTGAAGAGAAGTGAAAACATAAGGAATCCAAGAAGTACCATTAAATAATGCCATATTGACTAATCCATAATCTTTTAATCGGAAAACACCAGCTATAGTGAAAATTTGTGATTTATCAAAATAAGTTTGATTATAATCTGATGGTTTATCTAAAGTTAATAATTTCATATCATTAAATTTAGTGAAATTTTCATAAATTATATCACTATCAATACGTTGCCAATTTGATCCATCAAATCCACTAATGGATTTTTCACCAAAAGCAATCATTCTTCCATCCAAATTTTTATTATTTTCATCATTTAAAATGAATTTTTCCACTGTTTGATCAATTTTATTCAATGAATCCTTAACACTAAATGAATTGGAATTAAAATTATAAATTAAAAATTTGATTCCACTATTACCATTCAATTGTAATCCATTACCAGTAATTAAAACTTGATTACTTTGGAAAAATTTCATATCAGTAACAACACCACCTATGCTTTGTGTAGTAGTAGCATCATTTTGTGGGTTGATCCATCTTGTGTTAGTGATATCATAAACACATAATGAAGGACAAGATAAAGAACCAGCAAGATCAAAATCTCCACCAACTAATAATTTATTGCCCTTATCAAACAAAACCATAGAATTAACTGATATAGGATCACCATTACTATGAGAAAGTTCTGCTGGTTGGAATGATGTAAAAGTATTGTTGACTAAATCATATATAACAATACCCGTAACATTAGTTTGCTCATTGATTTGTACTGATCCATTAACCCCCATGAAAAGATATTCATCACTACTATCAACGTATAAAGATTGAATCAATGTATTATCACCCCATACGATTGAGCCTTGTAAGGCACTGATAGTATTATTTGGATCAGAATTACTTATGAGTCCAACATTTTTAACATCTTTAGTTTCAAATTTTCCTCCAATAACACTTAGTGAACTATTCACATAGTATGAATTACTAATCATAAATGATTTATTGGCAATGACATCAATTCCAAATTTACTGAAATTTCCATCTGCAATATAAGCTTGATCAACACTCTGGAATTGCATGGTGCTAAATCCAGTACCACCGAGGATTTGTTGATGATCATTTATTTGAGCCGCTTGAGTAAGATTTAATTGTTTAGTAGGATCAGTAACCCATTTGAAATTATCATTATCCCAAGTTCTAAATTGTCCATTACCTGAAAACACATAATATTCAACCAGATCTAAAGTAAGATTAGTAAATTGATTAAAATCATTGCTAGTATAATCATTTCCAAAACTATACCATTGATCATCGGAATACAAGGCAAAATTATTTGCTGATGACACTGATTGATTGTTGTTAGACAAGTCTTTTATTGACGATGAACCATCTTTCCCACTCAATGCAAAATCACCAATGGCTAAAAAACCACCAGGAAGTTCAATCAACCGAGTAATTGAATTATTGAAATTACCATCAAGAATTGTTTGTGTATCTCTTTTCGTTAATTTTGAAGGTAATTCAATGTTTGTTTCATTAAGGGTATTGTTATATGAATCAATAGTTAAAGTAATTAAATTGTTATTAGATAATGTAATATTTTTACTGTCAGATTCAAATTTCCCTAATAATAACAATGATTGTTTATTACCATCTTGTTGTTTTGGCCCTAAAGAAATTTGATCAATACGGGATTGATTAGATAATTCTCCACTCAATAAGTTGATTGATGAATTACCCACAAAAGTATTATTAAGACTGATGTAGGTTTTATTATTTCTTTTATAGTGCACCAACTGTTCATCAAATTGTGAGAAGTTAGCCAAAGAATATTCAAATAATCCATTCAATTTTATAGGCGCTAATTCATAACCTGTATTATTTCTTGTATGATTAGTCAGATTCTTATCGTAATAATTATCTAATGAAACAATGTTGGCTATTACCTTGTCAACAACCATATAAGGATCTTGAACCCCTTCAGTTACTGTCCCCATGTAAGAAATTTCAATTCTATTGCTGGAAGTACTTGTCTTAGATCCATTCAAATGACCATAAAACAAATAATCAAATTTATTATTCTCATTATTCTGATATATTGTTTTTGTCGATAATACATCATTGTCATCTCCAACAACTGTCACATTAACAATTGCTCTTCTTGCACAAGATCCATCGTAAGCACAACCAGGAGTCATCATGATAATGGAATAATTACCCAGGTAAGAAATGTTTGGATATAATGTGATTTTAGCATTGGTATCTGAAGTGACTAAATAATCAGTATTGGTTATGGCTGGATTTATAGATTGAACTGATTTGAAACTACCAGAATTGATCACAGCATTATTATTAGTATCATCTGAGGCATCAGATTGACAATTAGGGTCGTTTAATGAATCATTCCCATAAACAGTGATGGCATTTTGATATAATTCAAACCCAGCTAATATTCCTTGATCGCCGTACCAATCAATAATAGTCACACCAACGGTATCGACTCCAACATTATCAACAAAGGCAAATTCTTGGAAATTAGATGCGTAACCTAAATTTTTGGTTTTAGTTGATGGATCATAATATTGGAAATAAGACCCATCTTGTTCATCAACAAACACTGAATTATTCTCATTTAATTCAGTAGCATTAAGGATATTATTATCGACATGATCATTCAAATCGTCATAATTGAGCAATGGACACCATGCGTCACAATAGGCCAATTCATTAGTAGCAGGGTCAATATAAGTTAAATTCATAATACCATTGTTAGGATAAGAATAAATTCTAAATAATTTGATACCATTTGGCCCTTCAGGGATATAAATCCTAGCCTTGGTTGGATGGATACCTTTCATTTCATCTGGTAATTCAACTTTCCATTCAGCACCAGAATTCTTTTGTGCTGCCCATTCTTTGTTGTCCGAAGGACAAACAATTGCTGCTGCATCTTCTTCAGATGATTCTCCATTGACTGAAGTGAAAGTACCATGTCTAAGGGAAATCAATTGTTCAGCACTAATTATGGATGTATTACTAGTGTTGTGCTTTTTAGTATTATTGGAGGTAATATTATGAATCAATAAATCTGACAATCCAAGAGTGTTAAATTGGCCTCCAAAAAGAATAGACCCTAACTCTTCTTCATTGTCTTCTTTTTCTTTGTCTCCATTTAAGACTTTGGCAATTGAGTTGATTGAAGAGTTTGGTCCAAACCCTTGGAAAGGTGTTGAGTGGACTTTTTTGGCAGTGATATTATAAACTGCCGCACTATAAGTATTGTTGAATTTGAAATTACCTCCTAAATAGATCAAGTCGTTGTCAAGAAATATAGTTTTAACGGAACCATTTATATCATCACTGAATATTTTTGTTACTTCTCTGGAGGAAATAGTAAAAATAATGGGACTAATAACTGATTGATTATTGAACAGAGTAAAATTACCATTCAATACGACAGAATCATTGGAAATTTTAAATAATTGATTTACTTGTCCATTTATATCAGCAAATTTCAAACTATAATTATTGGTAATATCTTGAAGATATAAACTATTGGAAAAACTTGTTGATGAGGATGAAGAATTTGAAACGTCCCGTTTCTTTTGAAATATTGATACTGAAGTATCTGGATCATTAACGATTTGTGAAGAATTAACAAATGAATAAAAAGATAAAGCATCAAATGATCCAAGAAGTCCTATTCTATTACCAGTATCCTTATAGTTTAAAGATGGTTGTGATACTGGTTGGAAAAAAGAATTATCGTTATCATCTGCTTGACATAGTTTAATAATTGATATTAGAAGTAATAATAACTGTTGAAACTGTACTAACATTGTAACAATAAAATTAATTAAAATATATTATAGATGAAGGAAATTGAAAAATGTAAAAAATTGTAAAATTGTAAATTAGAAATATAGGAATATAAACGAATGACTGATTGGTAAAAGTTGAAGATATAGGAAAATACTGGAAAAATAGTAAAAAAAAAAAAAGTAATAATAAGTTATAATGAAAGTGGTAAGTGATGGTTGTGATAGCAGTAAGGTGGGTAGTTGTTGAAGTTGTTGTTGATGCTGTTGTTGATATAAGTTGATTTCTTAAACAAAAATCAAAAAAATCAAAAACTTTACAACACTTTTCTACTTAAGAAAGGAAGGTTTGCCAAAAAAAAAAAAAAAAATTGTATTGCGTGTATGTATGTATGTGTGTGTGGTGTCTGTAGAGAGAGAGTCCTAGTGGTGTTGTAAAATAATTATATATATATGGTAGTGTACAAAAGGATAAGAAAAAGTTGTTTGATGTTTGAATTTTGTTTAAGAAATCAAAAGAAGAAGAAACAGAGAATTTTATTTTCTGGTTTCGGTTTTGTGTCATTGTTTACAAATTTTATTTTTGCACACACACACACACACATACACATACACATACACGAGTACATATTTTGTTACTATTGACACTACCACATTAAAATATTTTTGTTTCAAATTTCGTTGTTCGTCCTCTTTATTGGTCGTCTTCGTCTACATAATAGATATTATATATATATATCAATCTTTTCTTTCCTGGTTTTGTTAACTTTTTCTAATTATTATTATTATCGTCTATGTCTTATCTTATTGTGCTACAAGATATATAAAGTATTAGGACTAGAAACATACATTCAAATTTTTCCATGACGTGCCATATTATTTTTTGTCGATGGACCTGCGTCGTCATTCTTCCTCGTCTCTCGCCAAATGTCAGTAAAAATAGGGTTTCTCTAATCTTGTGTGTTTGATATTGCTAGTATAACAATTTGTATAAGGCTAGCACATTGATTTTACAAAATATCTCAGATATCACAGCTCGTCTTTATCACCGTTTGAACTATTTAGATCCTATACATGTTGACTGAATCGGTGTCAGCCTTTCAATTGTACTAGGAGGTCGTGTATTGTTGAGGAATTTTTAATTTATTTCATTCTTATCTTAAGGATTCAATTATCAAAAGCTATACCAACAGAGGTTTCAATTTTCTTTTGTGTATTGACTAAATTTTTTCAAGGTACAACAATATATTGTAGATACTAATTGATACAGAACAATAATTAGTACTGAGTATGGAACACTTTCGTGATCTGAATTTGCTCTCTATTTAGTGTAAGTGTATGGATTTTTGTGGTTTCTTCAAAGACAACTCGTAAGATCTACCTATAAGTCAATACCATATGCTCTTCTACTATTGATGATAAAATAATTGTAGCTTGCTGAATCTGTGCCTTCATGCTGATTAATTTCAAGTTCAAAACTTACTATGTATTTGATTGTACATTTGAATTTATGATAAATTCAAGGTGATAATGTTTTGTCACAAAATTTTTAATCAAATATTTAAGTCAAATTTTATCAAAAATGGAAACTTCATAAAAAGTACTTTAACTCTAAGATAATCTCATAAACCATACTAAAAGCCATCCTAAAACACATTTTGAATACTAAACATAAAAAAAATTCAACAAATACATGATTTTTTAATCAATTCAATAATAAATTGATTGGAAAAATCTTACACAATTGAAATTACCTTTAAAAGTGAAATAATTTTTTAAACATCAATTGGAGCTGTAGCTCAGTTGGCAGAGTATCGGATTCCAATAAGAGGAATTCTCGGTTGTAAACATCCGACGGTCGCAGGTTCAAATCCTGTCAGCTTCACTTTTTTTGCACCCCCCTACAAATTTTTTTTTGATTACTTAATCCTTTTCTTTTTGAATTGTAACTATATTAATGTCGGATTAAAACATTATAAAGATACTCGAATCTAGTATCAATATCTGATAATCAATTTACCAAACATAACACTACACACGGCCAAAACTTTCATGCTTATACTTTTTTGACAATACATTTCAATGTATCTATTTATACAAAAGAAAACACAACACAACTACTCAACTCAATGTCAATTTTGATTCGTTAATTCATGTTCAAGATGTTGTAGGCTTGTTTACCTCATGTTGTTCATCTTCATCTTCATTATCATCAATATCAAATAGTCTTTCATCACTAGGATTGGATTGTTCACCTTCACCTTCACCTTCACGTTCTTCTTCTTCTTCTTCTACATCATCAGCAAATGGTGTTCTTACTAAATTATCATCTTGATTAAACACCGCATCTTCTAATTCATCATCCAAATTATCTTGATAGTCACCAAACAATTCTTCTTCTTCATCAAGATCATTAGGTACAGAAACATAATTTCTACGACCTGGTGATCTTCTAAAAATGACATTACCCAATTTTTCAAGCATCATACGATCAATTTTTCGAATTGTTTTAACAGTAGCAATTAAAACTGCTACGGTATAAACACCACCTTTAACGATCTTATTGACAACAACATCTATTTGATCATTTTCAATTGGATTGAAATCATCATCATCATCATTCAATCTAATTTGTCCTAATCTTTTGAATCCACCATTTCTTCTAATACCTCGATCATATACAAACAACACTGTGGCTAAAAATATAATCAATGGGATAAATATCAAGAAAAACAATTTATGTCCTTTAACTTCACGACCATAATATTCGTTGAATTGTTTTTCTTTACCAGGACATGGTTTAGGATTCCAATTATCAAATTGTTGACCTCCTTTACAAGTACTCAATGGGATTTTTCTATATCCTGTACTTTCAAAATATTGGAAAGCATTTTCTTTAGAACACATGGTCGTTTTCCTATCAGCTGAAGTCATTCCTTTCACTAATTTACAGGTGTTATCATTGACATCTCTGACATAATTATAATCACATTCATAATCTCTTCTTGTACATGAACAATTTTTCTCCAATTTATAACCTTCAGATAATGGAGCACTACCAATAAAACAATCAGTATGACCTTTTGCTCGACGCAAGTATTTCGATTCATGTCCAAAGATACATTTATCACCACCAATTGGATGTGTAGGTGACCAGTATTCATAATCATCATGTTCTGGGTCATCTAAATTTAGTTGACATTGACGAGGGTAAATGTTTGTGAAATCAATGGTAAAAGTTTGTATATCTCTATGATCCTTTGGATTTTCAGCAAATATAATAAATTTACGTGCTGTATCAGTAGGAACCGTGGCTAAATCATAAATATTGACTTTATAATCAGAGAATTTGTATTCTTTCCAAGTTTGGCCTTCATCTAATGAATAATACAAAACATCAGTATTTTCCACTGCATTAACTAAAACCAAAATTGTCCCTTGATCCCCATATTCCCACATATAAACCCCTTTTTTGATTTCCTTCCAAGTAACACCCCCATCGGTACTTAAAAATGTTGCTGTTGATGGGTCATCCATTGGAGTTAAGAATTCACCAACATTTCCCACACCAATCAAAAATCCTGTAGCAGACCCACTTGAAAATGTATCACGATAATCAGCACGTTCAGTAAATCCATGTAAATGTAAGGCACATTTATTTAATGATTGACCAGTACATGGATATTTTATACCTTCAGAATCAATAGTTGGTGGTACTAATTTATCCCATTCACTACCATCATTATGAGAAATCAATGTTTGTAAATTTTTAGTACCTTCATTAGCTTGAGCATTGGCAACAACATTGGCAATAATAGTTCCTTCCAATCCATCAATTTTATCAAAATCAACGTACCCGACAGTATTTCTATTGACATTATCAAGAGTAAGAACAAAATAAGTACCATTAGAATTAGATTTAAGAAGTTGACCATATTCGAAATTTGGTTTTTCATTGGTTGTGACATGCATGAATACAGCTTTAGAACTTGAATCCAATACTGTGAATGCTTGATGTGGTTCCACTTTTAAATCATGAGGGAAATCAGCATCAGCAAATATGTCACCATCAACAGTAACTTTTGATAATAATGAATCGGTCTTGTCATCGATAGTGGCAACAACAACATAAGTTCCAGTAATTGCATAACCGACAATATTTTCAAATATTTTTTTAGGCTCTTCCAGTGATGATTCCTTCAAGCTAAACAAGGCAAGTTTATTTTTATTTTTATTATTATTATTATTGTCAAGAGAATTTTGTCCGGAACAATAAATTAATTCATGATCTCCCGATTCTAATACTGCTCCAACATAATCACAAGTTCTCACATTAGCCATTAATTTATTGAACGTGGCACCAGCATCATCAGTGATATAAGCATTAGATGTACATCTACCATTTGATTCACATTCTTCACCAAACCAAATAAATCTTTCCACATTCTTACTATGGAATGCAATAGCTCTATCAACTCTAGGTGATGGTTGGGTTGGAACTTTCCGTTTAATAAATGTTGCACCACCATCATCAGAAACATAAATAATGTTTGTAGCCGTTATAAGTGTAATTTGACCAGGAATTGGACCGGCATAAAATCCAAGAATTTTATCAGATATTGGCACTCTTACAAATGAAACACCTCCATTATTAGATATCCAAAGACGATCATCCATGGTCTTGATGACAACATTATCAGCAGCATTATTATCTTTAGATTCAGCGATGTATTGATATTGGGATAATTTACCTTCAAAATCATTAATATGAACTTCAATTTGATTAGAATCTCCTTGATTAGGGTTTTGTTTATCCCCATTACCATCCCCACCATTATCAACATAATCTGAACATTTCAATGTTTCTTGAGAAACAAAATCTTCCAACTTTTTATCTCCCATATTACATTTATTACCTTCAACTAAAACTTTATTAGGCAAAGTAATTTCACTTTTAGATTGACATAATTGCGTAAGTTGTTTACGATCAGGAACACATACATTAGTCGATTCTTTTTCCAGAATTCTAAATCCAGGACCACATTCAAAATCATGTTCTGTACATTGACAAGGATCTTCAATCACTTTAATATCTTCAAATAATTTATTGACAAAACATTTGGCATCTTGTTTTCTTCTTCTAAATTTTTCACGATGTCCATAAACACAAAGAGGTTCATCATTGCCATTATCATTTGATTTCCTGGCGACAAACTCTTCAAAATCGTCATCACCACAAGTTTTACCATCAAAGGCATTGGTAAAATCAACAGAATAAATGTACTCGTTTTCAGCTCTTCTAGAATCATCAATACCACCAATAATAAATTTCCGTGATGTACCGTCAATTGTTGTCAATATACTTAATGGATAAATTGGATGCTCTAAATCGACTTTTTCCCAACTTTTACCTTGATCTAATGAAAAATAGAAATGTTTGGCAGCTTCATATTTTTTCTTACCATTATAAGGAACTGCCAAAATCACATTACCTTGATCACCAAAGGCAAATACAGCTGGGAAATCTAATGCCTTATTCCATGTCACCCCTCCATCACGTGACACATAGGTTTTCATTTTCTCAAACTCATGAGCCAAATTTTTACCTTTATTACCGACTCCTAATAAGATACCTGGAGTTGGTCCAGTAACAAATTTCCCTTCACCATCCAATTCTGTGAAGTCCCATAAATGCAATGAACATTCATCTTCAATTTTACAACTGTTATCATTGAGTTTGATTAATGACCAATCTTTACCATCATTAATAGAAACTTTACTAACAATGCTTTTGGCATAAGTACCGCCAAACAAATTATCCAACAAGGATTTATCACCATCATATGGATTGTTAGAGTCAACACCGATATTAGCTATCCAGGCACCATCAATGTTTTCAATTTTTTGAATGTTCCCACCAGCAACATTATCTAATAGTTTAGTAAAATGTAATCCAGAAGAATCAGAACCATAAAATGAAGCTGTTTGAAAAGCACGAGAATTAAAATCCATAATTGTTAAAAATAATGAAGAAACAGAAGATGGTAAAAATGACATGACACCATATTTTATATCAATATCTAAATCTGCTCTAACAAAATTTTCACCATCTCTGGATACATAAGCATTAATTAATGATTTTTCATTAAATTTATCCATTCTCAGTACAACAATCATAAAATCTTCTTCTATTTTAACATCAATGATTTCACCACTTGAAGAATCCAAAGGTTTAATTTTAATTTCATTTTTATTTTGGAAAAAATCATTTGAATTATATAAATGAGATTCAACAATATGACCATAAGAATTCAATTGATTAACAGTACAAAAAATCGTTTCACTTTTACCAATTTTGGAGGTTTTAGTTGATTTAGCAAATCGACAAACATGAGCATCGACAGGTAATTTATTTGGTTTTGATTTAAACCCATCTTTCGTGAAAAAATATCTATGTTTACAATTACGATTCAATCTTTGACCTTCAGGACATTCATAATTTGAAATCATCAAATAATTTGGATTTTCAAAATTAAAAGTAATTTTAGGAATTGATGCCATTTCACCATTGAAAATATCAATTTCAAATGTCCGCCATTTATTACCTTGATCTTCTGTAATATATTGTTTTTGAGAAAGTGTCATGGCAAAGGCACGATTCTTGTTAGTTGGATCCATTTCAAAATAAATAATTGGATCTTTAATATCAGGAATTTCTTCAAATGATTTACCATCATTTTTCGAGATTAAAAGATGTTCATCTCTTAAAACTAATAAATTGGAAGAATCATCAAAATATTTAATTTCTCTTGCTGGTGATTTGTTTTTAACAACTGATATATCTGGAGTATAAGCAGTTGTTAAGGATAAAATAAATGGCACCAAGAATATTAGCCAATTCCAATTATTATTCCTCATTTTGAAGTGTTTGAATTTGTCTAATTAGTGTTATCGGGAGTGAAAAAAAGAATACCAATTGACAAGGGGAACCTAATATTCAATATGATTTGATCTAATCAGTTTGTTCAAGTGAATAAATATGTATCAATTTATCAATTTATCTATGGCGTAGTAATTCCAACAGGGTCGACAGATATGGCAAATTTAATAAGGAACACCAACAATTCTTTCAAATATAGTAAGCCTTATCAAAGTTGAATAATTTCTATAAGATTATTGTCCTTTCAATAAATAAATAAACAAGCGTAATGTAATGTAATGAATAATATAAAAATCTATATTTCCATATGAGCAAATTTATCAGGAAAGAAAGAAAGAGAGAGAAAGATTACAACAATGTGAAAAAAAAAAGGGAGAGTGGTGGTTGTAAATTTGTCGGCGCTGGTGATAATTTTTCCCCCTCGCAGGAGAATTAATAAAAGAAGCCTTACATAAAAACTATGAAGTTATACACTCCATAAAAACATTACACCTTGATTGTTATGTATATCTACATTGAACTATCCTAAAATAATCTTACTTAAATGTTTCATGAAGACAAGGCTTTATAGGACTTTGTTGAATATATTGAAAGAGAATGATAAGCCTCGGAAAATAATGTTCCATCTCGCTTCTATTCGTCACAACAGTATTACTCAAAGGATGAGTAAACATCGGTTAATGTTGCTAATACAAAACAAATTAACTATATATTAACTCATATATTGAACCGGAAGAAATTTCAAACTATGCGGCAAACGATGTGAACCAACAAGGTAATTTCCAACCATAGTATATATAGGGTAGGGGAGAGTTGTATCCCATTTGTATGTGAATAAAGGGACTTTGACAATTTACAGATCTGACATTGGTAAATATAAATGATAAAACTATATCTCATTTATAGATTGGAATCCAATATTGAATTCACACAGAATAATAATAACCGGGAAGAAATTCACAAATCACATACTTTCTCTACTACTATATACCTCTCCCAATGATTTTCCAAGTTTAAGGATTTTCATTCTTTCCAACTATTTCATCAAGTAACTTTTATATCACTAATCCTAAAAATTGACCCAGTTTTTCAATTTTTATATAACAATTTATATCAATCCCATAATAATCCATTAAACTAAATGTAAAACTAAACAATCCATTACTAAATCTTTCAAAATCTTGTTTATAAATCTTTATAATTATTGAATTTTTTTCATCGGTGCTTTGTGATAATATTTCAAATGGAATTGATTCACCAATTAATCCATATAATTTATTCATACTTTTCATAATTAATGATTTCCATATACTTGGATCTATTTTAATTTTGTTGAATTCTTCAAGACGGGTATTGTTATCTGTGATTGTTATATCTGGTTGTGGAACACTTTAAATAATTCTTTTTGTTAGTTACTCAATGAATCGGTACAAAATTAGTTCACTTTATTTTTGACAAGTATTATTATAACGTACATTTCAAGATTCATATAATACCAAGTATTATTATTAGTTAATTTAGTGCTATGAATTGTGATTTCTTCTGTCATGGTTGCCATTGTTTCTTAATAAAATGATGAAGATGATGAGTCTTGGGTTTCACAATCGTTCTTTTTTTAATGATGTGGGTTTGACGATGCGTGTATTTTGAACCAAAAGAATTCTTCCCTTTTTTTGCAACATATTTAACCTTGATGGTTTTCCATTTTTTTTTTTTGTTATATTTGTATTATAACATCACTAGAAGATGTAGACTGGGATGAGGATGAAGATGCTGTCTTTGAATTTGATAAATGTAATAATGGGCTCTCACTCTTGTCATTTCCAGGATTTACATTCTGATCTTTGTCCTTCCCAGGTTTCAAAACGTTTCCTTTACTTTCTGGACTAATTGGAGTGTTATACAATGGGAATGTTGCCAGCATAGAATGTTTTGTTTGTTTTCCTTGAATAGGACAATTATGCTTTTGATGTGTTCTTTGTTGAAACTCTTGTTGTTGAAATTTTTTGGTGTATAAATCAGATAGGGGGACACCACCAAATGGGACCAGTTTATTGGAATCAATTCTAATTACTGGTATGGCAATTGGTGTTATTGGTGATGATAGTGATATTGGACTTATAGGTGGAGACGAAATGAAGATTGGTTGAACTAAATCTTGTATAGGTGGATGAGATGAATTATAATAGTTGGGTAAAGTTGAATTAAACTGTGATTGACAATATAGTGGTTGTTGAATCAACACAAAGGCAGATATAGGATACAAATTGTTGTTATTTGCTGTGTTTGTGTAAAGTCTTATTGACAGTTTTGTTGGAAAAGTAATAGGAGGAGGAGGAGGGAAAAATGGTTGTTGTTGTTGTTGTTGTGTTGATATATCCAATTCCGGAAGATAAATATCATATTTATAATTATGTCTCAAGTTTAATAATTCAATTGGCAGATAAATCAATTTATTCATTTAAATTGATTTGTTGGATTGTTTGTAATAAAATTGTTATTTTGTAATTAATTTCAAGAAAACTATTTGTGGAAGGAGAGGAGATAATAGTTGCGAAAACCAAAAGACATGGAAAAATCTGGCAGGAAGTAACAATAGCCATTCTTTTTCTCAATAATTACAAAAAATACTCCCTTTCCCTTTCTAATTTCAAACATATTCTAAATTCACCGATAAATTTTTACCAATGGCAAATACTTTTTCTTAATCCTCATATATTCAAAGCAACAACTAAGCCGATCTTCTTTTTACATCGGACATTTTGTCATATTTGGCGCCTAAATCAATGTTACATCAAAAAGTTTGTGCATTTTTTCACGGCAATTGTGATGCCCTAACAAATTAACGTACGATAATTGAATAGGCAATAAAACTAACATTTTTAAAAGTGATCTCTTTCTTGCATAATACTTTTACCTGTATTGTTTAAGTACTAGCTTAATTGTTTTATACAGTAACTAGAATAATGGATTAATTTATGTTGAAATATGCTTGCTTGTGTGAACGTAATTGACATAATTTTACTCGTAACTGTTTTCATGAGTATAAGTATGATTATGTTGGTGTTTAGTATTTGACATGAAATATATTTCCCATTCGTTCTTTGTTTTACACACACCAACACATACAAATACATGAATATACGCAAGACATCAACAATATCCGATTATCTGTAACATTGAACAAAAAAAAGGGTTTTGATTGATTAACAACGCCACCGCCAACCACTGTTGAGGGAAAACAAAGACAAGTTGCAACAAAGAAATCAAGAAAGAAAGAAAAAAAAATAAACTTCTGAGGAGGGGGGTGTGCAGCATAGGAAGAAATTGAAAGAGAGAGAAGATTTTCTGGAGATTATTCTTTCTTAAATGATTATTATTGTTAATTTTTTAATCATTCACTAAACTTCAAAAATACCGTTTAACATCAAACAATATTGTTGTCATTCAACAATTTAATAATAATAATAACCGACTACTTGTTGGGAAAATATCAGAATTTCCTTTGTCTTCTTTGCCTTTTCTTTATTTTTTTCTAATCTTGCTGATGGAAATTGATAAGTCAGTTTGCAATTCAATATCACATTTCAAATTATCATTCTTAATATTAATTAATTACCCTGTCGACTTCCTTGCATTACTAGTTTGTACAAAATCAAATGTTGGAATACCCAAAAAAAAAAAGAAAAAAAAAAGAAAATGTTGGTTCGGATATTCTTGCTCTAATATTATTATTAGTAATATGATTATTATAATTATTTTCTCTCTCCTTTTACATTTCTTTCGGCTAATTTTCTTTATCACCAGTCAAATGACCAAGGAATATGTTTGGATGAATTGACTTCTCTCCTTCCTCTTATTCCGGAGAAAAGTATACTATCTATTCACTTTATAGTTTAAGTAGACTTGAGTAGTGGGAGTGTTAATTGGTTTCAAACTACAGACCAAATCAATTTTAATTTCTGTCTTCCATCGGAACAACAAAGACCCAGGCAAACAACCAATCCAAGAAATTCGAAACACGGCTACCCTTTTTCTTTCAAAAACGTTTATAGTTGAAACGAAAACAAACCGTTTGGGGAGACTGATGATGATAGCACCAACTTAAAAACAAAAGAATCGATTTTACGTACTTTGCATTCAAAACTACGACGATTACGTCAAATATTGCAGCCGTTATTTTGTATTAAATCAAATGGCTCCCCTAATTCATACCTTAAACAAAATGATTAGTGAAATTAAAACCCAATCCACAACAACTCGTTGAAAGCAGATATTGAAAGTGGTTTCGTAAGTTGTAACGGTAGATGTAATTTGAAGTTGTAGTTGTTATTGATGGTTAGTGGTTAAATGGTTGTAAGAAAAAGACGTTAGACAACCAAAATTAACACCAACGTACACTACTTGTCACAAAGAGAGAAAGAATAATAAGACAATAAAAATTATTTTAGACACAAGTCAACGAATAATATTAGAATTTCTTTTTTTTTTCCGTTTGATTAAATATTTAATCATTCTCCGTTCAATTTAGATTGTCTCATTGAAAACTATTACTAAACTTGCTCAAAACTCCTCCTCTCTCTTTATAATTGTATTCTTTAAACAATATATATATATACATCGTAATTGCTTATGGACGTTGATTGCTTTTCTTATGATTATCTGAATTTGATAAAAAAATTTGCTTTTTAATTTAATTAGAATTTACTTTCCTCCCCTCACTCATCTCCCACCTACCCCCCTATTTCTAGTACATTTATTTAGAGTTTAAAAAAGATAGTATAGTATAAAGTGATAGATACCATCCACAAACTATACTTCAAACTAAAAGAAGAGATAACAAATTACATTACACTTTTTATACAACTCAAACAACAACAACAGTATTAACAAGGTTTAGTGTGTGTGCGTGTCTGTCTGAACAAAAATTTTGACAATCAAGAAATTTTTTTTTACTTTCTCACTCTTTCCCTACTACTACTGTTTACTGCTTGCCTGCTTACTTCTTCCTCCTCCAACTTAGTTAACAGTTTTTTTTACAACCACCAAGTGTGTTTTGTTGAAAGTGTGTGTCTGTATTTTTTTTTGCTTCGTTTTTTTTTGGATTTAAATTTTTACAACTCCTAATTGATACCATCCACTCATAACCACATATATATATCACAAGTTCAACGGTATTATAGATATTGATTATTTGATCTCATCAATTTACTTCAACACATTTGAATTTATAGAGAAAAAAAAAACATATTCACACCCACATCATCATCAAACAATATCCACTTCAAATTTACAGCCAACACAACTGAAAGAAGTGGACTACATATCAAACCAGATCAAACAACCACTGCTATCAATTATCAATACTCACAATATTGTCAAAATCAACAAACTTTTCCGGAGTTTTTTTTTATTTTGGCTTTTTCAATTCACATAGACATTATATTTGCTTCATTGTTATTGATAAGAGTTGTTAATTCCACAAATGAGTGATTCCATAATGAAAGATGACCATTTTATATTTATTCAGGCGTTGGCGAAAAGAATCGAGTCATTGTTACCAAATCACACCGGTCGTAGCATAGAAGAAGTCGAACTTGACCAACAGTTCTCCATTACGAGAAAATTATTATTAGAGAACAATAGTAAAGACCCCAGAACAGTAACGTATATTTTGGTAACTTTTGCTTCCATTTTAAAGACCATTAATACTGAATTCACTAACAACAAACTCAAATATCGTGATGATAAATCAAGAAACTCAATTTTATTAATTTGCAAATTACTTGCTGACGTTTTGAAAGTGAGTTGGGATCGAGAGTCTACTATTGTGGATGACAAAGATTTTTTAAGCAATTACTCAAAGTTCTATTATTATGATACTCCAAACAGAATAGAATCGTCAGTAGTTTCTGATTTGGTTGATACATTTGTCAACATGATTTCGTCTAGTGTTGTTAGGAAAGTGGTGTCACTAGTGCGTAATGAACAAACATTAACAACCCTAATTGTGGCCAAAGAAGAGTCTGAGATTTTGCGTGAAGACCAACTAATGACAAAAGAGGAAGAAACAGAATTGGTGATAGGTAAAATTGATTTTTATTTGGATACAATAATTCGATATATTGCTACCGCCAATCCTGAAGACTATTATGATGTTTTAAAAGCAAAAATTTTCAGGTATTCTCAAAGAGACGCAACAATTCCCTTACCCGTTTTGCAGACATATTTACCATTGCTTAAATTCATTTTTTTTGCAAAAGTTAATTCAGTCACCATTGTGGACGATACTTTGAAAGCCTTACCATGTATAAGGTCAAATACTTGGAAACAAGTATACTTGCATTTTCTAGCTAGCAGCATCAAAGCTCAATCTTTTTCACGTACTTTAGATTACAATGTGTTGGTGGATTTAAATGATACCCATCAAACTCAAGTGGCGCGAAGCTTGTTTGACATATCATTTAGCCTATTTTCTGATGAGTCCTCCACAAATCTGTTTAACTCGCCATTTGTTTTGATTTGGTTTTTCGTTATTTGTCTCGAAGATGTTATTGAAGTTAGCAGCGACAAGCCATTAAACAAATTAAAGCTAACATTTAACAAAAGACTAAAGTTTATAATGTCACAGTTGAAAGAGAGCAGTAATGCTTCTAGTTTGGGAAGTTTTGATTCATTTATCCATCTATTTCATTTAGGTGCCCGTTTACAAGCATATAACCAATTATGGCATCCAATTTATAAGTTTAGCATGAAATTTCTCGATGAAATCCACCAAAATTTGATAAAGTTTGGCGAAGTTCGCAAGGACGACCTTCTAGTTGATGATGATTTGCTTTTCAGATACGATTTACTTACAGTTAATTTCTACTTGGCAGCCATTTTGATAAATCCAGATAAATACATTAGAATTGTCATCAATAATTATAAGCAAAACCAGGAGGATCTTCGGTTCAACAAAATTTTTGTCAAGATAATTAAAGGGTTATCAGAAATTCAAACAGCCAAAAAGTCGTTTTTTGCAACAATGAAACAAGTGACACCCACTTTGAGATTAATGGTTTATGGTGCTTCCAAAATCTTGTATCAATATGAAATTCGACGTAGTATCAATCAAATAAGTCAAGGTAGCATTAATGGTTCTTCAGATGCTTCTACAGCTTCATATATCGACAATGAACAAAACAGTGACGAGGTAACAGCTGCCACTCAGGAAGCTTTTAGTCGAATCAAAACAAGTCTAGATCATTATACAGCGGACTTATTTGACACTGACTTGAAAAAACTAAATAGTAGTAAAAATTTTACTACCTCATCATCTTCAGTATTATCAACTTCAACTTATAGATTCCGAGTTGTCAATGGAGCAGAAGAGTTATTGTCGGACATTTTTCGAATATTTGCAGCAGCACCAGAATTTTATTTCAATGATGAAAAATTAATGAGTAAAGAAGTATACGAAACCAAACCATTATCAGAATCACTTCCACCTATAATAAGATTTTGTCATGACGCGATTATCCCAATAAGATTAGCATTCAAGTCAAAATGGATAATTCAAGGAGACACACGATTATTGGACTCTACAAAGGAGCTATCATTGAAAATGGTGGAGCCAACCACTAGTTTGATTGACATTCGTACTGACTTATCGGTTTTTGCAAATTTTCAAATTTGTTGTTGTATTATTTACGTCACCTGTGAAGCATGTTTATCCATTTCATTACTTAACCCAAAGTTTAAATCTTGCTTTTTGTTTTTAAACTCGTTTTTGCAAAAAAGAACTTACTTCAATAAATTTGTGATTGAGAATCCTATCTTGACCAACCCAGATACTCGAGTGTATTTGGGATTTTGTGGAGATATTATACATTCTGTGGAAAAAGTTTTGTTACTTTCGTTATGTACCCATGACATACTGTTTTATAATTATGCATTGCAAGGGATTGATTGGTATCTTGATGAAGTGGAAACTAACAAACCTTTCTATCCATCTGAGGATGTTCGTGATACTTTAATTGACACATTTCAAAAAATCCTGGAAGATAAAGCTGTTTTCACTGGATTTGTCAGCCTTCACAAGCGCCATAGAAATATTTTGCGTAATTCCAAACCGACAAAGTCATTATATCAAACATGGGTGACCATTTATCATCGATGGGTCAGAATCCTTGATACAAAGTCGAGCTTAGGAAATGACAAAACACTCATTTTGAGACATTTCACTGGATTCCTTGTCTCTACTTCTGGTTGTTTCTTATCAGGCAGTCTAGTCTCTGAAGAACTTGCGGCAAATACCTGGCCAACAGCGCCTATTTCCGAGTTTTTCGATAAGTGTATCGAGTTGTTAACTTCACCTGACATGGTGATTCAAATGATTATTAAGGAAGCTTTAGCAAGTGAATCGCAAGCAGAAGTATATTGCTTGACTGCTCGAAAGTTAATGGAAACAGCAACACACTATTTTGAGAATAATAAATCAGATGAAATTGCAGTTTTTCTAGATCGTGCAATAATAGTTATGACGTCCATGATAAATGTGAAAAGCGAGGGAGCACTTTATCTTTCAACCTTGTTACCAGAAATTTGCCAGGATTTTATTAAATTTATCAATGCAATAGATGATCCATGTGAAAGATTCAAGTTGCAATTAAGGTTTTGCAAACTTGGATGTGCTTTAGAATCAGATCGTACAAATGCCGGTTTAAATGGGGCTTACAAATTGAGAAATCTATACTCCAGAGCAAGTTTGGAATGGTTAGAACCAGCTGTATTTTATGATAGTGCACTTGAGGAAAACATAAAAGCTGATGATAGCTCGAGTGTGAAAACCAATAAAGAAGTTGAGCTTCTGCATTTAGCATTGGATTTTGCAGTTGAATGTTCTATTCTTTTACGAGGACAAGTAGAAAACTTATTATTGGAAGTCCCAGATGGCATCAAAGAAGATGAAATCAATAAATACAAAGATTTGTCCTTTAGTGTTTATTTCTCATTATTTTACAAAGTGATTCAAAAATATACTAAAGCAACACCCACCAATCGAGAAAAACATAAGCATCATATCATTATTGATAACATTCTTCAATCTATCACAAATATTTTACAATATGACTCTCAGATTGGAATGAGATTTATTTTACCAATGGGATATCATGAAAGCAAGAAAATTAGATCAATCTTTTTGAATGTCTTTTCAAAAATGTTAGTTCATCAAAGCAAAATTTCCAACAGGGAAGAGTACCCAGATAAGTTGATTAATGAGTTGACGGATCAATTTGAAATTTTTGGTTCTATTGCAGAATGTGCTTCTTCATTTGAACATAATTTACTAGCATCTGCATTTTTCGAAGTGTTTTCCTATACCGGGAAATTGAATAATTTGTTTAATGTCTTGTTAAATACAGAAGTAGCTCTTCTGTCGAGGTCCACGGATTTGTTCAGAAGAAATTCAACTTTGACAAAGTTTTTATCATTTTACGCTCAAACTAATGGGGTTGATTATTTGAATGAGGTTTTGTTACCTGTTATCAAAGAACTTGTTGATAATGATGTGCAATTTGAAGTTGAAAAGCAAGACAATTCAGATACCGCAGATCTCTTCATATTATATTTATCAAGAATAATCGATCTGATTGTGAATTCGACTGACAAATTGCCGCATGCATTCAAACTGGTAAGTAAGGCAATTTACGATTCTGTGTCGAATAAATTTCCTGAAGCTGCACTCACGGCCGTTAGTTCTTTTGTATTTTTGAGATTCTTGTGTCCCGCAATAATCAGTCCTGAACAACATTTCAAACTTCCAATTAACAACCCCAAAGTTAAAAGATCATTAATGCAATTGGTAAAAGTATTGCAAAATATGGCCAATGGAACTTTGACTTCTATTAAATGGCCTGCAATTGCCGGGAAAACTGAAGAATTGAATTTCTACAATCAAAAAATTGATGGATTTTTAAAGATTATTTCCACAGATGTAACAACGGAGAATCAAAGCGCTGAATCATACAAACCCGAGAAACCATTAACTTCATTGAGATACTTGCACAAGTTCATTTACCATTACTTTGCAAAAATAAGATATAACTTTCTTTTCCAACACTCATGGAGATGTAATTACCTGTTGCATGATAAAGCAGTGAAATTTAAAAAATTTGATTATCTAGTAATGCAAATGGGTCAACCAAATCCTGGTGTTAAATTACAGATGTCCAGTAAGTTGAAGCTTTTAGATACTAATAACCTAGATGAAGAAGAAATTAAACTTAATGATTTTATGACAAAAATGTCAATCAAATTTTCTGACACACCACCGGATGCAATTGATGTTATTCATAGTTCAATTTTCAAAGATGGTACACCAGCAGTAGTGGTTAATTTGAAAAAATTGAGTGGTCGACCACATGATTTTGAATACTTGGCTTACAAATTAATAGAAACCGCATCTCAAGTGTGGGATAACAAGTTTTATTTGGTATATGATTTTACAGAATATTACTATTATATTGAAACAGTTACGATTGAATATGCTAACTTGATTGCAAACAGTGGCACCAAACTATTGTTCAGTAATTGTCAAAGAGTTTATTATTTCAATATACCTAGAATTGAGAATCCGGGTATTATGGAAGGTGTTAAATTGGTTAGATCAAAGGGAGAAAAATATGGCACTAAAGTTTACATTTACTCGCTTGCAGACCCTGACAGTATCATTAAAAATTTATGTCTTGATCTGGAGACATTGGCAATTAATCGTGAAAATAAGGTCACCTTCAAAGACGTTTTACTATATGACGCAACAACTGAAAAATTCATGCCTGTACAATTCAAAATAGGAAGAAGATTTGTTACATTATGTTTCACTAACAGAGTGAAATTTGATTATATTGCAAGTGTTACAGATGGGTTTAACCCAGTCGAGATTTATCGTATCAGTGAAATGAACAAATGCGAAGTGTCCAATTTTACTGGGAACAATGACGAATTTACAATTTATTTGAATCGTGGGGTGCAACTTACTTTTAGGTCGCAAGATAGACTAGAAATTTTAAGATATTTGTATTTTACTATTTCAAGATTACCAAGGGAACCATTTAGTTTGAATAACGAGTTGGATTATCAAAATGAACGTCACACTATGCATTGGTTTGGCAGATTATATAATATTGTTTTCCAAGGGTTGTTGAGTCATGATGAAGAATTAAAATCAAAAGCCGGGGTTTTGTTTGGTTCCTTGTCGACATACTTTGAAATTGATTTTGGAATTCGTGAAAACCATGCAAGCAATGTTCCATTCCCAGCTGATGCTACTAATTTTGTTGTTACTGTTTCAGCACATTTAGCGAAAACATTCCCTCAAATGACATATCGTTTTTTCAAAGCATTTTTTGATAATTTCGATCGTATAGATAGGGAGACCAGGTTTACATCTATTTTGTATTTATCACCTTGGATTCAAAACATATATGAGTACGTGTTTCTGAATGATGAGAATGGTGCTGATAAGACTGCGGATTTGCTTCGATTGTTTTGTCGTCTTACATCAATTTATAAAGACCGCATTCCATTTATTAATGATTATATATGGTCCAAATTATTTCAAGAGGCAAGATTGGTATCGACTTTAGTGGAAGAAGTAGTAGCATTTGCTATTGATAGTAAGAATGATAATCCAGACTGGACATTTATTATTGCAGTGATTTGTCCATCAATAGAAGTTTGTGGTGAAGTTACATCGAGATTATTGCAAAGAATTAATAAGGTTGTGACAACTGATTCATCTATTGCCTTACAATCGAAATTGTTTGAAATATCGGTTCTAATTAAGATTTGCTCATCATTGTTTTTCAATTCATATAACCTTGCCAAGACTTATTTGGCCGAGTTGATTTTCTTTGTTACTTTGTTTATTGATAATCCTGTTTTGGATGTTGGAGAAGATTTACAAAAATTGCTCATGACGGCAATCCAGTCTTTCTTACACAAGCCAAATTTGACTGAAGCACAACGAGCTGAAATAGATAAAGCTATTGCGTATTTTTCAACTCCAAGAGCTAAGATGATTTTCGGTACCAGTAGAGACGTAACGAAAAGAAATGATGCTGCACAAGCTTTCAATAAAATCACAAATATCGAACAGTTTGCTGATTACTTGAATGTTTTCATCAAGGCATTTGCGTTACACGGAGATAGAACTAACTGGCGAGCTAGATGGTCGTCTAATACTATTGATGTCGCCTTTAACAACTACTCGGTATTTCAAGATCGAGCATTTTTGATGGTGGGGATTCTTTCTAAAGAAGGTATTAGTGATTCAAATGCATGCCGAACAATAAAGTTAGTTTCTAACGGCGAGTTAAATAGTATCGATATAACTATTTGTGTCGCTGTTGCTGTTGCCAGAATCTTAGATGGTTTACCTGATAGTTCCATTTTACCACCAATTTTGATTTGGCCACAATTATGTTTCACATTATTGAATCATGCTGTACTCTATCCTTCTGGGTTAGAAAATGTTATTGCTTCAATCACAAAAATAATGAGACTTGGACCAAATTATTTGGACATTATATTTGAACAACAACAATATTTAGAACCCGATTTATCTAAATTCCAGGAAAGGCATGGTTATATAATAACTAAAGAGAATTTTGGTGTTCACATATTTTTCATATTGGGTCAAGGATTAAGAATTTCTCAATATAGACACTTAGCAATTGCGTGTATTAAGAGATATTTTAAGCAAAGATATTTAATGAGAGAAGGGAAAACAATGGATGGGAAATTTATAACAAATAACACATATGCCTATATTTTCTATCTTTATTTGTGTTGTGATGCCAAGGAGGTTGAAGATTATTTGAAGGAGCTTGAAATCGATCGTTCGTTTATATCTTTAGATGATAATCAAAAAATTCCTAAATTATTAATTGACTTGTTGTTTGACAATACTGAAGTATCCAAAATATTAATGATACATGTTGGATTTTTGTTCTGTGACATTCAAGGGGTCGATATCAGTTTTAAAGCAAGATTTATTCAAATCTATCTTTATATGCTCAAGAATAACAGAGAATTGGCATTACTTGTGTATCATATCATCAAACCAACATTGATGCATGATTTGTTGAATACAGTTTCAGTGGAAGTTGTTAAAAATATTTCTGAAATAGTGGAGATTGTTTCCCAATGTACTGATTATGATCCAGAGTATCACAAAAATGTTGTTGATGATATATTAATACTGAAAAAAATCACAATTCTTAAAACTTTGAGACATTTGAAACCACTTAGTGAAACCATAGATGAAAACCAAATATTCAAACCTGAATTTGATTCTGATATTAAACCAATCCAATCGATGCTTTATAGAGCTGCATGTAGTTACATCAGTGGGTCGAAATTGGAGGATTAATCAGAATCTTAGATTGATATTTTTATTGCTAGTTAATTTTGTATTATAGAACAACGTTCATTTTAGGTTAGAGGCTTTTGGTTCTTTGTTAAGTTTCTATTCGGGTGTTTTTTTGATATTTGATGATAGTTATGAGAAGAAAAGGAGAGTAGAGAAGCTGATTTTTTGAAAAATCCCGTTGCATTTTAAATTCCATATTATTATGATTTACGTATATAAAGTAATAAATTACAGTCATTCTTTTGTTTTTATCATCATTAAGCAAAAACTTGTTGAAGCCTTGTAGATTGGCAATGAATTATCTCTAATTTTGAAAATGTCGTTATTCTATAAAAATTCCTATATTACAAATCATTGTCGTTTATTTCTATTACGCATGGATTGTTCGATTTCCCTTTTAAATAATCTAAAAAGTAACATTGTTGCTCTAGCATCTTCAACAGAAGAATGTTGACCAATTTGTATATCAACTTGAATAAAATGTTTAATCAATTTTTTCAAACTTGGTGATTTCCCACCAGCAATTTCTCTAAATTTTGGGAATTTACAAGTATCTCTAATCATTGATTTAGGATGAGATAAAAATAATATATCCAAATCATTAATCACTGCATGACCCACTAATATTTTATTATTAATTAATTCCATAGTTTTCAATTGAGCAGTTTTAAAATCTATAGCATCTTGCATATGATAACTTTGAATACCACTAACCCAAGTTCTCCAATCAGTTACTCTTTCTTGTGGTCGAACGTAAGTATCTAATAGTACAACTCCATAATAATTTATAATTGATATTCTTGCTAATGCCGATTCTTCTCCATCTTTACCTATTCCCACAAATTCACAATCTATGGCTACATATTTACCTGGATCTAATTTCCTACTATCATTCCTAGATAACGGTAATGGTTTAGGTGTTTTCGGTATATGTGATACATTTATGGTGTGATTCTGTGTCCAGAGAGTATATTCTAGTGGTGTCGCAGTAGGTTTGGTTGAGGATGCTATAGGAACAACATCGGTGGTGGATGTGGTGGATGTAGTAGTCGTGGTGGTATTGTTGGTGGTTGATAATTTTTCCGATATTGAAGCTTTAACTTTCTTGGAGATCTTGCCTTTTAAAGTAGGTTTTTTCACTGAACCATTCTTAGGTTTATCCTGTATTTTAGAACTTAATTTCTTCCAATTTTGAGATAATTTTGCCATATTTGAATTCAATCTGTAGATGTGAGGTTAGCTCTTCATTCACATGGTTTCATCTTTTTTTGTTCTTACCAATTTTTTTTTTCTTTGTTAGACTTCAAGGCGAGTCGAGTCGCGATGCCTTCATGACGACTTTTGTGCTACATCGAATAAACCTCGTCGCGCGTACTAATCCCTAACACGCGACCACACACAATTCTACAGATCCTTTACCACCCTCATGCAAAGTTACAATTAAAATTTTGACTATCATACAATCTATTAAAACACATAATTTCCCATTTATAACCCACCACTAGAAAAATTATACACTTGTAAGACCCATTTCAATTTACTTATGATCTCCAGACATTCCTGTTCATTTATAGCTATAAGATAAAATTTCTTTGTAGGGACCTCCTTAGTAGAATTAAGTACCTCATTATTTTCGGTCATCAGTTGTTGACTCTGAATAATGATTCTAAAATAATTAGGATTTTTAACGTACTTCTTTAGTTTGAGTATTTGAGTTATATGGAAAGAATAGGTTTTCGTCAGAGTCTTATTATGAGCTCGATTGAATTGATGATTCAAATAATTATGATGATGAGTATGATTATGACCATTTATATTTATCACTGACGATTCAGGTGGCATATTCATGGTCAAATCATCAGGTGGTGTCAAATGAATATAATCTCCATCGATAATGAAATTCTTTTCACTAAAATTTTTGATTTTCATTTTACTGTTATTTTTCAATACTTTCCACTTGAAATAAATTGTGTTTAAGTTAATCGGTAACGCTGGATTATCGCCCGTGAAAATATTCTCAAGATATCTATTAGACGTGATAGCTTGTTTAATAGCATTAGTCGAATTAAATGAAGATGCTTTCTTGTCTTCTTTTGGTATTAGTGTATTTGTTGGTTTATGGGTATCCTTCAAATTCAATTTTTGCATCTTATCATCCATTTGTTCTACTGTAGGTGTGATATTTGGTAATGTAAAGTCCAGCGGTGTTATTCTTGCTTCAATCATACCAACATCATAACTAGCATTCATGATCAGGTTCAATTTAGTATCCAGAGGTATCAATTCTAACGTTCTTTGTTTTAAATCACCACATTTTTCAACATCCTTAACAAATCTACTTTGTCCTGTACTTTGATCCACTAATCGAAATCGATATTTTGTTAAAATTAACCCTTGCTGAGCGCAAAACTCTTTCAATACTTGACCCATGGTATACTCACTAGGTACTTTTATCAGTTCCTTTCTTGGTAATCCATCATCATCATACTCAAATACTCCAATTTGAAACTCAATTTTCTCCCCAGTAGATTCTTCAATTCCACTTTCCACAATTTGATTAATACTGTGTCGTTTGCGTTGCAATGCTTCAAGATCTTTCTTTACTTCAACGGGCAATGGAGACTGTAAATCATTTTTCTTGATTTCATTATAATCAGTGATTCGACAAATTGCCAATTCTTTCGGATTATTATATGATGAAAGTAATCTCGTACGATCCAAAACACCAAATGATCCATAATTTTCACCATCTTCATCAACTAGCTCTAACCGCCAATGATTCGGATTGAGGTAGTTTAAATCTTTGATACTATTCAGCTCCGGCAATTTACAAAGATTAAGCAAAACAAACCCAATACAATCAGAAATAGCCACATTCTCAACCATGGCCAATTTTATCAATGTAGCCTTTGTGTTAGGTGGCACAAATATATCAACCAATGTTTGCTTTACTGAAGATGAGCTGGCATCAACGAATGAATAATAATTTAATGGATTAGTGTTGTTTGATTTGTATTTTGAATGAATAAGTGAACTCAATTTGGAAGCCTTGGGAGTGTCTACTTTGGTAGGAGAAACTTTCTCAAACTGAAATGTTGGGTTTTTATAACTCAAAGCAGTTAACGCTAAATATGACTTGCTATTACCAGCAGAAGATGACCTTTGTCTAACAAGGGTGTTACCTTTTGGTATTGTGTGTTGATCAAATGAATCAGCTTTCTTCTTCTTTCTGCTTTTCTGTGTATCAAATTCCGAAACATTACTTGTTCGAACAAATGAAAAACTATCGCCTCCATTATCGTTGTAGGTGGAATCTAAAATCAAAGATGAACCCACTAATGAATCATTATCCAAATCAGTAAACTCTGAATCATTAGAATCTTCTTCACCATCTTCATCATATTCGTATTCATACTCATCGGAATCCTCAGAATCATAATCTTCGTCAATTTCAGCTTCAATCTCTTCATCAGACACTCCTTGATCCTCTGGTTGATAATTTTGAACAACATGTCCACGAGAATTCACGGGGACTCCAAAATCACTGTCTATTGTGATGACATCACTATTTTCCTGAGACTTTTTATGTGATTTATTGACTTCAACAATCTCTGGCTCATTTTCCTGCTCAGTGATATCTCCATCTTCGGTGGTAACTTCCTCCAAAGTATTATTGGTTGAATTTATACTATCACTCTGATATAGTTGCAACTTTCTATCGTTAACATCACTATCACTATCGCTATCAGAGTCTGAAACTGAGCCACTTTCCTTCCCTGATTGGAAAAATTTAACAATTGGTATTTTTGATTTCGATTTCGGTCTTGATTTTTTGCTGCTACCACTACTCCCTCGTATAGTCTTTGTATACCTTAATCCAAAAGTTGTACCACCACTACTATTTGCATTTGATTCATCGGGTTCCTCTAGTCTCATCATATCGTCTCCATTAGACTCTATTATTGGTGTCAATTCCGATTCTGTGGTTGATCCCACTGGATAGTCCATATTTGAATCGGTAGAAGTATTATCCAAAGAACCCGAATTTAAAAGCATAGCACCATCATTCTCATCAAGACTAGGGGGTGAAATTACTTCATTTTTAGTTTTTGAATTCTTAGGTAGTTTGACAGTTTTCTTTGATTTTCTTTTCCGCCTTTTTTTGGTAGCCTTTGCAGGAGGTGTACTAAAACTTGGCTGAGAGCTATATGTGTCATCGTATCTTAATCCATTATGAACAGACTTTTTGATATGTCTAGCAATCTCAAAAGTGATTGGTGGGGACTCAGAAAATGGGGTTCTTGGAGTGTTTTCATTACTAGGGATTGGCAACAGGGAATGCTTTATAATTCTTCTCGCATAATCCGAATCTTCATTCAAGACCAAGTAAGTGGTTCGTAAATGACGTATTAGATCAGATTGGTCAAGTGGGAATGCCATTTTGGGTGTTTGGGGTTATGTATATATGCAAGTTGATATATATATATGTATGAGCTTAAACGGATATTAAAAACAAAATGTGAATTAGAATATCGGGGATGTAAATCTTTCTGTATATATCAATATTTCATGATTTAACTAATGCTGAATCTAACTGTTGATTCTTATCTATAGATGCTTGTGTGTTTTTTTGTCAATAAATTGAATTGTTAGGAAATGTTAATAACCAAACTGGCTGTCAAAAATATCTTAACAGTATTTTTTTTGTTTAGTGCGGTTGATTAATTATTTTGATTCTCACTCAAATAATTTTGTTTCGTGAGAAAAAATCTCCTTACTATTGATTACGTAACCAATAGACCGATTAAAACCTACAACTTGTAGCATTGGTATACCAAGAGTTTTATGAACCCTTCAAAACACAGTACGATAAGACCCTAAATGGAACATAAGAAGCAGTAGGTGAAAAAGTACAAGCAATGAAAAGCACTGCCCAATTGAATACTCAAAATAAGCCTGTTCTTTCATTTGGGTCAATTTGTGCTCAAATTGGCAACAATTCTAAGCAAATTTCATGTTCAAATCACTACAACAAAATATGGTTTGATAGTTCATTACATCATCAATAATTCATTGATAGTTTATATCCATCTCTTCCTTTTAGATTGTTCTTCATCAACAGTAGAATTCACCTACTTCTTTGAAGTTACATATTCTTAGTAATCAATTGACAATTATCCTGCAATTTCAAACACTTCGGAGAGTGATTGATTAATATAGGCAGTGCACAATAAATGACAAGAAAAGTTGGAATTGTTGTTGTTGTTCTTGCTGCGGATTTCTATTCTCTAACACAAAATTGATTACTATGATTAAGATACTAAAAACAAGTTTAGTTTAATAATGAAATTGTGGTTATGTCCAGCAATACAGAAAAACCATTACGGAGGGAGAGAATGGCAGCAACAGCAGCAGCAACAACAAAGTTTGAATTGTATATACTAACGAGAAAGAGAGACAAGCAAGTGCAAAAAAAACCCCAAAAATTGTTGAATTACGCACCCAGCAACAAGATATTCACCACCACGCCCTCTTCTTCCGCCCCCCTTTCTTTATTTTTTTGTCGAACAAAGAGCAAGCCAACCTTCAATCTTGAAACTATTGATTATCAACAGTTTCTACTAATCTACTTTTTTTTTTCTTTTTCCTTTATCCGTTTCATTTATTTTGCTTATAACAATTCCAAAGTCTTTATTAAAATTTATTATCCCAATCAGACAAACGACAGAAAGACACCCAATAGTTGACAGGTAATACCAACACTTTAACTCGAATTGTTTTATTTTTTTAGTGTGATTTTGTTTGACTATTAATATATTTCTTTTTTTTTTACTTGCTTCCTAAAACTTGTACTTTGGAAATCCCATTCAATTTCTTCAATTATTGCTAATGAGTCAATACTTGAAACACTCAAAGAAACATCAACAGTTAAAAATTAGCTTATAAGAATGCATAAATTTAGATATTCTTTGCACCAACACTATAGCAAACGCCATTCAAGTGACAAATCCAAAGACAGTCCAATTAGTCAAAACAGCAATGAAGAAAATGATTCGACTAAATTAAGTTCAAGTAGTCTTCAAGACTTACATGATGATCTCGATGATATTTATAACAACTATACTTTAGCACAGGGTACCAATAACAACAGTGTAGATACATTGGATTCTGAAAATAATCAAGCTATAAATAAGTTTATTGATAAACCTCCAGCAATTCATGGTATGGAACCACAACTACCGGTGATGCACGTTTCTTCACGATTATCTTCCTTAGGTAATACCACCAATGAAACCGGTGAAAGCATCGCCAAAAGTGCACCAGGAACTCCGTTATCTTCACATTCATTTGATTTCAGACCGCATCATCCTCGTGCAGTAACAAACTCATCCCTCAATGTATTGTTAGACACCCCTAATGTCAGTTCCGAATTCAATCATTTAGTGGATCAAACACCACCCAATGAGTCGGTAGAAAGGTTTGACGACAGTAATAATACTGTGGACAATACAGAAGAGGAAGAAAATAATGATGATACAGACGAAATACCAAAATCTGAAACATTGAAACAAAACGAGGAGAATTGGGAAAAAAAGGGTGCTGCAGTTAAAACTATCAAGACTATGGATGGAGAAATGAAAACTATTCGGCGAAATGTTACTGATTTCAAATTTGGTAAAGAATTGGGTGAAGGTTCATATTCCACGGTGATTTTAGCCACTGATAAGATTTCTGGTAAACAATATGCTGTAAAAGTACTTGATAAGCGACATATTATAAAAGAAAAGAAAGTCAAGTATGTCAATATAGAAAAACATGCATTGAATCGATTAAGTAATAGATTAGGGGTTATTTCATTATATTTCACCTTCCAGGATAAAGATTCGCTTTATTTTGTTTTGGATTATGCTTCAAATGGTGAATTATTGACATTGATCAAGAGATACAATACTTTAAATGAGGAATGTACTAGACATTTTGGTGCACAAATATTAGATGCTGTTAAATATATGCATGATAATGGCGTTATACATCGAGACCTAAAACCAGAGAATATATTATTAGATGACAAAATGAGAATTCAAATTACAGATTTTGGTACTGCAAGATTATTAGAGAAAAAGAATGATGAAAGTGAAGAATACCCAGTGGATGTAAGAGCAAAATCATTTGTTGGAACCGCTGAATATGTATCCCCTGAATTATTAGAAAATAAGTATTGTGGTAAACCTGGAGATGTTTGGGCTTTTGGTTGCATCATATATCAAATGATTGCTGGGAAACCACCATTTAAGGCAACTAATGAATATTTAACGTTTCAAAAAATTACGAAATTGCAATTTGCGTTTAGTGCAGGATTCCCTACAATTATTAGAGATTTAATAAAGAAGATTCTTGTGTTGCAACCATCACGACGTGCCACCATTCCAGAAATACAAAAACATTACTTTTTCCAATCGGTTGACTTTAAAGATTTTGATCTGATTTGGTTATCTGATCCTCCAGAAATAGGACCTTATAAAATGACAGCAAAATCCATGATGAAAGTACCGGAATTGAATAAGGCACCTGTAACCACAGTTATTAAGAAGAATGTCAAGAAATCCACAAACTCAAATTCAAATACCAACAATGTCACCACTGCTGTTGGTGGTGGTAGTAGTAACGGACATAAAGGGTCATCACCGACTCCTGAGAAAGAGCCGAGTCCAGCTACTATTAATAACAAGTCCACAGAAAAAGTTAGTGCCGCTAGTGTAGCTGCATATGTTTTAAACAAACCAGCTACAAACCAAAATTCCAGTACATCCGAGGATTCATCTAAGCGTAGCAGCAACTCCAATGAAACTCGCAAACTTTCATATTCACAACAGGATTATATTCCGGGAACAAATATTTTACGTCCACAGATTAGTACTAGACCGTCAGTAGGATCTTATGTGAAAACCACACCATCAAAGGATAGAAAAACATTAACCAAGGTCCCACTGAATATCCATCAACAACAAGAAAAAGTGAAACCGAAAGTAATGGAAGTGAAGCCAGCAACTACATTGGAAGCAGCATGGGAACCATATTTAACCCATCCAGATGAAAGAATACTTCGTATTGGCCCAGTTATTGCTCATAAGGAACCAACAGAACCATTTGAAAAGAAGAATAAAGCGTCTTTACATATATCACCTTTGGATATAAATAAAGAACAAAGAAGTAGATCCAATACTAGTTTACTTACACAAATTGTAAATGAAGTAAACAATAACACCAGTGAATTGAAAAAAGTGGAAAATGCTGATGAATCACTTGCCATTATTGAACCACAATATAATATGAAGAGAAGTCCAACTTCTGATAGTAAGAAAAGTATGGATATTGAAAGATCTGCATCTACTTCTGGAAGTAGAATTAGTAAGAAGGCAATTTTCAAAAAATTGGGGTTTAGTCATTTAGAAAAAAATGATAGTGAAGAATCAAATGGTCCTAGTTTAACGGAAAAACCTCAAACTTGTACATTGGTTGTTACAACTCATGGTCGAGCATTACTTTTCATTAGAAATGATATAGAATCCAATTATCTTTTAATTGCTGAAATCAAATTGAAATATCCATTTATTCATTTCCAAGAATTAGTTATATCACAAACTAAATTTTCTAAATTAGTACCATCAGTTGGGGTGTTTGTCATTAGTTCAATTGATAATTCATTAATTTTTGAAGTGGAAAAATTTGAAGTGAATCAATGGACTGAAGCATTAGCTAAATCTAAATATAATGAAATTGAAAGAGGTAAATTAGCTGCATATGAAAGTCAAGTATCATTGAAAGAACCAGTTGTGATTAAAAAACAGTCATCATCTACTTATAATATTACACGTTCATCACCAAAACTTTTAGATGCTCCAGCATTTGATTCTTCAGTTGCAAAAACTAATAATCATAAAAAATCACAGCAGCATTCTTCTCCGACAGTTAGGAAATCATCTGAAACATCAAGTCCATCATCACATTCACCACGTACAGTTGCCACAAATATGTTTAAAATGAAATTACAATCAGGTACTCCAAAGAGGAAACCACCACCTCCAGTGAGTCCACCTCAAGAATTAAATTCTCATACTGGATTACCTAGAAGATCAACTGAAAATGGAACTTTACATGCTGCTCAATTGGCAGTTTCTCAAGTTTCCCCGAAAGGATATTCAAATAATAGACGATCAAGTTTTACAAAAGAAGATGGAAGTAAAATTGATCCAAATAAAATGAGAAAAGCTGCCCATACTTATAATCACAGTCATAGTCATAATGGTAACAACGGCAACAGTAACAGTAATAGTAATGGTAATAAAAGTGGATCTGGGGTAACTGCATTAAATTCTAAATTTTTAGCTAGAAGTACTAGGAAAAAATGAAATTATAAAGAAGTTTTTCATATAAATTATATATATATATATACGTTTATAGTTATTACAATATAATAAAGCAAATAAATAAAAGAAATGATAAAGAACCATATTAACAAAGCTTTAACGTGCTGTAAGTAAATCTTGTATACGAATATATTCATCTTGGAATATTCTAAACGATACTGGAAATATCAAATTCTGTTTAGTATGGCGCATCATGTGCTAGGGCTATAGCCCTAATGGTATATGCAGTCGCATACATTAATTGGTCATCTCATAAGTAAATTATATAATGTATAGTGTGCGCGCACTGTAATTTTTCACACTAAGTTAAGGAGAGTGCGAAAAAATTAATACTAACAAAATTGTATTGTGTTGTGTGTTGCTTTTGGGCAGAGCGAAAATTTCACCCCTACTGTGAGGAAACTGTGAGAGAGAGAGATACACACAAACTCTGTGCGCAAGAAGAAAGACAAAAAATTTTTTTGAAAAAAAAAAAGAGACAACCAACCTTTTATTGTATTAACATTTTAAGATATCAAGAAACTAAAAATGGCTAAGTTCATCAAATCTGGTAAAGTTGGTATGTAAATATTAGCACCTAGATGGGTAGACAATGATAGATTTATTGGCCAACTATGAATGGGATAGATATATATGATATGGGAGAGAATTTTGAAGGATTGAAATATTTTATATAAAAGAGAGAAGCAAAGAGAAATAATGAACAATTGAAAAGAAGATACAAATACTGTTAATTAAACTAGAATATGCCATTGAAGATTTAAATGATTACCATCGTAATAAATTTATTGGAATTTGGGAGATTCTTTTGGAGTTAAGAAAAAAGCAAGTGATTGATCAATCACTATGGAGCCGCCACAAGACATCAACGAATCCCACAACATTTTTATTTATTCATTTCCATCATATGGCAGTAACAATCATGAATCTACAAATTACATTTAAAAAAAGCATTATACTAACTAAATTTTTTAGCTATTGTTGTAAGAGGTCGTTACGCTGGTAAAAAAGTAGTCATTGTGAAACCACATGATGAAGGTACCAAATCTCACCCATTTCCACATGCCATTGTTGCTGGTATTGAAAGAGCTCCATTGAAGGTTACCAAGAAGATGGATGCTAAAAAAGTTACTAAAAGAACTAAAGTCAAGCCATTTGTTAAATTAGTAAACTACAACCATTTAATGCCAACTAGATACTCATTGGATGTTGAATCATTCAAATCTGCTGTCACTTCTGAAGCTTTAGAAGAACCATCTCAAAGAGAAGAAGCTAAAAAAGTTGTCAAGAAGGCTTTTGAAGAAAAACATCAAGCTGGTAAGAACAAATGGTTCTTCCAAAAATTACACTTTTAAGAAAGGAACCACCTTTATTTGAATGTTTGTAATATAGGTTGAATCAGAGAGACAAAGTAGAAGAAAATACAAAAAAGAGTATATCTGTATAGTATAATTTAATGGGGGTCTAATTTACTTACCACTTTATTCGTGCATTATTAATATTTTCGAAATTTTTCATTTGTAAGTTACTGCTGAAGAAGCATAAATGATAAAAAAAGTTTTAAGCGCCAAATTAGTACATTAAATGTGTTCTATATCTCACGTTACTCTACTAGTGTTATGTAGTTTGACAAAGGCTGTCCAATATTAAACTGGAAAATTTTTTCAAACACTGAAGCCCAAGAATTAGTGAGACATATCTTTTTCATTATCACGAAATGTGTGAGGAAAAAAAAAACATCTTTGAAAAATAAAAAGATAATTAGTCAATATCTAAGTACTGAAATCATCACTTGACTAACAAGGACTAGAATATAAATCACTCCACATTTCATTAATGTCAGTTGAAGAAAAAGTATCACAGCTCAAAGTTACTGAGGAGTCAGAACAAAAAATCACTCCATGGGAAGTAGAAGGTGCCGTTGTAGATGGGAAATCAATGGGGATTGATTATGATAAATTAATTAGTCAATTCGGTACCAAACATATCACTGAGGAAACATTAGAAAGATTTAAACAAGTTACTGGTGAAGAGCCTCATCCATTTTTGAAAAGAGGAGTATTTTTTTCACAAAGAGATTTAGATCGTATTTTAGATTTATATGAACACGGAGAACCATTCTTTTTATATACTGGAAGAGGTCCATCATCTGATTCAATGCATTTGGGTCATATGGTACCATTTATATTTACAAAATGGTTACAAGAAGTATTTGATGTCCCATTAGTTATTGAATTAACTGATGATGAGAAATTTTTATTTAAACACCAATTAACTATTGATGATGTTAAAGGTTTTGCCGCAGAAAATGCTAAAGATATAATTGCCGTTGGATTCAATCCGGAAAATACATTTATCTTTTCAGATTTACAATATATGGGTGGAGCATTTTATGAAAACGTCGTTAGAACATCACGTCAAATCACTACTTCTACAGCTAAAGCAGTATTTGGATTCACTGATTCTGATTGTATTGGGAAAATACATTTTGCAAGTATTCAAATAGCAACTGCATTCCCATCATCATTCCCCGATGTATTAGGATTACCACCAAAGACCCCTTGTTTAATTCCTTGTGCCATAGATCAAGATCCTTATTTTAGAGTTTGTAGAGATGTTGCTGATAAATTAAGATTTACCAAACCAGCATTAATTCATGCTAAATTTTTCCCAGCTTTACAAGGGGCATCGACAAAAATGTCAGCTTCTGATACTACAACTTCGATTTTCATGGGTGATACAGCAAAACAAATTCAGAAAAAAATTAATAAATATGCATTTTCCGGTGGTAGAGCCACTGCTGAAGAACATCGAGAATTAGGAGGTAACCCAGAAGTAGATGTTGCATTCCAATATTTATCATTTTTCAGTTATGATGATGAAAAATTGGCACAATTAGAACAAGGTTATAGAAAGGGAGAAATATTATCAGGAGAAATGAAAAAAGAATGTATTACAGTTTTACAAGAATTTGTATCTGCTTATCAAGAAAGAAGAAGTAAAGTTGATGACCAAGTTGTTGAAAAATTCATGAAACCACATAAATTGGTGTTTGGTAATAAGGAAAGAAAAGTTCCTGCCAAACAAAGAGAAAAGAAAGCCAAAAAGTAAATCAGGACTGAATACAATGGAGATACATATTTATATAGTAGAGAATCTATAGATATTAATTAGAATGTGAGTTAATTGTGAATGTCAAGCCACCGTTCTTGATATAACAAGACTCCTCTATGTTTTGCAACCTTATTGTATCAATGTTTTTACATTTGCTAGAATAAACATTAATTTTTCAAAATCATTATCATCAACTTCATCTCCTTTACCAAACCATTTAGAACCTATTGATAGTATCGTAGGTTTAGGACAATTGTTACTAATTAATTTACTAATTTGAGTGGCAACAATCAGTAATTTCATATTAGAATGATCTCCAATCAATAAAATAGGTTCAGGTATCACTTCTCGTTCTCTAACTTCCTCTTGTTCATGTTCATCATCAAATTGATCCATAGGGATTTCCAATGCTGAAGCATAAGTTATGGCCGATTTAGTTGAAACGGGTAATTCAAATGTAGTGTCCATTAATCCATTGATGGATATGTTGAGAATTTGTTTGTCACTGTAGTTGATTATATGGAAGAAGAATTCATTTGTTGATGATGATGATGATGTGTCATTAGGATATGTAGTTTCAAAAGATTTACTGAATCCAGTTGGATCTTGAATTAGTTTAGTAGTCATTTTAGAAATCAACGAATGGAATGAAAGAGCGAAGAACAAAAAATTTGGTACAAATATCCGGATACTAAAGTTGAAACGATTATTGTTATTGGTGTTTTGTTCAGGCGTTTAGATTTTTTTTTAGTAATTGCTTGAAATTTCATCACTTATGAACAAAGAATTTTGAATGCAAAAAGTGTAGAATTTAGATTTCACATCTACGAGGGAGTAAACAGATCAACCAATGAAGGAGAAGTAACGTATTCGAATGCGGCTTATAAGGATACTGTAACCAATTTAGATGCATAGGGAAAAGGGGAAAGGAGGGACGACTAAAACCTAAAACTAAAAAAGAAAACAAAGATAACAAACTACACCAAGAAGTAATCCGATAATTTCATTCTCTGTCACTATTGGATACATTTGATAAGTTTGATAGCGTTGAATCTCCGAAAATATTAGATATAAACCGATACCTGTGATTTTATCTTAATATACGTTTGCCCTTCCTTTTTAAAATTCACATTCATATCTTAAACAATTAAAAACGGGGCGGCTGTTGGACTGTTGAACTGTTGAATGTTGATCTAATAATAATAATCATGTGAGATCGACACATGTTAAGAGAAGAATTATCGAAAATTGAGAATTTTATAGAAAGTAGAGAGAAAGAATTTAAGATTGCAAAAAAAAGGACTTCTTAATAAATTATGATTGCTTACACATCGAGTATCCCTTCGGTAAGAGTTGAATTGAATCAGAAAATTAACCACCTGTTAAAATACTAGAATTTCAATGAGCAAATTATGGTTATGATTATATCAATTCAATAAAGGAAGAAGAGCATTACTAATAAACAGAGAACACAAAATGAAAAACAAACAATGGGGACTAAATAAATCTGACGTTGAATGATGTTAATTGCTCATGATTTAGCAGATGATGTTGAATTATGGTGATGGTGATTGTAGATCCGGAAATAACCATTAATATTTTTTAGCTGGTGATGGAAATAGTGAGAAAATCCTTTAACTCGCTCCACATTTAAATTCTTCTTTCTTCAACAACAACTGAATTTTCTGAAAATTTTTGCCATACAAATATAACTGATCTTTTATTAGTTACTACAACTACCCTGTTAACATCTAAGTTTGATACAAACCCACCCTTTGTTTAAAGAATTTTTGTTCCCCTAGTTTGTGTTATATAATACATTATCTTTAAATCAGTTCCCACTATATAAATACTTTTCAACGGAACCTATTTTTTTTTTTTCAATTCATCCACAGCAAAAAAGAAATATATCCTTTCAAATAACCAACTCCCTTTCTTTATATATATATATTATGATCAGTATGACTAACATCTTTACTCCTATTGAAGAAGCTTTAGAAGCTTACAAAAACGGTGAATTTTTAATTGTTATGGACGATGAAGACCGTGAAAATGAAGGTGATTTAATTATGGCTGCTGAATTAATCACTCAAGAAAAAATGGCATTTTTAGTTCGTTATTCTTCAGGTTATGTTTGTGTTCCATTAAGTGAAGAACGAGCAAATCAATTAGAATTACCACCAATGTTAGCTAATCGTAGTGATAGACATGGTACTGCTTATACTATAACATGTGATTTTGCTGAAGGTACTACTACGGGTATTTCGGCCCATGATAGAGCTTTAACCACCAGAAGTTTAGCTAATCCTAATTCAAAACCACAAGATTTCATTAAACCAGGTCATATATTACCATTAAGAGCCGTTCCAGGATTATTGAAAAAAAGAAGAGGTCATACTGAAGCTGCAGTTCAATTAAGTACTTTGGCTGGATTACAACCTGCTGGGGTGATTTGTGAATTAGTACGAGATGAAGATGGTTTAATGATGAGATTAGATGATTGCATTCGATTTGGTAAAAAACATGGCATCAAAATTATTAATATTAACCAATTAGTTGAATATATTTCTAAATAATTCAACTCACAAATGGAAGAAACAAAATAGAACATATACATTTAACGAATGAAATAGTACTAATGTTGTATAATAATAAAATACATTTATATACATTTATAAAAAACAACATTTGGGAAACTTATTTTAACATAAGTTGAGCTTTTCTTTTACCACTAATTTCATCTTTCACTGATTTAACATCAACTTTAACTTTATCGAAAACAGCAATTGTTCTTTCATTACCTTTAAAATCGGCAAATGTCAATTCATATTTATCTTCATTATAATTTGCTGAATTGACATCACCCATATTTTCTAATTTAATTAATCCTTCAACACCAAATTTCGGCACTAAAACCACAATACCATTATTGAAAATCTTAATAATATAACCTTCATTTTCAGATTCATTATTTCTCATGACTTGGCCCACATAATATTCTATACTTGATCTTCCAGCAAATTGAGCATTTCTATGACGTTTATTGATATTTCTAACAATCATTTCCATTTTAGATTTATCACGATGACTTAAATCTAAATTTTCATAACCTATAGCACCGGCCAATTGCCTATGAGCAACAACATCACAATATCTTCTGATCGGGGAAGTGAAATGAGTATATATATCGACGGCTAACCCATAATGTCTAAATTCAGGGTATCCATAAGATCCACTAGGGAAGTATTCTGCTGCCATCATACAACGAGTCGACATAATACGAACCAACGTATTGAAATATTTATCATTAGGATCAATACATCTATCCAAAGAATCTGCCAATGCCTTTGACGATTCTAATGAAATCGACATACCATTTTTACGAACATTTAACATGTCGTTTAAAGTTTCAAAATTAGTTGCTGGAGGTGCTGCATGACGTCTAAGCATAGCCGTTTGTGGATAAGCATCATAAATCTTTCTTGCGACAGAAATATTGGCAAACAACATAAATTCTTCTACTAAAGAATTTGTTTCTAATAATTTTTTAATTTCAACTTCTTGTGGATCAGAAGTTTCACTATCCATATGTACTTTAACTTCAGGTGACGCTAAATTTAATGCCCCGGCATCTAATCTTTTTTGTTTTAATTTTTTCGATAATTTTAATAAAATTCTCATCGATTTAGTTAAATCATCTTGTTGTGATGGATCATCAATACGTAATTGAGCTTGTTCATAAGAAAACGCTTGTCTTGATTTAATAATTGATTTCATATAATTGACATTGACAATATTGGCATCTTCATCAACTTCCCAAATAACACTAAAAGCGAATCTATCAACAAATGGTTTTAAAGAACATAAATTTGTTCCTAAAAGTTGAGGCAACATATCAATTCTTTTATCAACCAAATATACCGAAGTTCCTCTAGAGGCACCTTCTTGATCTAATGGAGTGTTTGGTTTAACAAAATGAGTGACATCGGCTATATGGACTCCAACTTCATAATTCCCATTAGGTAATTGTTTAGCATGTAAGGCATCATCAATATCCACACAATTTGGTGGATCAATTGAACAAACTAATTTATCTCTCAAATCAACTCTTTTCTGTAATTGAGGATCTTCAGTATTGTTAGTGATATCTGGGACTACCCAATTATCACCTTCCTTTGGTAAACAGTCCAATACATTTTTCAGAAATGGTCTATATTCAACATCATGTTCCAATAATAATGCTTCAGTTTCTGCTTCAGCGCTTTCAATTTCACCTAAAGCTCTAACAAAATGTCCATTAGGATATCTTGAATTAATTGGCCAAGAATCAACCACAACAACAATTCGTTGTCCTAAATATTCTCTAGCTTTTCTCGTTCTAATTCTAATTTTAGGTAATTTAGGATCCATTAAAATAACAAAACAACTTCTTGAAGCATGTCCAGTCTTATCATCAAGATTCACTGATGATGGAGCAATTTGTCCAACATAATATCTCCATGATCTTCTCATTACTCCAACAATTTTAGCTGTTGGTTGTAATCTTTTATCCTCATTTTTTGAACCAATAACTTTTATAGCTTCTTGAGCTAATAATATACGTTCTTTATCTGAAATCACACTCTTGGTACCTTCAATAACATCACCACCGCCACCTTCTTCATCATCACCATCTGCGGCATTATCATTGGCACCAATAGCCCCTTCTTCAATAATGGTAGTTGATGGTTCTTTCCATTTATCTTTTGGTAATAATTCAACAATAACTGAATCGGAATTGAATGCACGATTCAAATTTTTCGATCCTTGAATTAATAAAGGTTTTTTAAATGCGGGAACCAGAACTTCACCTTGTAAATAATTATAAGATGAAACATTCAAAATACCTTGATATAAAGTACCATTTTTAATACCTGCCATTATTCTTGCATTTGAATAATATTCCGGGAATGAAGTTTCTTCATCATCCAGACCAGCTGTAGCGGTAGTACTATTTTTATCATTTTCAAATGTAGAATCATCTTGAGGGATTAAATCACTTAAATCATCAGCATTTGGTAAACTTTCAATATATTCAACTAATGATCTTGCATCAATACTTTCTTTAATGGCTTTATTTCTATTATCTTTATCATTACAAATGAAAAAAGTTTTAATTTTGGATGGTAAATGAGTTTGATACCATTGTGCTACTTTTCTAATGGCTCGATCATTTCTATCATTAATAGTTTCATTTTTATTTCTATTAATATATGTTTGTTCATTATATTCATTATGGAAAACAATAAAACGTTTATCTTCCGATTTAACCAAATTTCTTAATCTTTGATATATAGGAAATGAACGATTTTTCACTTCTTCTAAAACTGTTTGTGGGATAATTACATCATAAAAACATTGATTATTTTCTAATAAATCAATGGCATGTAAGATAATATTGGTATCTAAGACCAAATAATGTGGCTCACCTTTAGCAGTTTTCGTTGGATTCAGTGATAAGATAAATTTTGGTAATTCACCCTGAGAATCAGGTTTAATTATATCTTGACATGATTGACAAATGGTGGAATAACATGGAATATCATTTCTTAAATAATGTTCACGAACAATTTTTAATGCTCCACCATTTCTTGAACGGACAAATACTTTTGAAGTAACACTTAATCCACTAGATAATCGTTTCCTATTATTAATTGCTGTTGATACTGTCATACTTGGGATTGTGAAGTAATGAAAAAGATATCGTTTAATCTCATCGAATTGGATTTGAATTTTTTTTTTGTTGCCCTCTTTCTGGTATCAAACTCTTCGCACGAGGGAGGTTGTCGCTGCCGCCGCTGCCATACAACAAATTTGTCCTCACACAGACATGATTGGTGTTCCATTGGATCAGTTATACAACACCAATAGAAACAGGCACCCACATTACAAGACAGTTGGTCCACATGAAATTGCTATACATTATAAATAAATATCTTTTATATAGATCAAATAATAAAGTGAAGTTAATATAGCATATGCTCAGCTGTGAATAAAGTCATTGTAGGACTTTGTAATGTCGTGTAAAATGAACCAACACTTTTTTGAAACATTTAGTGAGAGAGGAAAAATTTTCAAACTGGCCTTTGATCAACTCTCAAGTTAACAAGATCGTAACTTAGCCTCAACAAACCACGGTGAAGTGACTGCCTCGAATTAATTGCAATGGCTTTACGACTTATAACCAGATTTAGAGGGTTAAATATACCTCAAAGATCATTACACCAATCAACTTTTAGACTCAATGAAACTATTCAATCAACCACTTCAACTACCACCACCACCACAACAACAACAACATTTGATGAAATACCAACAACCAAACCTCGTTTCCAATCTAGATTCCGTCGTAACCAACAACCACATCAACAACAAAGATCTCCATACACATCTTCACAAGTCACTGAGAATTTAAACATAGGAGAAATCAATCGTGTAAGAACTGTGCCTACTTTAATGACATATTATGGTGGTAATCCAGTTCATGAAGATAATATGAATAGGTTACGTGCTGTCTTGAAAAAATATCAACAATTACCAGTTAGAGTAGTACCTGATAGAGAAATTCAAAGTCAAAAATTCATTGGATTTGATGATTATTTAGAAAAAACTCAATCCGGGACGAGAGTTAAAAAAATCCATTATCGTGAATTAATCACTCTTTTGAATAGATTAAGAACCATTGATTTAGAATTGATGCCTTTGGAAGTATCAGAAATCTTATCTGAATATACTAGTAAATCAGTGAGTAAAATTACTCAATTATCTCGTGAAAAAACTTTAGATTGTTTTGGTAGAGCTAAAACTCAAGCCAAAAGAAAACTGTCAATTGCAAAAATTTATCTTGTTAAAGGTGAAGGTGAAGTATTAGTTAATGGGAAATCATTAATTGAATTTTTCCCAAATATTTATGCTAGAAAAAATCTTCTTTATCCATTTCAAGTAGTTGAACAAGAAGGAAAATATAATGTATTTGCTCAAGTTACTGGTGGTGGATACACTGGACAAAGTGAAGCTATTATGTATGCTATTGCTAAGGCATTAGTGGTGTTTAACCCCTTGTTGAAACCAAGATTATCTAAGGCTGGATTAATGAAGAGTGATACAAGAATTGTTGAAAGAAAGAAACCAGGTAAAGTTAAAGCTAGAAAATCTCCAACTTGGGTCAAACGTTAGAATATGTATATTTTATTACTGTTCTTTTATTCTTGTATATATATGTATGTGTGTCCGTGCAGTAATTTATAACCATTCTAAAACCTATACCAAATAACCCAATGACAAATTAACTCTGATTATCCTTATGAACATGTTCCAGTTTTTGTTCAGTTTTCTAACCAATCAACACCTCACATGTTCCCCTCTAACAATTGTTGACATGGAATGATAGTTATTATTGTTATTATTATTTGTTGTTGTTGTTGTTTCAGGAGATTTAGAAAAACTATAATAACTTTCATGAGAATCAGTATCACTGTTAACTATAGAAGTTGTTGTTGTAGGAATGAAAAATGATGAATTGGGTAATATAAAATCCCCTCGATTGAGTGTAATCAATTCTTCTTCTTCTTCATCATCATCGTCACCTGGAGTTTCAATAGGAGACATTGCACTTGTATCTAAATTCATTAAATCATATTTTGCAAATGAAATAGTTGAATGATGAGGTATTCTTGTATGTCCAGAATTAAATTTTGGGTTATGTTTGTATTTGTTAATGAAATTATTATTCTTATTCTTTGATAGCTCTTCTTCATGTTGCTGTCGTTGCTGTTCAAGATGAATATTTGGATGAATTATTGGACTGGCAAATTCTTCAGGGTTATCAATTTGATTACTTCCACCCACAGGAGGAATAACAATAGAATTAACAGCAGATAATTCTTGTGGTGGAGACATTGGTTGAAATTTCATTTGTGATATATATGTATTTCTTCGAGATAAATCAAATTCACTATCATGATAATTCAAATTGTCCACACCGTCATTGTCGTTGCTAGTACTGTTGTTCATATCATAACCTCTTCCATCTTCATATGACATGCGATCATCTGGTTTTATATTAATTGTGTTTCTTGATTTTGACGGATATAGACTATTCAAAAATATGGAACCACATGTATCAGGACTAAGAGCTGGCTGATGTTGTTGCTGTTGCTGACAATAATAATCTACCGGTTTACTAATTGATTGTATTAAACATTCATGTCGTGACATTTTATTGGATTTTGCTGAAATATTTTTCCAAAATTTAACAAACCGATGTCTCTTGTTGGAAATTGATTCTTTTGATTCCACACAAGGTCTTCTATTTAAAGTATGTGTGGATTGCACTTGATAATAATTTGAAGTAGGTGCTGAAACTATGGGTGTCAAGTTGGTGGCTCTATTATTTGTTGTAATTGGGGTTGAAACAGTTTTGGACCTCTTGATTGATTTGGTTGAATTATCCAAGGCAATTAAGTTCTGTTTCCGTTGAAATAATGGTGGATATCTACTTATCAAGTTTGGGTCTCTTAATTCTTCCAATGTAGATAAATCAATTGTATGAGAATGTAAATTTATTGAACTTTTCATTATTAAGTATTACAGCAATAAAAGAGGGTATGCCTTTTAAACTTTAGGTGTCTATTTGTGATTATACTCAGCTTTTTTTGGCAACTGAAATCAAGTTTCCCCATCAACATTGGCCCATATCAAATTAATAATTGAATTGCAACTATTATAATCATTTGGTAGCACTTTTGCAATTTTCCTGTATATAATTTATCCAATGAAATCTCATAAAAGTTTGAAAAAAAAAAAGTAAGGCGAGACCAGCAGCGAGTTGAACTTGAAAAAAAAAGAGAGAACATAAATCAACTTTGACTCTCAATCAACCACTAGATTCATTGAAGATAAATATTCCTTATTTAACAAAGAAAATATACAATGGGTGCTGCTTATCAAATTTTTGGAAAAACTTTCCAACCACATCAATTAGCTTTAGCCACTTTAGGTTCAGTTGTGTTATTGGTTTTACCAAAACCATGGGGTCCACCAAGTCCAACCACACCACCAATTAAAGCCTCCTCTCCAGAAGAAGAAAAATTCATTCAAGAATGGTTAGCTAAACATACTGAAGAAAAACATTAAGTTTTCTGAGTAATGAAAATGTGAACAAATAATGAAATAAAAGAAAAATCAGGGGAAGTTTGAATGATCTTTAACTGAAATGTTACTTCTTGGAAGAAAACGAAACGAGATTTTTGCCAGATGAGAAGAAACAAGTGAAGAGTTTAAAGAATATAAATTTGATATATAAACACGTATAGAATTATAGTTTTTATTTATATGTATATTTTTTTTTGGAACTGAAAAGGATATTGTTTGATGTTCATTGTACAAAGCAGACAGGTAAACAACCTGGAAGTAGAGAGACAATAGTATGTGTCAGAATTGCTACAAATGATATCTGAGAGATAAATTTGATTTTGATCAGTTCAAAGATCTGATGTTGAGGATTAGGCAAAAGTACTCTTTAAAAAACAGGCTCTGACCTCGCCAAAGGTATAGATAGACTAGATAGTGACCTGCAAATAAACCTAATAAGAATCACAATGATTTTGGATAGTTTTTCAAGGTTTCTTGGTAGCTAACACCATTGTTATGCTCTGTAGCACACGAAACTCTCTTTGTTTTTCTACAACTGATTTCTCAATCATAGTTATCTGCCATTCTAGAAAAAAAAATCTGAGCATTGGATGAGATGAGGAAGATGAAAAAAAAAGTTAACCAAAAATAAAACTACAATTACTTATCCTCCACCAGTTCCATCCATCCAACCTATACTTATCATTCCACATTTTCAATCATGTCAGCTATCTATAAGGCATTACAATCCAAATCATCTAAGGAAACATCGGAAAAAACCAAACATATTAATAGACAAAGATTATTGGTGATATCATCTCGTGGTATTACTTATAGACATCGTCATTTAATTCAAGATTTATTAGCATTATTACCACACGCTAGAAAAGAACCAAAATTTGATTCTAAAAAAAATTTACATCAATTAAATGAAGTTGCTGAATTATACAATTGTAATAATATTTTCTTTTTTGAATGTAGAAAACATCAAGATTTATATTTATGGATTTCAAAACCACCAAATGGACCAACTTTAAAATTTCATATTCAAAATTTACATACTTTAGATGAATTGAATTTCACTGGGAATTGTTTAAAAGGTTCAAGACCAATTTTAAGTTTTGATAAAAGTTTTTTAGAAAATGATCATTATAAATTATTAAAAGAAATGTTTCTTCAAACTTTTGGAGTTCCACCAAATGCTAGAAAATCAAAACCATTTATTGATCATGTCATGACTTTTTCTATAGTTGATGGGAAAATTTGGATTCGAAACTATCAAATCAATGAAACTTTGGATGTTAAAGAAAATGATAAAATTGAAGATGATGAAGATTATGATGTTGATCAATTGAATTTAGTGGAAATTGGTCCAAGATTAGTATTGACTTTAATCACCGTTTTAGAAGGATCATTTTCTGGTCCAAAAATATATGAAAATAAACAATACGTTTCACCAAACTTTGTTAGAGCTCAATTGAAACAACAGGCTGCTGATCAAGCAAAATCTAGATCTCAAGCTGCTTTAGAAAGAAAGATTAAAAAGAGAAACCAAGTTTTGAAAGCTGATCCATTATCCAATGATGCTTTATTTAAATAGATTTTGTCTCACTTTAGTATTGGTGTTTGCCAATAATATATATATGACTTCACTATAGCTTTCCGTACCTAGGGTACATACACAAAAAAAAGAATTGAAACCACACACCTGTTGCAAACAACCTTTCCTTGTTATTCTCTCTATTTTCTTCTGGTCAGCAAAAGATTTGAAATGACAAATATACTCCTGAAGCTACGCAAAAAGACCAGTGATGAGCATTTATCTAATTCAGATTTGCTGTTTCAGCAGTTGAAACAAAAATACGGTGTTTCTGTTTCAACAATTAGAAATAGTGTTAATGGAGCTAAACTGCAAGCAATTTGTCATGAAAACTGGACAATGTTTTACCAATGATCAAGAAAAAAAACCCTTCCCCAAATAGTTACTAGAACTTGATCAATAGGGTATGGCATCTAGATACAAATCAGTGTTGAACATTGTTTGTGAATTTGCTGAATTATTTGTACAGAATTGGTTGTAAAAAAGAAAAATGAATACAATCTTTTCTATTTCAGTCTTTTTCACACCAACAATTTCGTTTAAACCTCTTTTTGAAGCCAGTAGTGCCCGGGTTTACAATATATAAGGAAAATGCCATCAAATCAAGTGCATATTCTTCAAAGAACAGTGGAAAGCACATCAATTCCCGTTTCAAGATCTATATTTACTAACGGTAAACAACTTACTTGTCTTTATGTCGGTGTTAGCGACGGTGCTACCATTTCTGATTTTACCAACAGTCTAAAGTCACTTGCAGAATTAAGGTACCATCCACTGATTTACAAAGAAACAATAACTTAACATTGTTGTTGCTATGTAGATAACACGCAAACCAAAAGTAGGTTAACAGAGGCATACAAATTACTGGTCAAAAAGAGTAGTCATGAAACAGCAAAATTCCAAAACAAGAGAGTCGAAATAGTACTTATTTGAAGTTATTCATCTATTGTTAATGAGGTATTCTTTATTATGTCTTGCAAACATCGAGGACAAAAAGAGACAGTAAAGAGTAATAGAGGTTATTCTTTTCTATTATATAATTAAAAAATGGTTTTGATAATTTGAACAATAAAATCAGGTACCAAAAGAGTTTAAGCTTTTCTGAATTTGATATCATATGGTCAAATCAATCAAAATTTAAAATTGAAAATGACAAACACAAAAAAGGTACGATTTATAATCGACAATACCACCACCACCATCATAACCATCGTCTACAAAATACTTTTTGGTTGATGATCAGCGTAACTTTTGTTCTTTTAGTTGTCAATTGATTGTGAAAGTTGCATAAAATTTTATTGTGAAACAATTCTCTCCTTGCATAAACTATCTCTGAATGAGAAAATTTTTTTTAGGTACACAATTACTACAATATTATTAAGATTAATATTTTGAAACAGAAGTTTATTCTATGTTTCATATTTTTCATTGATAGTAGGATATGGGGAATTTGATTTGATTTGATTTGATTTGATTTGTTGCATTTGATGCCATTTCTATCCCCTCTTTTTCTTTCCCGGTATTCAATAACATATAACTACAAATAGTGGCCATAATAATAATATTATTTTATGAAGCTTGAATGTATGTGAAGATGCATACCACATCAATAATAACAATGAACAATCAAACTTGAAATTGATCGTCAGAATATGCTACCAAAAAGGGAAAAACCAGAGCAGAAGTTTACATTCTTCAAAGATCGTGATAAACCCACACAGCTGTAATATTACGTCAGAAGCGCAGGTACACTTAAAATTGCTGTTTGACAAGATTTTTTTTTTCTCTAGATTCTCCTGAATTATTCGATTCCAGTAGTAATATGAGTACTTTACAAAAACCTTTAGTGGTGTTGAATTTGAAAAAAAGAACCCGACGGTAAATCTAAGAAAAAGAGAGTTAGATGTCAAATGTCTAGAACCAAAGTTTTTGTTCCTCGATAAAGTGTTAAACGAAACAAAGAGAAAACTCTCAGTGGTAATGATTTTTGATGTAACATACATACACAAGGCTTTTGGGGAATGTTTTTTTGGCTCTTTTGTAAGTAGCAAATTACAACACAACGTCAACAACAATAATAATACTAGTTATCAAACCTCTTTACCCCCACTTATTATGGACAATTAAACGATAAAGACAATAATATATCGATTTTAAGGTACACAAACACAATCAAGAAGAATGAATAGATTATAAATTGTTATAAAATTGGAAAACAGTGCTCACATAAAGAATTTAATTTTAGTGTTTCTTGAACTAAACCAAAAAAAAAAAATCTAAAATTTAAATATAGCATGATAATAATGTAGTTTCAGGAGATAAACACACATAAATAAATAAACCCTCAATAGCAGAAATATACAAGCCAATGAAAGGGATAAGAAAAAGGTCTGTAGTATATTACTTGTTGTTGTTGATCTTTTTTCAACAATGAAAATCCACAAAAAAGCAAACGCAAACAACAATAATAATAATAAGTAGGAGTAGGAATGGGATGTATCAGAAATAAACAAATAGTTACGCGGTGCACGTCCCCAATCACACACACACACACGCATCTTACATTAAAACGTTTCCATTCTACACTACTAAGTTAATTTTAGTCAACGAATTAAAAAACAAAAATAATACTGGACAACTCACACGCTACACAACAACAACAACAACAGACAGTTGGAATAGAACGAAAACTTCTTTTTTTTTTTCCCCTTTGTCAATTCTTCTTTTAAAAAGTCTAAAACAAGAAAAAGCAGAAAAGCAGAAATTTATATTTAGGAATCAAACATCCCACTTTATTCACAGAATTTTTCTATATTTATATTTATTTATATACTTATTTATATTTTTGATAACACAGCCCATCCTTGGTTTTTATTTTATTTTATTTCATATTTCATATTTATTATTTATATTCTTCTTTTAAACACTTGGTCTTTAGTTGTTCATTCCTTTCACTTTTTTTTTTCTTGTTGGTGTTGTTGTTCGTGTCAGTTTATTTTTATAATACCCACTTAGGATCATTCCTCATTCGTTTGATAACTTATTCCCCAGTTTTGTTTTCCTAGTCACATATTCTTACCGCTTTTTCCTCAACAGCAGTATTTTCATAATTATTGATCAACTCCCCTAAAAGATTCAACAATATGCCTTTAAATACTCCATACCCTGTTGAAAAGAATACTTTCAATATTTCCGATGAAGACGACGATTTCCCTACAAGAAATTTAAACGAAAGTTCACCTTTAACACAATCGACAAAAAGATATATGAAACAAGATTTTGCCAATTCAGTTACATCTCTACCTTCATTACCTCCCAAACCATCACATCTACAACCACAAAATCGTCCACAATATCATCAACAACAGCAGCAGCAGCAGTACCCGTACGGCAACTTATCAGCCAAACAACTGAATAAACACAAACAAATGTTTGAAAATTCCGTTCCTGAAACCAATAAAAAAGATTATCTTGGGAATACTACCACAGTTAGAGAATTACCTCCTATACCAGATAATGAGAAACTCCATTCGAAAAATCCATTTTCTGATTCACGTTATGCTAGTCGTGATTATGATGATGTGGATTTACCTCCTTCACCACCTCATTCAGATCCATTTAGAAATGATGAAATATCTGATGATGATTCTCATTCAGATTTAAAACATAAAATGAAACGAAATGAAAAAAATCGAATTCGTTCATTACGAAGGAAACCAAGATTTCATTATACTAAATTACCTTATTTTACCATGGTGATTTCTCTTATTCAAATCATTGTATTTATAGTGGAATTAGCGAAAATGGCTCATCTTACAGGTTCAGCTTTCCAAACAAAACCATATTTTAATCCAATGTTGGGACCACTGACATTTCTACTTATTAATATGGGGGCACGTTATGTACCTTGTATGCATCAAATTAAAGATATAACCGATGATACTAGTATATTATTCCCCTGTGCCAATTCTACATCAGTAGATACTTATGTATGTTCATTAAGTGAATTATGTGGATTAACTAAATTAAAATTAAGTAGTGATGGTTCTGCATATTTACCTGATCAATGGTATCGTATATTTATTCCTATTTTTTTACACGCGGGATTTTTACATATAATATTCAATTTATTATTACAAGTGACAATGGGGTCATCAATTGAACGGAATATTGGTATTATAAAATATGCCATTATTTATATTTCAAGTGGTATTGGTGGGTTTTTATTGGGTGCCAATTTTACTCCTCAAGGGATTGCTTCAACTGGAGCGCTGGGAGCTTTATTTGGAATAGTTGCCACTAATATAATCCTTTTCATATATACGGGTAAGAAAAATACTAATATGTATGGTACAAAACATTATGCCCTTTTCATCTGTATAATGATTGGAGAAATTGTTATATCACTTGTTTTAGGATTATTACCGGGATTAGATAATTTTAGTCATATTGGAGGATTTGCCATGGGGATATTATCATCAATTGTGGTATTAAAAGATCCATTTTGGGTATTTGTTGATGGAATCATTACTTATCCGAAAAACCCTAGTACTTGGCAACAATTTTTAAATAATTGGAATCCAATGTATTCAATTGAAGATAAAATAAGATCAAGATTTTTCATTTGGTGTGGAGTTAGAATCATCGCCCTTATTTTAATGATTATTTATTTGGTATTACTTTGTAAGAATTTTTTCAATAATGATATTAATAGAGGGAACAATTGCAAATGGTGTAAATATTTCAATTGTATACCCGTTAAAGGTTGGTGTGATATTGGTCAAGTTAGTGTGACATCAACTACAACAACATCTGACTCTAATTCCAATTCCAATTCCAATTCCAATCCAACTACCACTGCTAGTTCAAGTTCATCTAGTGTCCCAACAACGAGGTATTCAACAATGACTTATACAACTTCAATGCCTTCAAGTGTTGAAAATCCTAAATCAAATACTAATTCTGAAGGTACTAATGGTGGATTAAGAAAAAGATTTGCCAGTAGTTTTACTGGTGGTAATAGTGGTGGTACAGCTAATATCGCTGCACGTGCTGGTGGTGATATTCAACAACAATATGGAATTGGTAGTGGATTATATGTGATAGTGATCTTTTTCACAATTTCATTTTTGAAAAAGAAGAAAATTATATAATAAAAAAAAAAAATGAAAAGAATTGATTAGAAATGTCTTATATGTTTTTTATTGTTTGATTTTAGGCTTTAGGCTTTAGGTTTTACTTTTTATTGTTACGATTTATATATTTCTTTATATGAAGAATGAGATGAATAGAAATTAGTTTGTGGGTGGGTCCGGTATAAGTGTAGTTGGATCCCTATTACAATTATTACTGCAAAAATCAGATCTAGTTGTAGTATTACAAAAGTCGTGTGTAAAACAAAACTGTATTATTGAGGGATTCTGTTCTGTTTCTAGTAGTGAAAAACAAAAAAAAAATTTTTTTACTTGAAAGATTAACAAAGATCTATCCAACCACATACACATTAAAGGAACCACCCCTTTTATAATGCTTAGGTCACAAATCATACAGACTAGATCATTTACATCATTAACAAGAAATTTATCATGGTTTGGTGATATTTTTGGTAAAAATAAAACCAGTATTGAATCCAAACAAAAACGACAAGATATAATCACTAAACAAGATGAATTAACTGAATCAGATTCAATTAAAATTCATCATTTAACATTTAAAAATTCTGATAAATATCAATCATTTACTATTGAACAAAATATGCCCAATTTCCATAAATTGAAAAATTGGAAATTTCAAAAATCTTTAACACCAAATGATTATGAATCATTTTATTCTGATAAATCAATTTTACAAAATATAATTAATCAAGAATTGAAAAATTTAATTCAAAAAGATATTATTGTTAGTAGAGATAATTATAAAGATATAAAATTGGATGATTTATCATTTAGATTCCAAATTGTTAAATCATTACAATCTAAATTAGGTATTGATATAAATGATTATATAATCAGTAAAAGTCATGATTTAGAAACATTATATGAAGAAATTGAAAATTTGGTTAATAAACGATGGAAATTTGAAAGAAATCCAAATGCTATTGTATTAAGATCAGAAGATTTTGATGCTGAAAATATTTATTTGAATCAAGAACGAAATGATTTTGAAAAAAATTTGGAACTTCAAAAATTAACTCAAAAATTGAAAATTTCTCAATCTCAACAATAAAATGAAATAGATGGGATGATCAAGACTTGTAAATATAAATATAAATATACTAATTTTCATTTTTTGAATATATATAAAGATGAAAAAGAATCTATTCAAGACTACTTGCACATTATAGCAAAATACAATATTACAACTGTAGAAGCTACGCTTTAAATAACTGATGTAGCGGGTGGAGGATTTGGTAATTCTTTTAGCAATACCGGTGGGATAACTTCTTGAACACGAGGTTCTTTCCCACGTATAGCTTCTTCTTCAATTTGAATAGTTCTATAATAACTCCATTTAAATAAAATTGACATGATACTAATAAATCCAAAATCTGGCCATAATACATCAGGAAATTCAATAGTACATTCAGTAGTACATTGCCAAAGTAAAAAATCACTTAATCGAGTATGACCACTAGTACGAATTAATATATCTAATGGTGGTACATCATCTCCAAAATAGAAATTCTTTTCAATGGTTTTAGTAGTGATTTTATTACGATCATTAAGTTCTCCTGAAACTCTTTTATTAGCAATAGTTTTAATCGCATAAGTGATTTCATCACGAGCAGTATAGGGGAAACAAACATTCAAAGTTTTCTTCGATCCAAAATCTTTAGTAGTTTCTTCGACATTTTCTAAATCTTTTAAAATATCTTCAGGTATAAATGATCGGTTACCAATAATTCTAATACGAACTTTATTATATCTAGCATACAGATCTTCATGTTCTGACATAACTTTGAGTTTATCACGTAATAATGCAAATAAAGTATCAACTTCTTCTTTAGATCTATTGAAATTTTCAAGTGAAAATGCATAAATAGTCACTTGTTCAATACCAACTTTATAACATACTTCAAGAACCTAAAACATATATTTGGTTAGTAATATGTACAACAGCAAAAGAGTGAAGCTAGTCTTTACATACTTTAACTAACGCATTTGCACCTGCAAAATGGCCTTCTTTCAATGGTAATCGATGTTTCTTGGCATAAGTTCTATTCCCATCCATAATCATAGCAACATGTTTAGGAATTGGACCCGTCTTGATAATTGAAATAACGAAATCCTCAACAAATCCAACAAGATAAGCAAATAAAGGAAATTTGAAAACAAGCGCCCATAACGCATTAAATGAATAAGATCGATAAAATGGACCAGATGACATTGACAAAAACCACAACAAACAATTACTAATTGAATCTCAAGATCTTGTAAAGATTTCGACTTAGAAAGTTAATGCTTCTTTGCTGTTAATTTTACTGACTTTTTTTTTTACAACCAAAAAATAAAAATAAGAGCTCCCCCCCACCAACTAATCCAATTTCAAATTTATACTTCTAACAACTTTCTTCACTTCCTTCTTTTTCCTTTCTTTATCCCTAGCGTCTTCTATTTTATTAATATATCCCATATATACAACCACTTCAGCAACCAATACTAAAAGACCGAAAAACACACTCAATAATGCTCTATAACTAACTGGTAAACCCCATGAAGTTTCTGTCCAATACCAAATGGCATATGATACACTACCAACACTAATAAAAACATTTATAATTGTGGTTAATTGATTTTTCAATTCTTTCAGTGCTTGTTGGGGAGTTGGTGCCAAATCATAATCTTCCAATTTTTTATCGTATAAAGTTGAATATTGAGGTGTAGGATTAATCAATCGTCTGTATTCTTGTTCCTTGGCTTCAAGACGAAGTTTTTCCATTGTTTTTATGAATTCTGAAGTTTTGGGTTGGATGTATGTTTTGTATGGAGGGATATATAATTTAGTTTGTTGAATCAATTGTAAAAGGGTAGACGTTGGGTGACATGTTTGATAGAATTTTATTAAATCAGCGTGAGTTAAGTGTGAATTGGATAATAGTTTTTGTTTCTGATCCTTGCTTAAAGAAGATGCATTTATGGTTTCCTTCAAAGTAGGAGTCAATTCAAAGGATGTCATTATGTATGGGGAAGCTAATGAGGCTAGATTTGATTAATGGATGTTTCGCTTTTTTTTTCACTCCTCGTTGCTTTCTCAACTGTTTCTGTCTGTCCCTGAATCTCTCGTCTAATGCGACAAAAAATCGATATTAAACCAATTAATACTTATAACATTTTGCAAGCTTTTTACGAAATATTCCCTATAAAAGCTGCTGATATCGCTAAATAATTATTTAGTCTACCCAATTATAAGAAACCGTTAACAATGATAGACTTCGTTGCTATAAATAATAATAATGGATAGAGAAACAAGAAAAATATATTTGAAAAAAAGTCTCCCCACACACAACGAAACTGAAAGAACACAATATAGTCTTGTTTGAGAATTTGGTATTATCTATCATAACAATAAGCAATAATAATAAATGAGAAATGGAATTCCAAGTACACATCCAAAGCTTTTTTTTGAGGGCTTTGAGTTTTTAGTAAACTCCTACTGTGTTCACACGATTGTTTACCTATAATACAATAATAAATATAAATCAGTTCATTGCTGCATTCATACCCTAAATTCATTTAATTGGTTGTGGTTATTTAGCAAAAGAATTAAAAATATTGGTTTGCTTAGCTAAGCAACAAATGATCTGACCTGCACAATTATATATTCATTTATTACATAATGCATGCATAAATCATCAATGAATTGGAGGCAGAGATTCACTCGAGAAAACACAAATCTTGCATTCCAGATGTATTATTATTAGAAAAAAGATGGCCCCATTTCTTTGTCTAACTGTTTTCCATACTACTTGTATGACTTTATGTTTCCCATTATATATAATCCCTAATATTCTTTAACTTCTGAAATCTCTTTCTATGATGATATGTATAACATTAATTGATAAGTATCATAACTAAGGTTGAAAGATTTACACGACCTACAAGATCAATTGTTTACATTTCGTTCCCATTACGATTACCACAAAAAAATTAAAATCCTGCCAATCTAATTTTTCTATTCTTTTTTTTTTCCAAGTTGACTTCTTTACAACCAAATTCACCTTCCAAAAGGAAGAGATTTTCTACTTTAAAACGTTTCCTTCTGATTAAAACCATTCCTCCTTCTACAGAAGAACCAACAAATACCGACACATCTGATCAGTTTCATATTGATAGTGCCAACACCACCACCGATTCTTATATATCAATAACAATGGCTCCACCTACTAGTTTGGATTCAAGACAAAGACAATCGAAAAGAGATGATGCGATTAGAAAACGTATTGAAAATGATTTGAGAAAGAAAAAGGCAAGCACTTCTCTCAGTACAAGAAGAAGTAGGGGTGCACCAGGAACAGTTTTATGGTTGAAACCAGGTGAACCAATTATTTGTAAACCAACAGCCACTGTTTATGAAGTTGCCCAATTAATGACAGCAAGAAGAGAAAACTGTGTATTGGTTGTGAATGAACTAGGAGAATTATTGGGGATTTTCACAGCTAAAGATGTTGCCTTTAGGATTGTTGGATCTGGTCTTAATGCCACTCAAGTGACTATAGACACAATCATGACAAAAAACCCAATTTGTGCCAACGCCGCTGATCCAGCTGGCGATGCTTTAAATTTGATGGTGGAAAGAGGGTTCCGTCATTTACCAGTGTTGGATGAAAAACTGCAAATCGTTGGTGTTCTTGATATCACGAAATCTTATGCTCAACAAATGGAGAAATTGGAAAGAATGCATAGTTCATCGAAGAAATTACACGAGGCATTAGATTCAGTTCATAATGAAATTGGTGTTGGCGAACAATCACATCACGTTTTCCAATATTTTGAAACTTTGAAAAACAAAATGAATGGACCAACATTAGAAGATGCTTTGGATGCCAACACTGTACCCACATATGTAAATGTTAAAGCATCGGTGCATGAAGCCACCATGTTAATGAAAGAAAATAGAACTACTGCAGTTTTGGTTAAAGATACAAACGAACAAGTTGCAGGAATCTTTACATCGAAAGATGTCGTTTTAAGAGTTATTGCTGCTGGATTAGACCCTAAAAAATGTTCTGTTGTTAGAGTCATGACTCCACAACCAGATGTTGCACCAATCGGTTTACCAGTTCAAGATGCCTTACGTAAAATGTTTGATGGTCATTATTTGAATTTACCAGTAGTTGCCAATGAGGGAGATATAATTGGAGTTGTTGAAGTTTTGAAATTGACCCACATTACTTTGAATCAAATAAAACAGCTTGAAACTAGTGAAACAAGCAATGGCTCAACTGCAGTTGACTCAACCAATGAAGGTCCAGCATGGAACAAGTTTTGGACTTCTTTGGACAATACCGATGGTGATACAGAATCAGCACATTCAGATTCATTAATGGAAACAAGTCGTGGTAGTGCTACTGCTCCTGATATCACACCTTCTGAATTCCATTCATTTAATGTTGACATCAAACCATCAGATTCAGTATCCCATGTCAACACTTCTCCTCTCAAGGCTTCTTCTTTCAAGATGACATCGTCAATGACGGTTGATGAAATACCATTTATTTTCAAATTCAAATCACCAGGAATTGAAGGTAGAGTTCATCGTATAACTTTAAAAGCCAGTGATGGAATTATCAAATTGAGAGAATTGATGAATGAAAAATTACACGACAAAGATTTCGCCTTTTTGAATGTCCCTAAACCAGACGGAAATGCCTCAGCACAAGAAACATATGCCATTAGTTATGTTGACGATGAAGGAGATGTGGTATCAATTACTTCTGATAGCGATTTAGCTGAATGTATCAGAATCAATTTGAATTTACAAAATGAAAAAGCTGATTTATACCTTCATAATCCTCATGAACCAGCACCAATTGAAAATATTAAACTGATTCACAAGTCTGCTAAAAATCGTCATGGTAATGCCGATAATGGATTGATTTTTGGTATACCTAATGAAATTTTAATTCCTAGTGCTCTAGCTGTTTTAGGAGCATCTATTATTGTGGGGTTCACCCTTAGTAGAAAGTAAAGTTCTTTGGTTTTGTAAAAAAAGGGGTTTCACCTTGGTTATTTATTGCTTATTTTTTTTATTCAATTTTAGTTTTACATTTATATACATGTGTGAGTTTTATTGGTAATTATATCCGAATAAATATTCAAAATAGTTTTTCATATTATTGCTGCTGCTGCGATTTCTCTAATATATTTCGCACCAACAAGGTTTCGTCGATTTGTAAGCTAATCTTTCTTTTCTTTATCACTAATAATTGCCACTTACCAAGAAAGACTCTAGAACAATATCATGGCTACTACTGCAACAGGAACAACTACAGCAATTGTAGGTGCATTAGCATGTCAAAAGAATTCATTTTTGAAAACTTTCAACACCAAAGTTGTTTCAAGTTATGAATTTATTCCACCCCCAACCGCCAAAGACAAACAAAACAAAAACAACAACAACAAAAAGAAAGACGTGGCTGTTTCTAAAGAATTTGGAGTTGAATTAGAAGATACAATTTTATTCCCCGAAGGTGGTGGTCAACCATATGATAAGGGAACCATCACATTATTACCCGATAACACAAAAATCATTGAAGTTAAATCAGTTTTAAGAGATAAATTAAAAGCCATTCATTTAGTCGATGAATTAATTGAACCGGGGACTCAAGTGAGATTAAATGTTGATTGGGGAAGAAGATTAGATATTATGCAACAACATACTGGTCAACATTTATTATCAGCAGTATTTGATACTTATAAATTAGAAACTTTAAGTTGGTCAATGGGTGAAACAAAAGATGATATTAATTATATTGAATTACCTCGAAAAATTGATAATGATTTAGTTGTTGAAGTTCAAAATAAAGTTAATCAATTGATTGTTGATTCGATTCCTATTACAGTTGTTACATCTGATCAACATGGACATGGACAAGAGCATGAACATGAACATGAACATGCTGATATTGATATTTCTCATATCCCTGATGATTATGATTTATCACAAGGCGGGATAATTAGAATTGTTAAAATTGGTGAATTAGATGCTAATCCATGTTGTGGAACTCATTTAACATCAACAGCACAAATTCAATCAATTGCATTATTACATCAATCTCCAATTAGAGGAGGTCATTCTCGATTACATTTCATTTGTGGTGGTCGAGTAGCTAATCATTTACGTAAAGAACATGAAATTTTGAAAAATGTATCTACAAATCAATTATCTTGTTCAACTGATGCAGTTGAAGAAAAAATTGAATTATTAAGTTTAAATTATAAAAAAACCAATTCCACATTAAATAATCTATTAAAAGAATTAGCATCAATTGAAGCTAATAAAATTTTCCAAAATTTTAAAACCCATGATAATAACAACAGTAAATTAGCTTATGTATATCGTGCTGATCTTCCAGAATATTTAACTTCGGTTCAAAAAGAATTAACAACTTTGGTTAATCAAGATAAAACTGGTGATGTTGATTTATCAAATAAACAAACCCTTGTTTTATTAAGTGGCGCTGCTCCTAATGGTGGAACCATTAAAATATTGGGTCCAAAAGCAGAAGAATTACAAAATGAATTGAAATCAAAATTATCAAATTTAAAAGGTGGTGGTAAAGGATCATCATTTCAAGGTAAAATTACTAAATTTGAAAAAGGTGAATTAGAAGCAGTATTGAAATATTTAGACTCCATGCTATAAATTAGTAGTATGGTTTGTACATAGATTAGAGTATACATACAAATATTTATAGGCATTGTTACAATCATTCTTAGATACTAGAACTTTTTGTTTTCACTGAATAAAATGCCCTCAATTTTTCTTATGAGTTGATCTGTTTAACATTATTAACCTATTATAGTTGTTATTTTACTACTGATATATATATTTACATATGTACTAATTTAACAAACTCATGATTGACATTTTCGAACTTTTCTGATTAGCAACAATAGCATCCCAACCATTTTTTTCTGCATTACGTTGGAAATAATTACGAACCATGGTGGTTGATTTCGTGGCCAATTTATCTGAAATCAATCCCCAATTCATTCCAAATTCTTCTAATAATTTGGGAAATGCATTAGCTTCAGTAATACTCCAATAACTTGAAATCACTTTACGTTTGTTATCTTTGTTTTCCTCAGTGGTTGTAGTTGGAACAGGGATTTCACTAGAACTTACGGCGCTACCAGCAACGGGAATATTCATAGTAACAGCTGAATTCGAATCATTTATAATATTTGTATTATTCACATGAGCAAGAGCAGGATTAACATTAGGAGCAAGATTAGGGGTAGTTATCACAGTTGTTGCAGTTGGTGTATTATCAATAGTAGGTGTAGTAGTCGTGGTGGTGGTATTGGCGGTGGTGG
>OBUW01000096.1_pt1 | contig 66547 bp, 31 predicted proteins | sample 1475761 | NCBI WGS metagenome assembly OBUW01 (sample SAMEA2579908, study PRJEB22360) | human gut metagenome | biome: human gut; feature: human-associated habitat; material: faeces | place: Denmark | collected 2008/2010
ATTATTTTTTCTTGCCAGAAAATAGGTATCGAATGCAAACATTGGTTACTACAAACAATAATTTGTTCTACACCCCAAGAGTCCGACAAATGATTCAACAAGCCAAGATTGAATTATCTATCAATGTCTTACTAGAGATACTATTGATTACTAATTGTGAAATGGCTAGCTAGCTATACAAGCATCCGGAGGTAGACGAATAACACTTTCGAAAAACATAGGAGATAGGTTCAATGGACTCAGGATTGACGTTGTTGGTGACGAGATAGTATCGGCCGTACTCTGATCTCAATGGTAAAAACTACACCGCCCGGGTATTAGATAAACATCTACAGAATAATTGACAATGATGACAGAATAGATTTGCGCCCTAAACATCCGAGATCCACACGTATTAATAAGTATTTAAGTCTGCCGTGTAACGTGCAAATGAACTATCCCAGCATCATATTAAATCGGACCCGAGACTCTACGACCATGCTAACAGACAGTACTAGCGAAACGAGGACGTGCATGCGGTTTTCTGATATTATATCCACCTAATTCAGACTTGACCTACACACATTGTTTTACTCGCTCTATCTAATATATTACTGAACTGCCTATTAACATGCACATAAATACACTCAATCTAATAAAATGGCAGCCATCCAAAATAAATTAATGCCAAGTTTTGTGTACTTGTTGCTTCTTGAATCAATTCTCGTACTGCTGCTTCAGTACTCAATCCATTGGCATTCAACTTTTCAATAACTGTCATTATTGCCGTACCAGCTTCTGACCCTTCTTCCTCTGGTTGCACACCAGGTCCTGTTTCATCCTCTTGCAACTTCCGCTTTTTAAATCGTGATAATGTCCATGAATATAACGGATCCCACCGTAACACATCCAATATAGATATAATGTGTTCCTTGTTTGTTCTCAACACTCTTAATGTATGTTCACATGATTTCTTAAACATTCCTTCCACTCCAGTTACACCAAACCCATCGACAATATCACGTGTTAATCTAAACGGAACTGTTTCTGGTATAGCTAATCGTTTACCCTGATCAAAGGCAACACCAAGGTCAATATGAATTGGTTCACCAGTGCTTCGATCTATCAATATATTATTACAATGTCTATCGCCAAGCCCCAATATATGACCAACAATGGATGAAGTGGCAATTCCATGAGTATACTTAACTCGACTCTCAAACCAACTGTCGGAAGTTAAAAACGTCTCTTGGAAGAAATATCTCATCACAGGTTTGATTTTCGCTTCAATTTGTTCAAAACTATGTATTCGCTTTTGTTTATCACCCGATTGACACAGTTTCATCATCTCTCTTGCCTTGTCATAACTAATCTTATCATGTATTTGGTGGTATCCACTAATAACATCAATAAATGCCATGGAATTAGGAACAAACTCAATTATACCTGATAACGGTCCTAAGGGAACCGCATTATATGTCCGAATAGTCAATCCTCGCTTGTTACATTCTCGATCCTTGGCAAAAATATTGTTCACTTTATTGAAAACTTGCTCCATGATGGAATCTTGTCGAATACCATCGGTACCGTGCTTCAACAACACACGATGCTCAGTACCGTTTGATAAGATAAAATTGGCAATTTTTGGCAAACTCAACCCAGATGTCGCAATCAGAATTTTCTTGTCAATTGAATGTAATACGGGAACATTTTTATATTGTTTGCTAGGATCAACCCTGATTGTTTCCGTGGGCGGTGGAATTGCTGGCAACTCATTTAACCAATAATCACCAGCAGAGAATTTAGTCAAATCAATGCTTTTACCCTTGGAAACCTTATATGCAGCGAGAGTGATACACTGATCAGTAAAACCATCAATTGGCAACAACACATCCAGTACATATCGATGGTCTTGTAGTAATAGTTGATCCCAAATTGCTTGAGCAGCTGCACACCTAGAAAGTAACAGTGGATTTAACACCTCATTTGTATTGGGCTTGTGTTTCTTTAATGATAACAACAAGTACAATGAATGATGGGGATGATCAAGACACATGTTTATTATCAATTTTTTCAATAATATTTGAAAGTTGTTTGTTTCGTTTGATAATCTTGATATCAATTGAGTACACCAGGAAACGAGTTTATAACTAGGTAATGCCAATAAATCGGATTGAAGCGATTGATTCAATTCATTATTCCCTGATTGTTCTAACCACAAGGAGAAAAATTTATCCAAGTTCTCTTCTTCAAAATCATCAATAATGATACTCTTCATATAATATTGAACCGCTTTGGAAGAAAACAATTGTTTGCTTTTTCGTAACGATTCCAAATCTTTACTTTCAGAAACAAATTGCTTTTTCAATCTATTGTAGTATTGTTGTACCTGCTTCTGTTCAGCATGTGTAACAGTGACTTTTTCATATTGCTTTTTAAGATCTTTAATTTCATTTTCCTTATTAAGTACTCTTTTCTCCAATTTGGAAATTTTTTCACTCAAAGACTTGGATTTGTATTGTTCCTCACAAAAACGGGCAAGTATTGAAAATATTTTTGATTGTTGTTGAAGGTCAATCATGTGGTTCGATAACTCTTCAGTTGGCATAACATATTTCTCCATAATACCAGAGGCAACTTCCTGTCGTGATTGAGACATCCAATCAACCATCATGGCTCTTATCAAACATTTGTCTACCTTTAAAATGTTTTCTGACATATCAATACCACCTGCTGCATACAAATCTTTCATAATCATCACCGGTACATTGGTATTCCCCTGACACCAAAGAGTTTGTGCTGTTTGAAAAGATGCCAAGTTATTCGCGTTGAACGCAACCATATCCAAAGAGCTGCTTTGAAGTTTTTTAGATACCACATCAACCAACATTGTTGATGTCACCATTTTCTGGTATTCACCATTGGTCCTTGCTAAATTGTTATATCTAACCAAGTCACACAATGCACCCATCCAAGCTGTATCGGAAGGTAAACTTGAAATCGGCCTATCATTTATTAAACCAAACGTTGTTTGCCTTGCTAACAATAAATTCTCAAACATGCTAAACTCAACCTCCCCAAACCATTGTGTTTTTTCTGAAAACTGGTTTGTCATGGGAATGATATTATCACCTGTGGCATTTGCGATTTCTGCAATGGAAGCTACAGTCGAAATGGTTTTCAACCAATTTATTCCCTCCTGTTTAAACTCTTTAACACTCATATTAGTTGCTGACACTTTATTATCCACAGCATTCAAAAGCGAAGACAGACATATATCTTGCAGATTCATGGGGAAATCATGGATTTGCTTCAAGGTTTTGTATATCACCTCGTTCTCTTTGGTGGCATTTTTCGAAATTGGCAAGTCCCATTTGGACAATTTCCAACTCCATTCATATTGTGAATCATTGTTAGATGCAAAACTGGTATTTTTGCTCAATGCTCTTGACACTCCCAAAAGACCCGCAGCTGACAAAGAGCCAACTATATTGGAGTATGATGGTTCTTGATTCAACATCATATCAGTGTCAAAACCGGCACTACTAAATCGAAGCCTGTCATCTGAATTCCCAACTCGGTTAATCATTGAAATTGAATATTCCAAAGTTGTTCTTTCCGGCAATCCAAATACCAAGTCGTCATCATCCAACGACTCATAAACATGTTGCAATGTTTGATAATGGTCTTGCAAATGCACATCTGAGTTAGTATCTGATGCTACATCTTCAAACAACATTAACGCAGTTTTAAATTGTTTCACTTCGCAAGCCAACTGGTAGAATTTTAACTTATCAATTTTTGCAAACACATTAGCAAACACAGGTTTCTTAAAAATCTTGGCACCAACCCTAATTAAAATCAATATTTGAAGAAAAACCTTAATAGAAGATTCTGATTTTTTGGAAGTGTGTAAAAACTCATTCAAAAGGGAAATAATTCTGTCTTGACTGTGAGTACGTTTTATAGCCAAATAATTACAAACTAAAACTGGTAATGAAGTTTTAGCAAATTCAGGAACCATTATAACAAAAGTACTTAAAAGTGGAGCAATACTGGTCTCAACTGCCAATTCCTGTAAAAGTGCCAAGTACAATTTAGTGCACCACAACTCAGTACCATTCAGCAAAAACGACTCAAAATTGTTAATTATATCAATTAATTCATCTCCCAAGTATTCCACATCAGCTTTATCATTTAATATAACGCATGTATGGAAATCAATTGGAAGTATACTATCGGAATGCTTTTCAAGCGTGGTTTCAAAATTCAAAAACTTAGAAACTTCCCGTTTACTTGTTTCATACTTTCGAATTAAAACACCGATAATGGATTCAGCACAAGCTGCAGCTTCAAAATCATCTTTGTAAATATATTGTTCAATTGATTTCAATGTAAAATCAAAAGATCGAACCTCGTTTTCAAAATCATTCACAGGAATTCCTTCATATTCATCAAATGTAAGAGCTTTAATTTGTTCTTTACAACCACCTTCAATATAAAAATCAGACAAATAATTAGCAATCCACAATTTATATCCATCAGAAAATTCCTGAATCTGCTTTTTACTAAGTGTCAATAATTTCTCAACCACAGGTAATTTACTTCCACTATGGGTTGTGGCAAAAACGACATTACCAAAGATTCTCGAAATCAAAATCATCTGCTTTATATAATCAGGTCCACTTTCTTCCAAACATAATTCAATCAAAGAAGACTCTATCTCCACTGCTTGGCCCTTTAAAATCGCAACTGATGATTTAAGAAGTTGGCAAATTGCTCTATCTTGATCGCCAGTATTAACAAAATCGTCAATGCAATCAAGTAAAGCCCTTGATCGGTCAACAGCCTCGGTTTCCAACAAAGAATTAATGATTTGGATTATTAACAGTATGGACTTATCATAGTTATACCGATGCAGATATACATCGGTTAACGATTGTAATATTAAAAATACATCCGCTGACATTTTTGGCTCATCCAGTAACAATGGACATAAAGTATCAACTAAAAGACGAGAAACAGCATAGTCAATTGATGTCTTACCACCCAAAACTAAAACAAATTTGAACTTCCTCAAAAATATAACCTTTTGCTCAAATGTGGTGGCCAATTTCAAGGAAATCGACAACCTTCTAATAAGAAAGTAAATCTGTCTCGAGGACCAAAACGTTTCGTGCTCAGGTTGATGATATTTCTCGACTAATTTCTTTAATAATTGAACACTAGAATCAAATGAAATTACCATTTCACCAGCTGTTTGAATGGTTGATGAGAAACCAGTATCATTTAACAACATAGTAACTAATCCATCTGTACCAAGACTCTCAAAGGACTTTTCATTTGAAATTTCGGTGAATTTAATGATTTCCAATACAATCAAAGGTAACTTGTCTATAAATTCTTGTTTAAATGAATTTTTCAAATAATCAAGAAGGATTTGGAACACATCGTTTCTAACTCCATCTTTGCTGTACGACAATGGAACAATAATTGACAAACTTTCTGCAACTAAAGTTTCACTATGAGATTGTTTCAAGTCAGCTAACTGCTCAACAAAACCATTACTGATTTCTGGGCTCTTTGATTTTGTCGATAATGCAACAGCAATCAATTCCCGATAGTTATCACGGTAAAAAGAATTTAGGTCTGTGTACAGAAACAACACAAATGGAAATGCATCAATTGAGTCGTACTTCCACCAGTTTCTTAAAATCTCAAATTTGAAAATTTTGAATAATTTGTTGGCATTATCTAGCTTCATAATCATGCAAAACTCTTTCAAACATATTTCCAAATAAGGAATAAAAAATGGGAACCGTGAACATTCAAGCAAATTGAACAATGCTAATCTCAATATATGTAAAGATGATTGAGATAAATTTGTGAAAAACTTAGTGTATGTACCAGCAGATTCGACTGACTGTTCAGGATTCACAAACCTATCAAAAAGATCAGAATAAATCTGTCCCTGTTGTTGTACAGTAGATAGCGAAACAAGTTCCCCAAATGAATTTGCTAATTTGTCTTTGATGTTGTTGGGAGACTTTGAAAACTTTTCGAGTAACTCGTTTTTAATGTCAGTATTTGAAAGGACTCTTTCATCATTGTGGGTTATAAAGTGTGCTAAAAATTTGCAATATTCAACAATGGAAGTTTCAGTTAGAATCAAGTCATCTCTTCCAGACAGATAAAGTCGCAGGACCAAACTATAGAAATCACTTGCTAATGAGTTATCCGAAGAATTTATCCAAACTTGTGCTGTAGCTGACAAGAACCGAGAAATTACCACCAGGACAAACTCATTTTTCTCGTAGTTTTGGGTGCTTAATAGTTTTTCATTTATAATTCTCAATAATTTGGCAAGTTGTGTTTCATCAAGAAAATGAGCCAGATGATCAGTAAAGATATTCTCCACAACAAACAAAAGTGACGGAAGAAAGTCATCAGTTCCCAATGTTTCGACATAGTTCAAAAACGCAGTCAAGATATCTGATTGTAGTTTCCCTTCAATATCTGCTGTAAACATAATAAATTTAGATACTTCAAGGGATTGTATCTTTTTATAATTCAATTTTGCAAGAGATATTGTGCTGGTTGAAGTAGTAGATGGAGGAGTTGTAGCATCTCTAACTCTAGAAAACTCCCACCCAAACCCATCTTCTGGGACTGATTTTCTATTATCCTTATCTGCAAGTCCTGGATAGTCAAATTTAATAATATTAACTAATTTTTCCAGCGGGAAATTTTGAATGAAAATTTGTATCGTATCTGGATCGGTTGGCAAAAATTTATTGACTATTTCCATGACATCAATAATTTCTTCACAACTTAAAGTGATATCTTTAAATGAGTTCAATCCAGCTGATAATTGAAACTGTAATCCAGTCAATTCGTGAGTAACAAATTTCATAGAACGTACTTTTGCAACAATATTCAGTAAAACGATAATCCAACAAAATAAACTACCACTGGTAACCAGACTTCTATCAAACACCATAAATGTCAGATTTACTTTATTTAATATTGTGTCAATTCTGTCACTACTAGCAATGCTGATTATATCAAACTTGATGGTCTCGCTACTATCTGATACAGATTTTAAACACAAAAACTTTTCTAAACTATCATAAGATTGTGCAAAATAATAAAATTCATAAATATCACCTTCATAAGTCGATTTCTGAGTTGTTGCTGGGCTATAACTAATTGAGTTCCCCAGCAACCAGTACATGAAATTGGCTAGACTTGAGCCAACACTAACAAAATCTGCACCAGGCGAAAATGTGATATCCCATTTTGCTAACATCCAATCTTGAATTCGTCGACCCAAAAAATTTTTCTTGGACAAATTCACTTCAATGGCCAATTTGTTGATTGCATACCAAAATTGGAAACTTTCTTCAGTGATTTTGTATGGCCCATTGATTTCTGAAAGATCAATTAAAGTTTCCAATTGAATGATAACAGAATCATCGATCAATTCACTTAGATTGGTTTTCTGCTCAAACACTAATTTAAAAATGATATTACACGCAATATTGGCAACCTCTGGCTCTTTTAATAAAAGTAAAGATAATTTCAAAAGCTGTATTGAGAATGATTTTTTGAACTTAAACCCACCATGATTCAGTTGCAATATTTCGTCTAACAAAACTGATCTTGCACAAAGACTGCTCCAGAAATTCATTGAATTATCGTCAAAAGTAATCAAAATATTCTTCATTACCACATTTTTGTCAATGAATGTGTTGTCAGTGGTTGATATGACAAAGTCAAATGTTGTGTTTTCACCAATAGTGGTATCCATACTATCTGATTCAGTTGATTGTTCTTTTGGTTTTTCAAAAGTGTATAATTCAAGGTAAAAAGTCAACAATTTCAAACCCAACACTTGATTATCTGATGATTCTTTGGAATGAATTAATTTATTGCAAAGTTCAATGGCACTGTTCGAATCACTGATTGTGTCGGCAATTGAGCCTAGTTTCTGTCGCTTATTCTTATTGGGTGACCCATTTGAGTAAAGAAGTAGACTGGTTTGTGGGTCATTTGACAGTTTATTTATAAACTGTTTCAAGTCATAATATGATTTCAAAAGACGTGAAACTCCTAAAGTCAACAACCACGGCTTGTAGTTTTGCGAGTCCGAGTATATCGTTTTCAAATTGAACCATGTGATACTGTTGTTGATTGTACACATTCCAATGTCTTCAGTTTTTAGTTCAAATGACCCAGACATTAATTTCTTCATTAAATGATGAATAAGCACTCCTAGATTGTATAAAAACACTTCATCTTGATTGTCTGCTTGTGAATTTATGGAATCTCCATCTTCTTGAGTGCTGATTTCACTAAGAATATATCGATCGCCAATCAATTTTGGTAAATTGTGTAAGTTGATTAAATCATGAGTTCCTGGTAAGTTAATAAATATAAGAAATTGTTCTTGCAATTTCTCCCAATGTGAATGGTGAAAGTAAACCATTAATCTTATGCCAATTTTAATTAACTTGTTGACAAACTTGAATTTCTCAGTGGCAATCACAGTGATCAACTTGTTTATTATTCGGAAAATAATAATTATAATAACATTTTCTTTCTTCAATAATTCTGAAGTTTTATCCAATATTCTCAACAACTTGAAATAGTTGTCATTATCATATAATTGTAAATAATTCACGGAGACGTTACTCTCACATTGTAATAAATTCTGTAATGCCGTATATAAATCAATCAACAATTTTTCGTTATTACCGTTATTTGAGAAGGACCCTTCACAATCATCTAATATATTATTGATTAATGAAACCAAGAAAATGTATAGTATACTCCATTCTTTCCTATTCAAATGTTCCTTGACATAACTCAAATTCAAAATACTTGTTATAGTCTTAATAAAATCAATCGAGCAAGGCTCTAACAATTCCGAGTGTACGAAAAATTGATCTTTTATGCCCATGCACAAATCAAGATATGTGCGGTATTTGAAATCGATTCTTGTATCTTCAATTGATTTTTCAGTGAGGAGTCGTAGATTATACGATGCTTGACTTAATCTTGAGTCGACTGTAGTGGATTTGTTGTTGAAATATATTTGTGATTCATGCTTAATTAATGCTAATATTGCTTGGGTTAATTGTCTAAATTGTTTGGGATTTAATCTAAATTTCGATGCTGCTATATTCTCTAAATTATTTAACGCGTCATTTCTTTCTTTTATTTTCGATGATTGTAGTAATGCTATAGTTTTGTTAATATCTGACGTAGACATGATTACGTAGACATCTACAAACACGATTGTAGTACGGATGTTTACTAAAAAATTGATTATAATATAAGGGTTTTTTATACTCCTGAAACAATTTTTTTTTTCATTTTCTCGTCTCCATATTCAGGGGATTTGAAAAAAAAAATAACGTTCTGTTACATCGAATTTGAATAGTTGTACTGTCACTCTCTCTACCCTTTAATCATCAATGATATGAATAAAGAAATACATGAAGGAGAGAAGATACTTCTGGGAACAATTTTGCGAGTCCCTTTGATAATTGAAGACAAAGCAACATCTGAAACAATAAAAAATTCTTCATTATGGCTTCACGTATCAGGAGCTGATTATAAACCAAGTAATAATCCCCTCTTCATAAATAAATCTTTAACTGCCATATGCAGTGAAGGGTATTTCCATAAAACACTAACGACAGACAACAGTAATCGAGTTTTCCGAAGGTATATTCCTAATATAGATCTTAGTAATGATAAACATTTCGAATTATTGAATAATCTTTTCCCACTTGATTTAGAAAGTTTGATAGAGGCTAAACAAACCACCAAGGATCCAACACAGCAACAGCAACAATTGAAGTTAATGGCTAAATTGATTAGTGATAAATCCAATTATGATGCCAATAATGAATATTTAGACGATATTGAACCTAATAAGAACAACATCGTTTTATCAATCAAAACAGATGCCAAATATGCCGTGACCATTGGAACGATCGAGTTACCACCTGTTGATATTGAAAATAATCCATATTTAAATGATGAAGAAAATTTACTTAATTGGATGGAATTATATAATTCTCAGAATGAATCATTATTGGAATTATTGATTGAATCAAATAATAATTTGGATCGATTAAAATCGGAAAATCAAAAATTAGAACTGAATCTTGAATTGACCAAAAATGATTATGATAAAATAATTGAGGATTTAGAACTGAAATTTTATTTGGTATTGAATTCTAAGAAAGATAAGATTTATGAATTGACTCATAAATAGAATAAGCTATGGAATTGGAAAACACATTCAGCTTCGAATTCAGTTGAATGAAGTGGGATCTGTGACTGTTAATAGATCAGGCAAAACCTTTTTATTCTCAGAAACTGGAACGGTATCTGGTATACGAATTATATTTTCAAATGGGCATATTACGGCAAGTACATAACCCAGCAGAAAAGCATCTTCATTTTCTAAGCTGTTTATGGCTTTAAAAATATTTTATTAACTAGTTCCCAACCTTTCTAATTATTAGTATATAATAGCATAAAACAAATCTAGATATGATGTAGTATGGAAAAGTTTCTTTACTGTTGGTTGCAAATATTTATCAAATATTTGAATACAAATTCTCAACGAAAAAAGAATCAAAACAGGAAGTAGAAATTCTAGATTCACATGGTAGCACAAAATCTCTAAGAGCACCAAAATCCACCTCTTATTCGTGTCATAATACAATCTTACCTATATAAAAATCAAACTTACATTTCCAACGTTAATTTACAAGCCATCACGTTGAATGGTCAGACAGAAACTCTTGTTCCATTTGCTTTGCTGTATTTTTCATAAATTCCTTTAAGTCGTGTAACCTTTGCACCGGCAACATTTCGAATGCACTTTCCATGGTTGATTCAACATACTTTAAAAATCCTTCACATTCTGCTTTTAAAGCTCTTCTGTTGTTTGCCTCAATCTCTGCTCCTTCTCCTTCATCATCAACATCTGATTGACCAAAATCTGGAATATCAAAATTAGCTGGGGATGATTCACTTAATCCATGATGAAAATCGTTAGTTGGGAAATCATAACTATTATTTTGAGCTAAACCATGAGTTTCATCATCAAACATATAGCCACTTTCACGTTGCTCGTTTGCTGTAGTTGATGGCGACACAGATTCTGGGGCACTCTCTTCTGATTCATCGGGTTCATCAGGTGGTGTTTCCGCTCCAAGTAAACGACAAATTTGAAAATAAAGTTTTCGATTGATTCTTTTACTTAAATCAATGTCTTCGACATCTCCAGCAATATTAATACCTTCTTTATTGGCTTTGACCCATGCCCAATCTTTCCCTTGTAATGCTTGTTCAATTAACCAAGCTCGCACAGGATCTTTTTTTAAAGTAGGAACATTATCTTTTTCACATTTCAAAAATGAATGATTATGATGAAACAAATATGTCATTTTTATTCTATTGTTTTCGACTTTTAATTTGATTTGTGCTGGACATCCTGAATTTAAATTTTCATTTGGAAATTCTGGTGTAAAATGTAGTTTACCTATTGTACAATCTAAATAGACGAAATTGGGTGTTCTATATACCCCCCATCGATAATATTTGCAACTACTGGCAAAACACAATTTGAATTCCTCGACACTCATTTCCTGTTCGACACTATCGACAGTTAAATCATCAGGTAATGCATCTGGGAAGAAAAATTTTGTAAGCCGTGAATGAGCTGGGATACCTTCAGAGAACAATTGAGTGGAAAGTGGTAATTTGACCAAGGATCCATTATTTGGATCATTTTGGAGGTTGGCAACATTCTGAATGTTTTGAACTCCGTTAACCGTTGGAACCAGGACAGCTGGTGCAACTGGTGGCGGGACAGGTCCATTTGGCCAATTCTGACCATTCATATTACCATTACCATTATTGGAGCTATTCATGATTTGAACAAACATATCATTTTGTGCTTGTATTGAAGCAGGTGGCCGGATTCTGCCACCAGTAGGTAGGGGTGTCCCTTTGACTTGATTTCGGTATCCACCACCTTCAGGAATAATGAAACTTCTTTTCAAGACAAATTCTGTGGCATCCCAATTAATTTTTAAATAGTTTGGATCGAGTATTCGATGATAAAATGAGGCATCAATTGCTGGAAATCGAAGAAGAGCAATAAAATAAGGATGAATGGAAATCAATTCCCTTCTTATAGTAGGTAATTGTAAAAACCTTCTGATCAAGTCGTTAAAGCCTTCATTTATTGGGAAGTTAAAATTTTCATCTGTTTTCGCTAATGATATGAGGGTGGGTACTGTTTTTTTGATCCATTGTTGAATTTCGGGTGATAGTTGAGATTCAGGAGGGATAAGACTGTTATTGTTAGAGGTTTGCCAACTTTTTTGTATATTGTTTATTATATCTCTCAAGTCTGAAGTCGTTAACCTCGGCACTGGTTGGTTATTAGAAGACTCCATATCTAATAGAATGGTTGTTGAGGCAAAGTCATATGAACGGAGTTGGGTTACCTGATGTTGTTTTCAGAATTCTTTTTTCTCAAATCCTTTTCAGGACGCGGTTGTTAAAAAAAAATTACAAACAATTCAAACTCGTGTTTTGTTTCACAAAATCTACAGTTACAGGCCCTTAACATTGAAATGGGGGTTGTACTTCATAATGATCTGAACTGATTTTGGCAAATAGATAGCAAAAAATTTGAATATCTATTGCTAAAGCTTAGATAGTTTAATCTGGTTCTCTAGGTAAATATTTTGGTGAGTGGTTTGTTACCAAAGACTGGAACTTTCACCTAACGTTTTTAAGAGATGCTTCCAAGTTAATATCTCCAAACTTAATGATACGGTCTATATTCATAAAATACTAGATTTATATCCCCAAAGTATTCTTTAAGAGTTGGTGTACATCTGCCATCGACATGAATAACTTGCACTGCAAAAATACAACGAACCAATATCGAGAGCAAAGAAAAACATAGACATCAACTGGATCAACAATTACTAGGTAGTCATTATCCGCCAACGAAAGAGCTTATTCCATCGTTTTTGGTAATGTATGCTACAGTAATGGAAACAACTTTATTGACACCGATGCTATCTCCAGATTTAAATTCTATTTGACAATAGATTTGTTGATCGCAATTGATAAAATCAAATACCCGTTGTGGGTGAATATAAAAAAGGATATCAAGATCTTGTATAGCCGTTGATATTCAAATTAAGGAGTTTAGGAAATATAATTCGCAACCCACAATCCATATAAAAACGGAAATCCAACACTTTAAGTTAGCCGAGGCAAGACAAAAAAAATAATAAACCGAGCTTGTCATTGCTAAAAGGAGAAGAATTTCTGGGGATGATAATGGAAATTAGAATTGAAATCTTATTAAAAGGTACACGCCCCCATAGTTTAATTTTTTTATCATTATACTCAAGTGACAAGAAAAAGAAAAGCAATGATTAATATAATTGCAAACGTACCAAGTGCAGTGGAGATGCAATAATAGTGTGCTTATTGTCATCTATCGCTTAAAGTTTACTTGCTTGCATTACACTTTAGCTTTGGATTGATGAGAAGAAGGGATAGATTAATTATAAGTTAAGGTACAATAGAGGTGGTGGTTGCCAAATAAACTCCTATAACGATAACGTATAGTGCAAATTGCACTACCCATTTAATTCAAGAAATTTTTAAAGAGTACAAATTATTTCCCCAACAAAAAATAAGACAATCAAGAGAGAAAACTAAACTAAAATTAAATTTGGCGGACTTTAATTGTATGTGTGTGTGTGCGTGTGCGTCGTGTGTGAATGACCCAAACGGAAAAAGTTTTTTTTGTTGAGAAGTTGAATTTTAACACCACCATCACCACTCGGTAACAACAGTAGTAACAGTACCACCATCATCTCTACAATTGTACGAGGAGAATTAGATTATACAAGATTTGGTGCGGGTGAATTCTATTTTTTTTTTTTCTAGTAAAGTGGTACGACCTAAACTCAAACTCAAACTCAAACCCAAACTCAAACCCAACCAGAAAGATTAATTTTTACAGAGATAGGAGTTTAAGCATTATTTTTTTTAACCCTTTCTTTCTTTATATAAACTGAAAAATTTTCTTTCTTTTTTCTTTTTCTGTTATTTAATTTAGTTATTTAATTATTTTATATTCCAAAATTTTTTTTTATTTTACTATAATATATTTCATATTTCCATTACACAACAGTTCAACTTACTCAATTAGTTGTTTTTTTAACTTGTGTTGAGTTATTAATCCATTTCCTTCTCTCTCCATTCCATTCATCCTTCCTTTTTTGCAAATGCCGGTGTTTGAAAAAAAAGATACTGTACATACCAATGTTCCATCCCCTAGACCATCCACTAATTCACATACTTCATCTACTTATATCCCTCGATACAGACTAAGTATCACTACTAATGAGGATATAAATTTACAATCTATAGATCCCGGTACAGTTAAAATTGATTGTTCTGGAGCATTTATTGCCAATGATGATTTATTACGAGATACTGCACCTGATATAACTGATGAAATTAACAATTCCTCTTCTTCAACTTCCGGGACACCTCCTCTGTCAAATACATCGTCGGATCTTGAAGATGACACAGAAGAATCTGAATTTGACACAGAAGAAAATGGTGGAGGTTTAAGTGATTCTTCAAGCACAACGGTGGAAGATGATGAAAATCAATTACAACAATTGCAACAACAACCTTTATATGGAGGTGTCATTACCAAAAACAATATTACCCTACCACAACACAATGATGAAATCATACATATATCGGTGGATATAGGTGGTACATTAACCAAATTAGTTTATTTTACTAAATCTTCATCAAATAGGAAAAATTCTTCTAGGAAAACCACTGGTGGTGGAGGTGGGGGTAAATTACATTTCCAGGATTTCCAAACGGAAAATTTTAAAAATGAAGCTATGAAATTCATGATTAAATTAATACAAAAATCAATTAATAAATCTAATATAAATCCTCCTATAACGTATATTATGGCAACTGGAGGAGGAGCTCATAAATTTTATAATTTAATGAAAAAAACATTTAAAAAACATAAATTACCCATGAAAATTATTGCTAAAGATGAAATGGAATGTTTAATTAAAGGATTAGATTGGTTAATAACGAAAATCCCTCAAGAAATTTTCACTTATGATTTAACTGAATTAACAACTAAATTTGAACCCATTCAATCGAAAAAAGAAATCTATCCTTATTTATTGGTTAATATAGGTAGTGGGGTGAGTATGGTCAAAGTGACTAAACCAGGACCTGAAGGATTTGAAAGAATTGGTGGTAGTTCTTTAGGTGGAGGTACATTATGGGGGTTATTATCATTATTAACTGATGCTAAAGATTATAATGAAATGTTGGAAATGGCTCAAAATGGAGATAATGAAAATATCGATTTATTAGTTGGAGATATTTATGGAACTAATTATAATAAAATTGGATTAAAAGCTAATCATATTGCATCATCATTTGCCAAAGTTTTCAAAAAATTGAGAAAATTCAACTCGTCTACGAACAGCAATAACAATAACAATTCCGATAATGATAGTGATGGTAAATTTAAAAAATTGACTGCTGCTGAAAAATTGGCTCAATTTAAACAAGAAGATATTGCTAGATCTTTATTATTTTCTATATCTAATAATATTGGTCAAATTGCTTATTTACATGCATTAAGATTCAATTTGAAAAGAATTTATTTTGGTGGTAGTTATATATCAGGTCATATGCAAACCATCCATACATTAAGTTATGCCGTGAATTTCTGGTCTAAAGGGGAAATGCAAAGTTATTTCTTACGTCATGAAGGTTATTTAGGAAGTGTGGGGGCATTTATGATGGGTCCAGCTCCAATTCTTGAAGAAAATGGCAATTCATCAAATGAAAATAATCACACAAATAATGTTAAAATTGCCAATGGAGTTCAACATTAAAGAAGTTTGTCAAACACCAAATGACTCACCCCTCTTACCCACCCTATTGCTATAAATTGGCCCGAATATCAAAATTTCCAACATTAGCTTGATTTAGTTCAAATTGTTACATTCGTTAAGTATGAACTTTCCTATCTCACATTTACTATTGTTTTTAAATATGCATTCAATTCATCATTATCAGTACTATTATTATTATTTATAATTGCTTACTATTACAGTTAATATATATATATATATATACATCACATTTTATAAACTGTTCCCTGTAAAACAATAGATTATGGGATTCAATTTTATTATCAAGCTAAAATGTTACAAAAAATAGAAACAACAAGAATAAAGAAATTGCAATTAGGGTGCAAAATAAACGTTGTTGTAATAAATGTAGTAAAATGTAATGAAGTAGTATTTGGCATTGAAACAAAGAAAATGTAACGTAGTAGTAGTGGTAGTAGTAATATGTGTGGTTTGGTAGCGGTTACAAAAACTGACAAACTGCATTTACAGATCCATACTAAAAATTGGCCAAATCATTGCCTCTTTAAAAGTAAGCAAAACTTGACGTAGTTTTATACCAATGTTGAAGTAAACTTGGTAGGTATGTAGACTAATAAAAGAAAGGAAATTAATGTGGGTGGGGGTGGGGAGAAGAAGAAAAGTGGAGAGGAGAAAAGGAGAAAAGGAAAAACAGCGCAGTAAGAAAGATTTTTGATCAATATTACACGTAAATATGATTGTATTATTGTGATTTTAATATTTTGACACAAGCAAAGTATAAGATCTCCCCCAAGGAGAAGCAGAAGCAGAAGCAGAAAAAAATAATCAAATTTTTAATCCACATGGTTTTAAGAAAAAGAAAATCTCAAATATTGCATTTCTTCTTTCAACTAATAAACACAAACTAATTCAATTGCAATTTTTTTTTCTAAGTCCGATTACAACTAATTTCTAATTTCTATTTCTTGAAAAATCTTTTCCTTTTTTTATATTTTATTTTCATTTTCCTTTTATTTTCCTTTTTCCCCTTTTTTTTTTCTTCTTATAATGAGTGATATAGAGTTGATTAATCCTGATCAATATCAACAAGTGAGGAGTAATAGATATCAACAGACACCCATACTACACACCCTACAACAACAACAGCAACAGCAACAATCATCTTCAACGTCACCAAAGCAACCACACCAACAGCAACAACAGTATAGTATAAATACTAGCAGTTTTCCTTATAGACGATCACCTTTACATCCAACATCAAAATTATATTCACAACCACAACAATCTTTCAATTCAGAGTGGGTAGAGGATCAATCATATAACAATTCACCGTCCAAACTATCAACATTATTAGAACTTGAACTTGAACGTGAACGCAGTAACAACATCAACAATATGTCAGGTACAGTAGGATCAATTGATCCATCGAAATTTGAAACCCCATCTAAAGCATCCAACAACAACCACAACAACAACGCACTTAATTTCCACTACATTAATACCCCAGTTTCTCATCACAAATTAGATATCAATAATACCACCACTAATAAGGACAACTACCATTACAATGACAATGACAATAACGATGAATATATTGAAAAGGCATCGACCACATCTTCTTCAACCACCATAACAACCAGATTACCAAAAGTTAGTAATTGGGATATTTTTTGGTCAATGCTTAATGATCTTGTTGGTAAAGACAAAATGGCCAAAGTTGGTCAATATACTTTACGATTATTAGTTTATCATGCTGGGAAATCACAAACTTATTTATCTGATAATAATATAAATATCAAAGTCATTAATGAACGGTATAATGATACTACAAAAAAATTGAATTTATTGAAGAATTTTTTCAATCATCCAGCTGATTTCATTAAAATCATTGTTATTTTGATTCTTTCAATTTTTAAACAAAAAGCTGCCGGGATGATTAATGGATTATCAATGTATAGACAATTTCTTCGATTTGGTAAAACTACATTCAGAATTAGAGATTTAATTGTTAAATTTCATCATAATGTTTTCAATAATTCTTCCGATAATCAAGTTCAAATTAATAAATCAAAAATATTTGATCGTAAAACTTTGGGACAATTTTTATCTTTATATTATGGAATTAATGATGAATCAATATTACTTTATAAATTAAATGTTTTATCTAATCCTGATTATAAAAAATTTGTTAGTAAACATGAAAGTATAGCTTGGCATTGTGAAACTTGGTTAGCTTTATATAATGCTTATGAAAATTTACAAAATTTATTACAACAAGAAATGGATTTAAAAATTCAAATTCAAGTTAAAAATAAAGCTAAACAATTGTCAAAACAAATTTTATTAGGTGGGAACGCCAAAGGTAATGATAGTGGTGGTTTACTTGGGTTTAATATTTCAACTATTCCAACGGTGAATAGTGAAGATGCTAAAAATTTGACACAAATTCAATTCAAGAAAAATAATGCTTGGATAGATATTTATAAGAATTTATCAGATTTGGCATTTAATACTTATACAGTGTTTAATATTGCCTTACCTTTTGATACTTGGCAAATATGGATGGGTATTAGTGCTTCAGTATTGAGTACTATTAAATTATATAGAGAAACAAAGCAAAAAATGATTGAAAAAGAATTGACAAAATTGAAATCAGATTGAAGAGAAGAAGTTAGATACGGTTTTTCTTTAGTTAGTATTAGTGTTATTATCGAGTATATGTACATTTAATTTTAATTTTATTTCAATTCATTTCCTTGTCTGGCTTGGATTTAGTTAGCAAGACCCAATTATTGTAGTATATCATCTAATGTAAGATCATTGGGTAATTTTGCAGCTTCTTTCCAAAATTTAGATAAATGTCTAGCACCAGAATCACAAGCAATAACAACAATTTTTTGACCAGGACCATTTTTCAATGCCATTTTCACAGCAGCAACACAATTTATCGCTGATGAACTCCCTAAAAATAATCCATCATTAATACTTAAATATTTTGCCATTTTTAATGCTTGATCATCAGTGACTCTAATAGCTTCATCAATATATGGTTCAGCTTGTTTAAAATTCCAAGTCAATCGATTTAATCCAATTCCTTCAACTAATGTATCAACTTGATGTCGTCTTCTTGTCCCCTCTTTCTCAACAGAATCATACATAACTCCATAATTAATTCTATTAGCTAACCCAGAACCTTGAGGATCAGCTAAAACAATTTTTGTTCTTGGATTATATTCTTTTAAACATCTCCCAACACCAGCAATGGTTCCACCAGTACCACTACCATTTATAAATACATCGATTTTATCTTGACCCATTTGTTGTAATAACTCTGGTCCTGTAGTTTCATAATGAATTCTCCAATTAAAATCATTTTCAAATTGATCAGCAAATATTGCTCGTCGTTGAGAATGACCATCTCTATTTTGATTCACGGCTAATGCACCACGTCGAGCAGCATTGGTATATTGATTAGGATCTACTATACTTGCCGGTTTAACTGGTTCTAATTCTGCACCTAATGATTTCAATAATTGTAATTTTTCTAAAGATGTATCATCAGGTAAACAAATATGACAAATATACCCTAAGGCATTACATAATATAGCTAATGATATTCCTGTAGATCCACTAGTACCTTCAAATATAATATTATTCGCATTAGGGATTAATTGACCTGATGATTCCCCAGCTCGAATTATAGCTAATGCTACTCGATCTTTTGCACTTCCTCCAGGATTACAAAGTTCTAATTTAGCATATATTTTACAACCTAATTGACGTGATAATGATTTTATTTCAATTAAGGGAGTATTACCAATTAATGATTCGATGCCTCGAGTTCGTGGTGGTAATAATGTTAGTTTAGAATTTGATTTATCTTTGTTGGTAGTGGTAACATATAAGTTATATAATTCTTTGGCAATAAGAAATAATGATATCACTGATGCCGAGGTTTGTAATGTTGATTTCCAATTAATTGCCATATTAATTAATTAGTTGATTATGATGAGGTTTTGTAATTTTTCAATGTTTTCTTTTCAGAGTACACAGCTTTTTTTTTCTTAGTGATGGCTAAGAGTCGCGACAATAGATAATAAGACAGAAGCTTGAAGCAGTACCCATCAATGAAAGGTTTACGCTGTTGATTTGATTTACTAAATGGTTATCCAGAAACCAGTAGAATTTAATTGAACCAAGTGATGGCTTTCTTTAGTTCTGACTGGAGTGCCTACTCTATATATATCATCGATACTTAAAACGAAAAAAAAAAATGACGTTAATTATGGAAATTCACTTTTCCTGTAAAACCAATCATCGGCTTACCAATAGCAATGACATGTATCCCCCCGTTGGTTTCAAATATTAGGTTACATATATGCTATATTAATACCAAAGCAGTTACATGGGTTAGGGATTCCTTTGAAGCGAAACCGGTTACCTAATTAGGCAACAACTGGCGCTTAAATACACCACAAAATTGAGTCCTATACTTGCAACTCCTCAATTTGTTGTTTTAACGATAAGCAAATTGGTATTTAACAACCACACACTTCTTCAACAAATTATACACCGCTATTTTTAAACCTCATTAACTGTACTTACAATGTTGCTTAATCTTGTTATAATTGTTGTTATCATCCTTATTGGGTACCTTACAGTTTCACATTTTTGGTTTAATCCAAGTCATTCCTCCGTAATAAACAACATACCACCAGTGGCATCTAATTTCAAATGGGAAACTCAACAACCATTACCAATCAGACCATTTGTAAACAAGAAAAACTTCAATCCAAGTATGGCCATTAAAAACATTTCAGACACTCCTCAAGATTGGTTACTTATTGAAAACACTTATTACAACAATGTAAGACAACGACAAAAACATATTGCATTAGAACCAGAAATCTTAACATTTATTCACAACAATAACAGAACTAAACAAGCAGTTGGTGAATTCTATGATATGGTTACTCAATTCTTATTACTGCGTTATCCAATGTATTTTAAATATGATTTCTGGTCAGGAATTGTTACCAACACTATCACCAATGATAAATTCCCCAAATATTCCAAATCATTAATTCCCAATTATCAATCAATGGTAGAAATATTGGGTCGTAACATTGAAGAAGATTTCTTAATCCTAATCAAAAACAATCCACATGATAAAGAAGAAGAATATATTATGAGAGCATCATTGAATGGATTCCCCGCTGGATTTGATCCAAGAGTTAATTTCAATCAACCAATATCATTTATTCATCAACCAGTACCACAATATAAATCACGATTACAATTTTCCATGACGAAATTTTTCAATAATTCACAACCTGATAAATTATGGGTAAGACATAATTGGGGAATTCAAACTCATAATCTGTATTTTAATATGGATACTAATCATGGACGACCTGGTGATAAGATTCATCAATTATCAATGAATGAAATTGATTTTGATAATGAGGGATGTTGTTTACGATGTGAACGACAACTTTTCACTCGAATGCCACAATCAGGAGCAATAATAATGACTATTAGAACATATTTGACACCAATAAAAACGATAAAGCAAGAAGGTTTAGGAAAAGAGTTGAGTAGAGCTATAGATGGATTACCTGATGATTTAGCATTTTATAAAAAAAGAAATTCTTGGGGTGAAGCAGTCAAAGAGTATTTAGCAATATAGAGATATATAGTATGTTTTCATAATTACAAAGAAACAAACCCGTTGATGAAATTAAGGACAAATGTAGACATATTTGATAATATTTATCTGTAATATAGGTAGGTGCTTCTTGTAGTAAGGGCTGCTATACGTGGCGTGATTAGCAAAGTGTTAGAAGAAAAGCTCATGCAAGACACTAGGTAGGAGATTGGATATGCAAGTTCATGAATTGAGCATTGTAATGATATGCAACAAAAAGGTAGCCTATTCATTGAAATAAAGAAAAAAAAAATACATTGTTTTGAAAGTTATTTTCTTTTCAAGAATTGTTCAGTATAATATCACCATATATATAAGTGTAATTTATTAAAAACACGAGATAACACAATAATAGAAAGCTAATAACCAACCTGCTCTCTCAATTTTGAATAAAATATGCTAGTACAGAACAATTGTGGATTATTATTATTTCGGAATACCCGTATTTCAATTTCTTCTTCATTGTTTGTGCATAATAATAATTTGAGTATTCTGATTATTCTTGTCCCGAAAATTCCCATCCCATTAAATCTATAAATAGTTTTCCCTATCGCGTTCAATCCTTAGTTCAAAAATTATTCATAACCACTTCAGATTCTTCTATTTTTTATTATTGAAACCTATACATTCATTTATTTATTTATTCACCTTTAACTTAACTCTACGTTTACCTGTGTGATTAAAAATATTTGTTGATAATTTTTGCTAATAGATATTCTCACCAGTACCTTATCTCAACACTGCCACACCACACACACAGACAGAGACAGATCGACACAGATCTACACAGATCCTCACAGTAATTTTCTATCGTCATGTTATCAGCTGAATTAAAAAGAAGAAAGAAATTGCTACTCCCATTAGCATTGATTTCCGGTATCATTGTGTTGTTATTTTTCACAAATTACAATTATTCATTTACCACATCTTCCCATCCAGTATTGTCTTCATCTCACAAGAGTAATAATGCTTTCCCAACATTGGATCAAACTTCTTCAACCAAGGCAAGGCCAAATCCTGGTAATTTAATTGCCAATCAAAAAGATAAATCCCAAACCGGTACTTATTTCACCAAATTCATTCATAAAGATCCTCAGTTTGATTTTACAAAAATAACATACACTTCAACCAATAAGAAATTCAAAACCAATAATATCAAAGTTGACGAAGAAACCGGTGACACCACTGAAGTTGTTAATAAACCAACAGTATTAATCATGTCTGTCATTGGAAACAATGAACCATATGGAAGTGATAGGCATTTTGACGGATTCATGCTCACAATATTATCCCTTGTTGAAAATCAACCAGACTACGAATTTTCATTAGGGTTATTAAACAATAATGAAGAAGAATTCATCAAGATTCAAAATTATTTTGAAAAAAACTTACAAAAAGAATTATCTGAAACGTTATCATCAATTTTCAAATCGATTAGTTTAATTTCTGCTCCATTCTTAGATCAAAACACGGGTTTTTCTCGTGAACAAAGACATGATGATCATGTTCAACGATTAAGACGTCGATTAATTGCCAAATCAAGAAATTTCTTATTATTAAATACTTTGAATCTTGAACAATACGTGTTGAGTTTGGATGCAGATATGATTAGATTTGATAATCCTGAAAAATTTATTAAAACTTTTATTGATTCCAAGAAGGACATTATAGTTCCTAGAATTCAACGTCTTGACATGCAAGATTATGATAAAAATTCTTGGCGTGGTCAAAGAACAAAACCAACAAAAGAACAATTGGAGAAAATGGATAATAATCAATGGGATCAATGGGATTATGTTCCTCGTGATGTAAAAGATCACATGTATCATTTCCAAACATATATGGATAACAAAGATAATGAATATGAATTACATAAAGAGGAATACGATTATGTGGTACCTTTGGATTCAGTTGGCGGTGCTGTTTTGTTTGCCAAATCAATTGTTTTCAAACAAGGTGTTATTTTCCCAACTAGTTTGATTGTTGGAACAACTTGGGATAGACAAGAAGGTTATGATGGTATAGAAACTGAAGGTGTTTGTTATTTAGCCAAACCTTTGGGGTTCTCTTGTTGGGGTATGCCTAATGTTGTTGCTCACCATTCTGGAGGTTAATTGACGTGTTTAGACCTATGTAAGTTTTGTTTTTTAGTTTGATTTTATAGATTTTCATTTTTTATAATTGCTTTATTGTGTACTTGTGTATTTATGTATTTTATCAATCCAGTTGTAACAGTTTATTTATACTTGTCATTCAAAAAAAAAAAACCATTATGTATCATTATGTTATACATTATATATTAACGGAAACTTTATATACCTATATATTCCCAAACTTTCATGATTTCACCATTATTTTCTACAATTTGGCTACTAATGTTGGAATTATGTTCAACTTTAACACTCACATCTTTCCACATGGTGATACGTTGATGTAAGTTATCTTCATTACTCAAGATCAAATCTCTTAATTGACTAGCTCCAATATATGGATTTACTTCTGGGTTTTCTTTGGTCATATTGGATTGAGTTTTCAATTTTTTCAAAACTTCCTCGTAAAGAATATCAATTTTCACCAGATATAATTGATATTGTCTATATTTATATTGGATGATCTTGATAATTATAAATGTTAAGACAATTCCCAATAATTTGTATTTATGTTCGGTGACGCTTCCCATAACACTATTACGGATTTGACATTTTAAACTAATGTTAGATAATGACGTTGATCGAAGAATTTTGTATTTGTCTTTGATTTCCGTTTCAGTGTTGTCAAAGTCAAATGTAAATTCGCCGGTTGCAACATTTGTTTGTCTCTTCTAAAAAAAATAGATGTTAGTATATGATCATTATTTAACTTAATATTTCTTAAAAAAAAAATCTTATCGTACTTGCCTTACTATAATATCGGGTTCTTTTTCTAATTCAATCACCGATCGATCCCATAATTCTTCAAATTCATCAATAGTAATATATGGTGCTTTCATCGATAAAAGCAAATCATGTAAATCATTCAATTTGATTCCACTTTCTTCATCATTAGGGTTTTGTCCACATTGAATGGCAGCATTTTTGCTTCTTAACAAATCCAACGCAACATCAATCATAATCTCTAATTTCTCAGCCTTTTTAGTGTCGGGAATACACTTTTTATGCCCTGGTACAATAAAATCAAACCAAGGTTTATATTCCATGAAATCTTCGAAACATCCAATTTCCAAATTGGCGTAACATCTGGCATGTAAAGGACAATTTATACATTCTGGTTTAAAATTAGTATCTAAAAATTGACCAAGTTTATTCAAGTATTCATTATCATAATTGATGAATGTTGGTTGATCAATTTCTTGTCCACAGTATCCAACAGCATATTTCTGTTCATAGTACCATAACCCAAAAAGACCACCGCTACATACAAACACCCATAAGAACATCGATAACAAAAATCTTCGTATTGAAAATGGTAATGCAAACGGTTTGGTCGAAGTGCCCGCTGAATCAACATCTTTGGTTGCTGTTACTGGCTTTCTTATTTCAGAAACATCTTCTTCGTCTGATTCGTCGTCAGACTCATATTTTTGTGAACCTAAGGAAATCAATCTTGGTTTAGGTGTCAATGCAGATTTAGTAACCAATGGAGATATCTTTTTGGTTGATTTGCCTTTAGTAGATGGAGTCGAAACATTCGAAGGACGTTTTCTAGCAGTTTGTATTTTGGTACTCTTTTTCTTTGGTTTCTCATTCGAGGTATTCAACTTTTTTGGTGTTTCCGTTTTAGAGGCACTGTTATTGGTAATCTGCTGTTTTTCAACTTTAGTAACTGGAGTTGATTCATCTTTAGCAGGCGTTAAGTCCTTTAAGATATCTTTTGTCTTAGATGGTGTAACAACAGGAGGCTCAAATCCTTGAATTGTAATACCCAACAGTTTTGCTAAATCAGGATTGACTTGTGGTTGATTTTTCTTGTTTTGAATTTTCTTCAATTCTGCATCAAAATCTTTAGTTTCGTCTTCAATGGATTTAAAAGACTTGTCATTAGTAGCTGCAGATGGCACTAACTTTTCGCCTGATTTCTTTGGTGTTACCTTTTTAGTCAGTGATTTAGGTTTCTTGACTTTAGAGGCAGATCCAGGCGAAAATAACAAAATCTCCTTCTTTTTAGGTTCTTTCTTGGTTGATGATGAAGGAGCCAGAGTTTGGGAATTGCCGGATTTCAAAACTTTTGAACTCTTTTTCTTTTCAGTTCGCATAAACTCTTCAAGGAATTCAACATCACTATCATTGTCGTCATCAAATAATGATCTGTTTTCTTCAGCAGTACGTTGAGAAGGTTTAATCTTTTTCACAAGAGTGCTATCATCTTCTTCTTCTTCGGCATCTTGATGTTTTCTTTTTTTCGTTGACGAACCAGGAGGTGATTGGAAAACATTTTCTTTACTGAAATTAGTGTTTTCGGGTGTGCTTTCTTTGCCAGTTTCCTTCTTAACTGGTTCTTCGACTTTCTCCTTTTCAGTATCACTGGTTTCAGTAACTTCCGGAGTTGATTCGGCTGTCTTTTTCGTCTTCAGTTTCAGTGTGGTTCTCAGTTTTGATTTGGAGTTTTTAGAAGGTTTTCTAAGATTGAGTACCGAATCATCAAGATCAAATAAACTATTCAACGGTTTTGATCGATTACCTCTAGATGATAATCTTGAGGACGATCTAGAGGCAGGTTTTGCTTCATCATCTTTGCTTTCTGTGTCAGATTCCGATTCAGGACTTTTTGTTCTCGAAGATGACCTAGAAGTAGATTTCTGATTCCCAGAACTTGCTCTTAATTTTGGTTTAGTAACTTTCTTGGTTTTGTTTCTTGTTTTAGACACATCAATTTTTTCATTTTCACCATCTGATTCAGTGTCACTAACAAACAAAGCAGATGCCTTTTCAGAAGTTGTTGATTTCTCACTAGGTTTATCAAAGTCGCTAGCGTTTATGAAATCATCATCATTCATATTCTCGACTTTTGCATTATATTCTGAAAGTAACTTCTTGGAATTAGGAGCAATTTCCTTGTTGAAAATTTCAATCAAAGAGGACTTTGGAGCAGAGCTATCATATTGAATCTCATGCAAGTTCAATACTTTTCTCAATTGCGCCGCTGTGAAAGTGGTTGGATCGAAATCTAGGTTTGGAGTATAGTTAGTATCGGCTTATTTTTATTGTTTATTTTAATTCAAAGTTTAAAAAAACAAATCACGTACCTTCTTTGAGATGATCCATGGTTCAATGGTTAGAAAGGGGTATGATCACTTATAGTATAACTTTTTTTATGTTTTTTTGTTTTTGCCCTTGATGATGATTATTTGAAAGCATGATGCTATTTTTTTTTGCTTTCTTTCTTTCGTTGCTATTTGTGTTTGTTTTGGTTTTTTTAGGTTCGTTGGCGCATTGGGTCGTGTACATCATTCCAGATATACGAGCGCTCATAAGAGAAGAACAATCAAGAAATCAAGAACTCAATTCACGTTTATTCCAAGCTCCCTTATATATAATGACTGAAACATCAATATTATCATATAAAAAACCGACTTCAAATAAGAATTCTTTTCCGGTGCCGGGATCTGCACCATCGACACCAATATTGTCTCATTCTGGATCACCAGCTCCTCCAACAATACAACTGCCAGTATCTATCGACTCTCCACGATCATCAACCCTGACAACAACAAATGTGGGCGCATCTACTAGAAAAGTATCCGCAAGAAGAAAAGCTCTACAAGATTTTTACCATCTAAATAGTAATCTGGACAATGCCACAACAGATGGCAACGACACCACCCACGAAGGAATTTCAAAAATATCGAATCTAAACGACATTGACAACTTGATTAAAACTGCACCAATTGAAGAAATTTTGAAAATAAGAAACGATTTGAGTGCCAAATTAAATTCATCCAATCAAACTAAAAAGTCGATAATTTATGACAACTATTATGAATTGATCAAACTAAGCAACACTTTATCAGATTTGTCCACATCAAAACCAAGAAAGAAATCCGTCTCAACGGGGTTAAAAATATTTGCTGACGATGAAGACAATGGAGAGGATTCTGGGGACAAAAATTTGACTGAATTGACAAAAGAGGGATATGTTGATCAAGTTCTTAAAGAATTATCTGAATTTGCTTCTAAAGAGGCCCCAGTTTTCAACGGAACATTTAACGATGTACTTGGAAAACTAAAAGAGCAAGACGAATCGGATAATTCCAGCATGATTGTATTGAATGATGATAAACCAACAGAGAAAGAAGAATCTTCCGAAGATATAGAAAAACAGATAAGTCATATTAATTATATATTGAATTTGCCATTAAAGACGAACATCAATGACACAGAACGAGAACAAGCAATTGAATATATCGATAAAGTTATCTTAGATAATCCTGATAATGAAATTTTATCATTACAGTTAGGTAAAATAAAACACGACATCACTACATAATTCATATCTACCTACGCATTTATAGATATATTTATAGAATATCATCAACTGAATGATTTTTAAATTTCTTGCCTGATCTTTCAACTGATCTAATCTCAAATCTTGATCCCACTATAGTAAACCCGTAACAGTCATTTTCGTTACGTGGGTCAATGATATCAAACCCAAACATTGTATGCTTTTTGGGAATAACTTTCAATCCACCTACCATTTCACTAGGACTGAATCGTGATTTTTCTTCATTCCATTCTTTACTATCTTCGTTTCGTGGAACAACTAATATAAATGAATGTTGTGCATCCCAAACAACAATTCCTCTGGTGCCTATAACATTAGTGTTTCGGGACTGTAGAACAGTTAATAGACAACCATTAAAATCAGCAGCCGTTAATCGCGGTAATATACTTGATAATGATTGCATCAGGTTACCATTTTGAAATATCAAATCTTGAGCGTATTTTTGCCAAAGCTTATTCATTTGGAAAAAGTCATCAAAATTGGGAATCTTGTATTTTTGCAAGTATTGGTGAATTGGGAAAGGTTGGTGACCAGTCGTGTTTTTCCGATTATGTGACTGTATCTTCTTGATTAATTTGCGCTGATTATTGAGAGTGCCAGATATATATTCTCTCAATACCTGTCTTGTGGTTTTCTTCCTTTCTTGGGTTATTTTGGTTGGTTGGGTGTTTTCTTGGTGTAGTAATGACCTTGGTTTTTTGGTATCAGTAACAATGTTTTTAAATAGTATTGTAGACTTTTGTGAACCAGTTACTGAATACCTATCCTGAAGCAACTCAACTATTTTTGATTGTGAGTCGTAACATCTTGAAAGTAGATGCTTTTCTAGTTCCGTATCTTGTTGTAACGACATGGATGGTTAGTCTGGTGTAGGGTTGGATTGAGGACTGGATGGTAAAAAATGGTGATGCCATCTTCGTAAATTTTTTCGATGCCAGACAATTTTTTTTCATCCTCCTAACAACATCGTTGCATAAGTATTCATTCATTTACACCAACTATGTTTCTACGAAGAGCTTTACCTAGAAACCTATTATTTATACAGAGAAGAAGAATCTCAAATGTTAATGTTCCCTTTGAGGATGATTTGACAGGATTCGAAGACGACAGTTTGGCAGATTTTCAGCATTATCCAGGTTTACAACAGTCAACACCGGTCGACCAGAATAATACACCAAGCACTAAAACAGACAAGACAATCGCACAAGCTCCCTTGCAAGAGACAACTATTATTCCTCAATTGTCTAAAATTAGTCAACTAAGAAACCCAGTGATTTTTGTATCTAAATTGACAAATCCTTATATGAATCTTGCTATCGAAGATTATATTTACAATGCCATGCCTAAACCAGAAGGTGCCAAAGATAATTCATTTGATCGGCTAATGTTCTATATAAATACTCCATGTGTAGTAATTGGAAAAAATCAAAACCCTTGGCAAGAAGTTAATTTACCGGTATTGAATTCTTTAGGGGTCCCCATGTTAAGAAGACGGTCCGGTGGAGGAACTGTTGTTCATGATTTAGGAAACGTGAATTATTCATACATGACCACGAAAGCTAATTTTGATAGACACAAGTTTGCCAGTTATATTGTGGAGGCAGTGAACCAAGCTAGTCCACGTTTTAAAATAGAAACTAATGAACGTGGTGATATTGTTAGTGAAAAACTCTTAGGGTTGAACTATAAAATAAGTGGATCGGCTTATAAGTTATCAAAGGGAAAATCCTACCATCATGGAACCATGTTACTTAATCTGAAGTTAGATGTATTAGGTAAATTATTACATCGTGATGAAAAAAAATTAGGCATTGTTGATTCCAAGATGTCTATACCTTCAGTCAAATCCAAAGTCATTAATTTGGAAATGAAAAGTGATAAATTTATTGATGTTGTTAGTCAAAAATTTAAAAGTCTTTACAATGTGGTTCCTGAAGAGGATACAGAAATGGATGAGTTTAATGAGATGTTTGGATTGACTGATTTTGCCAAGTCACAAGAAGTTACATTGTTTGTTATTGATGAGGCAACAACGATACCGGAAGAAATCCATATAACTGCAGATGAATTAAAACAGTGGTCATGGAGGTTTGGTCACACTCCGAAATTTACACATTCATTCAAAAACCAAAAGCATGGGCTTGAAATATTATTCAATGTTGAGAAAGGGTGTCTTAAATCATTCAAACTAACATTTGATGATTCTAACTCTGATACTAAAGAAATTGAAAAGTCTTTCCAATATTTGGAGTCACATATCAAGAATAATGATTTAGAGTATACTGGTAGTAATGTAGCCGGATTTGTACTTCATGATGAGATAAGTGACTGGATAGGTGAATCTATAGATGGCACAATATAATTTTTCAACCCAACAAAAGGAGGGCACTTGCCCTCTTCGTTGAATTGGAGACCTGTTCCTAAATCCGGTGTCCAAATACAAGGAAAAGATTTGACTAAATAGAGAAAGCACCCGCCTGCAGGTAGCGAGAGTTTTACAAATACTTACAGATAGGTACATTTAATAGCGGTAGAATAGAATGTACATAAACCGATTTTTATTTTGCGTACCCCTTTTTATGAAGGTTGTAATTAATCATAAGCACATTGTATTGTACATTTAGCAGTACTTTAATCAACCCTCGCTCTCTTCTTTTTTTTTCCGTGGATATTAAATCTGGGGTAAAAGAAAAAGTGTAGAACTTCAGTAGCACCAAGTAACACCAATAGAAAGTGTATAACCAATCTTTAACAAAAGGCTTAATAATAAATTCTACAAACAGACGATGGGGAGAAACAAGCGAAAAGTATATTTATGTGCTACTAACCTCAATATGGTTGGTTATATTATACAATGGATGTACTTAGTAGTAGTGATCTCTCTCTCGGTTCATATCTGAAACTTTGGAACAAATGAAGTTAAATGTCACAAGCGCAAATTTTGAAAGCATACCAACAAATTTTGCAGCACTCCCAAACTTATCAGTTGTATAAAAGCCAACACTGTTTGATTATAAAGATATATTTAATATAAATACTATACTTATATGCTCTAGAGCTGATAGACGATCTATAAGAATATAGGCAAGACAACAACAAAGATAACTTTATTGTGTGTTGGGGCCAGCAGAAAAAGTTTAATATAGACTGTAAATTTGTTAGTTGTTGTTCAAAAGTGGGGTAAATATTATATGCGCTAAATATAATAGCAAGTACTAGTACGATCATTTCATCTTTACACCGCCATAGTTTCATTCCAATGGTTCCCTTTTTTTTATTTTAACCGCTGCATTATCTTCCCATCCCACTACCCCCTCCTCCCCTCTCATTAACCTTGCGGTTGCCTTTAACACCACCAAGAAGTAACCGGATTACATCGGTTATTGAAGAATAAGAAGAAACTTTGGGATTCTTTATAGAATTTTTCACTCCTATAAATTAATTTGAATATTTCTACCAATTTATTATCGATTTGATATTCTAAATTTTTTTCATTCTTTTTATTCCTTTTAGTTTGATTGATTATTTATATCTTATTTCTTTTAGTCGACCTTTTCTTTTTACATATTCACAAATGTTAAGAACTTCAATTCGTGCTTTTTCTACTCAACCAAGATTATCAACCAATTACGGGTTTATTGGTTTGGGACTTATGGGCCAACACATGGCAAGACACGTCTATAATCAATTAGAACCAAGTGATAAGTTGTACGTTTACGATGTTGATCCAAAACACACAACTCAATTTTTAACAGAAGTGACTTCCCAAACCCCACAAAATGCACCTTTGCTCACCCCGTTAAACTCGTTGAAGGATTTTACTACTGAAGTTGATTCACAATTAGATTTCATTGTTACCATGGTGCCTGAAGGTAAACATGTGAAATCAGTTGTGTCCGAATTGGTTGGTCATTATAAATCAACTGGTAATTATGATCCAAGTATCAAAACCACTTTCTTGGATTCTTCAACAATCGATATCCCAACCTCAAGAGACGTACACCAATTGGTTAAGTCAAGTATTCCTGAATTTGACTTTATTGATACTCCAGTGTCTGGTGGTGTTGCAGGAGCAAGAAAGGGAACATTGTCATTTATGTTGTCCAGAGAAACCCATGATGATATTGATCCAAGTTTAACCGCATTGTTATCTAAAATGGGTATCAACATTTTCCCATGTGGTGCTACTCATGGTACTGGTTTGGCTGCTAAATTGGCAAACAATTATTTATTGGCAATCACAAACATTGCTGCTGCTGATTCATTCCAATTGGCTAAATCATTTGGTTTGAACTTGCAAAACTATGCTAAATTGGTTGCTGTTTCTACAGGTAAATCTTGGGCTAGTGTTGACAATTGTCCAATTCCAGGTGTTTATCCAGATAACAATTTACCAAGTGATGTCAACTATGAAGGTGGGTTCATTACCAAATTGACTAGAAAGGATGTTGTTTTGGCTACTGAATCTGCTAAATTCAACAATAGATTCTTGATGCTCGGTGACATTGGTAGACATTGGTATGATAAGGCTTGTGAAAGAGAAGATATTGCCAATAGAGACTTGTCTGTTCTTTTTGAATGGTTGGGTGATTTGAAACAAAATGAAAAAGGTGATGTAATTGATGTCAAAAGAAAATAAAACCAAGATAGTTTTATATAGATCATGAAATTATTTATATTGCGAATCAAAAAAGCTTTACATTATGAATTTGTCAGAGATTGTTTTGTAGTTAATCCAAGGTTTTGCCTTGGGTATGTCCGAGTTTTTCATCAGCCGGCATTTTTTAAACTTTGATGACAATATGCACTGTTGAGCTACTATCAACGGGGTAATGACATGATAAAGCATACTTTAAAGCTTTGTTCAAAAGCATTTTTTGGCATTTTGTGCTTAAGTTACAATTCTTGAAACACCTTCTATTGCATAAATAAGTTAGTCCATAGTCTAAATATGAGAGATAATTCATGAGTAGAAAACCTTACAACAGACTATAACAGACCAAAATTGTTCTCTGTAGTATTGTCCATTTCTAACCTAAAAAACAGGTTAAACCTGTTATATACAAGAGGTTGGAAAATTTAAAATCCAAAAATTGAACGAAAAATGGATCTTTGACCATATTCATCAACAGCTAAGTTGGCCAATCTATCAGCTTCTTCATTTCCCTCCACACCAGAATGACCCTTTACATGAACAAAACGTAAGCTCCCCCAATCTCTGTCATCGTATTCCTCATTAATCAGCTCATACAAGTCATAATTCTCTTCAATTAATTCTTGATTGGAAATTGTACGACCTCGACTATTTTGCCATCCATTGTAAATCCATTTTTCCGGCCATTTAGTAAGACAATTGATGGCATAAATTGAATCACTATAAATAATAGCTTTTCCCTTCTCAGTTTCGTCTTGTAATTCGTTCAAAATGTTTTTCAAAGCATGGTTCATGGCCCACAATTCAGCACGTTGATTAGTAGGACGAATTCCATTAGGATCAACCCGATCTAAAGGTACTGATACATTTCTTGGGTCTTCATCCCCATAGTAAACTCCATATCCACCCTTGGCGTTTTCACGTCCATTATTTCTGCATGCTCCATCGACGTATACTGGATAAATGTAGTATCGTCCGTCGTTTTCACAATATTCTTTTGCTTCAATCAAGTTCTCAAATTTCCTATAACGAGCTCCTTTACAACAATATACTTGTGGCCGACATTCTCTCCAACTCGAATAAATACCCACTTCGCGTCCCCTAGCAACAGCGTAATAAGGCATTATGGTCCAAACTAATCAAATACCCTCTTCGGCTGTGAAAAAAAAAAATATAATGGAAGCTGAATACAATTGAGAAAAAGCTGAATGTAATTTTCTCTAATGTCCTATATGTTTGTGTTTCGCCAGCACTTGTGTAAATGATGGTAGTGGTTGACGCTATGTCCTTTTAACTAAAGAAAGCAAAAGAGCTTCAAACACCGACTCAACTAACTTTCTCAACCTATATATACAGTGTGCCTTACATGAAAAAATTTTTCAGTCACGTGCTGTACTACCCTTCATGTTTCTCGTGCTAATTAACCTTTCTGCAATTACGATATCGTTGCGTTACACATCGAATCAACATCATTGTAACAATATGTTGATCAAATCAACTGTAATATTTTAATACCTAAAAAGCTTTTAAATAAATTTCGTTTCAGTATGCATTAACAATAGTAGGGCCCTTTTTAAACGAAGACTGGTACTAAAATAGTCTTAATAGTTTTGTTTGTTGGTAGCGCACAAGTTTTTTTTTTTTTCTTCACATATGTATATTTATGCTGTATATAAATCTACATATATATTGTTTCATACCTGAAACAGAACATAGGAAAAAGAAAGGTAAAAAATCCTTTTATAGGACTATAGCATTAGACTATAGATGAGATTCCTTTCCCAACAGGGAAAGATACTCATAAAAACCACAGTAAATAAATAGGAAAAGAATGAAACTAAGTAAGCTAGATTTTAGTTGATTATCAAATGCACAATTTGCAAGTGGTTGATTATTATGTCTGGATTATTTGAAGAAGTCGTTCAGACAAGTTTTTAGCTAAAGACGCGAAGCAAAGTGGTGAACATCATCTCACCTGAGTTGATCTAGCACTTGTTTTAACATCTTTGTAAACATTCAACCATTGGTCATATCTTATTTGTATAGAAACACTTAGTATGGAGATTTACTGTTTAGACAGTTATGATTAAACAAAATAGTGACTTTATAGTACTATGCATTATTTAATATGTCTTACTCTTTTCAGATAGATCGAAATATATGGATACAGACATTCAACTCGGCAATTCAACAATCAATGCTAATTTACTTGGTGAAGTTGTTTGATCCAAGCTTGACTTTCAGTTTGTAACTATCGATATTGTTTCCTTTAACTTTTCGAATTTACATAATGTTGGTACGAAAAATGTAGTGCGATAAAAATTTTGCTCCCAAAAAATCTACAAAATAATACCAAAAATTAACTCAACCTCAAATTACTACATACAAAAACTCATATTGCTTAAGAACTTACATGAACAATAAAATTTCAGATTTGATAAACAAATACACTCAACAATAATCATTAAAATTAACCTACTCATCTGCTAAAAAATACTATAATTATTATATATAAATGAAATGAAAACTTGTCATCAATAGAGGAAAAAAGTCAGTAATAAGAACCAGATGACGATGAACTGGACTGATAGCCATATCTATCAGCAGCCAAGTTTGCTAGATTATCTGCTTCTTCATTTCCATCGTTTCCTGAATGTCCTTTAACATGAATTAAATCCAATTCTCCCCAACCCCTATCATCATATTCATCATTAATCCACTCATATAACTCATAGTTTTTAGTAACCAAATCATAATTGGAAATTGTTTGACCATGAACATTTAACCAACCATTTTGTGTCCATTTGTTAGGCCACTTTGTAAGACATTTGATGGCATAAATCGAATCACTATAAATAACAGCCTTACCATCTTCAGTATCTTCCTGTAGTTCATTCCAAATGTTTCTCAAGGCATGGTTCATTGCCCAAAGTTCAGCTCGTTGATTAGTTGGAATAATTCCATCAGGATCAACGTCATCCAATGGTACTGACACGTTTCTTGAATCACCATCTCCATAATAAACCCCATATCCAGCTTCTGCATGTGGGCAACCATTATATCTACAAGCACCATCAACATATATTGGATAGATGAAATAATCTCCGTCATTTTGATAATATTCTTCTGCCTCATTTCTATTTTCAAATTTACGAAAATGGGCACCTTTATAAGCAAAGACGTGTGGTCGACAATCTTGCCAGCTAGAGAAAACCCCTTCTTCACGACCATTAACAACTGCGTAATATGGCATGATTGAGTATATATTCAAAATTTAGTATACGCAACTCCAAATGATTGGGGGAACACTAACACAAACTCACACCTAAGACCAGAAAACAAAGGAAGGAAAAGAATTCAGGAATATCAACAAAGAAATGGAAACAGATCGTCTGTAATTGAATAAAATTTCCATAAATTTTGTATCAATAGTCCATTCTTTTTTTTTTATAGAATAAAAATTTTTTTCCAATATAAACTATTGTCAATCAAACTTCGTCGTTGTTAAGAATAGCGGTATCGGGCTATTTTGGTGCTGAACATAATTACATGAGACGTTGTTTTGTTTTGTGTAACGTTTTGTTTTTGGAAAAAACAATCAAGTTTGAATTTGATTCTTTAACTATTCACTTTTCATGATAGTCTTGAGTTGTTGATAGTACCACTGGCGAATTTGAGCACACTGTCAACTTGCTTTGTCAATTGTACTTTATAAAACAGTAGTTTGCCTTTTAGCTATTTCAAAAACCCTTCCACATCAATGTCAGTTGACAACAAGTTTTATTAGCGAACGATAAATAGTTAAGGTTTCGTGTTCCCAACATAGTTGGAATTTGTTACAATCCATTTTACAATAAATTCAATTCTTTTTAAAAGACTCATTGATTTTAATAAATACGTAAATAAATAATCATCTACTTGACTCCTAATACATAATTCTTTTCTCCACACTCCATCTTAATCACCTATAAATGTGATTGATCATTATACAAAAATTTCGATAATGGGTTAACTGGTTTTGGTGTACCACTTAATTGACGATTCTTTCTAAACTCCTTATCATTAACAACCAATTTCCCAGTAGGATAAATTTCAGGGACAGGTTGAGCAATGGATTTATTCAAGACTTTCAATAATTTATCTTTATTGACATTTATATCATGTGATAATTCTTTGGCAATAACGGCCAAATCTTTATGCTCATCATATTGTTTAACCAAATTATCAATCAATTCATGATTGATTTCAATTTGATTACGATACAAATAATTGATTATTCCTGAGTGTAATTTTTTCGATTCAGTAAATTCAATTGGATTTTGAGATTTCAAATAAGTAATTAATTTACCAGTATTATCGGATTTTGCAATAAACGTATTGAAAAATTCAACTAATTCGTCTTTGGTAATATTTTCCAATATTTCAACTTGTCGAGTTCTTGAATCAAAATCATAGTACCCATCAATTATATTTGACCAAATTCTAACAGTTTCTTCATTCAAATGTTTCAATTTGGTCAATTTGATATTTTTCAAAGCATGTTTGAATTTAATAAAATCTTCTGTTGACAACTCATTGTTGATATAGTTCCCAAATTGGACTAAAAACTCTTCAATACGGTACTGCAAGTAGTCACATGTTCTTTCCGATTGGATCAAAACTCTGAATCCCAATGTTGTTCTTCCTAAAACCGTCCCTGAGAATACAACATACCCTAATTGTTCTTTAGTTCTCAATTGATCAAAACAAGGTTCTCTAATTATTGTAGCAAATAAGTCTGTCAAAACACGTAATTTCAAATTATCGGTATTGGTATTGATTTGAATATAATACTCAATACACGAGTTAATATTAGCTGTATCTTTCAATGGCACTTCGTATCTTATCGTTTCATTTGGTTGTAACACATAACTTTGTAAATGAAATTGTTCCTCATTATACTTTTCCATCCATGGTTTAACATTTTCCATTGACTCATTAATGATGTCTCTGATCTGTTTTGATTGGGCAAAATCAAAATTACCATGAATCAACACTTCAGCAAAAATACCCAGTTGCCAAATATTTTGAGTGAAATGTTGATAAACATCTTCATAGGTCACTTTCTCCAAAGCTTCAATTTTATCATCTTGTTGATAAAGCTTGTCGTTCAATAATTGTAAATGATAAACACCAACTTGTTGGAAAGGTACTTGAAACCCAAAATTTTTAAAATTCTTCAACAATTTAAATTTAATCGATTCAAATCTGTCTTGTTTAGGTTTGAATTGGAAAAAATTGTTCAAAACTTCTTGTAACAAATTGGATAATTTATGACTATACCCTGAAACATTGATTAAAAATCCATCACGCCATGCATGTAATTTAACTTTTAATCCAACCAATTCAGCAAAATACGTCAACTCATTTAATTCATCATCCAACATTTCAATTGCCAAATTTGACATCACTGAGGTGTTAATATCAGTATTGGAACTAGGCAAATGGAATGCCACTTCAATGGAACCTTTAGGAACTTCAAAAGTATCATCTTGTTTATACCACACATTAATTTTGTTATTGTGCTCAATCAAATATGGAGCAACTTGTGGATGTTTCAGTTTTGGTTTAGTCACGTCAAAATTAGTTGGGATAAAATGATTTGGTCGAGGATAATGCAAATTCTGATTGTTGTCATATGGTTGTGATTTAATTTGATGAATCAACTCTTGTGGTATATCGTCATACTCATACTCAGTACCATACCATTTTTCTTGTTTATTCAATCCAGTTAATAATTGCGAAGCTAATGTAATTCTCAAATTCTCTGGTGTGAAATAAGACCCAAACCTTTTTATCGCTTCAGGGTCAAATTTTCTCACAATGGCAGAACTTAATAAATACGATGCTGGGATATATTCATCAAATTTGTATAATTTATTACTCAAAGTAGAAACTGTTTTAGATGCTTCCATTTTCTGTTTAAATTTGAAATTAACTTGAGACATTTCTTCAATTTCATCCCAAATCCATTTTTGGGGTTCATCGTTGGTGATGAAATTCAAGTATTGAAACGTAATAACAATAATTTCTTGCCAATTTTCAAAACCTTTGGGTGTCAATTGAAATTCAATATAGAAATTTGAAGTACCTTGACAAACAGTCATAGCACCAGCTGATAAATCTGTAGCCCAACCTTTTTGTTTCAAATAGTAAATTATTGACCCTTTACTTTCATGACCTACCAAATGAGAGAAATAACCATTTGGCTTAGTGTCCCATTTGTCTTCCAAATCATCAGGGATCAAAAAATTCAATTCCATTTTATGATTATCCATAATTGGTTTAGCTTTAATCAATTTTCCCAATTGTTGAGGCTTATACACCAATTCTCCGTTATAATTTGGTCGAGATAAATCCTTATTAGGAACTGCTGAAAACTTTTCTATTGCCCAATCAGTCAAGGTATTCAAATCTTCTTTACCTAATATGACCAAACTCATTAAATTAGATGAGTAATGTTGCTTATGAAAATCAATCAAAATATCACGAACATCAACTCCTTTTGCTACAGGATCAGTATGTAACGTTTGATAATTCCCAGTAGAGAACCCACTGTATGGATGGGCCGAGTTACTCGTAAATTTATCCAACTGATATAACCTCCACATATCACTTTGCAAGTTTTTCTTATTTTCGGAATCAACAGCATTGATTTCACGGTCTTGACATGATTTACTAAATAAAGGTGCTATGAAAAACTGGGAAAATCTGTCCAATGCGCCTTCCAAATAATCGGCACCCACTTGGAAATAATAGTTTGTATGTTCTGCAGCAGTATAAGCATTAGAGCTACCTGAATGTTTGGATAAATAATTCGAATATTCATTTTCTTTAGGGTACTTTTCTGTACCCATAAACAATAAATGTTCACAGAAATGGGCGAGTCCAGAAATGTTATACTCTTTATCAGTGAATGAACCCACATTAACATCTAAAGAAGCAGCTGCTTTATCAGTAGTAGGATCATTTATTAATAATACTCTCAATCCATTGTTATTTAATTTAATAAATCTATATGAACGATCATCGAGTAATGGTTTTTCAATGGTCTTGTCATCAGATAAAATAGTAAATTGATTACTCATTCTTGAATAATATTTGCTCACTGAAACAAAGGAACTTCTAATGGTTGTCAATTTCAAGGAGGGAATTATCATAAGAATATATATACAAATGCATATATAAAACCTATGATCTTTAAAGTTTATCTTTATTGGGAAGAAGAAGTTATTGCAACGAGCCATACACCACAGTTTTTGTTTTTTTCGTTCGGCAACCATCGCCACCACCACCACAAATTTTTTTTTTCTCGCTCGTTATCTTGCATTGATAAAATACCGCACAGCCATTTAGTAACGTAATGAATTTCACATTATCACCAAAAACAACCTTGATGGTTAAATCATTTTAGCTTTGTTAATTTGTTTTGATTATATTATTCCGACTATAGCTACAAATAAAACATAGAGTGTACAAAAATGAAACCTCACGATTCTATTAAGACATACAGATGGAACTTGTACTGATCACAAAAAAGTATTTTGAAGCGCAAGTTCATTATTATTGCCAATTTCGTCAGAACTTTTCAAGCTTTTCAATAATTTCAGAAACTCCACTTTTCTTACAAAAGAGTGAAATTGTTGACCCCACACAACTTAAACGAGACGTATTTCGCAAATACCACAGCATTAATGGCTTTCTTGTCGTTTCACTTTACATTGAAAAACTATTCAAGCTAGAAATGTATCCATTGATAATACTTTCCAAAGAATCTAACTTTGTAAAACAACTAATCAAGATTGGATCTTCTGTAGATACTTCAAACTTCTTATTGACTACCACAACCATATTATTATAGGTGATACACCGGGTTATATAATCCATTGTATCATACTTGTGTCTCAACAGAAGGTGACTCATCATGTTAGAAAATATATTGGTGTTGTTATTTTGATTGATTGCGTCGGACGTAGATTTATCACCAATTGACAGTCTCTTGTTTTTCATTTCTTCCTTCAATTTGTCGACAAACGATTTACCATTAGCATCAATTTCACACCATGGCTTTTCTGTTATTCTGTGAAGACTTTTCAAATCAATACAAACTTGGTTTTGACTAAGATAAAAGTCCACTGCTATACGATCCAGTAACTGGGGTTCAAAATTCTCTCCATCGGTTACCTGCAAGGGGAAAACCAAGTTGGGATCTGATGGAAGTTGCAAATTTGTCTTTGAATCATGGATATTAACCAAAAGTTTCTTGAAATCACATATCAATTGATCGTGTTTGATAGTATGTTCGTTTTCTTCTTTCTCTGACGATAATGTCAACTCTTTATCTATTGATTGTAAATTCTGTAGTATGGCAATCGAATCCTTAATCAAATTTAGCACATTAACAAGTTGTTCTAAAACCATTGGCTTTATTAAGTGCAACTTATGGAAATGCTTGTTAAAATAATGATTCTTAACCGTCAAATTAAGATCAGTGATATATGGTCCATCTCGGGTTATTATCCCATTGACAGAATCTTGTTGATTGGTTAAAGACAAAGGTAGCTTGATGGATGGACCTTTTTCAATACATTGTTTGGAATCAGGTTCTTGTGGTGAATTGTACATCAACAAATTTGAACAAATCTGTAAAGTCTCTATGATTTGAGGTAAATCGGGTAAAATTATATTTATAATATACCAATGTAATTCTTTATCATTTTGAGTTGATTGTATTGATAATACAGTATCTATGAATGTTTTATTATCCAAGATATTTGCTGTCATAATTGGGGGTATACAATTTGTGGTTCCAATAATATCTGTTTGTTTTTCGTTGTGTGTTATATCTACTGGTTGATAATAGTAGTAGACAAACAAACTCTCAGTCTAGTTGGTGATAGTTTGCAAAAGTTATTTTCGGTTACCAATTGTTTAATCAGAAATTGCGTGTACCAATGGAGAAAAAATATTCAGCCACGTGATATAACATTATTGATCAGCTTTACACTACCATAGTTAACATCGGGTGAGCAAGAACAACAAAGAGAGAGAAAAAAATTTCCATGGTGAATTTGTTTTGTTCATCTCACACAATTCTCAGTATTATACAAAAAGAAAAACAAATCCTTCATATTAAACACTCTTCTATCTTTTTCTCTCTTTTTCTACTTTTTATTTAATTCCTTCATATTAACAATTCCTGTTTCCAAAAGAGATTTCCTAACCAATTCCCATTGAGATTTCTATTCAGGAACAATAATTTATTTTATTTGCAGGATTATTGTTTACAAAAAAAAATTACACCAGATAGTTTGTCAACTTGAACCAATTTTGAAGACAAGTTAGGTTGGAAAAAGATAAACATACGTATACACATATAAAGAATATTGGTTGTTTCATATTGTTATTTAAGAAAGAGAGGCACCTCCCCCCAAAAAACAAGCAAAAGATACGGACTTTGAGATTAAATAGAAACACAATCTATCATGTCATCTAATAAGAACCAAAGTGATTTAAATATCCCAACTAATTCAGCATCACTTAAACAGAAACAACATCAACAGCTAGGAATTAAATCCGAGATTGGCGCTTCAACATCAGACGTATATGATCCCCAAGTTGCTAGTTATTTGAGTGCTGGTGATTCACCTAGCCAATTTGCCAACACTGCCCTTCATCATAGTAATAGTGTTGGTTATTCTGCTAGTGCAGCTGCAGCTGCTGCGGAATTACAACACCGTGCAGAATTACAAAGAAGGCAACAACAATTGCAACAACAAGAATTACAACATCAACAGGAACAGTTACAACAATATCGACAGGCTCAAGCACAGGCTCAAGCCCAGGCGCAAGCTCAAAGAGAACACCAACAGTTACAGCATGCTTATCAACAGCAACAACAGCTACACCAATTGGGTCAACTTTCTCAACAGTTGGCACAACCACATTTGTCACAACATGAGCATGTCAGAGATGCGCTCACTACGGATGAATTTGATACTAATGAAGATCTTCGTTCACGATACATTGAGAATGAGATTGTAAAGACATTTAACAGTAAAGCCGAATTGGTACATTTTGTTAAAAATGAATTAGGTCCTGAAGAAAGATGTAAAATTGTCATTAATTCATCAAAACCAAAAGCTGTTTATTTCCAATGTGAAAGATCGGGATCATTTAGAACTACAGTAAAGGATGCAACTAAGCGACAAAGAATTGCTTACACCAAGAGAAACAAATGTGCTTATCGTTTGGTGGCCAATTTGTATCCTAATGAAAAGGATCAGAAAAGAAAAAATAAACCCGATGAACCTGGTCATAATGAAGAGAATTCTCGTATTTCCGAAATGTGGGTTTTGAGGATGATCAACCCTCAACATAATCATGCACCTGATCCAATAAACAAAAAGAAGAGACAAAAAACATCAAGAACTTTGGTTGAAAAGCCAATAAACAAACCTCATCACCACCATCTTCTTCAACAAGAACAGCAGCAACAGCAGCAACAGCAACAACAGCAACAACAGCAACAACAACAACAACAACACAATGCCAACAGCCAAGCACAACAGCAAGCTGCTCAGTTGCAGCAACAAATGCAACAGCAATTGCAAGCCAGTGGGTTGCCAACAACACCAAACTATTCTGAATTGTTAGGTCAATTAGGCCAGTTGTCTCAACAACAATCACAGCAACAGCAGCTTCATCATATACCTCAACAACGTCAACGAACCCAGAGTCAACAACTGCAACAGCAACCTCAACAAACTGCACATGGATTGGATCAACCAGATGCTGCAGTTATTGCTGCAATTGAAGCTAGTGCAGCAGCAGCTGTTGCGTCTCAAGGATCACCTAATGTCACTGCAGCTGCTGTAGCCGCATTACAACACACACAGGGTAATGAGCACGATGCTCAACAACAACAAGATCGTGGTGGTAATAACGGTGGTGCTATTGATTCAAATGTCGATCCAAGTCTTGACCCAAACGTTGACCCTAATGTTCAAGCTCATGATCATTCTCATGGATTAAGAAATTCGTATGGGAAAAGAAGTGGGTTTTTGTAAATTATCACCAATTGTTAGTTTGTAATTTTTTCATCAAAGTCATATGACTTCTCTACAGTTCTACAGTGTTTTGTATTTTTCTTTAGTTTGTTTTAGTTATTTTATGTACTTGATTATTTAGTTTCCTTTTAAAGTATTATTATTATTAGTATTATATATATATATTAAAGTTTGGTTTCATATTAATCTAGTTCACAGGTATATAAAATAGAGGGAAGTGTACCAAAGGTGGAAAAAAAAATAGACATTTCCGCGTCTCCCTTAGTGATGATGCTTTATTCTTTCTATATTTTCATATTCATATAATGCTTTTCTTAAAGGTTTAACCATTTTTAAACCTTTTTTATAAGTCTTGTACTTTATTAGATCTAATGGTTTATCATTCCCATTATCATCAAACAAAACTTGTTTTTCAAAATCATGGAATCTTGTCAACGATCTCGTCAAATAATATTCTTGTAATATTTCTTCATTATTTAATAATTTCAAAATTTGATCATTAGATAATGATGATGGCGGTTGAATTTGTTTCAAAATATCTTCGTTGGAAGTTCTAGTTTGATCTTCTAAAATGTGTATTATATTATCTTTTTGAACCCAAAGATTGAGTTGTTTAATATAAAACCAATTGTCAAATTCTAAAGATTTTAACCCTTTGGAATATTCAAATTGTAAACGATTGGTGATTCCATTAGGTACCATTACTGGGATTCCTTGCATCATGGAGAATTTCAAGGGAGAAATTTGGTCTATTTTATAGAAATGTTTACGTCTATCATTGAAAATCAATTGGTTTTCGGAGTTTACTTGTTTCCCATTGTTGCCAGCACCTTCCTTATTTGAATTTGTTTTGGTTAGATCATCAATCAATTGGATGGTTTTTTCTTGCTTGTATTCTTTAGGGACTTCTGCATTAGAGCTACTCAATGCAGTTATATCAATATAAATCCCTGAATCAACATCATGAAATCTTGCGTCAATATGGTTTTGTTCAGCTGAAATCCCACGATTATGGAAATAAGTGTTGACTTCAATTAAATATTTCCCGTATCCTTCACTTGGATTTTCAACTATTAATGTTTGATTATAGTTTTTAGCCAAATTAACTAATTCATCAATAGGCATTTGGATATCAATATCATTATCATATGGGAACAATAATCCGTTCCAATACCAAGACAATAATGGACCATGCATAATCCAGGTAATGATCCCCTTTTCCATAGCAAATTTGGACCAATTACGTAATAATCTATCTAAAATGATATTAGTACGATGAGTCAATTCTTGTTGATTCCAATCAGGTTTTTCATAATTCAAAGCACCATTAAAGAATCGCCAATCATAATGCCACCCCCATTCATTTTCACGGTTTCTTGGGTCACCAGGGTTAATTACTGCCATACGGAAATACCTAACTTCATTTTCATCAGTATATTTAGAACATTCTTGTAATCCTTCTAAATACAATTTTTCTTGTGGAGACAATTCATTTTCTGGTTTCCCAGTATATTGTTCAATTTGGGATGCAATTGAAGGTGGTTCCATAAATTTTGATTCTTTTAAAACTATACTATTCTTATCTCTCATATGCAAGAAATTGGTGTATCCAGTTTCATTGGGTGATAAATATTTAGGAACAACTTTTTCATTTAATTGATTCCAAGTTGATAAATAATCCATTTCAATAATATCAGGAACTTCATTTTGATCTTCTGAAGAATCGAAAAAGAATCGTTTCCCATTACGAACAGTATCAATATTTGAATCTTGTTTACGAGTGTAATAACCGTGTGATTCCATATATCTATCAATTAATTTACTGCTTGTTAAACGAGTCTTTGAATTATCAACACTAAATTCAAATGTACCACCATTACCATCCTTTTTATCAGCACCTAAAATGATAACTTTTAGTGGGTTCAATAAATGTGTCATGGTATATGCTTTGGCTTGCATTACACGATAATCATTATCACAATAATGTTCATGTCTTTCATGATCATTGATTATAAACCCTGGGAATTGGGTCTTGTATTTATATCCCATTTTGAAAAACTCTTGGAAAGTTTCTTCACTAATATCTTCATTATCAGTACAGAAATAAGATGTATCTGGATTTGAATGACTATTTGCTTGAATATCTTGACATTTAAGTCTTTGATACATTGGTTTTGAGAATTCTTTGTTTAACATAGTCAAATCAATCCAATCAACCCAATTAAATGGTAAACTAATTTCTGGTAATTCATTGGAATTGATTTTCCCACCAATTAAATGTTGATTATCATTACCATCAATTAATTGTTCATCACTCATTTCTTGATATTGCATATACAATTCATTCAAGTATATTGATAATGTGAATCTTGGATCGTAATATAATTCATTTTTATTAATCCATGATTCTGCACTTTCGTATTTTTTCAAAAATTGTTTGATTGGGACTTTGATTTTAGTTTCCAGCAAATCGGTATTGGTCATATAATATTTGCCTTGATTCTTTTTGACTGAATTCAATTTAGCATCGACTAATTTTTTGAACTGGATATCGTCATCTGAAAGTGATTGTTGTTGTTGTGTCTGCTGTTCCTTTTCTTGCTCTTCAAGAACAGTTTCGTGTGCATCTTGCTGTTGTTGGTTTGAAGAAGACAGTAGCTTGTCATTATCAGCATCTGTTAAATGTTGTTCTTGTTGTTTATTGTTGTTGCCACTAGTAGAAGAGGTCAACTTCGAAGTAATCAGAGAAATTCTTTCTTTGTTATTGTTATGAATGACTGAAGTGAAATATATCAAATTTATAAACACTAACGTGAATAATATCACTTTAATCAATTTGTTCGACAGTTTCGCCGATGTTATTGATTTAACGAGCGACATGGTTATAAAATGGAACCTTCAACGGTTGATATAAATCAAGATTCAAGTAAAGAAAGAAGTATAATCAAAATACTCTATAAAAAAAGGAGAGAAGAAAATTTTTGAAGAGAAGGAAGAATCAAGGTGGATAACATTGTCTACATATATGCAATTATAATATTACCTGGCCATAATCCATCTATGTGAGATGGTTAATAAATTATAATATTAGCTAAATCATATAACACACACAAAAAACTACACCCACACACACGCAAAAAAGAAATAGGAATTATTGAATCGATGACGAAACTAATTTGAATTAATTGCCGTCACAAAACTAACAATTGACTATATATCTTTGCCACAACAACTATAATGTAAACAAGGTTAAAAAATTAAACTCTAAACTTGAACTAATTTTGGTATGGGCCAGTTAGTTGGTTGGTTCTTGTTTTTTATATAGCACTAGATAGCGGTATTTCTTGGCTGCTTTTTTTGTTCATCTTGTTGGTATTATAATTGTTAGGTTTCAGCCAATGTAATAGCATGTAATGTCATGTTACCCAGAAGATTCCATTTATTATAATTATAAACTAACGACTACTACTACTACCACCGCTAATGCTTTGAAAAAAATTACCCCAAACAAGAAATTGGCGGAGATGAAAAAAAAAATAAAAACTTTTATTTTTAGTGAATTTCTTTTTTTTCTTTTGCTTTAGATTGTAGTAGTAGAGCGGTTTGATAGCATTTTGTAACACACAAAATCGGACCGATTGGTGAACAATAGTTTGTGTGGTACCTTTTTTAATGCATGCATAAAGAAATTTGCAATTCGTACATAACACCTGAAACTCTCCTATAAAAAAAACCATACAAACTACCATATAGTTTAAACATTTATATATGCATAATAACTAAACACGGAAAACTCTGACCAATGGGATTTGAATATCTAATTCCATTTCAAGTTAGGTCTCACACGAGATTTAAAGATCACCTAGCTAGGATTCTAAAAAAAGAAACGTAAGCTTAGATGTTTTGTAAGCTGGTTATTAATCAATTGTGATGTCGCCGTTTCGAGATTCGCCGTTTCTAAACTCCGTTTATTTGGGGAGCTTTAATTAAGTAAAGTTTAACCGAAATAATACAAGGGGAAATCAAAGTGAAAAAAAAGGGAATTGTAAATAAAAAGCCTTGTTTGAGGCGAACGTGACAAATATAGCAAACTTGACTACAATAGAAGTGATAATTGTGCCTTAAAGAATTTGGAAAACAATACAGGGGTTAGCCAAAATACACACGGCATCGCCTTTTTCATTAACTTTGTAAAATGTTTTAAATTTAAAGATGACGTTTTTAGGGCATTTTTTTAAAGTTTAGATGATTGCCTGGTATTTTGAGAGTATAGTTTAAATCCAATAGTGAAGTAACAATGAAAGTACAATGTTAGTTATACATTCGACAACGAAACATTGTACATCGGAGCAATACCGTCCCGATAAAATGCTTGCTGCCTCGATGCAAGATAAAGCAATATAGAATGCCAAGAAAAAAAAATCAACAGTTTAGCATTGGTTTGTTGGTGTGTTAAAGTCACATGACAATAATTTAGATATAATCACAAAATCGCAATTATGTTCAACAAATTAAAAGCCGACTTCAACAGCAAACAACTATTTGGGGGCATTGAGAAAGGATTTACGAATACTAATGATTCAATCAGCTCATAGTAATACAAAACAGAAAAGTATTGACAAGATCAAGTCACGACACTAGACAAATACATCAATAGATATGTAAAAGTGACAAATGTCAAAACGAAAAATAGTAGTGAAACAATTCCGTTCTTTGTTCCTACTAGTTTTGTGCTATACACCTTGATACTTCATTAACAATAACAGAGGACGAAACTATGAGCCACGACTTCATTAGACTTTGCCTTACGTGTTTTAGATATTTGGAAACACTTAATTGCTCCAAACACGGATTTTTGAGACAAAAGAACCAAAAGTGATTTCAAATTAAACTAAAACAACATCACTAAACCCCCCTACCAAAATGGGAAATAAGATTTAGTTGAATCGAAATTTAGGGTGACACCACAAAAATAAATAAAAGCTCTACTTTATGTTCATTCTAGCCGGATTGTACATCTTTTAGATGATGATTCAATTTATTTTGAATGCGTCTTGATTTTATATTGTTTTGTTGAACCAAAGCATCACTCTAAAGAAGTGGAGTAGACTGCTTTTGTCTAATGAGCGTGTTTTCTGATAAACACGAGTCCAAACTTTTGTTGGCCAAATAGTTGTACATGATACTGTAATATCTGTTCGATCTGTAGATCTAACAAATCAGTGTTGCTAATACAAATATAAATCTTGAACACAAGTTTAAGTAATATTGAGTACTTATAAAGCTTAAGATTACTATTTTTCAATTCTTTTAGTCAATACCAAACCACGCGTACTATTGAACGCATATAGCGTTATCTACAAAGATTAACGATAGTCCTCTGGTATTAAGTCTGCACACGTTTCTACTTTTGGAGGTCAAATTGATAACTCCAAAAAAATACTGAGGAGAACTCTAACAATTGTTTAATATAATATGATAATTAAATCAATCATCCAGTTCCGATGTCAGTAGCTGAAAATGGTAAAACTATAACAATTAATAAGAAAGTACAATTACGGATCTTGAGGTATGTTGTTCAATCAAGCAAGCATTTATTTACTTAAAATAACAATATCAGAACCACTACAGAGGACAATCCAAAATTCCTAATATCCCATATACTCATAATACCTTCAAATGCTCCAGCTGTTGATCAAAAATAAATAAAACAAATAGTGATGGTTACAGAATCTGGAGTTTTGGAGCGGGCATCTCGTGCGATCCACGACGCAAGTATCAACAAATTTTTTTTTCTACACGAGGAAAACGCCCAGCTCAGCTTTTTCTTTTTTTTTTTTTGGTTGTTGTTGTTATTTTCCTTATTGTTGCCATAATTATTATATAATCAAGACTCCGATATACAAAGATAACACACTACCAAATTAGTGCTGCTTATTGGATAACGTATTGAAACAAGTTCTATCAAGGTACCATTTCTACACTCATACTTATTTATACCATCACAAATGTTTAAAGAATGTATTGGTTGTACGCAAAAACGTTTAGACGACGAGCCACAAGATGATAGATCACACGTGTTGTGTCCGATATGCAGAATGTCAAGATATTATAAGGCCTACAAACAATACATAACTTCAAGGATGAGGTCAAAATCAAATTTAAAAAGTACAAGTATCGAACGGAAACTACGAAAATTCATAACAAACAAATTCCATATTATAACTAAACTTTATGCGTTAAAACAATTAACTTCGTCTCATAAACTGAAAGAATACTTACAAGTGAAAAACTTTTTGTTAAACGACCGTCAAATTAAGTTTATTTTCAGTAGCAAAAAAGCCATCTCATCAAGATTATGTCTTCGTGAAATTGAAAGATTGGAAAACTCCAATGAGGCTCAAGAAGAATTATTACAGCTTGAAGTGACTAGTACTAGTAGCAGCTCATCTTCAGATACTGAGAATAATGAAGCGGCGACGGAAGTTTCTGATAAAACGGGTGGTTTGGCTGATGAGCAACTTCCACAAGATAATCAAGATAGAGAGCCTAATATTGATACCCACAATAAAGACACTTCTCCTAAAGTGACAGAAAATGATAATAACGAAGATGTGGTAATGAACGATGTTGATAATAATGATAAGCCACACCTGATTGTATCTCAAAATAACGAAGAATCCGAAGCAGGTACAAATGACACTCCTTTATCGGCCAATATTACATTAGAGAATCCAAATACTGTCGCTATTGAATCTGGCACACCAACTGTTACTAAGCCTTCGAAATCGAGTTCAAGTAGCAGTTCTTCCGTACCAAGTCACGACATCTCTCCGTCAAATGGAGATGCCCCTATTCCGGATCAACCGTCTTCAACAGTGAAAAGTCCAACCAGTCTTTTAGCACCCGACACTGCCACTGCGGAGAAGCCAAAATCACAGGAAACCAGATTTACCGGTCACACATACAAATTAAAACCAAGTAGAATTGAAAAACCAGCTCATAATGAACGCACAAATGATGCACAATTGCATTCTATAGTTCAGAATTTACAGAAGAATTTAGGTTCTATCAATTTGCCAATACGTCAATCTCCCAATACTGATATGAATGCTACTTCCATTGACACGAGAGCTTCCACACCTTCAACAACCAATTTACCAGAACAGGAGAAAACACCATCTCCAGTTCAACATTCAAGGCAAGCCACACCTTCAGAATCTACTGTACAATCAAATAGTCCAAAAACCTCCACTTTGATAGATAATACGCCACTGGCTATAAATCCAGTGATACAAACTAGTTTATCACCAATCAAACGATGCAGACATTGTAAACAACCAAAACCAAGTGATATGCCTCTCGAGTGCTCATCTTACTCAACATGTCCACGATGTATTATTAAGAGTAGATTGCAAAAAAATAACTTGCAAAATTTATCCAAGTTTATGAAATTATATGGATTTTATCAAATGACCCAAGAATATGATAAACATGAAAAATTAATTAAACTTGCAATGGAACAAGATTCTTACTTGGCAGATCTCGGTTCACGAAAATTTGATTATCCGACGGAGTTAGAGAAATTGAGAGCAGTTGTAAGCAGCCAAATTCAACCACCTGAATCACAACAGAGTGCGAATATAAATTTCAATTCACCCGTCAGTTCGCCCGTCAATTCGCCAGTCATCTCAGCAACCACTTTGAATAGACGAGGTTCGACAGATTTAGAGGATGTTGAAACTAATAATGGAATTATGATACTGGATGATAGACCACAACGGAGAGAAGAAACTCCCCAACAGGAAGATTCTTCCAATATAGTAAACTCACCTCATCCAGAAAATTCACCCATTCAGGAAGACATTGTGAACCAAGAGAATGCATCTATTCAAGAAGATTCGTATCACCAAAATGAAAACCAAAGCGACCAGCATAATGGTACTGATAAGAATACCTCTTCAAACGAGAATATCGATATTGTTGACGAAGTCGTAAATACTGTGGAAAAGCATGCCGAAGGTGATATAAAGATAGAAAAAAATGCTTATGAAAATGATACTGGTCATAGTAATGAGAACAACCCTGAGATAAGTGACGAGCAAGAAGAGAGTGGCAATATAATAGGGGGTAGTAATAACAATGAGAATGTTGATATAAATATAGATATCGATACAAACGACAATAGTCCGCAAATTAACGTGGAAGCTCCAAAAGAAAATACTAATAATCGTATCAACAACGAACGTGACAATCAAGACCACCCAGGAACTGATGATGTCCGTAAAGATAATAGTGACAAAATTGATCAAACCGGACCTCCAAATAAAAGTGACAGTAGTGTTAAGGTTGAGCCTGGAACTGAAAATAGTCATATCATGGGGGACGGCTCCACACAAAGAGGTGATAAGCAAAACATTACACATACTGGCACGATAGCTCTTGGAAGTACAAGCACTTCTCTGAATAGTTCCATTCAGGAAATCCGTCAAGTATCTATTACCCCAGCTCCAACCTCGTATTCTGCTCCTATTGAATTGAGTTCTTCCTCAGGTTCAACTCCATCACAACCAACCAATGTCGCAAATCATGCCCCACAAAATTCAGATATCGATAGGTTGATAGCTAGTATAAACAATACGACAACACAAGGCTATCATACAATACAAAATAGCTTAATACTGCGAAGCACATTACCAAATCATCCACCAATTTTAAGTGGGCAAGTTACAACAGGAAACATTGTAAACCCAAGAATTTGTTCAATTTGTCAAGAAGTACGAGAATTTGATGAACCATTTTTAGCGACGCGATTACCTTGTTGTCCCAAATGTACTTTAAAAGAAGCTTTGTTAAAGAAACGGGGTAATACAGTATTTGGTTCAATAAAACTATATGCTTTAAAACAAGTTTACGAATGGAAAGACTATTCATCTTTCCAATTGAGGACTATGTTTTTGGAACAAGATGCGTATTTATCCCAATTTACTGTAAGACCATTCAATTACGTATGTGAAATGATTCGATTACAGGGACATCCAACGCCATATCCTGCATTCCAACCCCCTCCACTTCCACCATTTTTACAAAGAGATGCAAGGGTGTGTCAAAATTGCAATACTGTCATACTTGATGCTTTCAATGAAATGAAAAGGTATTCATGTTGTGCCAGATGTCTTATGAATGATGCACTTTCCCGTGGTTATAGTCTTGCATTGCTGAATACTGTTAAAATCTTAGCCCTCAAACAAGTTCTTGAAGGTAACAGTTTAGAAGATAATCAATTTGTTTTGAAATTTTTGTTCGATAGGTTCTTGGAACAATACAAAGGCAAAAAGTTTGATTATGAAATAGAGTTACTAAAGTATAAAACAAGAGAAGATGATAATTATTATGAAATTAAGAACGAGTGAAGAATATCTTAGCTCATTTAATGTTTGACTTCATTTTTTTGTCAATTTTACAAGTATAATTTATGTCTATATATATCACAAATATTATGAAAATTGCATTTACTACTTTTTGCTACATTTTTGTAAAGATGGTAAAGGTTTATATGTTACTTAAAGCTACAGCTCTAATACAAATACTGTAACTGTAATTTCAATGACACTCTTAATCCATTATACCCAATTCAACAATGTTGAATTCTTGTTTAACATTTTACAAAGATTGAGCAATTAATTCAGCTAATTTTTCCAAATATTTTTGATCGACTTTATCAAATCCTTCAAGGTCTAAGCAATCCAAATCAATTACTCCCTTGGTTTCACCATTTTTCACAATAGGAACAACTATTTCACTTTTGGTTTCTCCATCACAGGCAATATGACCAGGGAATTTTTCTACATCAGGTACTAGTTGTGTCAATTTTTTCGACGCAGCAGTTCCACAAACACCATGACCGAATTTAATCAACTGACATGCAACTTTCCCTTGAAATGGGCCCAAAATTAATTCAGTAGGTGAGGTTTGACCTTCGTTTTTGTTTTCAACTGTAAGGTAAAATCCAGTCCAATTGACGTTAATATTTAATGATTTGTACGCATGCCATAATAATGATGAGCAATTGGATAAGTTTGCTACCCAATTGTCGGTTTCTAATGCTTTGTAGGAATCTAGAACGTGTTGGAGGGTTTCTTCTTTGGAAAAGTCTCCAGATTTGAGATTTGAATAATCAGCGTGCACCATTGTTACGGGTTGTATCTGTTTTGGGCTTTATAATTCAAATGAGTATAGATAAATACACCTAGAATAGTTAAAAATATTAAATAGTTGTTAGACTGATGAGTAATTGAGTTGTGTTTGGAGTTAAGCAAATTGCTTTCCTTTTTTTTCTTCACTCATCCTAGTAAAGTGTGGCATTGGTTGGCATCACTCACATAAACTTAAATTGTACTTGTATCCTTTTGACACTTGCAGTATAAATTTCTTGGAAAGACTAAGAAGTACATTCAAAAATGACATTGAAATCTCAAAAATAAACGGATGAGGCAATAACTGACTTTACTACAATTAGATTACAGTTTTGACAATCGTTATTAGGCCATCTGGTACCTGCGTCAAAATTTCATAGTTTACAAGCAAACAAGTACATATACAGTTTTATTTAAATATAATTCAGATGTAAACATGACCATGAATGGATTGTTTAGTATCTATTTCATACTTGAAAATTGCTTAAGGAACCCGCTAAAAACTTTACATTCAAAAAAAATAGTCACGTGATAGGTCACACGATAATGTTTTATTAATTCTCCAACTTTTTTTACCCGCCTGATCTCCAAATGTTTTAAACTTTTTATCTTTTAATCAACCAAATTTTAACCAATTATCAAATTCCTTTATCAACACCGCTGTTTGAATTTTTTTTCGCCTAATTCCTAGTTTCAATATATTTTCATCACACTATTTACCTTATCGAACCGGATTGTATCGTTTAGCACTGACATCCCATGGAAGCATTTCAACAATTTCTTCAATCACGAGGGATTCAACGGATCAGGAAACAACATCGTCGTCTGACAGATACAATCCGTAGCAGAGCTACAAGTGATGGAAATGTCCGTATTAGTACTATAATGAGTAATATTCGAAATGAAAACGAAGTACATTTTTCTGATTCTGATGATGAAGTGATAATTGAAGATGAACCATTAGGGATAATTCAAATAAATAATGAGATTGATGATGATTTTGATAGTTTTTATAATACCAGGAGTGAAAGTTTTGGTGGTGGAAGGAATCATAACTTTATCATTTCAGATCGATGTAATAATGAAATTGATAAATCATATGAATATGTGGCAGCACAATCTACCACTACACTGATTGAAAGTGTGATACCCGAGGAACTGTATAAAGATAGATTTGAATTCAAAATTCCAAGTCAAGATTTCAAACATGTCAACTATACGGCTATGGATACTTCTGATTATTCCAAGATTTTGCATAAATCACCTTCTGATAAATTTGTTAATTCTTTGAAGCTAAAACATTTTGGTATCAAAAAATTATTTGCTGAAGATTTCCGGAAATTTAAAAATAACCTATCAACAATTATTTCTGATGGTATGGTTGAGTATCTAGTGTTAGGATTGAATTCTGAACTAATAGTTTTTGGTTTTGATGGACTAACCAACTTACCATCCAAACAATTGCTTCGAATAGACACACGTCCAATGTACACCTCAAGCACTGATAGACTAATATCTACATGGCCATATTTTCCCCATACTATCAATTATTTGAAGACTGGTAATTTCAATAACAAGCAAGTTTTGGGGGTATGTTCTGATGATGGTACCTTGTTTATATGGTACACTGAAACAATAATCAACTTAGTGAAAAAATTTGGAAACTCAAAGAAACCGCAGAGTAATGACAATGATCAAGAGACTGAAAATCCAGTGGCAACAGTCACGTTATCTTCTACAGCGTCATCATCAGTGGCAACACCTACCATTGTTAAACCGGATTTTAGAATCAAAACAGAGGCTTCATTATGGGGTCTAGATTTCAAAACTTATAATGGACACAATATTCTAGTAGCTTCTGATAACTCACAGAGTGTTGTTCTATTGTATTATCACCCAGTAGATGAAAGATTCTATAATATTAAGTCTCATCAAATTTTACATAATATTCCAGATATCTCCATTGTGTCATATACTCAAAAAGGAGAGCGACATACAGTACAGGTGTCATGTGTGTCTATATCAGGGGAAATCATTGTGTTTGAATTTAATTTTGCAATAGCATTAGGACCTTTAAATAAAGAGGAATTTGAATATTTCAGAAAAGAACCTTATTATTATGTTGATGCAACAATGGAACAATTGGAGAATCGAAATGGAATAGATTCTCATGAATTGGCTCAATTAAAGCTGAAGAAATTTAGACGAGTAAAATTCGCTGAGCCATTATGTATTTCAAGAGTTGTATTGAGTGAGGACTGCTGGACAGTTAAACCCATGAGCTCTAAATGGTTTTTGCCAGTTGGGTCACTTAAAGATGTATTTGGTGACGATAGTATTGACGAGTCACGTGAATTGAACCGTATAAGGTATGAAACACGATTGCTTAATGCTCTGAGTGGTAAATTTCAATTTTTCCCTAGTAAGACGGTTAATTTTGAGTCTCGATTGGAAGATAATTGTCACAACAATACCAGTACTACCACTAATTGTAAACCAACTACCGTTGATGATGAATACAGAAGAATACATAAAGAATTAGTGAATGGGTCTAGTGATGAATTTTTGCTAGTGTCTACTGCTAAGAAGTTGTCAATGTTTAGGTTTCCTTCACTTTTCTGTAATTGTTCAACCCTGAAAATATTTGATTTAGCAATACCATTTAATGAAGAAAGTAAGTTCACCAATCGAATATCCATTAGCATGGTAATACCTGAACTTCTGTGTTTTATAGCTGCTACCCAACAAGGATTGATAACAATTATGAGATTATGTTCATATCAAGGGGTTTATGGTATGAGACAAGAACATATTTTCCCAAACGCATTGTCGTTATCATTAGGTTATCATGGATATAGAACTATTATTGGATTAAGTGTAAGAAAAAGAACATTAGAGAAACCTATATATAATTTATATGTTACATATAATGATGGGTTGATTATTGGTTATCAAATTTCAATATAAAGATATTGGTTTGTTATTTGCAACCAACAACTAACAAACTATTGGTTGTCTTTTGTGTTTATATATATGCGGGTGTGTGCCTCAGTAAAAGTTATTTACGCGTTTATGTGTTCGTGTGTGTGTGTAAAAGTAAACAAGTCACGTTTCATTCATCCTCTATTAATGTTTTGCGTCACGTTTTTTTTTGTCCTGTGCGCGGTTTCTTCAAATTCATCACGGACGGAAAAAAAGAAGAAGAGGTAAGAAGAAAGGAAAATCAAAACAATACTTACGAGATCTTAACACTTATACCACCTACTCGTAGTTATTCACCTTTTAATATTAGGGGAACCAATTTGTGAAACTACATCAATATAGACTATAAACTATGTATTTATCCAACCTTGGTGGACAATCTAGAAAGACGGGTATCAGACCTAAAACAAATTTGAAAACTGATAAATATGGTATGGAAGACGTGGATGACTTTTTCGAAGATGACGATGATGATGGGATAAACAAGCTGAAAGGACAGAAACTGACAATAGCATTACTGCGAGGAGAAGAAGTGTCCAACTATAAATCAACCATTAGTCAACCATTTAATAATATCGCACGTAAAATCAATTTCAATCAAGAAGATGACGAAACATTTAATTTACCATCAACTTCATCTTCATCAGCTACGGTAACCGCGTCATCAGTGTCGAATAAGAAATCCCCAGTGACAACTCAACAATCACCGTTGCGTTCTCCATTACCGGAGCAAGACTATGATTACAATCAGTTTGATGTGGAGGAAGATTATGGTAATATAACTGAAGAAGATAAACAGCCATCCCCACCTCCACCAGTGCCAAAGACAAAGTCAAAAGCAAAAACGAAAGCTAAGGCTTCCACTACAAACAATACCAATACCAAATCTACTAAAGCTGCTTCTTCATTTACTAAAAAAATGGCATTAGGTAAAACCAAAAGACTACCGTCGAGTTTTGATTCAGTAAACACAAGTAGTGTCACCGAATACTATGATGAAGACGATGAAGATAATGATAGGGATTATGGTGAATCACAACAGGATTCAATTGAAGATTCAATGGTTGATTCAACTTTCAATGATTATTCACAACCATCAAGTAATAACAACAAGACCCGAAGAAAAATCATTAAAGAATCACCATTACCATCACCACCACCAGATAATCCTAATGGATTAAGGAGATCTAAACGTACAAGAATCAAACCATTAGCATTTTGGAGAAATGAACGAATTATCTATTCTAAGGATTTAGATTATGATGATGAACAAGATACTACGTTAGCTAGAGATATACACAATATCCCATTACAACTGATTAAAGAAGTGGTACATATACCAGATAATGAATCTGTTGATAATTCAGGATCACCAAACACTAGAACAGGAGCAGCTGGATCTACTAAAACAAGACTGAATCGAAAACGAACCTATAAACAAACCACCACTACTGCCCCCACTGATTATGATTATGAATCAGATCCAGAAATATCTGGTTCAGAATGGTTTAAAGAAGATAATCTACTGTTGGAAGTTAATGATAATGGGGAATCCAAATTACGTAAAATTGCTTATAATCATAAAGGTGGGAATTATGTGAAACCCACTGATGATAATTATTTAGTGGCATCATTATTTGATGAAGATAAAAGTTTTTTTGCTGGTGGGATGTTACAATTACCTTCGGATGGATTTAAACCACCAGTTACAGTGACGGGTAGTACATATATGTTTAATGTGATGAAAGGATTGATTCAAGTGACATTGAATGAAAATATGTTTGTTGTTACTAAAGGTTGTAAAGTACAAATACCGGAAGGTAATGAATATTCCTTAAGAAATATTGGCCAAGGTGATGCTTATTTGTTTTTTGTTCAAATCAGAAAACCAGAAGAAATCGATACCAATTGGTAAATGGATGTATATGGATAATCTTACAAATAGCATTAAATATATGATACTCGAAAGATAGCAATAAGTATTGTTTACAACTGGACAGAGTATTTAAGTGTTACGTTCAGTTAAAAATTTACGAATTAAGAACGCTTTATGTTTTGACCTACTATTTTTGATTGCAATTCGTATATTACATAATACAAAATATCTGTTTTAATCCTGAAAATTGAATAATAGAATAAAAAATGAATTGGATTGCTGTAGGTCTATATGTTTTCTTACTATTGTACTTGTCAATAGTAAACACTATCATCCCCACTAATATCTATAATAGTAATTTCTTTAACTTAGATCTGTTTCTATCTTTAGGTCTCCTAATATAATTCCTCAAATAAAACTAACATTTTGTATTGCTGAAATTTTTTTTATACTTCTTATTAATTATCATATTTATGTACTTCTCCATCATAATAACCAAGAATAGGAATTTTAAATTCACTGGCAGCAACACCAAATTGTTTCAATAACAAAGCTTGTCTAGTATCTAAAACATCGCCTTTATTACAAACAACATAAGGTTCTTCAAGAATAATTTTACCGGCTTTAATTTTAGTTGGAACTTTTAATTTATTTCTTAAAGTTTCTTCTAAAGAATGTGACATTGGAACATCTTCTTCTATGGAAATTTGTCCACCTCTAGAATAAACAATCCCTGCAGGTATAGTGAAATCTATTGGTGCTCTAGATTTGGCTCTAGAATAATCTTGTTTGGAATATGCTTTGAAATAAGCTTCAACAGTTTCTGGTGATTCATCAGTAAATAATAATCCTGGTAAACCTTCACATAATTTAGATAATTGATGTAAATTGTCTTTATATTCTTCTTCAATGGTTTCACCTAATGCCTTTTGTAATACTTTTCTTTTACCTAAAATCAATTTTGATCCAACCCAATCATTTCTAACATCTTGTAATACTGGAGTTCTAATATCATCAAATTGTAAAACCCATATATATTTAAAAGTATCTAATGCAGATCTAACTTCATCAAATAAACGAGTCTTGTTTTCTTTCCCCTTCTTTTCAGTCTGTGCTAAAGTAACAAGTTTCGAACGTTTTGATCTAGGCATTGTTTAATATGTGTCTGTGTGTGTGGGTGTGTTTATAATGAAAATTAAAGGATAGAAATCAATGTGATGAGTTTTTTTAAATTTTATTTTTTCCAACCTCTTCTCAAATTTTTTCTCTTTCTTCTTCCTTCTTCCTTCAACTTCTTCTCATTGCGACTGTTCTCTTTCTGCATTTATATATGACACAAAAACCCACAACACATATAAAATACCTGCATATAATGATAACTTGTTTCATACACCAATACTTAACAACAACAACAACATTGGTTTGCACTTTGTTCAAATTATGATTTCAATCTTCTTAAACTGTCAGAAGAAGAATCTGAAGCTGTGAAAGAAGCATTGACTGTTTCTTCAGATACTACTTGTGACACAATGGTTGATCTGCTAGGTGAATTAGCAGAAAAGTTCAATAAATGTAACGCTGGCGACTCTCCACGATAAGTGCATTTAAAATCTCTAGTAGTATCTATAGTTGAATTTAAAGAATAATTGGAACTAGTGATAGATGGAGTTCTTTCGAGAGGAGGGAATTCGAATATTTCCGGTAGTATTGTTTCATATGTTGGAGTTTTGATTAATGGTTCTGGTATTGGTGCCGCTAATGATGAAGGTGAAGACGTCACTATTGACAGCGCTGTTGACGGAGGAAGTTGTACTCGTAACTCCATTTCAGCTACTTTATGTGGTTCCCTCTTTAGAACTGAAACTAAGCCAATGGAAAATACCACTACAATACAAGCATATAAAATAATGGTATTCACAAAACTGTCTTGGTTAATAACACCTTCATCAATTGATGTATCGGGAGTTGGTAATGTTAATGGAGTGGCAATCTTATTACTTTCTATTTGAGGAGTATACTTTTCGGGATTTGGAACGGTTATTCTTCGAAGTTGTTCAAATACAAATAGGATACTCAATTGTATCATTTCAAGTATATATGATATTGATAAGGTCATTTTTATTAAGGCAATGGAAATTGTATTTTGAAAAAGTATAGGTGTAATTATTAGTTATTTGTATATTTGTATAATTGTGTGTAAATGTAGTCAAGTGATAAGAAAACAGAATTGTTTATTTGTTTTTGTTTTACTTGGCTAAAGCTTTGTTCTGCTTTGTTTTGTTTTGTTTGTTGTTCCTGAGTTCCATACTTTTTGGTCTTATTCTTCTACTTCTCATTGTTAACACAATTCTCTTTTTTCTTTATCTCTTTACTGTCTCAATCTATATCAGCCTTTTTGTTTTGATTATCCACATCACAGCGTTGCATTTTTTTTTTCATCACATCTCAATCAACCAACTATCATCCCAACCACTACAACTATTCATAAACCAAGTACTGACTTCGTCATGTCACAATCACCATCTTCTTTATCACCTGCTACCGCGTCTTCTTCGGGTGTTAATTCTCCACTGGATCAACCTCCACTTCCCCCGAGAGTTCGTAAAAGTTATAGCCGCAATGGATGTCGAGAATGTAAACGAAGGAAAATCCGATGTCCTGAAGAGAAACCATATTGTTCCACGTGTGTTCGACTAGGCAAACAATGTTCTTATCCATTAGCTGGTGAAAAAGTACTTCGAATATCAAGACGATTGATTAAAGAAGAAATTGAAAATATGGGTAAATCAACTCAATTTTTACCAGTACAATATGATATCCCAAGGAGAATAAAACCACAAACTCAATCAGTGATTAAGCCATCACCATTAAACATTGAAAATTTAATCAATAGTAATGATTTCTTAAATGGTGCTGATTTGAATGTTTTAACTGCCGATTTGAATAATTTAGTTTCCGATATTATAGAAGTATCTAATATCCCCATATTAGAAGAAGATTTCCAATTTGATTTCCTAAATGAACCTATAATAGTCGAACAAATCACGAAAAATGTCCCCATTGACTATATTAAATTACCACGGAAACATGAACAATTATATTGGGAAGAATTTTATAATAATTTTGCCCAGATTATAGAACCATTTCAAGCATATGATACGAAAACGAAGAAAACTTCAAATCCAGCAAGAGATATAATTTTACAAACAGCAGCTACTGAACCATTCTTATTGGCAGCAATATTAGCAGAAGGTGCTAATACTTGTTATCTTAAATATAAACGTCCCGAAGATGAACGAGCATATGGGGCATATTTATCTAAATGTCTAAAATTATTAGAACCGGCAAGAGAAACTGATATTAATGCTAATATTGAAGCAGTTCTTTTAACTTTATTGTTATTGACGGCTGCTACTGCTACTTCACAAACTCAAAAATGGCGACCTCATTTAATGGGGGCTAAAAGCTTATTATTAAAAGCCATCAATCAAAATGTTTCTAAGAAATTTGTATTTTGTAAATATTGGTTTGTTTCAATTGAAATATTAGCTGGATTGAGTACCAATTTAGGTGGAACTTTACAAACCGATGCCGAAATTGATCAATTGGTTACTCCTGGGAATGAATTTGAGATTGAAGTGTTGAGAGACTTGGGTATTATTAGTGATCAAGGATTCAATATACTAATGGGGTATGATAATACATGTCTTGCTTGTTTCCGGGATTTACTTAAAATTTTGAATAAGAAAAGATTGAATATGTACATTGATACTATGAGTTATGTCAAATTGCTTTCAGATTTTTATAATCAAGCAAACATTGTATATATTGATTCACGAGGAGTGATTGCTGAAAATGAATTGACAAGATACGTGCCTGGATTACCAATTGAAGAATTAAGAATAAATAATGCTAGTTATTGGATTAGTTGGCAAGATATTTCTCATCAATCTTATGTATTATCGTCATTAATCATGATTTTAACAAGATTTTTCGTCATTGATGTTTCTGGGTTAGTTGATAAAGTCATACAATTTATACATTATCTCAATCAGTTTTCTGATGTACAACAACATGCTTCTCCATATTTGTTGTTAATGATCCAATGGCCATTATTGGTGACGGGGTTAAGTACCACGAAACTTGAACAAAGACATCTATTACTCAAATATTTCTCCATGGTGGGGCAAATTGGTGCTGCTGCCGCTAATGTTTCTATACAAATCTTACTAAAACATTGGAAAGGGACAATTGATATTGAAAATGATGATACATTGATATACTAAAAAATATTTGGTTGTCTACAATTAGGAAAACATTTAAAAGTCTGTACGTACTGTTTTAGTTCTTTATTTATTCATTTGAATATATATATATATATAATTATATATGATACATAAGGAAAATCATGTACATTTCTGTTTCAATAGATGATTCTGTAAATAATCATCATTATTAATGCAATTTCACCAATTCTACCAATCACCTGGTACAAGTGGTTCTCTGGCGATAGGGATATTTCTTTGGTATTTAGTACCACCTGGTCTGCATGGTGGAATATATGGGTCAGGATGTTTCCATTCAGCCAATTTAGCTTTAGTCTTATTAATCACAGCTTCTAATTCTTGTTGACTAGAAATATGTTTATTGGCTTCAAATTGTCGTCTGATATTTATGGTGGCATCTCTATAAACATCCCATCTCATTGAATGATCATATGCGGTTCTTAAAGCTTGTCTGAATAATGAAGTGACTCTTTTGGAGTTGGCTTCAGTAAATGGTAATATTGGAGAAGACATTTCTGTGTGTATGTGTGTTGGAAGAGAAGCACAAATGATATGTTTTCTTCTTATTGAGTAATATAATTATTGATGAATATTCGAGGTGTTTTAATTGGATGGAAGGGGGAAAAAAATTAGAATCAACAAAAAAATTGCGAAAAAGAATTAGAAATGTCGCAACGACAAAGTATAAAATATAAATGTCGTGCTTTTTTTGAGTATTGTTCTACCATATTAATAACAACAAGTTATCAGTGTTACAGATCTCTTATAAAAAGGGCTTATTGATATAATACTACTAATAATACTATAAAGTGAGACATATAAAAGTAATGATAATACACATAGTAGAATTGCAATTTCATCTGGATGTAACTTCTGCTTATTTTTCTGAAACAGCCATTAAACTTCCGACAAAAGACAAAATCAATCTACTTCTGACTTCATTGATATCTTCTGGAACTAACCAGATCAAAGCTCCTAATTTTCTTGCAATAGAAATGGCCAATTTGGCATTTGCATATTTCTCTTCGTCACTGTTACCGGTGTAAACCAAATCATAATCAACATAACCAGGTTTTAATCCATTGAGCACATCCAATAAGAATACACCATTTGATAATGAAGAGTCACTAAAAGATCTAACGTTAGAAGATTTACCTCCCTTGGAAACTTGTTGGTTAGCCCATTTCAAAATATCGGCATCAGAAAGATTGTGACCACCTTTGCCTAAATCAGCTAAAGTATTAACGATATTACGTCTCATTAATTGCCAAACTAACCCCAATGTCAATAATTTATTACCATCAACAATGTCTGATCCTTCAATTCCAACAAGTGAAAATCCATTGGCTTTACCAATTTCAACCCCGTAATTTGTGTTTTCCAATGCCTTGAAACGTGATACTTCTCCATTGTTTTTCTTGTTTACATGTTTCCAAGACACAGATCCAGGAAGAACTTTATCGTATGCTTGCAATAAAACTAACCCATCTTTTAAATCTTCGAAAAGTGACACCACTGGTGGATCAACATCCAACGAATTCAACCACAAGGTGAAGACTCTGGCTTCTCTTTCTCCTTCGGCATCGAATTCTTCAATTTCAATATTTTCGTGTTCTTCAATTGGTTGTAAACCAGGATGAGTATTGAACAAATGAGCCACAAAGGCCAAGTTTAATTTTGGATTACCGGAAACTAATGAATTTGGTGTTAAATATTTTCTGCATCCAATTTTATCGGCATTAGTTAAAACTTGTTCAGCTCTAGTTAACAAATCGCTTGTCTTTAATGGGGATAAATCACAATATTCTGGTTGTAATTGATGTAATAATACAGTATAGTTTTCCCCATCACTGACATCTTTAGAGAAATTGGTAACTCTTCTTTGTGACCCAGCATTTTTCAAATGATAATTGAACCAACGCAACAAAATTTGTTCTGGTGGTAAACGTAAAAATTGTTCCAAAGTTTCATCGTCTTCTAATAAACGATACAATTCTGGGTGGTATTTAATGTCAACTTTAGACAATAATCCTCTTCTGATAATTTGCCAAATCAAACCAAGAATTAAATGTTCTTTCCCATCAATTATATCTTCTGAATGAACATTGACAACAACACACCCAATAGCTTTTGCTGAGTTAATGACAATATTGGCATTTTCTGACATTTGGAAATTGTTTAAAGTCTTTTTAGGTTTAGGTAAATTTAAAACTCTTGTATCAATTGTGTCTGGCACAGAATCATTGATCAATTTGGATAATACCAAACCATCTCTACATTCATCAAAAATTTGGAAAGTCTCAGTATCAAATGGTAATCTATCGCCAATTTCTGGATCACCTGCTAAAACAGAGTTAATGTGTCTTGTAAATTCAGTTCTTTCTTCATCGTTAATAGTATGAGTGGTACCTGATGTTTTACCCCCAAGGAAAGTTTTGTTCTTGCTATTGGCAGTTGGGATTGGTGGTGGTGGTTTTTTAAATTTGGGTGAAACAACAGAAGGTGATGTGGCGGAGTTTCCAGAAATTGTCGATGATGGTGGAGGTGGGGTAGCAGATGAGGAATCTTCTTTCAATATAGCCATCAATTGCACATAATCATCCAATTCAACATGGCCAGATGCATCAACATCAACTTGTTTTAAAGTCTCTCTTGCTTGATCATAAGAGTATTCCCCCTTTTTAGAAACGGCATTAATGACATCTTTTTTTTCGACCCATCCCTTATCATCTAAATCAATTGCACGGAAATCTTCAATAATACTGAATAAATCAGATTGATCCAATACTGGATACTTTTTTTGTAATTTTAAAACATTCATAGTTGTAATAACTTGTGGAATGAATAAACAAAGAAAAAAAAAACCAAGTGTAAGGAAAAAAGATGGAAATATAAACGCCAAATGAAATTCTGGATAAAGCAATGGAAGGAAAAAAAAATTAAAAGGGGGGGCAAAGCCGAAGAAAAAAAGTGATCACGGGAATCTCTACACAAAAAATTAATTGCGAATAGTCTCGTAAACTCACAACCAGCCAGCATTGCCTCCTATTTGCAATGATATTTACGTAATATCAAATGAGGGCTATTCAATTGAAATGACCAATTAATAGGGGAAAATCATCAATTGTTTAATTCAATTATGGCTTGTTAAATCATTTGCCGGACTTTTGGGGTGTAGAACAAATTATTATTTGTAGTAACCAATGTTTGCATTCGATACCTATTTTCTGGCAAGAAAAAATAAT